>Ga0209946_1000169_pt1 | contig 26821 bp, 31 predicted proteins | sample SalPon2_A_H2O_MG_FD_185704 | JGI IMG/M metagenome (GOLD analysis project Ga0209946, IMG submission 185704) | Salt pond water microbial communities from South San Francisco under conditions of wetland restoration - Salt Pond MetaG R2_A_H2O_MG... | ecosystem: Environmental > Aquatic > Non-marine... | reverse complement strand
CGGGTCTTTGTTTGTGAGTACTTGATCCGTGGTCAGTTAGATATGCACGTCTGCTGGGACGACCCAGAAGTCAGCATCTGCTTGTGGGTCTGGTTCACGGATGTTGTTGATTCGGTTCATTGTGATAAGCCCGGTAGTATCTTGATCGTACACTCGGTGTGGGAATCCCCGATTGCGACCGAGCTTCCGACATGCGCGCTTGAACTGTCGATCTGTGAAGAGGTCCTGAGCTGAATCAGAGTCAACAGCGTCAGTTACAGTATTGAGTGCATCACTGAAGCCGTCATTTGCTGACTCGACAGCAGCTTCAAGCCACTCGGTTGCTTGTTCTGACTGTGCCGGGACAGCAGTTGGTAGGTCGCCCCAGCGGTCTGCTCCAGCAACGTCCATGCCGTCTTCATCGAATGTGACGTAGTAGTCATAGACGGGCCAGAAGCCAGGCCTGACACCGGTTAGCTGGTCAAATACGTATTGACCGTGTCCAAGTGCATCTTCTTTCGTTTCTCCAGGGACGAGTGCGTAGATGAGCATGCGCATGGTTTGTCTGTGGATCTGACCGCTCTTGTTCTGGGCTGCTGAAGCGGTTCGTCCACCCATCACTGAAAATAAATGCTGGCGGTATCACCTACACCCGGCGTTCACGCCGGTACTCCCTCGCTGTGTGGCCACAGCAACTGCTTTCGTGGTCAGCCCCTGGGTGTGTTCACTGGCACCCGATCACTCCTGGTGGCTGGATATCCAGTCCGCATACTGTTGCTCAAGGTCATGGTGACAGTCGCCAGGGTGGTGAGAAATATTCTGCCACTCACCGTCGCGTTGATAGAGCGCGTCGAGCGCCATATCGGTCAGATACCACTCGTAGTCGGTTGTCAACACAAAGTCAACTGCGTAGCGGCCTTCGCCGGCAACGGCAGTAGCCACGTCAGCAGCGTACCCATGGACTTCTTCGGTGAGCTGTGGAAAGTCATCAGAGTCGCGGCTGAAGAACGCCCGTGCTGTACTTTCGACATCCCCAAGCTCGTCAGGAATATCTGTTCGGAGATGCGAGCAGAGTACCTCGCCATCAGCGACGAAAAACCGGACTTCTGGGTGACACGGTGCTCGTTCGTATGCAATCCACTCGAGGTCAAGCCATTCACGGAGATGGATGGCGTCTCCAATCGGGAGTTGCATCATCGCGTGCTGCGAGACAAGTTCCATGAGAGTGCTGTCGACGGCGTCTGGGCTCGCAGTCTGGATGTGGCTTCCAGTCGCATGGGAGAGTGAAGCTGATTTGTAGTCACTACGGACGAATGCCTCGCCTCCGAGTGTCTCAACGGCAGCCAGAGCAACGTCCGTGTCCCACTGTGGCCGGCCCTCATCTGATTCTGTCAGTGGAAGTGAAACAGTATCAGGGGTTGGAACGCCAGTGGGTCGGACAAGTTCACTCCAGTGTGAGAGTGCAATACGCGGGTCGTGAAAGGATGCAGTGGGTGGGGAAGCCATTGTGTGTGTTAATCAAGGTACGTGTCTGGGACAATCGGTTGGAGCTCGCTAGGGATTGGCTTATCGTTTGCGATCAGCCAGACGGCTTGGAGTTTCAGGTCCTGAAACCACGATCCAATCCCGCCGGCGTCGTAGACTGCTGTTTTGAATTGAGCGGCAGTCGGGTAGTCGCGTGGGTCGAGACAGCTATCCGATGTCGACACAGTTAGCGAGTCAGTTGATGCTGGTTCGCGTTCGGACATGGTGCATTAATTATGCCACCAGAAAGGTGGTGCTGCAAAGGCCTACAGGAATAGAGCTCGCGACTTCAGCTGTGGGAGGAAGTCAGTGACCGGTTGCGATAGTCATGTCAGGATGGAGTATTTCGACAGGAGTCGGGCCACGCACGGGGTGATTATTCTTTGTGTGTTCGGGAAGATCTTTGCTAGCAGTGTGGTATCTGATATTATCGCTATCAAATGGGTACTGATCACTCGTGTCAGTTGTATCTATCCAGTGGTACACTGGTCGTTGTGGGACCGTTCCAAATCTGTCGTAGAGTGCCTGTGGTGGTGACGTATCGTTGTCAATGAGAGCTGGGTGCTGGGATGCAAGTGTTGGGGTGAGGCAGATATCGTCATGTGCGATGAGGTGGCTAATAGCTGCGTCAATCGGATATTCGGTGAGTGGGAGAAAGCCGACAGGGGGTTGATGTGCTACTGTTGTGTTGTCGTTGAGCTTACTTTTGACGTCGTAGTTTTCTTTTCCGTGTTTGCCACCGCCACACCGAGCGTAGAACTCACAGTAAGAGCACTCAAATACATCTGGTGTTTCAACGCTACTGTCAGTTATTTCGGCTGCTGTATACTCACTTAGTTTTGTGATATCAAGCGTCGGGGGAAGGATATCTGGGTTGCCGAGTAGGCCATTTGGGTGACCGACTGATTGTTCCATATTTTGTTTAGACGGAGTAGAGCCAGTGGAATCTTCTGGCCATGCACGAGTAGATGCATCAAGGGTTGGTGAGGCGTCGGTGTGTGCTGCAAGTGTCTCAAAGCTAGCATCAAGATGTGTTACTGTTTCGTTGGCCCATGTCTTGATCTCTTCCCAGATGCTGGCGTCCCAGTTGACGGAGAAGCCGACGGTTTCGAGTGATGACCGATCGGCATAGATGATGTAGATGGGTGGGATAGAGTCGAGGCCGTACCTGTGTTGTAAACCTGCGGCGTAGATGTGTGCCTGTATCTTGTGCGATTTTTTTGGTTCACCATCATCTACGACGTATGAGATGTCTGCTGTTGTCTTGCACTCTGTGAGAAGAATTGGAGTGCCCTGCTTGTCAGTGATAACGGGATCTGTACTGCCTTGGAATGTATGCTGGCCAATCTGAAATGAGATTTCGACAGGATTGCGGACAAACTGGCTCGGGGTGACAACAAAATCGCGTAGGTATTGCTCAAAGAGGTCTTCAAAGAAGTTCCCAAATTCGAAAATGCCGTGTGGGAGTGGTGTCTCTCGAGGAGCGTTTGCTTTCTGGTAGAGTTGTTTTCGTTGGCAGCCACCAGTCTGCGAGGGGCTGTGTGACCGTATCTGTGTTACTGCATCGGGTGTGTTTCTGTTTTCGTAGCCCTCATCAAGATTTGCCTGTTGCGTGTACTTGAGCAACCACGTGTGAAACTCTGTGTCGGATACTGGTCGTGAAAACTTATCGTCGTGATCGGTATTGGTCTGATCCATGAATGTGCACTAGTTAGGAGGTAACAAATGCTATGTGCTTTGGGGTGAGCCCTGGGGAAGCTGCTGTGAGAGCTTGCTCAGACGTGCTAGTTGCGGAGTCGGAAGGCGGTAGTCGGGTCAACCGGAGGTGCGCCGGCTGCTTTTCGCCGGGTATGAATGATGCCACGACACCTGGTGCGAGTGTATGAGACATATGTAGTGCTGGCATCACATTGCTCTGAGATGTCTGTATTTGACGTTGTTGGGTCAATGGCGATCATATTGATAATCTCTTGTTGCGTATCAGTGAGTGAATCGTACGAGTGGTGTGGCGCAAATGCTTCTGCAATGCTTGCTGCCGTTGGATAGTGGTCGTCATAGTGCCGGAACCCCTGAATCACATGTCGGACATGATCCAACCCGATGTTGACAACATCTGTTATTGGGGTGTACGAAGGATCCCCACGAAGTGCCCATTCACGGCCTGCAAGGAGGATATGTCGGTATGGACCTGGGAGTGATTCAAGCAGGCCAGCAGTAAACGGTGTCAAAAGTGGCGAGTCCTGACTTACGGCCACTGTTTGGGCCGGCTTTTCTTGATTGCGATAGTTCGCCGTAAGATCGTCAAGGGGAATATCATTTGCTTCAGAGCTTGTCGGCGGTACTGAGTCGCCAGGCATTTGTTCCTCAATAATGTCGCTGTACTGTCGGCAGGTGTAGAGGACATTGATTCTGCTACAGTTAAGCCGATCAGCTATTGATTGAAATGTGGCATCAGGACGGACAATTCGGTAGTTGATAATCTGTTGTTGGAGCGTAGTAAGGTCGGAGTACGCTTTATCACCAATACACTCTCGTGCAAGCGTATACACAACAGGGAGATCGTGTCTATCGATACCGATTGCGAGTGCCCGGGTGACATATGATGGGCTTGCGTTGGCTAGTTGAGCGATCTGGCTTCGCACCCCATTTCCACGAAGTGCGACCTCGCGAGCGGCAATCAGAATGCGAATCTGAAGCGGAGTGAACGAGTTGAGCACTTCCTGCCGGAACGGAAGGTACACAGGATCATCAGATTGGTTTGAAAGCGACACAGTCGGTTGTTGCGGCGTCTGAGCGCTATTACTCATAGGACTTCGCCCATCTAGGATAACAAATGCGGACCGAGGGGTGAGCAGGCGTCACTTAACTGCGTATTTGTCGGCATTGAATGCACAGTCGTTTGCTTGCTGCCGTACAGTTCCGTCGGTGTCGACGTACGCCGGGATCTCAACTGCTCCAAAGACGTTTTTGCCAGTAGAGTAAACAGTAACAGTTGTTCCAGCGCGCCGCTCTGAGACAGTTAATGGGCGAAATGAGCTATCTGACTTACTCATGTGTGAGTGTGGGAGCGATTGGGACGGTAAACGGGGAGTCAGTAATTGTATCTGCAGTGTAGGCCGTTTCAGGGTGGCGGCCTGTGTCGATACTAGTTGGAACTGGATGTGGTGGGACGCTTGGTGAGGTGATCATATGTTCGGTCAATGATGCGAACATCTGATTCATGCTAATTATTGCTCGTTGGATACTAGTCAGTAGTTGCTTGAGAGATGCGGTACTGAGTGGTTGCGCCTCTGGAAGTGAGTCGGTGCGAAAGACGAGCGGTTGTATCTCTGCTTCAATCAAAAATTGGTATACTTGCTGAGCAGTAGAGTTTAACACCTCGCGTGCAGTTGGGCGGTCATCGGTGTACTCCATTGCCGGAACAATTGGGGGGTGGCGATCAAGACGTCGCATTCGCTCTGTAGCTTTAGATAGTGACTCATTTGCTGAGTGGAGGTGAACGGTTACAGCTCGACTTTCAGCGTCGACATCCTCATTATGGACTGTGTATGTTGGCTGGGTGCGTAGTGCTACTACTGCATGTAGGTGAACGCTTGCTCGTACTGACGCTGCAATAGCATATGCAAGATTGAACGCATCTTCAGGGGCAGTTGTGCCTTTAACGTGCTCTGTAAGAGCCTCGTTGGGGGTATCAGCAGGAGTTTCTGGAAGTGCATCGTGAACAGCCTGTACGACTGGTGTATAGTTGGGATTAGGTGCCATTGTTGGTGGTCTCCATTGGTGCTTAGTAATCTGGGATCGGAACAGCATAGATTTATGAAAATAAAGTCGGAAGTAGAGCTATCGCTGAGGGTTGTCAATCGTTGGTGACTGAGGTGAAGCTGCTGAGCGACCGTTGTGTATATACGGCTGTCTCTGGGCACACAAAGACCCACTTGTATTTATCTCTAATTGGCTTGTATTCGCGGTTTGAGGCTTGTCGTGGTCGTGTCCAACCAACGCAGCGCCAGCCTTTGCCTTTGAGTGCCCGAATCATTGATCCACGGTAGTCGGCTCTAACGAAGGTGATTAAGTAAGAGACCTGCTCTGGACAGCTCTCGGATTGAAAGAATTTCTCTTGGCTTGCAGCGAGCCCTGCTGATGCGAGGTTTGGCATGCGCTCTGCGAGGCAGATACGGTCAGCGCTCACGATCTTGTCTCCCTGGACGACGGTGGAATCAGCAACCTCTGCGTCGTCAATCTGTGGGATGAGCTCTCGTGCGCGTGGTTCAAGCGCATCTGGGAGTGACGCGTAGTCTGCGTCAGAAAGTGGTTCAGGGATGACGTTCCCAGCAGTATCAAAGTGGAGTCGCTTCCTTGAGAGCAGTGGGAACCGATAGGTGATCGCTCCGAGGAGTTCATCTTGGTATTTGATTCCGTGATGAGCGAGGTTTGCCTGATGAAGGCTACTAGTCATGTAGCTATGGTGCGACTGATATATCGATTCTGCTTCTGTTTTATTGATTGAAGATATAGAAATGTCCCCTGCGAATGAGAGGCCAAGCGGCGCAGTAAATGGTCGTGTTGCAGTATCTGAGTGGACTGGACAGCTGCATGTTGAGGATGCCGTTGACTGGTGATGAAACTGTGCTGAAGGGTGTGTGTTACTGTGTGAGGAGTCCGTTGGATCTGTACGCGTCTCTTCTGGGGATTGTTGTGGGCGTGTCATGGAAGTACGAGGTGTATTTATGATGCGTTCCACGTAGAGAGGTCTGCCTGTTCATTTGGTAGTGACGTTGATCTAGTCTCAGTAGTTGCTCGTTCAAGCTTGGTTAGGTAGTGCCAGTACTGGTTTTGAAACACGCTCGTTGTATCGACCGAGTCGAATCCCATCCGGTATGCCCATACGAGCCCGTCTTCGCCGCCCGGATTTCCAAGATGGGTCCGGAGATTGCGCTCATTTGCGCGACGGATAATCTCTGCTGCGTGCGCTCGTTTCCATCTCTGTGGGCCTCCAACGAATACCCCCTGCGCTCCCTCGATGGCATCAAATTGCTCACTTACTGGGAGGCCGGGCTGGAGAACCCAGTATCGCATACACTCTCCAGAGCCAACTGGGAGTTTGTGCTCGTACAACCAGTTTCTGTGTCGTTCGATTGTTGCTTCAGCAGCTCCATAGACGTCAGGGAGTACAATGAAGTCTGGACTTCGGGGCATTTTGGTAAGCGCTTCGTCGATCGTATTTCGGAATGCTTTGCTGTCAAAGTGATCGGTATACGCACCGTTATCGAGAAAGTACGGTGCATCATGAGGGGTCATCTTCTGTGGGGTCCACCCATAGCCGTGTGAGTGTGATGGGGCGCTTTCTCGTGCCTTTCGGAGGTTGTCTGGGCTCGCTCCGGTGTAGTACAGATTCATGATTGGATGACTGTTGGGTGCACGAATCTGTAGAGCACAAAGGCGGGTGAGATTTTCTTGCGCGAACTCCTCGAGGTTGTCTTCTCAGCCTCCGTGAACTATCTCGAATAACGCGGTTTGACCCACCACCGGTGCCTCCACTATCGCCATTATCTTGCCCACAGAGCCGCTGGCACGACTTGTTTGAGGCACGACCTTCTCTGCTTCTCCCTAACAGTGATACGCGTGTCAAGCAACGGAGTGAGATTGATTCCCCCTGTAGAGAAAAGCTACAGGGGCAAGGGGCACGAATCCCTTGGCCTCACCCCCTCAATACTGGTGAGACTGGTCGCTTATGATCAGTAAGCGACGTTGTGTCAGAGACGGATCTGTGTGTCTCTCTCCCCCGAAAGAGACCTTGTTGAATCCATTCCTGACAGTAGTTAGGTGTGGATAGGAATATAAATATATTTTGCAGGCTGGGGTGGATGGGGATTTTTTGTGTTAGTGAACTACCCCACCCTACTCGCTCACGGCTTCTCTGTTCGTTTCGTTGAGGGTGGGTAGTTCAACGCTGCATGTTCCGGTGATTGTATTGTTTCTGTCCGGTGGGACTCAATGGCGTTGATCACGCGGGTTGCTTTGCGGATTGTTTTCCGTCGTGCATGTGCTACAGTAGCAATCTCTTGTTGAGTGAATGTTGTGTCTGATTGTAGAGCTAGACTGTTTTCTTCATGAGTTACGTAGTATAGCGCAGCTGCAGCAATAACTACCGGTCGGTGACCAGAAATCCGCGCATCTTTCTCGATGGTGGAAAGGAGCGCTCTGCAGGATCGGATCGTTGTGCTGCTAGCGGAGACGGAAGAGGCAACCCGGTTAAGGAATGTATGTGGTTTCTCTGGCGGAACTGGAATATTTTGTTCGTTGAGTATTGTTCGATATGCAGATAGGATATCATTGCGAGAGCTCCGAGAGACAGAAGCGATATCATGTGGGAGGACAGGAAGCGCATTTATGCGCGTAGTCGCGTATATTGACCCGCTGGTGAGAGAGTCAATGTTCCTCCCGTTAATGGTGTCATCATTTGCGAGGCGATGATAGAGTGCTGCTGCCCGTTCGAGTGAGCTGTGTGAGAGCTCAAGTGCGGCAGTCTGCCGTTTTAATTCCCCAAGCGCGTATCGAAGATTGCGGGTGTGGCGTGATGATGCTTGACTGCGTCGGTTTTCCCGCTTTAATCGGCTCCATTGAGGGGTGTACTTGGATTTCTGTGTGTCGTTTGTGTCGATAACAGTAGCAAGCCCTTTGTCATGGAGTGTTGGTGTGCGGTCAAAGCCTGTCTGTGTTACCGTGTCAGTACCTTGTGAACGTGAGCGACTCCATTGCGCGTGATTTAGCGGTTCTGAGAGGACAAGGCCACAGTTGGCGCAGTAATACTCAGTTGGAGAGTTGATAATCTGACGCTCTCCACAGTCAGGACAGTTGTGTACAGGCGTGTCTTTCCGGTAGTGGGGGTTGGAATGGGCAGTTGTATCTGGTTGCATTGGTGACGTTTCGGAGGTCTTGTCTCGCTTTTTTGTGTTAACTGCGTAGGCCAACCTTCAAGGCTCTCTGTCGAGGTGTTCGCTTGTTGCGGCTAGGCTTGTGCGCGCTTCGGTGCATCTAGGTGCGCTCTCGCTGCCTCAACGTATGCGCCCACGTCTGCGCCGTACACGTCAAGCGCTCGGCTCCGTAGAATGTCTTCGACAGAGTCGGGCTCTGCATCGGGGGGGTGCGTGTCGTGGAACGATTGAAGTGCGTCGATTCGCTCGGTAGTGCGCACTGCTACTTCTGTCATCCATATGTCCCTGTCAGATTGTGATATCTCTGAGATTGACTCAACTTGTAATGTCGTAAGAGGGTCGTCTTTATCGTCAGTATCGATAAGTTCTGGTTTTCCTGTCACAGCTACATGACAGGGTGGAGAAAGGCTAGTGATCTGGTCTATAGCATCATCTGGGGTGTACCTGTTTGGATAGACGCTAATTGTTCCTTCCTCGTTGGCGATAGTTAGTTTGCCGCTATTGCTGTTTCGTTCGTCGGCCGGGATGTAGTCTGTTACAGCACCAGCTATCTGGACACGGTGGGCCTTCCCTCCGGTCGGGAGAAGGGCGTATGTTGGTGCCCTCTCGTCGTTGCTTGGCTTGAACTTATATACGATGTCACTGAGTTCCCGGAGGAAAACGCGTGCTGCAGCGTGGCGATCAAGGGTACTACTCATTCAGAATCACCCTGAGTGGTATTAGCAGCAAGATGTGGGATAGAGTCTGCTGTGATTCCGATATCTTCATTCGACGTTGCAACCGTTACGCTATCTGCTTGGATAGAGTTGTACACTGTTGGACCTGTGACGGTAATGTATCGTCCATGGAGCTGTTGTTTCATTTCTTTTGCTATAGTACCTGCATTCATTGTATCTTTAGCAGCGGCAATTGCGCTTTCAAGTGTAAAATCTGTTAGCTTCTCAGTAAGCTCTTTGCCAATAGTGACTTGGTGGGCGTCTGACCCAGTATCGAGAACAGCCTTGAGACGGAGGTCGTACTGTCCATCATTTTTTCCATGCACATCACATGCTCCGTCGGTTACGACTCTGTTGCAGTCATCATGTGAACACCGTTTGATGAGCCCAGACCCGCTTAGAAGGTCGGTCACAATGCCGGTATAGCTATTGGCGGCCTCAATATCCGTTGTGGAGCGTGCAACAAGACTTGGCTCATTAAGTACGAGACTTATCGAACCGTTGTACTCGTTGGGCATCGCATTATAGAATGTATACGTCTGTCCTTCCTCAAGCTGTGGATGGGTTGTTCCGGTAAACTGTGTGACATACGTTTCACCGGTCCCATCAGAGATACGGACTTTCTGTGCGATAGAGTCATGGGTTTCAGAGATCGTGCCGGTGACGGTGGCAACGATAGTCGGCCACGATCCTTCTGTAGAGAGTTCACTAATTTGGGTGACGGTCGGAGAGAGAATGTCGTCTGTATCGATTGCAGTTGAGTTATGTGAGAGGTCGTCTAAAACGTCTTCGCAGACGAGTCGAGCAGCATCTTCTGTAGGGATGAGGTACTCATTTGAGTGACTAGTGATGCGGTCTTCGATGGCTTCGACAGTTGAAGAAGTGTCGTAAGCTGCGGCAAGATTGTTGATACGCTGTGCAAGTCTTGTGGGTTGGAGAGTAGTTGAACTCATGGTGTGTGGTGGTCTACCCGTTCTTTGATGAGCGGTGTTCGGCGTGGCCGGTAGTGCTTACCGGAGACAGTTACGATGATAGAACTGTGCACACATCTATCGAATGTAAATGCGGTTGCAGAACAGTGACGTCACTTTGATGGGACGTGTGGTGGTTGTGGACGTGGAGAAAGGCGCAGGTAGAGTGGCTGTTGTTGTGTATTCGCGACTGTCGTAGATTCTGTGATTAACTCGTAGATATGCCCTGGAGAGATATAATACGCTGTTGAGATATTTTCTCTGCTAATGCCGCGATCTACGACAGAAGGATCGAACTGTGGTGGAACAGGTGGCGGATAGTCAGCATTTAGGAGCGCACACTGAAGCGTCTCGTTATCAGTCATTGACTTAGACGGATCTTCTTCTGCCTGTTCTTTTGACTGTGAGCGTATCTCCTCCTCCTGTCCGTCCGGGAGTGGCTTTTCAATAAGTGGGCTCTGACCGAATAACGATTCATTTGCGAGCTGAATATCCTCGACAGAGAGTGTATCTGCAACGAAAGCTGGTGTTTCAGGGAGATGGTTAAGTGGGTGCTGACGTGCAGCGTACGCTATTTTATCATCTGCGTGCGTAGCAACAAATGCGCACCCATCGAGAACGATACGTGTGAGTACCTCTGGAGTAAGAGTATCTCCAAGTGGGTCTGCACCTGCCTGCATAGCAGATCTGGCAAAAAGTGCATATTCTGAGTCATCACCTAATGGGGGCTTATCATTATACGATCGAGAGAGTACCGATCGCGCAATAAGTTGCCGGGCGTTGATAGGAGTCATATAGGGTGTGTGCTTACCTATATGGCTTCTATGACTATTGTTCTTTGTCCCTCGAGATATTCGTGATAACCCACTCGTCAGTCCAAGCTGGTGCGACAGTAAACTGTGCTGTGTAGTTCACCTCTTCATCGTCAACAACACGTGCTTTAACAACGGTGGTCTCGTCTGCTTCTCTATCACCACCTGTCACAAGCGTAATTGAGCTTACGACGCGACTCTCGTACGCTTCGACAGTCTCTTCGAAAGCGTACTTGTAGTCGGTATAGAGCTCAAACTTCAGTGCTTGACTAAGTTGTTCTGCCTCACCCTTATCGAGGCCATTAAAGAACTGTGCAACTGTCTTTTCTGGCGTCTGGGTACTAACAGGACGGTACTGCTTAACCGCGCTTGTCACGTCGTCTGTAGTGAGTGACTGAAATGACTGTTCCGATGGCCCAGACGAGCTAGATGAAGACTCACTGTTACTGTCTGTTGAACTGCAGCCAGCCATGCTGGCCGCGGCGAGCGATGCGGCTGTGGTGAGGAGCGTTCGTCGATGCATACTTCACTACTTAACCACCGTAACAAAAAAGCGGAGCGGTGTGGTGGTGAAGAGACGTGCTGTGCGGTTTGCTGTGTGGGATACCCGAAGAGGCTTTGCAGCTTACGGAGAATCGGGGAGAAAGCCTCGTGTTTTAGCGCGGGGAGGATATCAATCGTCTGGTGGAATTGGTGGTGTGTTGAGAGTGCTGACGAGCAAAAGAACGTGGTATAGGCTCACAGCAGTCAGGATGACTCCCACAGAAAAGAGGATATATATTGTCTTGAGCGACGTAGGTTCCATTAACAGGTCTCAGCAACCCACTCATTCACTTTTTCAAGCGCCTGTGTGACCCCTGTTTGTGGAGGAAGTATCTTGATGTCTTGCTTCTGGGCGGGGGTAGCGCGAGGGTATGATGCAGCTGTGATGGCTGCTTTCCCACTTGCACGAGAAACGTCTATGTAGAGATAGATATTATCCGCGTTATGGCCTGAGACAGGATGCGGATGTGTTTGCGTGCTAAACAGCGGGTATTGATAGATGATCTCATGTGCCTGTGACTCAAGCCGATATGCATAGAACTTGTGCCCAGGCGGTGCTGTAAATGCTGCTGGCTCGACTGCTGGGTGCTGCCATGGGGGGGCATTATCTTCCATCCATGAGACCGCAGCGTCGATCGTGTCACTTGTAGCTTTCATGCGAGACGTACTACTGCTGGGTATCCCGCTTGGAATAGTGAATGAGTTATGTGCGATCTCAGTGGTGTTGCCAAACCCATCGACTCGCTCGTCGATGACCTGCGCATATGAGCTGTCGTGAATCGTGAAAACGCCGACTGCGGACGTGTCGTCTGGATCCGTCCAGACGTGTGCATTATATGGCGACTCTGTGTCATACTCCCAGCGGCCGACTGCTTGTGGAAGCGTCGTGTCAGCGGGGATGGATGGTTTGTGTGGCATTGTATAGTGGGTTGGTAGTAGGCGGGCTGTGCTGTGAGACGCTAGAGGCCGGATTCGAACCGACGAGGCGCGGATGCGCCATCCGCTCTCAAGGCGGACACATTAGGCCACTCTGTCACTCTAGCACGAGCCGGTGTGTGGGTGTCAGTAGGGCAGACATCTTGCGAGACGGAGATGGGCGATCTCGGAATTGAACCAAGGTCCACGCGTCCCAAACGCGCGAGGATACCACTACCCTAATCGCCCGTTGTGGGAAGGGATCCGACCCAGTGGTCATCTGGGGATGGACCACTGGCTCTAGGCAACTGTCGATGCGCACAGTGACAATCCACTGCCCCCACACTTGCTCGTGTTACTGCTGGAACAGTCACGAGAGGAGGGGATGGGGGTCCCTCGAAGCAGGGTACTTGGAATCGAACCAAGCCGATGGGCTACGCCAGTAGCACCTGTAATCGCTGTCACGAGTACAAAGCAATATCTGGGAATGGTAGGTAAATATCTTGTGCAAATCGCTTCGGGGTGAAAGAGCGCATCAATCAGTGATAGAGAAATGCGGAGAGTGGCAAAGAGATTTTACCGTGGGGAGTGAACTATGTAGTGATGCCCACAGTAGAATATCTCAATTACGAAGTACTTGATGACCACGACTGGTCGATAGATGACGACGACCTCTTTGAGGAGGCCGCCGCAGCCGACCTCAACGTGGAAGACTACGGGACGCTTGAGGTCAACCAAGGCGAATACATTCTCGAAGCCGCAGAGGCACAGGGATACGACTGGCCGTTCTCGTGTCGTGCTGGCGCGTGTGCGAATTGCGCGTCCATCCTCAAGGAGGGTGAGATAGAGATGGACTTGCAGCAAATACTGTCATCAGAAGAAGTCGAAGAGCGTGACGTCCGGCTCACGTGCATTGGAGCTCCGAAGACAAACAGTGTCAAGATCGTGTACAATGCAAAGCATCTTGACTACCTCCAGAATCGCGTCATCTGACTCATCTTATTGAGAGTGAGAGGAGTATCTCGCACTGCCCCTAGTGTGGAGAGGGTGTCAGCCATTGAGGTCAGCAGAGACAGTCTGTTGACACTCTGGACAGCCGCCATGTGTGTATCGATGGTCGCCACAGAACCGACACCGATGTCCTTCCTTTTCGACCATGGCAAGCGTCTCGGCTCCTTCACGTTGGCTGTCCGGAAGCGTGATGTAGTCGTTAGGGAGAGTTGGTTCGACAAGGCAGACTCCAAGTGTCTCAAACGAGTCAGAGGCAATATCGACAACGGCCGTGTTGTCTCCAGAACCGACGTGCAACCAATAGTGGACGTGACCTGCGAGATCAGATACGGATTCACAGTCGCGTGGGGAGACACCTGCTGCGATAAGGTCGTCTGCGACTCGTTCAGTTGTCCCTGCAATCACGTGTGACTCAATGCCAGCTGCGGTGAAAACGTGATGGGCAGCATATGCGTTGTCGAAACAGTGGCCAACAAGTGGGAACTCACTATCTGAGCCGTGGTGATGGTCGCCTGCGAGACGGTGACTGCGTGCAGTCGTTGCAAGCGACTGTGCATATTCGATGAATGTCACGATATGTGGGGTGAACCCATGGGTGGTGTCCAGGGCAAGTTAGCACTGAAAAGAGCCAGGTCCGCGATTCGAACGCGGGGGGTCCGACTTACAAGGTCGGTGCATGAACCAGGCCCATGCTCTCCTGGCAAACTGTGTATTGAGCGCACGCATTTCTGAGATATAAATGCTGTGCGTGGTGCGAGGCGTGCGCGCGGTAGTGCGATTACGCGCTCGCTCGGCTCCGGGCTTCGTCAGCGATTGCTTCGATCGCTTGTTCAGCGATTTCTGTGAGTTGCTCTTGGTCGTAGTTATCGTCAGCTGCGTACTTTGAGTCAGCCAGTTCTTTGAGTTTCATTTGTGTATCATCTGACGACGTAAGTCGCTCGTGGGTAGCCTCTGCGCACTCGAGTTGCGTACGCCGCATCTCTGCAATTGGGACTTCATTTAATTGCTCGACACGGAGCGACCCACGAATGTCGTCGAGGCTGCTACCATTGCTGTCGAGAGGGTTGAGTTTCCCGTGAACAACGACAGATTTGATAACGTGATCTTGTTCAGCGAGTTGTTTGATCTCTTCATTGGAGCCGGCGTACTTATCACTCGAAAGGTATGCAGTATACCGGCTTTCGGGTCGGTGGTCAAACTGGAATTCGAGTTTGTAGAACCATTCTTCAGTATTATTCCGGCTTTCTTCTGCAGGCGTGTGGTTGACAAGAGTGACATCGCGGAGGACAGCAGCGATGAGTGCTCGACTGTTTATCGAGCCACTCGGAAGGAGAACGCAGTTGGCATCTGAGTCTTTCTTGTCAATGGAAACCTTTGCCTGGGTGATCTCTTCTGGGATGGTACGCACGGCTTCTTCGCGAGTGTATTCGGTGTTGGGCGTCGTCGGAACGTCGTTTTGAGTGGACATTGGATTGAATCGAGTGTTTTGATGGTAGTTACAGCACTATTCGTATCTGTCTCAACGGCTCACCACTTTCGGGGAATAAATGCGGTTAGCGGCTCCGGAGTCGGACGAGTGCGTCCTCTGCAATGTCGGACGTCACTCCACCGACGAATTCAACTGATGCAACGCTAAGCTGCGGGTCAGGGTCATCGTCGTTGTGAACCCAGTTCCCCTCAATAGACACCTTTCGCTCGAGGAGTTTGTCTTTGATGGCTTCAAGCGCATTCGCTTTGTTGAGACTAGCGTTGACTTCTGGGTCTTGAGCGAACTTGACGGCATCGCGAGCCGTGAAGTCACTACCGAGTTCGTCACTGAGCTCGTCTTGTGAGGCTCCCTCGACTGCGAGGCACGCGGCATCACGGATGCTCATATCGATGAGGTCTTGCACGCCATCGCTCTGAATGAACGCGGTCGGCGTATGCTCACCGTCGTCGAGGCGCGCCTTCAGGCGCACGTCGTACTCGGGGGTCACGTAGCCGTGCTCAGTGCAGCGATTCTCCGCATTGAGGGTGCGCCCACAGTCGGGGCACCGGGCAAGGAATCCAGACTGTGACTGGAAGTCAACGATATGGCCTTCAAACGAGACCAAATCGCGATCCGGAGTGTCTATTGTCTTGTCACTCTCGGTCACGTCCGTCGTTGATGTGAATTTCACCTGCGCCTCATCCTGGAACTCGTTAATGACAGCTCCATTGACTTCGTAGACGCCACCCTCTTTGAGTGTCGGAGTGTTTACGAAGTCCTTAGTGAAGTACGCGAATGCTGCTGTCGTGGTTTCATCTGCAATAAGGCCGTTCTGCTCGACCCCGTTGTCCTTCTCTTCGAAGATAGAGAGAACCTTAAACGTCGTGTCAACCCACACATTTGGTTCGGGGCCAGTTGCGTTGAATTCACTCACCGCCTCACTGAAAGACGACGTGCTAATATCGTCAGATGGGGAATACTCGTTACGAACGGTTTCAACAACGTTTTCGAGGGAGAAGTACTCAATCTGCTTAGTAACCTGAGTGAGGAGCGTCTCAGTTGGCGTATCAGAGAGTTGCTCGTCGAGGTCGGAGAGGACCTCTGCGACTTCGTGTTTGTTCTCTTCGGACACGTTAGCAACAGTTTCTGCTGTCTGTTCGATCTCGTCTGCGAATTGAGTGGAACTCATTGGGTTTCGAGTGCTTGACTTACTGAAGGCACAAGCAGACCTGTTAATTGTATTCTTACGCATCCAGCTACCGACGGCACTGCTCGTGTTGTGAACAGAGCCCACCGCCTCTTGCAGTATAAATGCGGGGTTGTGTTGTCGCGGGGTGTTGGGTGGGTTCTTCGGCTAGTGTAGACATCTTCTCAGCGCTGACTTCTTCCCCGCGCTGAAGTGCGAGGCTTTCCCTTTGTTTCTCGGTGAAGTGCGAAAGGATGGCTTCTTGACTTTCCACAGAATGTGTGTTGGTTCCATTGGTGGGTAGTGCTGTGTGTTTGGTGGCATAAAAAAAGGCCACCTGGCCGGTGGCGAACCGGCCAGGTGGCAGGTGTTGGGATGGGCTTGGAGAGCCGTCCAACGAAGCGTAGTCCGGGTGGGATGTCGCCATTGGGTATGCAATGCGCGACAGTGAACGAGTCCCAGAGACAACCGACGACAACTGGATAGTGGGTGGAATGTGTATGTGATGATATAGCCTGAAGGGAGAACATGGTCGTGGGGGCTATCCACGGCATGTGTCGTACCACCTATCTGAGCGACTGTTTGAGTAGCGCTTCAGTTGTGACTGCTTTCGGGTGACACACAGCCAGTCAAGAGTGGTACGAGATAGTTTCGAGCGGATTCGAACCGCTGTCTACGGATCCAAAGTCCGTCGTGATTGGCCACTACACTACGAAACTGGTGTGTCCGGAGCAGCAACATGGACGACTAGCGCCCACGCCCATATGTTACTGTTGGACAGTCTCGAAGTTTTCGACTTTAGGTGTGGGCGACGACCGCCTGGATATTATCTGAGTGACTCCACCCATCTGAGAAGATAAATGCGTGCGGGAGTGGTAGAGTTAGAGTTTGCTCATATCGACGACATCTGTTCCATCGTCTGCTGTATCAACGACGAAGTCAGGTGTGCTCTCGTCAGCGCTCGCCTCGTCGTTGGCGCTCTGCTCGCTCTGCTCGGGTGCTTCGCTTTGCGTGCCAGATTTCGCTGAGTGCTCGTCGGCGCTCTGTGCGACCGAGTCATGCTCACCGTTTGCAGCGCTTGCTCGCTCAGCCATGTGGGCCCTGACGCTGGCTATTGAGCTATCGGTGTGGTCGCACACTGGACAGGAGAACCCCGTTGGAGTCTCTCTGATGGGTTGTCCATTCGTCGTCACTGTCTTGTTACCCTGTGTCTCTTTTGAGTCTCCCTTTGTGTTCGTGTATGAGTTTCGGACTTCTCGAACCTTATTCACTAGTCTTGTTTCCCAGCCCACGGTGTGGGTGATGGGGCTGAGGAGCGTCTGTTGTGAGTCCGTTTTACAGTCCCACTCAACGACGCGGATCGTTGTCGGGCTGTCATCGGTTGAGAGTGGGATACCAGAGTGGACACGGATTTCGCTTGACTGTGGAGCGTCGGGGTGCGGTGAGATGACTGCAGTAACACTGTCGATCCCGCCAAGCGCAACTGGGTCTGTGTGTATCTCGACACTTGCACCAGGGTCATCAGCGTCACGAGGGCGATTGCCGACAACTCTATAACTGTCATCAGCGCTGAGTCGGGAAAGCACTGAGACGAACTTGTCACGGGTGACGCGAGCACTGTTTGTCTCGGTGATATTGGACGGTTCACTTGACGCCGAGACAGCATGCCCGACGACTTGGTCAGTGTGGATCGTCTCACCGACTTCTGGGATGGGCGAGTGTTTACGGACCCAGTCTGTGATCGGGAACGTCCACGTCATCGGGCAGCGCTGCTCACGCATTGGCGTGTGGACGCGCGTGTGTTTGGTGTCCTCAGGTGGGCCACGTCGAATCGTGGCTCCCACGCGGCGGTAGCGTTTGTTTGGAAGACGAGTGACATCGTCATCGTCGCTGATGACGCCACCAACTTCTGGAGCAGGCTTCACATCTCCAACACGCTGTGTGCCATCATTCTGCCCGGTGAGTTTTCCACGTGCGTCCATTGCTCGCTTGATTGGGCCATCGCTTTTGACAAGCCGGGTGATCGTTGTCTTGCCAGTTGCAGCGAGGGTGAGCGACCCATTGAACTCGCCAGGGACGGGATTAGAGATGGAGACGATATCTCCTTCAGCGAGGTATGTGTCGATGTAACTGTTCTGCCACACGGTGAACTTCGCTTCGTCACCCACTTGTGTTCCTGACGTTGCACTCGGGGAGACATCCTCAAGGTAGAGAACCTGCTGCTGACTCGACGGGTCGTTCGGGACGTACGCCCGAGTGACCTTCGCGAGGACAGAACAGCCTGGCCACTCGGGTTGAATCTCTGCGAGTGATTGCGTCCCCACGTGCCATAGACGCTCAAGCGTGCTGCTAACGGCTGCGAGTGGGTCACGCGTATCGGTGAGCGCCTGTTCGTACGCTTCACGCACGCGACTCACTGACGGGACGCCAGGTGCACTCGCGTCCGTCGTGTTGACGATAGAGCCATCGGGGGCGACAGTAACAGCAGCACTGTCGTTTGCCGGATGTGCCATCGTATCGGTGTCACTGTAATCCGTGTAGTAAGTTTCTTCTGACGCCACACCAGTTGCCTCGCTCACTCGGTCAAGGACACGGATGACGTACTTTTCAAGCGTCTCAAGCGTGGATTCACCGAATCGGTCTCGAAGTGCCCCTCGCTCTGCGTGTGCCACATGGTCGTAACTGATTGGGAGAATTGGGTCAGTTGCAACCTCAACCTCGAAGTTCTGATTCGGGCCAACCGTGACCGTCTCAGTTTCTGGTTGCCAACTGCCCCACTTCGGGTCGAATCCACCAAGAGGACGCTGTCGAGCGAAGTCACGGTGGAAGGGCCGGTGGTCTGGAGCACGTAGTGCAGCCTGCTTGGACACGTCCGTCTGGTTACCGTTGTAATCGAACGTATCGAACGCGGGCTGTGTTGCATTCGTAATGTTCATCTCGCTCACCGCTTCCCGACAGTCGCGCGCACGCTGTGCAGCGCACTCTTTGGTGTACGAGCGCACCTCTTCGATGGCTTCAGGCATCGACATGATGTCCTCAGTCGTGTCGCCAGTCTCACCAAGGATGCTCTCAACTTCTGTGACGGCCTCATCGTCGGCCTCATCCCACAGCGTCATCACATCGCTCTCCTCCGAGAGTGGCTCATCTGGAGCGTAGAACGCATAGACATCGTCTTGTGATGGAAGTTCACGACGTCGTTCACGCTCGATCTGCTCTTCGCCAACAGCTGCTTCGAGCCTGTCACCGCCAGACCCTGCAAGATCGACGCCGGTCTCTGCGAGTTGACGCTCCATGACTTGCCAATCCGGAACCCACCGTGGTTGCCATCCACTTCCGAACTCAACACCGAGACCAGGAGCGATGCCGGCGTAGGTTGCACGTGAATCTGCGAAGTTATCTCGGGCAACCGGCTGGCCATCGTCCGTCGTTCCGTATGAGTCCTCACCTGGTGCAGATAGCGTTGACTGCGTTCGGGAGACGACCGCTTCGTATCCGGCTGGCACCGCTCCCCACGATGGGTGCCACGCCTGTGGGTTGAGAACCATCGTGAACGTCGGTGGAAGGATGCCAAATTCGTACGTCACCGTGGCGTTGTCTTCTGGCGACGGCTCCTGCTCAGGTGACTGCGGCCGGGATGGCGAGACGGACTCCACTTCATTCGTCTCTGGGTCACTGAGTGATTCAACTCCCGTATCGGATGGGGAGAGGTCGGTGCTGTATTTGGTTTCGGTGCGACTCTGACTGCCGTTCGCGTTGGTGTTTCCACTCATAGTCGGTTGGTGAGGTAGGTCACCAACAGAGCCACTGCTGGTGACTTCCCATTCTGGGAAAAACCTCGTGTCTGGTAGAGAGGTACAATGGGGCCTATTGGAACCCGGCCACACAGCCTCTACTGTGTATGACTGCGGTCAGCGGGGTGGATGCGTGCCTCATTGTCTATTTCTACTACGGGCACCAATCAGTGGATAATAAATGCGGATGCGGTGCTGAGTGAGTGTCTGGGTGTGGCTATTGAGACACGAATGTCAAAAAAGCGGGTGTGTAGAGAGCGATACCAGGGAGCTGTTACGGAAGCTGTGATAGAAACAGTAGTGGAAAGATGCACAGTCATTTGCGTGCCAGTAAATATCTATCTGCAAAAAATAGATAGAGGTGCGACTATCTAAGCAAGGAGAGAACCCCGTCGTTGACGACGGGCGTGAATCCGACACAACCATAACCTTCTACACACTACGTCGTTGTACCGACGTAAAATACAGAGATAACTCCGAGTCAGCGGGGCCAGAACCGTCAGAACCCACCGCCGGATAGGAGCAACGGGGGCATGGCACTCCCTGCAGTCTGTCGGTCTGTCAACGTAAGTTCCCAAATCAGCCACTTGCGGTGTGGTGGGAAGCCACGTCGTTCACGGCGTGGAGGATGTCACAGAGAGACAGAGCTAGTATCTCTGTCTTCAGGCGGAGGGTACAGCCGATGATCTCGGAGTGGGTAGAGGGCGTTCATACTGGTGCTAGGACGACAGCCTACCGAGTTCAATTGTGAGATGGAGTTCACAGGTCGATACCGTTCACGTCTCGAAGATATGCAAGTAATGTTGCGAGGACAGCACCGATAAGATCGCTGTGGACATCGTTATGATATGGAATCTCTACAGAGTTGGTATCAATTCCAAGCGGGTTTTCACCAACAAGGAATGAATACAGTGGGACGTAGTCAAACATCGTTGCGAATGACCGTCGAGAACTGGGAGTAGCCTCAAACCAAGTTGGCGCAAGTTTCTGAATATGGGCGGAGAGCGTGCTAATAGCGGTTTCAAACGCGATTGGTGTAGACGGATCTATCGTCGATCCGTGGTGGCGGTGTTCGTATTGGAGTGCTGTGCGAAGTGACTCAACAGCGTCTGTATAGAAGAGAGTATGCCCCTCAATCGAGAGTGGGAAGACCTCTTTTATCCCGGTAATGTCTGTTGCAGTTGCTACCTGTTCTGGAACAGTTGGGGTGATGGATGAGCGGGTATACCCAGTCTGTGTCTGCGAGCTGGTACTAGGGAGACGGTACGTCGTTGACGCTGGCTGGGGTGAAAGGAATGCCATTCACTATATTTCAGGTAATAAATGCGGATTGCAGAGAGAGAGGGAGTCGCTGTGAGTGTGTTGTTGGTGTAGATGGACACGAGTAGTTGTGCCATATCAATCGGCCTGAAATATACGTGGATATGATAGAGTCAACGGTGCAACTGCGGTCAGGATGGAGCATAAAAAAAGGGCTGAAGTTGCTATCTAGAGGGCGTCAATGAGTTCTTCGATAGTTGCGTCACCGAGTTCAGTGATGACGTTGCCATCGGTTTCCGGCTTCTTGTCTCTGTGATCGGTAGAGACCATACCTGCCGGGTTGTATCGAGCACTCATTCGTCATCACCGTCATTACCGAAGAACGCAAAGCGGTTACGGGCGTTGAAGAGGCTGTACAACTGAGCCTGCTGATCAGGCGTCGGGGTCGTGGCTGAGTCGGAGTTGGTTATCGACATTGGTTGTCTCTGGAGTTCAAAACTCCATGTATGGACGATGGGTACAATGGGGTGATACGTCAGGTGAGTGACCCAACGAACGGTGCTGTGAGCTGTCGCTGTCGGGGGTGCTGATACTACCTACAGGATAGCATCGCATACATGGCACGCAAGCGTATTGGTGCCCGGAAGCGGGACGAGTTCTCTGCGTGCGTCACAGTGTGGACAATAAGCATAACTGGTTGTCATGGGTGTTATCGCCTAGTCTCTGGGGTGAGACCACCCATCTGCACATGATAAATGCGGATACCAATACTGTGCAGCCGGTTGCGAACTCCCAAGTGAGCGTGCAGTACGGTGTGCTGTTGGCTCCAGCACAAAAAAAGAGGTTGCGACTGGGATTACTTAGCGTCGGCGTACCGCACGGATAGCGTCTCAAAGTCGTACTGCCCTGGTGGGTTCAGATGCTGGGGGTAGGGACGTCGCCACCCTTCGCGGTTGATGATAACGAGATGGTCACCATTCGGAAGCGTGTGGAAGTCATTTGACCGCTGGTGTGCCGGTGCCCCGAGCTGGTAATTGCGTGTCTCATTGCGCACGGGGTCGCCCGCGTCACTCGTGTCGTGACGGTCGCTGTGGGCTGGGACAACCTCAAGCAGGGCTCGGTCGAACTCGTCAAAGTAGACAGCCACGCCATCCGTGGTGAGGCCGATAAGATGCGTTTCATACTCGACAGTCTTCGTTCCTCGAGCCTCGTATGCGGTATCAAGAACTCGGCGAAGGACCTCAGGGTAGTCGGTTACGGAGAATCGAGGAGTTGTCTGATCGGTTGTTGCTGACCGTGTCGCTGCAGAATTTGTATCAGTCATTGCTGTCTCTGGGGCTGAAACCCCTCGTGTCTGGAAGAGAGATACAATGCCGCCTAACAAAAACCCCGTGGACAAAGCTACTATTCGCCTGGCAGATGAAGGGCGTCGCTGTACCTGTCGGTAAGAATATGCACCGGCGGGTGGTCACCAAGTGGGACGACGAACACGTTGTGGTCACCAAGTACGTCCCGGCCACGCTCGATCATATCGGCCGTGCCGGAGCTGGGCTCACCCATCGCGTCGAACACCTGTAGCGCAAGCAAGACGCCACGGTCGCCGGCCCGGGACGCAAACTCAGCCATCTGCTGGTTCCGCCGGAAACCTGCCCGAGCGTCGTACGGGCCATACGACCCCTCCTTCACGACGGCGTCCGGATGGTCTGTCTCGTCCCATGGTGCAGGGAACTGTGCTACTGGGAGGCCAGCCGAGGTGGCCCACCGTTCGCCGGCCATGTCAGCGCCACTAGCAGTCCCAGAGACGACCACATCGGGGACAAAATTCGAGTGGTTAACGGCTTTTGCGAGTAGCCGCATGACCATGTCTTCGGTGAGCATGTCGGTCACGGAGCGACTCCCGGCGATGATAGCGATAGTTGGGTTAGCAGGAATGCGGCCATTTTCAACGCTATCGGGTTCAGGAACAGTCATTGCAGTTGCTGAACTATCGGTACCTCGGTCGGTGGTAGTGGGATCGGTCGATGACATCTGTTGTCTCAGGAGTTACACTCCTATGTGTGGTTGCAAGTTTCAATGCAGCTACGGGCCTGCAGATGGATCTATCACTCAGCAGTGCTGAGGTCAACAGCAGCGTCAGCGTCACTGTCAACATAGGCTTCACAGTATCCACAGTTGGTCCGGGTAAAGTTAAGTTGAACGTGGACAGTGCGGCAAAAGTGGTCTTCGTTAACGGTGTCAGGCATCGTCGTCGCTGCCGTTGTCGATCTCGACATCGGTGACGTTCCATTCGTACTCATCAGCTGTGTCGGCCAAAGCAACACTGGCGTCGTGACGGGCAGGTTTACTCGCACGGTTGACAGCGTCTGTCGGTGTCTCATTATCGTCAATAGACACCGTTAGTTCGAACGTCGGTCGGACAGCTGTCTCAACGGTTACACTAACCGTGTCGGTATTGGGATCAAAGGGGGCGTCATCAATCATAGCTGATTCACTCATCATAGGTGACAAATGCAGAGCTCGTTCTGTGGAGAAAACTGAGACGACAGACACAGCTGTCGGTCGCTATCGAACCTGACAGGTGACAGTACGCGCTACCACTTGACCAGCCGCACACGCAAGTGGTGTAAGAGAAAGTCGTTGTGTGAGACCCTTCGTGACAGTTCGGACACGTCGTGTGTGGCTGTGGGGCGGCTGTTGAACCCATATACCCCACTCAGGAATCGAACCCGCGTACGCCTTCCGGGATTATTTTCGAACGCCGAACGACATCCCGAGCGACCTGTATTGTCGTGCAGCCTGCTTCAACAATATATTATCATTACCGGTGGCCTCGAAAGCCACCCATTCATCCGCGCTGTGACGCCTATGTATAACGTCGTGGTACTTGTCCCTGAGGGTGTAGATTGCGTCCCGGGCGTTCCGAAACTCGTCAAATCCCTCATCCCTATACCGCTGCTGGTAGTGTTCAACCCTCACCTCAGTGGTATCACGCTCATTCAGTTCCAGAGCGAGTGCGATTGCGGCCGCGAAAGTCGATTTCTTCGGCTTGGATCTTCGAGAGCGGCCGATGTTACTTTCTTCTAATTCAGGGCGTTCAAGCGGTGAGTGCCACGAGCCAATACTACTGTTCCTTCGATGTCGCGATCTACACTTAATACACCAGTACATGTTATCATCCGGGTCGGCATCACGGGCAGACTGTGAGGAGTCATTCGGAGTGGTTGAGTCTGGACTCATCTCACCTTATCGCTAGAAATAAACGCTGGCAAGCAACCAAGCTGTCGGTATCAGCATGGTAGGGATGTCCCGAAGCGTCATATGTCACGTGGAATAGAGCAGGTTTGTGAACTGCACGTCTGTCGATGTGCCGAAGCCATACAAGCGCAAAAAAAGGGTCGGCTGGCTTGCTACAGGTCGGTATCGGTGTCGGTATCGAACTCGACGTAGCCGTGCAAGCCGAAGATGTCGGCCCGCTCAGGGTCGAAGTCGGCCGGGATGTCGTCGTCGATCTCGAAGCGGTCCGGCATGGAAAGCCGGCGCTGGATGTCACGGGCGATGCTGTCCGTACTGGTGAAGCCGGTGCCGAGCGTGAGCGTGACGGTCCGAGTGGGAACGCCGTTCTCGGTCGTCTCGCTGACGTGAGCGATGTAGGGGTCGCCGTTGGCTACTGTGGGAACGCTATCGTAGCGTCGCACGGAGTCGATCGAGACGGACGTAGCGGGAGCGTTCGTATCGGCGTCGGTACTAGCGTTGTCGGTGGTAGCATTGGTGTCGGACATAGAGTTGTGGAGCGGCACGTAGCCGAATCGAAGTTCACTCTCTCCGGGGGAGTGAATCCCCTGTGTATGGCTGGAAGCCACAATTTGGTGATGTTGCAGGTGGCGATTTCGACAGGTAGCTGCAGTCGGTCGCGAAATCGACGATCGGTGCGGGACCGGATGTGGCCCCTCTCGTAGATACCTGCTCTAGAAGCTGGACACTGCCTGCCTAGCTGTCTCGAACGCGGGTTTCCCGACCAGGACCGTGCACGATACGGGTCTGTTCCCCCTGAGAGTAGACGGTGTCGGCTGGCGTCACTGCTGGCATGTCGTCTGTATACCGGATGACGCCGGCAACGCGTGCCGTTCCATCGTCGGCCGTGTGGACGTCGACGACTGTCTGGTCGTCGTTGGGATACCAGACACTGATCGCGTCGCCGGTGTCCTCGATTGCTATCGCGCCAGCTGTGTCTGGAAAGCCTGGTAGGGCGGTGAGTTCTGCAAGCGACACGTCGCGGTCGACGTACGTCATCTCTCTATCAGTCTTCGGATCGACAGCGTCTCCATCACTCATGGCTCACCTATTAGCCTGAGATAAATGCTGCTGTCCGGGTATTGGAGCGTCTGAGAGTGTCTCCCAGCACAAAAAAAGAGACACCGACTGAAAACAGGGAGGTGTCGGAGACGAACTCTCACAGCCTCACTCTTCGATAGCAGCCAGAATATCTGCAATATCGGCAAGCACTTCTGCGTGGCAGGCAGGGCTGTCATCCTCGAGTCGTTGACAGTAACACCCCAACGTCTCGCCAGAAATATCGGCGAGAGCCTGAGCGAGCTCGACATCGTGGTCGTCGACGAGCCGGCCAAGCAAGTACTCTCGAAACTGCGAAACAACCTCTTCGCGGCTCGTCTCATCATCCATCGCGAACGGATTGCCAAGCCAGCCTCGATTCCCAATTGCGATCGTATCCATCCCATCGCCGTAGTGGCGACCGGCGTACACCGTCACAGCGTCGGCGTCGCGTTTGCAGTGGGCAACGCGTGTTCGAGACGCAGTGTCGTTTGTATCACACATATCTCGGGTCTGGATGGGAGCGATAATGCGGCTACGTCGTGGAGTGTCTCTGTCGGGGTGTCGCAGTACCGCCTCGGAGTCGGCGATTGCGTCTCCATCGTGGTCCGGCTGTGTAGGTGTAGACGGTGCCGACATGAACAGTGGCTGTGTCTTCTTACTACCTATACCATAGCAATTGCCAGTTAATGTGAATTGCTTGCTAATGTGAATTACTGGCTACTGTGGATTGTCCTGTAGTGTTTCTCTGGTGTCGCTGGTCTGTATGGGTGTTCGTCGTTCGTTGCACGATGGTCGTTGTGCCACATCTGTACCAGCACAAAAAAAGAGGTATTCGACTGGCGACACTCAGGTGTCGTCGTCGGTGTCTTCGTATAGGTGGCGTCGCTTGCCTGATTGGGTGTTGCCACAGCGGAGACACTCGTATTGTTCGAGCTGTCCCCAGTCGCCAGCTGTCTGTGCGGTTTCCATCCCAGCAGGCTTCATGCCGCACTCATCACAGTGCGGACCACGACCTTTCTTCCCGGTGATCAGATTGCGTGCCCGGTCTTCTGGGTCGGTGTCCACATACGGGACGTCGGCCCGATCGACGACAACGGCAAATTCGTCGGGACTGTACGCCTCGAGCGACGGCTTGGATGCGTGTGTGCTGGTCATGGGTCTAGATGTCGGCGGCGGCTGGTGCGACTTCGCTGCCGGTCTTCAGGTCGGTGACCGTGTCGTAGTGGAACGGTTCCTCGAGCGAGTGATCGTCGCTGCGACTGCGACGTGTTTTGCAGGTCTTACAGACCCAGTGGTCGTGGTTGATGTCACGTTTCACGGACTGGTGGCCTTCCGGACAGGCGAATCGGTAACTCGTCATGGGGTGTCTCTGGAAGAA
>Ga0209946_1000167_pt1 | contig 26889 bp, 24 predicted proteins | sample SalPon2_A_H2O_MG_FD_185704 | JGI IMG/M metagenome (GOLD analysis project Ga0209946, IMG submission 185704) | Salt pond water microbial communities from South San Francisco under conditions of wetland restoration - Salt Pond MetaG R2_A_H2O_MG... | ecosystem: Environmental > Aquatic > Non-marine... | reverse complement strand
TCCTCGGCGACCCGCTCGAACCCTGTAGCACCGACCCGACCACGGGGTTCGAGCGCGACGGCTGCTGTGGCACGCACCCCGGCGACCGCGGCCGCCACGAACTCTGTGCGGTGATGACCGAGGAGTTTCTGGAGTTCAGCAAGGCGCGCGGCAACGACCTGACGACCCCGCGGCCGGAATTGCAGTTCCCCGGGCTCGAACCGGGCGATCGGTGGTGTCTCTGTCTGGGCCGCTGGATCGAGGCCCTCGACGCGACGCGCGAAGGGCGGCTCCCGGAGACGACGGTCCCGTCCGTCGTCCTCGGGGCGACGAACGAGGCCGTCCTCGACACCGTCGAGTTGGCGACGCTGGAGGCCCACGCCTACGACGCGTAGGCGCTCGCGAGGGGCGGCGACGCCCCTCGGCGTGTGCGCTCCCGATCGGGGGTCGGCTCCCCGCCGATATTTAAGACCCCCAACGTTGTACGCCAACGTATGTCGTGCAAGATCGAGTGCAACGACTGCGACCTCGAGCGACGGATCGACGACTGCGTGACCGCCCACGAGCGCGCGAAGGAACACGAGGCTCAGTACGGCGATCACTACGTCACGCTGTACGATCGCCCGCGGGGGTGAGTTGGGGCTCAGTCGGGGAGCCCGTCGTCTCGGGTGGGTGACTCGTCGGCTCGGGTGGACGGTCCGTTCCGCGGTTCGCCGCCGAGGGTCGTCTTCGTGGGTTCGCCCCTCTTTCCCCCCCCAATTTGATTTATAAATACCCGGACTTGCCTTATAAATCCGGACTTGCCTTATAAATCCAAGAGCTCGATTTATAAATACCCGAAATCTGATTTATAAACTCCTCGACTGCGTTCGTGCGTTCCCCGGTCGGATCGCGGCGTCTTCCGGCCGTTTCCGACAGCCACACGCCTCCCCAACCGACTCCCGGCAACCCTTCGACTCACTCCGTTCGTCTCGGGGGCCGCCGGTCGTCCCTCGCGCGCAGACCTGGAAGCCGGTCCTCGGGCGGGGCGGCTCGCGTCGCTCGCCGCCCGCCGCTCGGCCACGGCTCCGAGCGCGCGCCACCGCACCGTGGGAGGGGATGTGATCCGCGACGCCATTCGTTTATAAATGCCCGTCTCGCCCGCTTCGGGGTATATAAACATCGCGTCGAATCGGTCCCCGGACCTCCGGCGGACCCGACCGAACGCTCCGGCGGACCCGGCCGGCCCCGATCGGGCCGTTTATTCCCGCGGGCGGCCACCTCCGGACGTGTACCTGCTGGAGTTGGCCGGCGAGGACGACGCCTTCGCGGTCCGGGAGGCCGAGAGCCGCTGTTCGGCCGTCGACCTCGTCGCGCCGGGGATCGCCACCGCCCGCGGGGTCGAGGCCCCCGAGGCCCTCGCTTACACCCGCCGTATCTGCCGGCTGGTCGGCACCTGCGCTCCCGACGTCGAGGCGGCGAGCGCGCTCGCCCGAACTGCCGGCCGCGACCGGACCGGTTCGATCGCCGTCAGGGCCCGCGACGTCCGGGGGCTCGCGGGGATCGACACCCAGGCCGTAGAGCGCCGCCTCGGGCGGTGTCTCGTCGACCGGGGCTTCGACGTCGACCTCGAGACCCCCGACCACACCCTCCTGGCGCTGTTCTCGTCGGGGCTGGCGGCGCTCGGGTGGCTCGAAACCGAACCCGAACGGGAGTTCGCCGCCCGGAAGCCGACGAAAAAGCCCTTCTTCCAGCCGGGGAGCATGGCGCCGACGGACGCCCGCGCGCTCGCGAACGTCGCCGGGGCCGCGCCCGGCGCTCGGATCCTCGACCCGATGTGCGGCACCGGCGGCATCCTCGTCGAGGCCGGTCTCGCGGGCGCGAGCGTCGTCGGCGTCGACGCCCAGGCGAAGATGGTCCGGGGGACCCGGCGCAACCTCGCGGCCTACCTCGAGGGGGGCTCGGTCCTCCGCGGCGACGCCACCCGGCTGCCCCTCGCCGACGACAGCGTCGACGGCGCGGTGCTGGACGCCCCCTACGGCCGCCAATCGAAGGTCGCGGGCGGGACGCTCCCCGACCTCGTCGGCGGGACGCTCTCGGAGCTCCGCCGGGTCGCCCCGCGGGCGGTGCTGGTGGGCGATCGGGTCTGGAGCGACGCCGCCGAGGCGGCCGGCTGGACCGTCGCCGATCGGTTCGACCGTCGGGTCCACGCTTCCCTGACTCGGTACGTCCACGTCCTCAAGTAGCCGCTATCGCCGCTGTGGCGGCCCCTCCTCTACGCGCCCCAGCTCCGCGAGCAGCCGCGACAGGTGGACGCGGTCGGACGTCCCGTCGGCCATCTCGAACTCGATCTCGCCCGCGAGCGCGTGGATCGACGCCAGTTCGTCGCCGCCGTACCGGCTCCGGGCGGCCTCGAGCAGCGCCTCGAGTATCTCCCCGCCCTCGTAGCCCTCCTCGTACAGCAGGTCGTCGAGGTCGCCCCTGGCGTCCTCGAAGGCCCCCCCGTCGGCGGCCGCGAGGATCGACTCGAGTTCCTCCCGGAGCCCGATGTCGCCCAGCGCCTCGTAGGCGGCCTCCATCGTCACCGCCCCCTCCTCCTCGGCGGCGGTCTGTGCGCCCAGGATCGCCGTCCGGAGGTTCCCGTCGCCGTAGCCCGCGACGTACTCGAGGCCGTCGGCGTCGTACTCGACGCCCTCGCGAGTGACGATCCGTTCGAGCACCTCGACGGTCTCGGCGTGGGTCGGCGCCCGAACCGGGATCGGGAAACACCGCGACTCGATCGGCGGGATGAGCTTCGAGGGCTGGCGGGTGGCGATGACGAACTGCGTCGCCTCGTAGTGTTTCTCCATCACCCGCCGCAGCGCCTGCTGGAAGTCCTCGCGGATCGCCTCGGCGTTGTCGAGGAGGATCGTCCGGAACTCCCCCGAGACCGGCTGGTAGGAGGCCTGCTCTTTCAGCACGTGGCTGATCATGTCCCGCTTCGAGAGGCTCGAACGCCCCTCCAGAAACCCCTCGAAGCGCTCGTCGTTCCGGATCTCCTTTTTCGTCCGACCGAAGAAGTCCGCGACGTTGATGACGACGAAGTCGTTGTCGGGGTCCGTGTGGGTTTCGCGGGCGAGCGCCCGGACCGCGGCCGTCTTGCCCGCGCCGCGGGGGCCGAACACGACGAGGTTCATCGGCTCGGCGGCCACGCGCTGTAGGTGCTCCCGGACCGTCGACTGGGGGAGTTCCGAGCGCTCCGGGGCGTGTTCGTCCGTCCAAAGCGGCGCGTCCATACACGCGGGTCGGTCCGCGCCGGGGAAAAGCCCTCCTGTCCGCGTCCTGCCGCCCCCGTTTTCCGCTCCGTCCTCCTCCTTCGCGCCCGCTACAGTCGCTCCGCGACGGCTTCGGCCAGCGCCTCGAACGTCGCCGTCCCGGGGACGACGTCGACGGCGACGCCGGCCGACTCGGCGGTCTCTTCGGTCGGTTCGCCGATGGCGCCCACCGTCGCGTCGTTCAGTCCCTCGATCGCCGTGGCCCGGATCCCGCGCTCCGCGGCGGCCGCCAGGAAGTGCTCGACGGTCAGCGAGGACGTGAAACACGCCCCCGCCAACTCGCCTCGCGCGGCGGCTTCGGCCGACCGCCCGGCTCCTTCGGGCCGCACCAGCCGGTACAGCACCGTCTCGTGGACGTACGCGCCGGCGTCGTTCAACCCCTCGAGGAGGACCGCCGAGCCGTGATCCGAGCGGGCGACCTCGACCGTCGCCCCCGGGGCGTCCGAAGCGAGTTCCTCGACGAGCCCCGACGAGGAGAACTCCCCGGGGAGCCGATCGACCGCGTACTCGGCGGCCTCGAGCGCCTCCGCGGTCGGGGTCCCGATGGCGACGACCGTCCCGCTCGGTCGCCAGCCGGCTTCGGCGACGAGTTCCGCGCCGGTCTTGCTCGTGAAGACCGTGTAGTCGGCGTCCGACCGCGGCGTCTCGCCGGTCGGCTCGATCGCCAACATCGGGTCCGAGAGCGGCTCGTGCCCGAGCTCGCGCACGAACGCCGCGGCCGAGTCGGCGCGCTCGTCGTCGGGGCGGAAGAAGGCGATGCGGCTCATCGCTTCCCCCTGTCCGGCATGCTCGACGCTCGGGCGATTTGATATCGCGACATGCGGTTCATTCGTTCTCCCCCTCCGGTTCGGACCTCCCTCGCAAAAACGCCGCGACGTCGGCTCTCGTGGCCGCGACCTCGCCGATCACGGTGATCGCGGGGGGTTCGATTCCCCGCTCGTCGCGCACTCCGACGATGGTCTCCAGCGTTCCCGTGGCGACGCGCTGGTCGGGCCACGTCGCCCGCTCGACGAGCGCGACGGGCGTTTCGGGGTCCATCCCGGCCGAGCGCAGGGCCTCGGCGTACATCGGCAACTTTCCGACCCCCATCAACACGACGATGGTGCCGCCGGTGGCCGCCAACGCGTCCCAGTCGATCGCGGACTCGTCTTTCGTCGGGTCCTCGTGGCCCGTGACGAACGACACCGACGAGGCGTGATCGCGGTGTGTGACCGGGATCCCGGCGACGCCGGGGCCGGCGATCGCGCTCGTCACGCCGGGGACGTACTCGAACTCGATGCCGCTTTCCGCGAGGTGTTGGGCCTCCTCGCCGCCGCGCCCGAAGACGAAGGGGTCGCCGCCCTTGAGCCGGACCACGTCGTTGTCGTCCTCGGCGAGTTCGACGAGCCGTCGGTTGGTGTACTCCTGGGGCGTCCACTCCCCGCCGGCCCGCTTGCCGACGTCCTCGCGTTTCGACGCCGGGATCGACTCGAGGATCTCCGGGCCGGGAAGCTTGTCGTGGAGGACGACGTCGGCCTCGTCGATGAGCCGCCTCGCCTTCACCGTCAACAGTTCCGGATCGCCGGGGCCGCTCCCGACGAGGTACACCCTCCCGGTCATTCCCCGTCGTCCCTCCGCGCCCGCGCGATGAGGTCCTTTGCGCCCCGATCGGCCAACTCCTCGGCGAACTCGCGGGCCGCCTCCGGGTGGCGCTCGGCGGGCAGGTCCCGGCTCGCCTCGATCTCCTCGGTGCCGTCCTGTGAGAGCACCCGGACCCGCGTCTGGACGTGCTCGCCCTGCACGACCGCGTAGATCCCGACCGGGGCGACGCAGCCGCCGCCGAGCGTCCCGAGCACCGTCCGCTCGACGGTGGTCTCGACCCGGGTTCGCGGGTGATCGAGAACCTCCTGGATCGTCGACGCCACGCCGCCGTCGCGCGCCGTCACGGCCAGCGCGCCCTGTCCCGGTGCGGGGACGAACGGGGTCGACAGCCGGCTGTACTCGATCGCCCCGAGCAGCCCGATCCGTTCCAACCCGGCCTCGGCGAGGACGATGGCGTCGAACTCGGTCTCGACGGATCGCTCGATCGCCCGGCGTTCGACGTCCGCGAGCGCCTCGCGCCACGCCTCGGGCGGGCGTTCGTACGAGGGGCCGTCCTCCTCGTCGTCGCGCTCGTCGGCTTCGAGCCGTCGCTCCCACTCGGCCCGAAGCCCCGGCGCGAGGAGCTTCTCGACCCGCGTGTCGACGTTGCCGCGGAGCGGCCGCACGTCGAGGTCGGGGCGTTCGGCGAGCAGTTGGGCCTTCCGCCGGAGGCTGGACGTTCCGATCGTCGCACCGTCCGGGAGGCCGGAGAGACCGGCTCCCTCGGGCGTCACGAGGACGTCGCCCGGGGCGGCGCGCTCGGGAACGCCCGCGACGACGAGTTCGGCGGGGAACTCGGTCGGCATGTCCTTCATCGAGTGGACGGCGGCGTCGACCTCGCCGTCGAGGATCTTCTCGTCGAGGCTCCTGACGAACGCGCCCGTCTTCCCGAGGCGGTGGATCAACTCGTCGCGGACGGCGTCGCCGGTCGTCTCGACCTCGATCAACTCAACGTCGCGGCGGCGGCTCTCGAGGGTCTCGGCGACCCGTCGGGCCTGTCTCAAGGCGAGATCCGGAGCCCCGGGTCGCCAACCGGATCGTCTCTGTCATACCGGTGTGTCGGTCACCGCGGTTGAAACGCCCTTCGGCTTCCTCGGGGCGGCCGGATTCGGGTCGGCACGCACCGAATATATCGCATGCCGCTATACGAAATCCGCGCCCGGTGTCCCCCCAACTTCGCAGTTTGGATCTCTACAAACAACCAATTAAGAAATATTTATGAAATTAAACCCATCTGCGCGGTTCCTAACTCATATCACACCTCTTGAAAGAGGGGATCTGTCCGGTAGTGCTACGTTCTCGGCCACTTGTAATGACAAGTAAGTACGCGTCATAACATATACGCCTCTCCACGTCGAACGTCAATGTATGAGCGGATCAAGCTACGACAAGACGATTCAGTTCCGTGCCGGAGTCGAAAAAGAGGCCGCGGAGCTCCTCGATGAGATCCACATCGGCGGCGTCAACGTGAGCGAACTCGCTCGCGTCGGCCTGGTCGAAATGCTCCGACAGTCATTAGATGAACAGGACAAGATTGCGGTGTACGAACGATACAGTCGTGGTGAGATCGGTGAGGACGTGGCCCGTGTCCTTCTCGATGAGAAACTCGATAGGATGGAAGAGGAGAAAGAGTCGTTCGAGGCGGCTATGGAACGAGACACGTCTGAATTCTTGACGGGCAGCGATGGCGAGTGAGGTTCGCTATCCGATACTGGCTGATACGAGTTCTTTGATCGCGGTTGCGAACACCACTCAGTGGGAACGACTGAAAGACGCGATCCACCTTACAACGACGAACGTCTGCAAGCACGAACTTCAAAACCACGTCAATTCGAACGAATACCCGCCTGAGGGCAGCCGTGAGCACTACTTGAAACGAGGAAGCCAACGTGTTGTTGAACATCTAGACGAGGATTCGTCGCCGTGGTCGTGCGTCACTGTCGTTCCCCGCCCGCATGGACCAGATGCAGGCGAGCAATCGCTCAAGCAGGACCTTTCCGAACACGGTTCGTCGTATCAGATCGTATCGATTCTCGACTCTGCTGCGAGACGGTCAATTCGGCGTCTCATCGATGACAACGGGTACGACATCGACGTTGTGGGGCCGCCGTATCTCCTCTACATCCTGCTTGACAACGACCTCATCGAAAAGCCTGAATTCTGCGAGGCAACCGTGGGGATGATTCAAACGGAGGGGTGGACTGGGTACGAGGTTGTGAAGAACGCGTGGACCAGTATTCCCGTTGATTGTTCCGAAATCCTTGACGACGAATATGATGACGCCCTTCCACCAAAATAATCTGGCTTGTACTGCCAATCTGATCAGTGAAGGTGATTGATTAAGCGCCTCGAATGAGAGTGATAAGATATGCCAGAAATAAACCCTCCACCGCTCTTCGAAGAGAAATACGAAGGGCGACCACCAGTGAACCGCCTCGGGATCAAGTGGTTCGAGACGCGGAGCGTCTCGTCATCTGCTCACGGCGCTTGCGCCGTTCGCAGGTTCGTGGGACTTCGTCCCACGCGTATCACGGACATCTTCGATTTCCGTACGACCCCGAGGCACTCGGCCTGCTCCGCCTGTAGAAATCTCAAACAGTTAGGTTGGGGTGGATAGGCACGACTAGCCGTCGAGTCAGACCGTTGGATACGACCGGCGTGAATCGTCCTCGTTTCGACCGATGCGGTAGCGCTGAGTCCCCTCAGTTGAGAAACAACGAAAGGCGTTCGAAAGACCGGAGCTCCCCGTGACGACGGACGCCCTCGGTTTTCGACCCACGGGCGAGTCGGGGAGCGGAAAGCGCGTTCGACGCGTTTCCTCCCCGGAGCTAGTCGTTCCGGTCCGATCCCAGGTAGTTCCAGCGCGTCTTCGTGTTCCCCTCGGGGTGGCGTTCGAGCGTGACGTGGTAGTGACTCGTCCCGTCCGCCTCCTCCGTGATCAGGTGGACGCCGGGGTCGTCCGTGTGCGTGATCTCGTAGTCCGCGATGTCCTCTCGGTCCTCGAGTTCCTCCCGGAGCAGTCGGTTCAACTCCTTGGCTCGCTCGTCGGGATCTGTCTCGTCCATGGGATTCGTTCCGACAGTGACACACATCAACGTTCGTATCGTTCTCGATTAACTGGGGCGAGTCCCGCCGTTCACGGGCTCAGACGTTGGCGATCTCGCGGGAACGCCGTCAGAGCAAGCTCTGACGAGCCCCCACTCGTCGGACAGCGATTTCGCCTACGGGCTCAATCGCTGTCTGTCCGACCAGACTCGCTTCGCTCGTCTCGCCGACTCCCAACGTCTTCGTCCTACGGACTCAGACGTTGGCGATCTCGCGGGAACAACACCGCCTCCCGGATGTTGTCCAGGTCGAGCATCGTCATGACGAGGCGCTCGCCGCCGAGCCCCCAGCCGGCGTGGGGCGGCATCCCGTATTTGAACATCTTCGTGTAGTACTCGAAGGCCTCGGGGTCGAGCCCCTGGGCCTCGAAGCCCTCGATGAGCTGCTCGCGGCGGTGCTCGCGCTGGCCGCCCGAGACGAGCTCCATCCGGGGGTGCATCATGTCGAACCCCGTCGAGAGCGTCTCGTCGTCGTCGTGGTCCATGATGTAGAACGGTTTGATCTCGGCCGGCCAGTCGGTGATGAAGTAGTGGCCGCCGACGTCGTCGCCGAGGGCCTTCTCGCCCTCGGTCGGCAGGTCGTCGCCCCACACGAGCTGTTCGTCGAGCTCGCCGGTCGCGTTGATCCGCTCGATGGCCTCCTCGTAGCTGAGCCGCGGGAACGGGGTCTCGGGGACGGCGAAGTCGTCGGCGATCCCGAGCGCCTCGAGTTGGGCCTCGCAGTTCTCGGCGACGGCCTCGTATGCGGACGCGACGACGTCCTCGCAGACGTCCATCGCGTCGTGGTGGTCACAGAACGCGCCCTCGAAGTCGATCGAGGTCGCCTCGTTGAGGTGTCGCGGCGTGTTGTGCTCCTCGGCCCGGAAGATCGGGCCGATCTCGAAGACGCGCTCGACGTTCGAGCCCGCGACGAGCTGTTTGAACAGCTGCGGGCTCTGGTTCATGAACGCCTCCTGTCCGAAGTAGGTGATCGGGAACAGCTCGGTGCCGCCCTCGGTCCCGGTGGCGACGATCTTCGGGGTGTTGATCTCCGTGGCGTCCGCCGCGCGGAACGCCTCCCGGGCGGCCCGCAGTACCTCGCTTCTGATCTCGAAGATGGCCTGGCCCGCCTCGCGGCGGAGATCCAGCGTCCGGTTGTCGAGCCGCGTCGACAGCTCCGCGTCGACCTTCTCGGTCGGGTCCAGCGGGAGTTCGGTGTCGGCGGCCGACAGCACCTCGATCGACTCGGGGACGACCTCGACGTCCGTCGGCGCGCGCGGCTCCTCCTTCACGTCGCCGGTCACCGCGACGACGGACTCCCGGGAGAGCCCGAGGCCCGTCTCGACCAGTTCGTCGTCCATCTCGCCCTTCTCGAGTTTGATCTGGATCCGACCGCTCGTGTCGCGCAGAATGAGGAAGGCGATCCCGCCCAGATCGCGTATCTCGTGGACCCACCCGGCGACGGTCGCCGTCTGGCCCGGTTCGGCGTCGGCCGTGTACGTTCTCTCGTCCATACCCACGGTTCTTGGCGATCGGACTTAAGTACGGGGAAAGCAGGCGGCCGGGCCGGTTACGCGAACTCGACCGTCGAGCGCGGGCGCACCTCGCCGAAGAGCCACTCCGCGTGTTCGAGGGCGTACTCGCGGTGGTCGTCCTCGATCGCCCCGATGGCGTCCTCGAGGAGGATCGGCCGGTAGTCGCGCAGCCCCGCCGACCCGGCGGTGTGGAGGACGCAGACGTTCGCGAGCGTCCCACAGAGCAGGAGGTCGTCGATGCCGTGGCTCCCGAGGTACCCCTCCAGTTCCGTTTCGTGGAAGGCGTCGTAGGTGTGTTTGACCACGACGAGGTCCCCGTCTTCGGGGGAGAGCTCCGAAACGAGTTCGGCCTCCCACGAGCCCTCGAGGACGTGCTCGCCCCACCGGTCGAACTCGTCGTAGTAGTGGTTGCCCTCGAACTGCTCGGGCGGGTGGACGTCGCGGGTGAAGACGACCGCGGCGCCGGCCTCGCGGGCCTCGGCGACCACCTCGGCGCAGGGGTCGATCGCCGCCTCGCTGCCCGGCGCGTACAGCGAGCCCTCGGGGTGACAGAAGCCGTTCTGCATGTCGACGACGACGACCGCGGTCGACTCCGGATCGAGTTCGAGCGTCATGTCGACCCTTCGGGCGGGGAGGAAAAACCGTTTTCGCGGCGCCTGGCGTCCGGCGACGCTTCCCACACGAACGGACTGGAGAGGCCCTACTCGACGTCCCGGGGATCGACGTGATCGATCTCCGGAATCTCGGGAAACAGCGTGTCTGTCGAGACGACCGGTTCGCCGAGGGCGACCGCGCTACCGAGATGCACGCCATCGAATACGTTCAACGCCTTGTACTGCGCGCGAAGATCGGCAGCCGCGTCCATCGCCTCGGCCGTCAACGGTACCATTTCGATGTTTCTCTCGACGATCTCCCGGTGGGCCCGGACGACGCGGTCGCGGTTCCACTCCTCTTCCATAACGTATTGGAGCTCGATACCCGTTGCGACCGACGTCTTCGGCCCGGCGATCGAGTCGAGATCGACGGCACTTGCAAGCCAGTCGTCCGTCTTCAGCTCCGCGAGGATGACGTCGAGATCAAGGTACACGCTTTCTCTCCAGCCGCTGTTCGACGTCTTCGCGCGCGCCGCGATCCGCCGCCTCGTGGAGACGCTCTAGGCGCTCTTCGCGAACGACGAGTCGGGCACCGTACCGAAGCGCCTCCGATCGGGAACTGAACACCCCGTCCTCGACGAGTCCGTCGAGCCGTGCGACGAGTTCCGGCGGGAGCGAGACCGGAACCGACTGTCGATCGCTGCTCATACCACGACGTAGTCTATACGATCGTATAAATATTGCCGCCGCCGAAGACGACGGACCCCCAACGGAAAGACAAAGAAGACGAAAGCGGCGATGAACGCTGCTCCCCGGGTGTCGCTTCCGGTTCGTATCAGTAGAACTCGCGGACGAGGTCCATCGCGTCCTCGGGCGCGCCGTCGGGGATGTCGGTCATCGGTTCCTCGACGCCCTCGCGTTTCTCGTAGCCGACCGAGCTTTCGTCCTGGTAGATGACGCCCTGGTACTCCTTGTCGCGGTCGAGGATGAGGTCCTTGGCGTCGTCGTAGTCGGTGCGGTCGTGATCGAAGTCGTCGTCGCCGACGTCGACGATCGCATCGCGGAAGTAGTCGTAGGTGTCGACGTCGTTGAACGTCACGCACGGCGAGTAGACGTTCACGAAGCCGAAGCCGTCGTGTTCGATGGCTTCCTGGACGATCTCGGCGTGGCGTTGGGAGTCCGATGAAAACGACTGGGCGATGAAGGTGCCGCCCGCCGCGAGCGCGAGTGCGAGGGGGTTGACGGGCTGTTGGTTGGTCCCGTCGGGCGAGGTCGAGGTCTCGAAGTCCTCCCGGGAGGTCGGCGAGAACTGGCCCTTCGTCAGGCCGTAGATGCGGTTGTCCATGACGACGTAGGTCATGTCGACGTTGCGCCGGACCGCGTGGACGAAGTGGCCCGCCCCGATCGAGTAACCGTCGCCGTCGCCGCCGGCGACCATCACCTCGAGTTCGGGGTTGGCGATCTTGACGCCGGTCCCGACGGGCAGCGCGCGGCCGTGGACGCCGTGCAGCGCGTAGCTGTGCATGTACGTCCCGATCTTCCCCGAACAGCCGATCCCGGCGACCACGAACGTGTTGTCGGGATCGTTGCCGGTCTCGGCCAGCGCTTTCATCATGCCGTTCATCGTCCCGAAGTCGCCGCAGCCGGGACACCACGTCGGTTGCTTGTCGGATTTGAAATCCGTGAATCGAACGTTGGAACTCATTGTCAGGCCTCCACCTCCGTCGGTTCGCCGAGGGCGGCTTTGACCTCCTCGGCGAGCTCGTCCGCCTTGAAGCGGACGCCGTTGTACTTGTTGATCCGTTGCACCCGCGAGAGCGTGTCGTGCTCGACGAGGTCCGCGAACTGCCCGGTCGCGTTACACTCGACGACGATCGTCTCCTCGGCCGCCTCGACCGCCTCCGAGAGGTCGGGCCGCGGGAAGATGTACGGCACCGAGATGAACCGCACGTCGACGCCCTCGTCGGCGAGGATCGTCATCGCCTCCCGCATCGCGCCCTCGTTCGAGCCCCACGAGACGACGAGCGTGTCGGCGTCGGCGTCGCCGAACTCCCGGGGGCTCCAGTCCTCCTCCTCGCGTGCGGTCTCGACCTTCCGCTCGCGCTTGTCGACCTGCTCGATCCGCATCTCGGTGTCCTCGGTCCGTCGGCCCAACTCGTCGTGCTCGAGGCCGGTCGACATGTGCGCGCCGCCGTCCGTGCCGGGGAACGAGCGGGGGCTGACCCCGTCGTCGGTGATCGCGTGGGGTTTGAACTGCCCCTTCTCGTTTTGCCACTCCTCGATCGTCGCCTCGTCGACGACCTTGCCGCGGTCGATCTCGACTGCGTCCATGTCGAACTCCTCGGGATCGAACGTCTGTTCGGTGACCGCAAGCGAGAGATCGCCGGTCAGATACACCGGCGTCTGGTACTTCTCCGCGAGGTTGAACGCCTCGATCGCCTTGTGGAAACACTCGACGATGTTCGTCGGCGCGAGGACGAACCGCGGGATCTCGCCGTGGCCGCCGTAGAGCATCCCGTTGAGGTCGCCCTGCTCCTGTTTGGTCGGCATCCCCGTCGAGGGGCCAGAGCGCATGACGTTACAGATGACGAGCGGCGTCTCGGAGGTCGCGACGAGGCCGAACGTCTCGGTCATCAGGTCGATGCCCGGCCCCGAGGTGGCGGTCATCGACCGCGCGCCGGCGCGGGCCCCGCCCAACGCCATGTTGACGGCGGAGAGTTCGTCCTCCGCCTGGACGACGATCCCGCCGTAGTCCTCGATGCGGCCCTTCAGGTACTCCATCACGTCCGTCGCGGGCGTGATCGGGTAGCCGGCGTAGAACCGACAGCCGGCGACCAACGCCCCCATCCCGATCGCCTCGTCGCCGTTCAGGAGGACGTAGTCGTTGTCGGTCGTCTCGAGGTCGTACGGCGTCGAGATGTCGTACTCCTCTTCGACGTACTCCGCGCCGACGCGGGCCGCCTTCTTGTTGTTCTCGACGATCGCCTCGCCCTTGCCGCCGAAGCGCTTCTCGAGGGACTCGTCGAGGTACTCGATGTCGAACCCCGAGACGGCGCAGGCGGCACCCAACGCGACGATGTTGCGCATGATCGCGCCGCCGGCGTCCTCCGCGAGCCGTTTCAGCGGGACGTCGAGCCCCGTCGTCTCTCCCGGGGCCTCGAAGTCGGACATCATCGACCGCTCGCCGTCGTAGATGACGATCGACTCCTCGTGTAGTTCGTCGAGGTTCTCCTCGACGGTCCGCTCGGTGAGCGCGATCAGGATGTCGAGCCTGTCGACGACGCTCTCGACGCGGTCGACCGACGTCCGTACCTTGTACGCGGTGTATCCGCCGCGGATTCGCGATGCGAAATCCTTGGAAGTAAAGACGTGGCGCCCCGCCCGCGAGAGCGCCTGGGCGAAGATCTTCCCGGTCGAGTCGATCCCGTCGCCGGCTTCCCCGCCGACAGCCCAGTTCAGGTCCGTTGGCATACTACGTCGGGCTTCAACACCGTGCACGTTAAGCCTTCTGAATACCACCGTCCCGGGCGTGATTCAGCCGGGAGACGACCCCAACGGACCGATCGCGGGGGTGTCGGTCCCGGAGCCGTCGGCTGGCTCCGAAAGCGCCTTGCGGCCGGCCGGGCGTACATACGGTATGGATCCAACCGAGACGACCGTCGTCGCCGTTCGCGATGTCGGCCCCGATGCCGTCGCCATCGAAGCAACGACGCCCGAGGGGTTCGAGGCCCGTCCCGGGCAGTTCGTCAAACTCGAGACGACGATCGACGGCGAGTCGGTCGGCCGGTTTTACACCGTCTCCTCCCCGGACACCGACGGGACGTTCGAGCTCACGATCGGATACGATCCCGAGGAAGGCGGCGCGTTCAGCGAGTACCTCGTCTCGGTCGCGCCGGGCGATTCGATCACCGTCACCGGCCCCTTCGGCGACAACTACTACGAGGACGACCCGCGGGTCGTCGTCCTCGCCGGCGGCCCCGGCGTCGGCCCCGCGGTCGCCATCGCCGAGCGCGCGCTCGCCGACGGGGGCGAGGCGGCCGTCGTCTACCGGGACGACCGCCCCATCCACGAGGATCGTCTCGCCGCGCTCGCAACGGCCGGCGCGGACGTGTTCGTCCTCGCCGACGGGACGGCCCTCGCCGGCGTCGTCGGCGACGTCCTCTCCGGTGCGGACGGCGAGACGGTGTTCGTGTACGGCTTCGCCGACTTCCTCGCCGACGCCGAGGCGGCCATCGACGCGGCCGGGGGCGACCCCGACGGAGCGAAGTCCGAGAACTTCGGGTGAGCCCGGTACGCCCCCGTCGACGCCGACGCCGCCGACCGTCCCGGGAACCGCCCCTCGCCGTTCACTCGCACAGGTCCTGGTAGGTGTTCCGGACCGTCACCGCCGACACGCCGGCGACGTCGCTGGCCTCGCGCTGGGTGAGGTCGTGGCCGCCCCGTCGAGCGGCGGTGTACAGACACGCCGCCGCGACGCCGCTCGGGTTCCGCCCCGTCGCGAGTCCGGATTCGCGGGCCTCGGCTGCCAGCCGCCGGGCCGCCCGCTCGACGTCGGTCGGGACGTCGAGTTTCGACGCGAACCGGGCGAGATACTCGGCGGGATCGATCGGCCCCGTCGGGAGCTCGAGCGCCCGGTTCAACGCCCCGTAGGCGACCTTGAGTTCGTCCGCGTCGGCGCTCGCGACGGCGACGATCTCCTCGAGCGTTCGCGAGACCGACGCCGTCCGACAGGTCGCGTACACCGACGCGGCGGCGAACCCCTCGATGCAGCGGCCCTGGAGGAGATCGGACTCCTGGGCCGACTCGAAGAGGACGCAGGAGCGATCGCGCAGGTCCTCCGGCAACTCCAACTGGCCGGTCAGCCGCCGGATCTCGGTGAACCCGTGGACCCGGTTCCGGGCGCGCTTCGAGGGGATCCGCGCCCGCTTGTGCTGTTTCCGCATCCGGGCCACCTGCCGCCGTTTGCGGCCCTTGAGCCGCGTCGATCGCCCGATCTCGGTCGAGAGCCCGCGGTCGTGACGCGAGCGCGTCAGCGGTGCCCCACAGCGCTCGGGGTTCGTCTCGTCGTCGGCGAAGGAGCGCCACTCGGGCCCGCGATCCAGTTCGTCCTCGGAGACGACGAGGCCACACTCCGCACAGATCGTCTCCGTCCCCCTCCTCCGGAGCGAGCCGTCGCATTCGGGGCACGCCTGTCGTGTCGTCGTGCTCATCACGTGTGGAGCTTCGGCGGGATCGGGTTTTAAAAATAGCCGCGAGCGCCCCTGGCACGCGGGGATCGCGGCGAACGACATACCGGTTACCGGTAGGTATTGGACGCCGACCGTTCGGGCCGGTAGCGGTCCGATCGACACCTCGTCCCGTCGCCATAGCACGCCACCGGCCGACGGCACGAACCGACCCGGCCGGACCGGCCGCGTAGATAAACTGATTAGTCGGGGGGCGGTGGTACCGGAGACAATGAGCGATCGGGAGCCGGACGAGGACACCTCCGTGCGGGATGCGGTCGAACGATCCAGGAGCGGCGCGCCCGCCGTCGGGGAGGTCATCCGCGACCGCTTCGGGACCGACGAGGTGTTCCAGCGCATCATCGCCGCCGCCGACGAGGAGGTCACCACGGATGCACGGGAGCTGTTTTTCAGCGCGCTGGCGGGCGGCTTCGCGATCACGCTCACCTTCCTGATCTACTCGTCGATGACCGCCAAGACGGACGGCGCGCCCCTATTGAGCGCGCTCCTGTACCCGATCGGGTTCATATACATCATCCTGGGCGGCTATCAACTCTACACCGAGAACACGGTTCCGCCCGTCGCGCTCGTCCTGGAGCGGCTGGCGAGCGTCCCCGCGATGCTGCGGCAGTGGTGGATCGTCCTCGTCGGAAACTTCGCGGGGGGGCTGTTCGGGGCGTTGATCCTGGCGTACACGGGCGTATTTTCGCCGGAAGCGGCGGCCGCGGCGATCGATATCTCACAGAAGGGCGTCGAGACGGGGTTTTGGGACCTGTTCTTCAAGGCCGGCTTCGCGGGGCTGATCGTCGCCGGCGTCGTCTGGCTGGACTTCGCCGCCAGAGAGACCATCTCGCGGTTCTTTCTGGTCTACATCGCCTTCCTTCTGATCCCGCTTGCGGACCTGTTTCACGTCGTCGTCTCCTTCACCGAACTCATGTATCTCGTCTTCCTCGGCGAAGCCGCCCTCCTCCCCGGCCTCGTCGGCTTCGTCCTCCCCGTCCTCCTCGGTAACACCATCGGCGGCGTCGTCCTCGTCACCCTCGTCAACTACTTCCAGACCACCGAGGAGCGCCTCGAGGAGGCGCGCTTCGGCGGGACCGAACGCCGGCTGTCGCTGCAGGAGTCGACGTTCGGCGGCCTGGTCGGGCGCTCCTACGTGCCGCTTTTGGACACCGGCGGGCGCCCCGACGACGCGGCGGCGGACGCCTACCGGGTGATGGTCCCGATTGCGAACCCCCGGACGGAGGCCCCCCTCGTCGAGTTGGCCTGCACGCTTGCCGAACAGCGGGCGAACGCGAACGTCCACGTCGTCCACCTGATCGAGATGTCCGACCGGATGGTCGGGCGGTACGACCCCGGACAGGTCGACCGGATCACGGGCGAGTCGAAGGCGCTCCTGCGCGACATCGAGGCGACGGCGGACGACTACGACGTCCGGTACAGCTCCTCGACGGTCGTCTCCCACCGGTCGTTCGCGGAGATGTTCGACGAGGCGCGGTCGATGGCGGCCGACCTCGTGGTGCTGGGGTGGGACGACGGCCGGCCGTGGGCGCGGGACAAACCCCAGCGTTCGATCGACCAACTCAAGCGCGAACCGCCGTGTGACTTCCTCGTGCTCAAGGATCGCGGGCTGGATCTGTCGCGCGTCCTCGTCGCGACGGACGGCCGAACGAACGCCGCGCTGAGCGCCGAGGTCGCGAACGCCCTGACGGCCGGCGTCGGGGCCGAGGTGTCGCTGCTGCACGTCGTCGACTCGCCGGCCGAGCGGGCGGCCGGGACGGAGTTCCTCCGCTCGTGGGCCGAGGAGAACGACCTCGCGGACGCCGAGTTGCTCGTCGACGACTCCGGCGACATCGAGCGCGCGATCGCCCGGGCGTCCGCCGACCACTCGCTCGTGTTGCTCGGCGCGACCGAGCGGGGCGTGCTCTCGCGGCTCGTCACCGACTCGTTGCACCTCGAGGTCGTCGACGAACTCGACTGTTCGGTCGCGATAACCGAGCGGCCCGCCGGATGGGGAATCCTCCGGCGGCTGTTCAGCCGGTAGCCCCCGGCGGTACGCCGGCTTGCCCGGCTCGAATCCCGCGAAAACGGCTCAGGACCGCCCGAGAACGCCTCGAGAACGCTTCAGGACCGCCAGAAGTCGGCGGTGAAAAGCACCAACACGGGGATGATCTCGATGCGGCCGATCCACATCAGGAGGATCATCGCCACCTTCGTCACCATCGAGAAGCCGTTGTAGGTGCCGTAGGGGCCGGCCTCGCCGAAGGCGGGGCCGATGTTGAGAAACGTCGAGGCGGCCGCGCCCATCGCCTCGAACTCCGAGACGTTCGTCCCGATCCGCGCCGAGTCGACGACGATGAGGATCGTGAACAGAAAGAAAATCACGATGCTCAAGAGGAGATACGCGTAGATGTCCCGGATCGTCTCCTCGTCGACGGGGCGGCCGGAGAGCCTGACCGGACGGACTGCCTCGGGGTGGACGCTGGTGAAGAGGTTCCGGCGGAACGCCTTCAGCGCGACCAGCCACCGCAGCGATTTGATCGAGCAGGTCGTCGACCCCACCATCCCGCCGAGGAACATACACAAAAAGAGCATGTGCTTTGCGGCCGCGGACCACAGCTCGAAGTCCGCGCTCGCGTACCCGGTCGTCGTGACCATCGAGGCGACGTTGAACACCGCGTGCCGCAGCGTCGCCTCGGTCCCGAACTCGACCGTGGGGTCGAGCGCGAGCGCCGCGGCGACGACCGCGCTGATGGCGGCGATCGATCCGATGTAGAAGTGGAACTCCTCGTTGCCGAACAGCCGCATCGGCTCGCCGTTGATCGCGACGTACAGCAACACGAAACTCGTCGATCCGGCGATCATGAACGGGACGACGGCCCACTGGACGATCGGTTCGAACGCCCCGACGCTCAGCGGCTCCGGCGAGAACCCGGCGGTCGCGACCGAGGTGAACGCGTGGGCGACGGCGTTGTACAGGCCCATCTCCGGCGCGAGGCCGGCCACCCCCAGCCCGTAGTACACCGCGACTGCGAGGCCGGTCAACCCGAGGTAGAGCCCCCAGATGAGCCGGGCCGTCTCCGCGATCCGCGGGGTCAGCTTGTCGACGTTTCGGGTCTGGGACTCGGTCTCCATCAGCTGTGCGCCGCCGACCCCGAGCTCCGAGAGGATCGCCGTCGCGAGGATGAGGATGCCGAGCCCGCCCAGCCACTGGATGAGCTGTCGCCACATCAAGATTGCGCGGCCGTGGATCGAGAACGACCGCAGCGTCGTCGCCCCCGTCGTCGTCAGCCCGCTCATCGACTCGAACATCGCGTTGACGGGGTGGGAGAACACCCCCGCACCCGTGACGGCGAAGGGGATCGCCCCGACCGCGGCGACGAGAAACCAGATCGCCGCCACCGCCAGAAACGCCTCCCGCGGGCCGAGGGTGCCCGGATCGCCCGGGAGCCGCCGGAGCGCGCCGCCCACTGCCAGCGTGACCAGGATGGCCGCGAGGAAGGGGACGACCGACTCGCCGTACCACACCGCGAGCGAAAGCGGGAACGCGAGCGGGACGGCCAGGTACCAGAGCACCCGCCCGGTCAGATCGAAACTCGCCCGCCAGTCGACCCGGACTCGCACTCGGAGCATCTACGCCATCGCCGTCAGCTCCTCGACGAAGGCGGTCTCGACGAAGACGACGATGTGGTCGCCGGCACACAGCTCCGTGTCGCCGCGGGGGGTGATCAGCGTCCCGCCCCTGGTGATCGCCCCGAAGACGACGTCGGCCTCGAGATCCGCCGCGACCTCGCTGATCGGGCGGTCGATGAGCTCGCTCGCGTCGGTCAGTTTGAGCTCCAGTACTTCCGCCTGATCGCCCTCCAGCACCGCGATGTTCTCGGCGACCCCGCTGTGGGTGAAACGAGTGATCTCCTCGGCGGTCACCTGCCGGGGGTTGATCGCCACGTCGATGCCGATCTCCTCGAACAGCGTCACGTACTCGCCGTTGTCGACGATCGCGACGACGCGGTCGGTTCCGAGCCGCTTTGCGAGCACCGACACCAGGAGGTTCCGCTCGTCGCTGTCCAGCGCCGCCACGACGATGTCGGCCTCGTCGACGTGCTCGCGGGCCAGAAACTCCGTGTCGGTCGCGTCGTGTTCCATCACGACCGTGTCCGGGAGCCTCTCCGCGAGCTCCCTGGCCCGGTCGTGGTCCTGCTCGATGAGCCGCGGCGCCAGCGAGCGCTCCTCGAGCAGGCGGGCGGTCTGGTAGCCGATCTCGCTGCCGCCGATGATGACGATCTCGTCGGCCTCGCCGGGCGTCGCCGCCGGGGCGATGTCGCTCGCGAACGCCTGGACGCTCTCGGGGCTGCCGATCACGACCGCCCGGTCGCCGGCCTCGATGGCGGTTTCCCCGCGCGCGAGGATGAGGTCGTCGCCGCGAAAGAGCCCCGCGAACGTCAGCGACTCGAAGCGGTCGGCCTCCGCTATGGTCTGTCCGGCGACGGGACTGGCCGCGTCGATCTCGAACTCCGCCATCTGGACGAGGCCGCCGGCGAAGGGATCGACGTCGACCGCCGAGGGGAGCCCCACCACGCGGACGACGTTCTCGGCGCTCAACAGGTCCGAACACACCATGAAGTCGACGCCGAAGGCCGCCCGCGTCAGCTCCCAGGTGCGGAGGTACTCGACGCTTTTCGTGCGGGCGATGGTGAACGGATCGGCGAGCGTCTTGGCGGTCTCGGCGGCCACGAGGTTCGTCCGGTCGTCGTCGGTGCTGGCGATGAACAGATCCGCCGAGGCGACGTCGGCCGTCCGCAGCACCGACAGCGACGTGCCGTCGCCCGACAGCGTCATGACGTCGAGTTCGTACTTCAGCTGTTCGGCCCGGTCGGCATCGATGTCGATGACGACGACGTCGTGGGCCGGCGCGAGGCTCCTCGCGATCGAGGTGCCGACCTCCCCGGCCCCGACGATGACGGTTCGCATACGCCAACGACTCGACGGAGGTTGAAGTGAATTACTATCATTCGCGTCGCGGTCCCGGCGCGGGACGGGACCGGAGGGGAACTTGACGCCTAGACGGGCTCGTCTCCGTCGGCCTCGACGTCCGACCACGACACGAGCGCGCCCTCCCGAAGTAGATGACTGCTCCTGCAGGCGGCCGGCACTCCCTGCTATGCGTTCGTATATCTATCGGTAGTCATCAGGTCGGGCAGCTCGAAGAGTCGGACGTCGCCACGCGAGTTAGCGGCGATCTCGAGGTCGTCGGTGTACCCGGAGCGGCTGAACAAGACGTACAGCGTCTTCCCGTCTGCTGGCTCTTTCGACCATCGGACTTCCGACGCGGTTCGTTCAAGATCGGCGAGGACGCCTTCGCTTACGGGTTGAGAGGTGAACTTACACTCGCCGGCGACGAGCCCCTCATCCGTGAGACCGAGGACATCCAGTTCGTATTCCTTGAACCACCACTGTCCGACATCACGGAATTGGCGGTCAACGAGGTTCGGAAGGGCTTGCTGGCAGAGTCGTTCGAACAGCGGACTCACGTAATCCGCTAGTTCAGGCGCAACGAGTTCGTCGTACGCGTCGTCGCCGAGCATCCGGAGCTGATCCTGATTGCCGTAGACAAATCGGAACCAGAACCGAAACAGCGGCGCATCGATACGATATCGACCGTGTTTCGAGGCCGTCGGCGATTCCGTCACGGGGATATGCCGTTGGACAAGACGGAGTCGACGGAGCTTCTGGAGGTACGCACTGAGTGAGCTAGACTCCAGGCCGGCCATGCCCGCTATCTCGTTCGGGGTGCGACGCCCGTGAGCGAGTGCGCGGAGGATGCTGAAGTACGTGTTTGGCTGTCGGAGTTCCGTCCGAAGCAGGAACTCGGGCTCGGAGTACAACAGCCCGCGCTCCGAAAGGATCCCCTGCTGGACGTTCGTTCTGAGCGATTGGTCGGGGTCGATGGTCTGGAGGTAGTAGGGCGTGCCACCGTAGATCGACCACGCCCTGATGGCTGTTTCCGGATCGTACGCCGGGAAGAACTGGCGGGCGTCGGCGATAGAGAGCGGCGTGAGATCGATCGTTGCTGTCCGACGGCCGTACAGCGGTGCGCTTCCAGCGAGCACCTTGTCCTCCATAACGCTAATCGACGAGCCGACGAGGATGAGCGTGATGCCGGTTTCCTGCAGTTCCATGTCCCAGACGCGTTGGATCCGTGAGGGGAGGGATTCGTCCTCTTCGACGAGGAACGGGAACTCGTCGACAACGACGACGGCGTCTTGATCGCCGAGTGTTTCGAGCAGTGCTTCCCAGTCGCGGCGGACGTTCTGCAACGAAGGGAACTGTGCGGTGGCAGTGTCGACAAACTGTTCGAGTTGGTTCGGTGCCGTGGACTCGACCGCTTGGTAATAGACGGCGTCGTCCCGATCAGCGATGGACTGGCGAACGAGCTCGCTCTTGCCGAGGCGACGACGGCCATAAATGACGACGAAGTCAGCGGTTTCGGACTCGTAGCAGTCCGTGAGTTGATCGAGCTCGACATCCCGATCAACGAATTGCGCCATACACCCGCTATCACCCCTACAAAAATAGAACTTCCGACTTTAGAAACCGCAATTTCTGAAATTGCGATTTCTGTTTTGGTGGATATCGCAGCGTGGGACGCCCCAGTGTTCGGCGAGCGTCCCGACGATAGCCTCCGCGAGTTAGCTGCGCTGCTCGGAGGACCGACCCGCGCGGATGTCGGCGTTCGGAAACGCGACTGGCTCGTCGGTCGCCGCGCGGCCGAGGGTCAAAAACAAACCGAGCGGGACGGGGCGGGTGGGCTACCGCACTGCCAGAGAGATACCCCCTCACGGAACCGAACGAGGGGAACTCGTCCCCGTTTCGGGTCGGACAGCGGGAATCCGCGGTGAGACGGTCGACGGACGTTCCACCGTGAAGCGACGTTCTCACGGGCGCTTGAACTGTCTTGAACGGAATGAATCCGCCGAGACGATCGCCCCGACTTATCCGATCCCGGGCTGTCGTGTCGACTGTAATGTCAGTCTCAAAGACTCTCGTGGCGGTGTTGGCAGTGCTGCTCGTGGCCGGAAGCGGTGCCGCGGTGACGGGTCTGGCACAGACGGACACGGGCGCGTCGACGGCGTCCGTATCCGACCTCGAGATGGACGCAACGCTCGACGACGACGCCGTTGCGGTGCGCGTGACAGACGGCGACGCACCGGTGGAGAACGCCTCGATCGTCGTCGAAGGGGAGGAGGACGTGACGACCAGTACCGACGCCGACGGGACGGCGACGGTCGACCGCTCGGCGCTCACGGAGGACGACGAGTCGCTCGAGGAACTCGAAGTCGAGTACGAAGCCGACGACGCGGAGGGCGAACTGGAGTACGTCGTCGAAGGCGACTCGCTCACTCTCGTCGAGGAGACGTACGAGTACGACGTGGACGAGGACGGCGAAGAGGAGCGAGAAGACGAAGAGGAGCGAGAAGACGAAGACGGCGAAGAGAATGAGGAGCATGAAGAGGAAGAAGAGGAAGCCGACGACGAGGAAGACGAGGAAGACGAAGAGGGTGAGGGGGGAGAAGATGATGAAGAAGACGAGGAGGAAGACGACGAGGACGTCTAATGAATCGTAACGGCTATCGAAGGGACGGACGTGTGGCGGAATCGTATGCCAGCGGTCAACTACCCCACCCTACTTCGCTCGGGCGCGTCGCACACCACTCGCTCGTTGAGGGTGGGGCTTGTCAGTGGACTCCCAGTCCATGCGGGAAAACTTCCCGCTGGGTGTGAGTGTCCCCGACACTAAGGCCAGTTGACTCGTGGCCTTCCCAGACGAACACGTGTGGCTCGTCGGGAGCTCATCGAGGAATTTCAAAGAATTAAAATTCATACGAGTACTGCATCTTTGTCCTCTTCATATATATTCTGTAACAGATCTATATTAATATCCTTCTGTCGATATTTTGGCCTCTTACCGTATATGCCGAAACGGTCCTCCCCAGATTCTGTTGGGAAACGCTGTGCAAGATATACGGCGCGTATGTAGCAAAGATGGGGAAGACTATTTTATAATCCGTAAGAAAGCACATAGCATTGAATGCCTTTTCAAAAGGAGGAGGAGGAGGATAGTGATTCGGGTACCGAGGAGTGGTCGTTTGAAACCGAGAAGTACATTAACTCTTCGCCGACGGTGGCGGATGAAACGGTCTACGTTGGGAGTGACGACGGTAACCTGTACGCGGTGGATGGGGCTACCGGTACCGAGGAGTGGTCGTTTGAAGCTGGGCTTTGGGTCAAGTCTTCGCCGACGGTGGCAGATGGAACGGTCTACGTTGGGAGTGACGACGGTAACCTGTACGCAGTGGATGGGGCTACCGGTACCGAGGAGTGGTCGTTTGAAACCGGGGGTATGGTCATTTCTTCGCGGAGGGTAGTGGATGGAACGGTTTACATCGGGAGTGGGGCCGGTACCCTGTACGCGGTGGATGCGGCCACGGGCACCGAGAAGTGGGCGTTTGAAACCGGGGGTTTGGTCAAGTCTTCGCCGACGGTGGCAGATGGAACGGTCTACGTTGGGAGTAACGACCACAACCTGTACGCGGTGGATGCGGCCACGGGCACCGAGAGGTGGGCGTTTGAAACCGGGAGTTCGGTCAAGTCTTCGCCGACGGTGGCAGATGGAACGGTCTACGTCGGGTGTTCCGACTACAACCTGTACGCCATAACTGCGTCAGCAGGATCAGAGACTCGTGGGAACCAGCCATCTAAGAGGTGTTCTGAAATGAAGCAGTCTTCAATTACAAAAGACTCGTCTCAGGAGTACCCGGAGATAATTAAGACTAGCACAGCCCAGATTCCAAGCCCGGAGGCAGTTCGTAGCCCCAAACGACGTAATCTCTCGCCTGAGGACTTCCAGACGATCGAAAACCTCGGCGGTGGCGGACAGGCCGTCATAAAAAAGATTCGACTCTCCGACAGCAAGGCACTACCGGGAGGGGTGGCGCTTCGAGAGCCAGCAACACTAGAAACGATAACTCCGGAAGCCGTTGAGGAATTCCTCGAACACGCCGAGACGTGGGCAATGATTGACGCCCGCGAACGAGACAAACAGCGCTGGGAGCGGTCTGAACACATCGTGGGTGTGATCGATACGGGCGATCACCTCCCTTGGATCGCCATGGAGTACATGAACGGTGGCGATCTAACGGAGTTGTTGGAAGAGCATCCCGACGGGCTGCCGGTGGCACAGGCGGTGTGGGTCGGAGAGTGTGTCTGCAAGGGCCTGGAAATTGCGCACAATCTCGGGCGAGTGCATTTGGACGTGAAGCCGGGGAACGTGCTACTGAAACAGACTGATGGGTGGCCGTGGCCGAAGTTGGCCGATTGGGGGCTGGCACGGACGTTGGCCAGGGAAACCGGCACTATGGAAGGATTGTCGGTAGAGTACGCCAGCCCAGAGCAGTTTGATTCGAGTACGTTCGGCGACCCAGACCAGTTAACGGATATCTACCAGACCGGCGCACTCGTGTATACTCTGCTGACTGGGCGACCGCCGGTGACCGGGAGTCGGACGGAAATAGTAGCGACAGCTCTTACTGAGGAGTCAATTCCCGTGCCAAGCGAGCGCCGGCCAGAGTTGCCTGCAGTAGTTGATGCAACCGTGGGACTGGCGCTTGAACGGCAAAAGACAGAGCGGTACGACTCTATCGCCGAATTTAAAAAAGCGCTCAAAGCGATCCGGACAAATGAAAGACTTCCCCGAGCGGTCGCCACACGTCTTGAGAAGAGATCGGCAGGCAAATTATCACGCTCCGACCGGTCACCTCCTAATTGACGTATCTCAGTAGCATTATCAAGCGCTGATGACTACACGCTCTATATCTTGCACGCCAAGTGGTGGCAATAGCAGCAAACTGGATATTGTTTCACCGGATTAGCCAAGAGCCATTTTAGGCTAAGTACTGCTTCCTCTAACCCATCCGATCAAGGGCGTCGCGGCGATCCTCGATCGGGACTTGATCATATTTCATCGTCGTTTCCGGGCTTTTGTGTCGAAGCTGTGTCTGCGCAGCCGCGAGGTCTTCTTCGCGTGTCATATATGTTCCCGTCGAATGACGGAGTGCATACCAGCTAAGCGACCGTCCCTCGGTATCAATATCGGCAATCTCGCATAGCCGCTTGAGCACATACCGAAGCGCCGATGATTGGTATGGATTCTGCTCACGGGTAAGCCACAGAGCATCCGTATTATCGTATACAGCGCGTGTTTGTCGTTCTTGTATCCAGCGGTCTAACATTTCAGCAGTACGGTCCTGAATCGAGACCTTCCAGTTCCCCGTATTTTTTGAACTGTCCTCCTTTGGAATCCGAAGAACGCTGTTATCAATATCCACCCAGTGGACTACGGCCCTTTCGACCTCAATCGGACGTAGCCCAGCGTCCAGACTAGCCCATACCAGACTCGGGATCTTCCAGCCGTTGGCTCGTTCCCAGTCGTCCGGAGTAACCTCTGTCTTCGGCTTTTCGAATCGCTGGGCGAGGTGTGCTTTCCACCGAGAGCGCTGTTCTGGTGATAGATCGTTGTACCCCGGGACGCTCCCGTATTCAAGAGCAGCCTCGCGAATCTTTGAGCGTTCCTCCTCTGTCAGATAGTCACGCGGTGTTGTTGTTCCGTTCCCAGTAGAAAATGAGAGGGTGGGATTCCACTCATCCATCCCATGTTTGTGCTGTCGCCATTTGAAGAGCATCTGGGCAGCTTTCCGGCAATTGTCTTTGTGGGCGTTACTCTTCTCAGATCGGGCTAAATGACGGAGCCACTCATCGCCATGTTCGTGGGTGAGTGATGCAGTATATCGGCCTTCCTGTTCCCACACCCACCGATAAAACATATCCATCCGGTGGGAACGATTCCGAACAGTCTGGAATGCGTATCCTTCTGCTCTCTCCGGATCCTTTCCAAAATCAAGTAGCCACGAAAGACAGTCTTCTCGCTGCGATCGATAGTCTACTATCTGCCGTTTGTTCAGGACCTCTTCCGATGGTTCGGGAACTACTGATAGTTCCGATAGTCGACTCATTGGATACCCCTCCGTTCAGAAGATCCGGTGAGTCGCAGTGCCGGTCCAACAATTAGCGGACGTCGATTCGCCCGACGGCGGAGGGATAATCCGCTGAGCTTCGATGCCGGGGCAACAGTTCTAATCGCCGTACGGCGTCGGGGTCGGTCGATCCGTTGAATCGGATTGGCTTTGGACATATTGCTCGTTCCTCGTTTGAACGAGCGAAAATCGCAAGACAGCGGTAGGATGAGGATGCTCCGTCTGGGATTCGAACCCAGGTCCTTGCCGTGAGAGGGCAAGATGATTGGCCGGACTACACCAACGGAGCGTCGAGCGTATCCTTACGTATCGGTGAGTAAGGTATAACGGTTGCGTTTCACCGCCGCATTGTCTCGGTTTCACACCGTCAGTCCGGCCTCGATCACCCCTCGTCGTCGAACGGGGAGCCGGCTGCCTCGGGTTCGTGCCCGGCGAGCGAGACGATGTTCTCGCGGCCGACGCGGAGTTTCG
>Ga0209946_1000163_pt1 | contig 27188 bp, 25 predicted proteins | sample SalPon2_A_H2O_MG_FD_185704 | JGI IMG/M metagenome (GOLD analysis project Ga0209946, IMG submission 185704) | Salt pond water microbial communities from South San Francisco under conditions of wetland restoration - Salt Pond MetaG R2_A_H2O_MG... | ecosystem: Environmental > Aquatic > Non-marine... | reverse complement strand
GGATCGTCGGCCGCCCAGAAGTCGTGCATCGTGACCGCCGAGACGATGAGGAAGACGGCAAGCGCACCCGCAGCGAGCACCGGGAATGCCCCGACGACGATCCCCAAGCCACCGAGTGTGAGGAGCACACCCGAGGCGATAACAGAGAATCGGGGCAGTGGAAGCCCTTTGAACTCAGCGTAGCCGGCCATTCCGTCGATGTCGGTGAAGTGATTCAACCCCGTGAACGCGAGTACGCCGCCAAAGAGGAGGCGGCCGAGGAGAAAGAGTTCGGCGGCAAGCGGCGTGTCGAACTGCAGCGGTAGCGTCGTGAATTCAGCTATCATCGTGCAACTCGGTGTACGGACGCAACCACTATATCACTTCCCGGACGTACTCGTTAGCAGGTAACACCCATGTCATCACCGGATCTCGACGCGGTCGACGCAGATGACGCGAGCGACACGGACAGCGCGGTAGACACGAGCGAGACAAACGACACGGTAGACACGAGCGAGACGGCAGGGAGCACCGACACGACGGAGCCGGTCGAGACAGCGTGTCCTATCGTTGACTCGATCGCCCAGATCGGGTCGCGGTGGCGCTTGGTCGTCCTCTACGAACTCCAGCACGGCGAACGACGATTTAACGAGCTGAAGCGAGCGACGGATGCGAACGCACGCACCCTCTCGCGTGTGCTTGATGATCTCCAAGAGACCGGCTTCGTCGACCGGCGGATGGAAGCCGATGCCCCGGTCGCGACGTACTACAGCCTCACAGCGAAAGGCGAGTCGCTCGCGCCGGTGTTCGCCGAGATCGACCGATGGGCCCGCGAGTGGCTCACCGCGTGTCAGCGCGAGTGATGGAGACTCGTTTCCTCACCGTCGAGCCGAAAGCCACAGGCCCGTCCGGCGTGAATATTATCGTGTGTACGCCGGACTGAAGAACACGCCCTGTTGTCTGTGTGGCGGTTCCGACACCCACACGCGCATCGCGGTCCCCCCGCGAGCGCTGCGACTGATGGCGAACGGCGACCCGATCGCCTGGCGCGACGTCGTCGGCACCGTGACGCTGCGGTTTTGTGCGGACGATTGGTCGCTCGTGCGCGACCTCGCGATCGAGATGGACACACACCCGCTTTCGCGGTGTAACGCCGCGCATGTCTCACTCGACCTCCGAGAGGACCACGAGGCGCTGCTCTCGGCCACGAAGTCTGCCACCGACCAGACCGAACTCGAAGCGCGCCTCGCGGCGGAGGCCGAAGCGACACTCGCGGCCGTCGACGACGACTACACCGAACCGCGTGATGTCGTCGAAGCGATCGTCGTGTTACGGGCCCTCGAAGAACTCGGTGTCCGCGATCCGCCGGACGACGCCACAGACGGTGCCGTACGGCCCTGAGAAGCGACCTGCTCAGCGCTCGATACTGAAGCCGTCAATACCTTCAGGAGACTCTCGCGTCACCGAGACGTCGTCGACGTCGGCCGCGGGGCTGCCGGTGTGACACCATTCGACCATCGATTCGACCGCCGATGCTGGGCCCTCGAAGACCGCTTCGACGCGCCCGTCGTCGAGGTTTTTCACCCAGCCGTCGATACCGTGTTCGCGTGCGGTGTCTCTCGTCGTCGCGCGATAGAAGACGCCTTGCACGCGCCCGCTTATCAGGACGTGTGCGCGTGTTCGTTCGGCCATACAGCATGTGGTAGCTGCCTGCGAAATAAAGCGCCGGTTCGATCTCGCGTCAGCGTCGCTATCCGCAGCGGATCCCTGTGCCATCTCGATGGTTCTTGTGTTGTTCAGCGTCCACCCGGCTCGGTCGATGATGGCCTCAATCGCCTGTACAACTCTGGCTGTGTGAACAGTACGACTGTCGCTGTGTGAACAGTACGACTATGGCTCCGTGATCAGTACGACCGTGCGACACGCGGACGCTTCTTTCAGCCACACCCTCCCCAGTACGTGTGTGAGGGTGGCTCCGTGATCAGTGCGACCGCGCGACACGCGGACGCTTCTTTCAGCCACACCCTCCCCAGCCGATTCACTCGTCGCCTTCGGCGACTCGCTCATCCCTCGCACGCGCTCGCGGGCGCACCTTCGGCGGCCCGCGAGGCGCGCACCACCGCTGGTGGCTGGGTAAAAGAACTCTTATGAAGAACGAGAGAACAGAGAGGTTATGTCACGGGATACCACGAGCGATACCGACCGCCGGACGTACCTCAGCGTGGCTGGCGCTACCGGCCTCGCGGCGTTCGCCGGATGTGTCAGTACGACGGACACCGAAGAAGATGCTGGCGGCGACAGTGACGGCGACGGTGAGGCCGACGCCGGTGGCGAAGATGACGCCGCGAGCGACGATGCCGACGAGTCCACGTCGACGGAGTCCTACCAGATCGGCATGGTCGACTCACTTACCGGGTCGCTGTCGGCGTTCGGCGAACGGAATCAGCGCGGGGTCGAACTCGCACTCGGACGGGTCAACGAGCAGGGCATCGACGGACGTGACCTCGAGCTGATCGTCGAGGACTCAGAGAGCGAGAACCAGGGTGGCATCGCGGCCGCCCAGAAGCTCGTCAACCAGGACGAGGTGCCGTTTCTCATCGGTGCGGTCGGCTCAGGTGTTTCACTCGCCATCTACGAGAGCGTGACCCAAGGCACCGACGTCGTACAGCTGAGTCAGAACTCTACGGGGCTCAACCTCACCGACTTCCCTGGGCTGCTCCGGATGTCGCCGTCGGGACGAACACAGTCGCTCGCGCTCGCGAATCTCATCGCTGAGGACGGCTACGACGAGGTGGCCATCACCTACGTCAACAACGACTACGGCCAGAGTCTCACCGACGCGTTTGTCGATGCGTGGGACGGCGACGTGGTGTACAACACGCCACACGACCAAGAACAGCAGTCGTACTCCGGTATCGTCGCCGAGATGAACGACTCCGGCGCGGACGCGTGGCTCTTCATCGCCTACCAGGCCGAGTTCACGACGATGGTGAACGAGGTGTACTCCTCAGGCTACGAGGCACAGTTTTACGGCGCCGACTCTGTCTCCGGTGACAGCGTGTTGGCGAACACCCCAGAGGGAAGCATGGACGGAATGAAGATTGTCGTCCCCTCTGCGCCGGTCGAAGAAGCGAACTACCAGACGTTCGCTGCCGACTTCGAGGCGGAGTACGGCCAGGAGCCGACCTCGTGGGCCGCGTACGCGTACGACTGCGTCATCAACGCCGCGCTCGCGATCCAGGCAGCCGACGAGTTCACCGGTGCCGCGCTAACGGACACCGTCCGCCGGGTTTCCGGGCCTGAGGGCGAGACGGTCACGTCGTTCGAAGCGGCCAGTGAAATCCTCGCCGACGGCGGGGGGCCAGACGACGTCGACTACCAGGGCGTCAGCGGTCCGATCGACTTCAACGAGGCCGGAGACCCGGTCGGATTCCTCCAAATCCTGGAGGTTCAAGACCACGAGTACGCAGGCACCGGGTTTATCGAAGGCTGAGTTCGACGATGACCGTCCTCGGCTACGTCGCCAACGGGTTGGTGTTCAGCAGCATCATCGTCCTCGGCAGCATCGGGCTGTCGTTAGTGTACAGCATCGCCGACTTCGCGAACTTCGCACACGGCGACACGATGACTGTCGGGGCGTACGCCGCGCTCGTGACCTTCGGTGCCGTCGGCAGCCTCGGCGGTGCGGTGTTGGGACTGCCGTACGGCTTCTTTCTCGCACTGTTCATCGGAGTTGCGGCCGGCGCGGCTGTCGCCGTGGTGACCGAGCGGCTGATCTACGAGCCGCTTTCTGTCGACTCGATCGGACTGTTGATCACGTCTATCGGGGTCGCGTTCGTGTACCGGGCGGTCATCCAGATCGGGTTCGGGGCGGACTTCACGCGGTTTGAGATTGGTGCGCTTCGGCCAATCGAGTGGCTGATCCCGTACGGGATTCGTGTGACACGTCACGACGTGGCGATCGTCGCTTCGGCGGTCGTCCTCGTCGTTGGACTCCATATCCTCTTACAGTACACCGATCTCGGCCGAAAGATGCGCGCGATGGCCGACAATCCGACACTCGCGCGTGTGAGCGGGATTCGAACGAGACGGATCAGGTACTGGACGTGGGTCATCGGTGCCGGTCTCGCGGCGGCTGGGGGCGTCTTCCTCGGCCTGTTCAACCAGCTCTCGCCACGCATGGGATTCAACCTCTTGCTCGTGATCTTCGCGGCGGTGATTCTCGGTGGAATCGGCTCCGTCTACGGTGCGATGCTCGGCGGGTTCCTCATCGGGATGATAAACCAGCTTACCCCCCTGTTGTCTCGGCTCGGTGAGGTGCTCCCGCTCGTTCCGGACGGCTTCGGGATCCCCATCGGCATTGAGTACGCGAACGCCATCGCGTTCGTCATCATGGTCGCAGTGCTTCTGGCTCGTCCCACCGGTATCGCCGGCGAGGAGGCCGTATGAGTCTTCTTCGTGACCCCGTCGCGTGGGCGACTGAGCTGACCCGACCCGAGGCGTGGGTACTCGCCAGCAGCGGGGCGTTCGTGGCTGTGCTTGTTGGCGCGGTAGCCATCGGTGCGCTCGGACCGACGTACTTCCTCTTTCTCGTCGGACTCGCGGGGATGTACGCGCTGTTGTCGCTCGGGCTGAACGCACAGTGGGGATTCACGGGGCTGATCAACTTCAGCGTCGCCGCCTTCTTCGGGGTCGGCGCGTACGGCTCGGCGCTTTTGACTGCCGACGCCTCCCCCATCGCCGGGGGCTTCTCGCCGATCGCCGGTCTCGTTGTGGGCCTCTTTGTCGCGCTCGTGTTGGCGCTTTTGATCGGCATTCCGACGCTTCGACTGCGGGCCGACTACCTCGCCATCGCCTCGCTCGGGCTCGCGGAGGTCATCCGTCTCGTCGTGCTCAACGAGCGGTGGTTGACGAACGGAAGCGCCGGGCTCCGTGGCATCCCGAGCTTCTTCGCAGGATGGCCGGTGCTCTCATCGTTCCCTGAGACGATGCCAGGGCTCCGGATTACGGTGGTTCCAGGCTCGCCTGTCGTACTTGAGACGCCGTTCTGGGAGGCCGCACTCAACGTCGTGGTGATAGTCGCGTTTACACTCGGGACCTACGCCGTGTTACGACGGGTACACCAGTCGCCATGGGGACGTGTCCTCCGCACGATCCGCTCCGACGAGGACCTCGCGCGAGCGCTCGGCAAGCACACCTACGCGTTCAAGATGCAGTCGTTCGTGTTGGGGAGTCTAATTATGGCGCTCGCTGGCGTCTTTTACACCCATCTTAACCTCTACGTTGGCCCGGGCGATCTCGACCCGATCACCACGTTTTACGTGTGGGTCGCGGTGATTCTCGGCGGGAGCGGGTCGAATCGCGGGGCACTCTTCGGCGGCATCACCGTGGTCACTATTCGAGAAGGGACGCGGTTCCTGAACGACCTGGCGATCCCCGTCGACCCCGCACCACTGCGGCTGCTGCTCATTGGCGTGCTCATCCTCGTGGTCATGCGTTACCGACCACAGGGTATCCTCCCGCCGCAACGAGAGCTTATCTGGCCGGCAGCACGCAGGTCAACGGCGCCGGCCACGCCGCCACAGGCGGGAGACCGAACGCAACGAACGACGGGACCGACCGAAAGCGCCGACAAGAGCGATGCAGACGCGGCGGCTGGCGTGACCGACGACGGAATCGAAGACACGACTGGCGGTGAGCGAGATGAGTGAGATGAGTGAGACGACGGCGGATCCGGACACCGTTCTCCGCGTCGAAGACCTCCAGAAATCCTTTGGGGGGCTCGTCGCGACGGATCACGCCTCGTTCACCGTCGAACGCGGCACGATAACCGGACTGATCGGTCCGAACGGCGCCGGCAAGTCGACGATCTTCAACCTCATCTCCGGTTTTTATGAACCGGACGGCGGTACCATCGCCGTGAACGGCACCGATGTGACTGGAATGAGCCCCCACGAGATCGCCGATCACGGACTGATACGCACGTTCCAGACTCCACGGAAGCTCGAAGGGATGACGGTCCGCGAGGCGATGCTCGTCGGGCCGCGCGACCAGCCCGGGGAGTCGATTCGAGCGCTGTTTACCCGTCCAGGCGCGGTTACGGAGAGTGAGTCCGCGAACCTCGACCGCGCCGCCACGATGCTCGAGGAGTTCGAGATCGACCACCTCGCGACGCAGCCGGCGACCGACATCTCAGGAGGACAAATGAAGCTTGTCGAACTCGCTCGCGCGATGCTCGCTGAGCCGGACGTGCTCCTTCTCGATGAGCCGGTGGCGGGGGTGAACCCCACGCTCGCAAAGAAACTCTCCGAGCAGATTCGGCGACTCAACGACGCTGGTACCACGTTCCTGCTCATCGAACACGATATGGAGTTCGTGATGGATCTTGCTGACCCAATCGTGGTCCTCGATCAGGGACACGTCCTCACCGAGGACACCCCGGCTGGCGTGATGAACGACGACCGTGTGGTCGACGCATACCTCGGGGGTGGCGCGTGACCGCCAATGGACAGCAGTCGACGGCCGACACCCCCGCGTTGGCGCTCTCGGCGGTCGACAGCGGCTACGGCGACGTACAGGTGCTCGACGACCTCTCCGTACGGCTCGACCCCGGCGAGATCGTCTGTCTCGTTGGTCCGAACGGGGCGGGGAAGTCGACGGTGCTCAAGACCGCGTTTGGGCTGCTCGCTCCCTGGACTGGGCGGGTTACACACCACGGCCAGGACATCGGCGGACTGGCTCCGGAGGCGATCGTGAGAGCAGGCGTCGGTTACGTTCCACAGACCGAGAACGTGTTCGGATCGCTCACGATAGCCGAGAATCTCCGGATGGGTGGGGTTGCCCGTGACGACGGCCTCGATCCGGTGATTGACGAGCTGTACGAGCGCTTTCCGATCCTGGCCGAAAAACGCACCGCGAAGGCGCACACGCTCTCTGGCGGACAGCGACAGGTGTTGGCGTTCGCGCGGGCACTGGTGATGGAGCCAGACGTGCTACTCATCGACGAGCCATCGGCCGGGCTCGCACCCAACACCGCAGACGAGGTGTTCACGGACGTCGTGGCTGTCAACGAGATGGACACGGCGATCCTGATGGTCGAACAGAACGTGACGAAGGGACTCGAGGTCGCCGACCGCGGCTACGTCCTCGACCAGGGGACGGTTCGGTTCGAGGGGACGTCCGAGGAGCTGCTCGGCAACGACGAGGTGTCGAGGCTCTACCTCGGGGGTGGCGCGTGACCGACGACTTATACCCGATGCCGGCACACGAGTGAGATATGGGATTGTTCGGAACGGCGGGGGTCCGCGGAAGCGTCGAGACGCGGGTAACACCGGCGCTCGCGCTGCAAGTCGGCCGAGCCGTCGCCACGGTCGCACGCAACCGGGATCGTGATGCGGTCGGCACGGTGCAGCCGGACGGTAGTCACGACCGGCCCGAGGTCGTCGTCGCGCGCGACGGACGCGTGAGCGGTCCTGCGCTCGCGGCTGCGGTCGAGGCTGGACTGGCCGCTGGTGGCGCGCGGGTCACTCGTGTGGGCCAGCTTCCGACGCCGGCGCTTGCATACGCCTCACGTGGGCGGTACGGGGTCATGCTCACCGCCTCACACAACCCCCCGAGCGACAACGGGATCAAGCTCTTTGCAGACGGGATCGAGTTCGACCGACAACACGAGCGAGCGGTCGAAGACCGTGTCGACGCCGACGACCCACCGGTTTCGTGGGACAGGTGGACGACGCCGGTCACTGGGAATCCACTAGCCCCATACCTCTCGGCCGTCGAGGCGTACGCCCTGGAGCTTCCGGTCGGGGAACCGACTGATTCCGCCGCCGTCGACCTCGATGGGCTTCGGATCGCCGTCGACTGTGGCAACGGGATGGCCGCGCCTGCGACGCCTGCGGTTCTCCGAGAGCTCGGTGCGACAGTCGTCACGCTCAACGGCAACGTCGACGGGCACTTTCCTGGTCGCGGGAGCAAGCCGACACCGGAGACGCTCGCCGACCTCCGCGCCTTCGTTGAGGACGCCAATGCCGGTGTCGATGACCCCGGTCGCGACGGCACAGGCTTCGCGTTCGGTATCGGACACGACGGCGACGCCGACCGAATCGTGATCGTCGACGCGGACGGAGCGGTCGTCCACGAGGATACGATACTTGCGATACTCGCCGAACACTACGTCGATTCGAGCGGCGTCGCCGATCCAGTCGTCGTGACGACACCGAACGCCTCCGCTCGGATCGACGAGCGAGTTGAGGCGGCAGGTGGTCGCGTCGAACGCGTGCGACTCGGTGCACTTCACGAAGGGATCGCGGCCGTTCGCGAGGACACCGCTGGCGAAGACCGCGACGATGAAGACCGCGTCGACGAAGACGTCGCCACGGACGACGAACACACCGCAACCGACCGAACTGCGGTCGTCTTCGCCGCGGAGCCGTGGAAGCACATTCACCCGGCCTTCGGCGGGTGGATCGACGGCGTGTGTTCGGCGGCGGTGCTTGCCCGCCTCGTCTCGACCGTCGGTCTCGAAGGGTTGCGCGAGCCGGTGACCGAGCGTCCCTACCGGAAGGTCAGCGTTGACTGCCCAGATGAGGCAAAGACGACGGTAATGAACCGACTGACTGCACAACTTCCGTCGGCGTTCCCATCGGCGGCCGTCGACACCGACCACGGCGTTCGCTTGGAGTTCCCTGACGCCTCGTGGGCGCTCGTGCGTCCCTCGGGAACCGAGCCGTACGTTCGGGTGTACGCAGAGAGCGACGCAGTCGATGTCCTCAGTGGAGACGTCTGTGAGGTCGTCGAGACGGCCGTCGACGCGGTCGATTGATCGACTGTGCGACGATACGCCCGGGGCCTCGCGTGACACCCACAGCCGTCGAAAGCTCACGGAGAGCGACGCGTTTATGCCACGTTCGCCCGGTCGTACACGTGATATGCGCGCAGACATCGATAGAAGGCGGTTCCTCACAGCGACGGGGTCAGCAGGGCTCATCGGACTCGCCGGCTGTAGCGGTGGTCCGAGTGACGGGGGCGACGGAGCGGACGGCGGCAACGAGAGTGGTGAAGACGGGTCGTCGGGGAGCGACGACAGTGCGAGTGAGCCGCCCGCGACGATCGGTATCGTGTACTCCGATGGCGGACTCGGCGACAACTCGTTCAACGACGCCGCCCAGCAGGGGCTCTTCCAGGCCGAAGCGGAGTACGGCATCGTCTACGACGAGTCACAGCCAGAAGGGACCGGCGAGTTCAACGACTTCCAGCAGCGGTACGCAGGCTCGACTGATCCCGACTACGACTTAGTCTCGTGTATCGGGTTTAACCAAACCGACGCGTTGGCGGAGAACGCCCCGCAGTTCCCCGAGCAGGACTTCATGATCGTCGACTCGGTGGTTGATGAGCCGAACGTGGCGAGCTACGTCTTCCGCGAGCACGAGGGTTCGTTCCTGATGGGCGTACTCGCTGCCCAGCTGTCGACGACGTCGTTTGCTGCCGGAGCCGGCGAGACCAACCCTGAATCGACGACCGTTGGGTTCGTCGGCGGCGTCGACAGCCCGGTGATCCGTCGGTTCCAAGCCGGCTACGAGGCCGGTGTTGCACACGTCGACGCCGACGTGGACGTCGTCGTGTCCTACGTCGGGAGCTACGCCGACCCGACCGGCGGGCAGGAGGCGGCGCTTTCGATGTACCAGAACGGAGCCGACGTCGTCTACCACGCCTCCGGGGCGACTGGCGTCGGCGTCTTCCAGGCCGCCCAACAGGAGGGGCGATTCGCCTTTGGCGTCGACCTCGACCAGTCGGTCACCGAGTCGGAGTTCGCGGACGTGATCGTTGCTTCGATGGTGAAACGCGTCGACACCGCGGTGTACGAGTCGGTCGGCAACGTGATCGACGGCGACCACCAAGGCGGTTCCTCGACCGCGCTGGGGCTTGAGTCGAACGGCGTTGAGTGCGTGTACGGTCAGGAGATTGGCGACGCCGTACCGGAGCCGATCACGACCGCAGTCGCCGACGCCCGCGAGGCGATCATCGCCGGCGATATCGACGTGCCGACCGAGACCGGCGGAAACTAAGGCTCGGCGTCGACCCGGCGGTATTTTACCCTCCCGCACAGAGGTACGGATGAATGAAATCGGCGGTGCAGCTCGACGGCATCACGAAGCGGTTTCCGGGGGTGGTCGCCAACGACGACGTCGATCTGACTATCGAGGCGGGGAGCGTCCACGCCTTGCTCGGAGAGAACGGCGCCGGAAAGACCACGCTCATGAACGTGCTCTATGGGCTCTACAAGCCCACCGCCGGTCGGATCGTCGTCGACGGCGAGCCGCGGTCGTTTGACTCTCCAGCGGATGCGATCGACGCCGGTATTGGGATGATACACCAGCACTTCATGCTCGTCCCACCGATGCGGGTGTGGGAGAACGTCGTCCTCGGCAATGAGCCACGAACCTGGGGTGGCCTCCGTGTCGACCGGACGGCCGCCCGTACCGCAGTCCGTGAGTTGAGCGACCGGTACGGCTTCGACGTGGACCCTGACGCACGCATCGAAGACACCGCCGTCGGCGTCCAACAGCGCGTCGAGATTCTGAAGGCGCTGTACCGCGGCGCAGACGTTCTCATCATGGACGAGCCGACGGCGGTGCTCACCCCACAAGAAGTCGACGAGCTGTACGGCGTCTTCGATGAGCTCACCGCACAGGGAAAGACGATCCTCTTTATTACACACAAGCTCGGTGAGGCGCTCTCGGCGGCCGATCGGGTGACCGTGCTCCGAGACGGCGTCGCCGTCGACACGGTCGCGGCCGACGACGTGACCCGCGAGGCGCTCGCAGAGCTGATGGTCGGCCGTGAGGTGTTGATGGAGCCGGCGACAACGCCACAACAGCCGGGCGATCCGGTCCTCTCGGTGACCGACCTCCACGTCGACGACGACCGGGGTGCCGAGGCAGTTGCCGGGCTCTCGTGTACCGTTCGCGCGGGTGAGGTGCTCGGTGTTGCAGGGGTCGACGGCAACGGCCAGTCACAGCTCGTAGAAGCAGTAACTGGGATGCGTGAGCCCACCGCTGGAACCGTCCAGTACCACGGCGAATCGATGGCGGGAGTGAGTCGACGCGAGCACATCGACCGCGGGATCGCGTTCGTACCGGCGGATAGACAAGAGCGCGGTGTGGTGCTTTCATATGACCTTGTCCAGAACGCTGTCCTCGGGAGCCAACACGACGATCGATTCGCGCCCGGGGGCCGGCTCGACTGGAACGAGGCGCACGCGCACGCCGCCGCCATCGTGGACGACTACGATGTCCGTCCGGGGCTTCCAGACGCCAGCGCCGAGGCGCTCTCCGGAGGAAATCAACAAAAGTTCATCGTCGGGCGGGAGTTCGAGCGTGATCCAGACCTCGTCGTGGCGACCCATCCCACTCGTGGGGTCGACATCGGATCGACGGAGTTCATCCACGAGCGGCTGCTTGAGCTTCGGGCGGCCGGCGCAGCTGTCCTGCTCGTCTCCTCGAAGCTCGACGAAGTTCAGGGGCTCGCGGACCGACTGGCGGTCATCCACGAAGGAACGTTCTCGGGGGTCGTCGATCCCGCAACGGTAACCGAAGAAGAGATTGGGTTGTTGATGGCGGGTGAGACGATTAAATCGGGTGCCGTGACGGACGCTACGGTCCACGACGACGCCTCGGCTCCGTCGCGGGGGCGTGGTGAGCCTGACGCCGAGGTGGACGCGTGAGCGGTGCAAGCGATGACGGCGACTCGCGGCTTCGCGTCGCGGCGCGGCGGGTAGTGACACCGTTTGTCGACCGGACAGTCGCAGAGCGGGTCGTGATCAGCCTCGCGGCGATCCTTCTATCGGTTGCCGTCGGCTTCGTCATTGTCCTCGTCTCGGGACGGGTAGCGACGTGTGAGACCGCCGCCTGGACGATGCCGCTCTCCGGGATCGGATTCTGTTATGATCCCGTCGAGGTGTACGTCGTCCTCTTCAACGGAGCCCTCGGGTACCCGTTTGCGGTCGGTGACCCCGGACTGTTCGACCCATCGTGGACCCCGTTCAACCTCTCGTTTGGACTGACGCTCTCGGAAACAACGCTGCTCGTGTTCACCGGACTCTCCGTCGCGGTCGCGTTCCGCGCCGGACTATTCAACATCGGGACGCAGGGACAACTCGTCGTCGGAGCGCTGGCCACCGCACTGACCGTGCTCGCGCTTGCGCCACTGCTCCCTGCGAGCGCGCTCGGTGGAGCCGTGCTCATCATCGTCGGCACACTTGCCGGAGCGGTCGGCGGCGGAGTCTGGGGTGCCGTCCCCGGCGCGCTGAAGGCGTATGCCGACGCCAACGAGGTGATCACGACGATCATGCTCAACTTCGTCGCCGCAAACGTCGCGTACGTGCTCGTCCTCGAGGTGTTCCGTGCTGAAGGCTCCTCAGTCGTCGCGACCGAGTACGTTCCCGAGTATGCGCGGGTCACGCCGCGGTTGTTCCCCGGGTCCAGTGACTTCGCGCTGACGGTGCTTGTCGCTGCGGGGGCGGCTATCGCCGGGCTCTATTACCTGCTTGAACACACTGCGTTCGGCTACGACCTCCGAACGAGTGGGATCCAGGCGACTGCCGCCGAGTACGGTGGGGTGAACGCGAAAGCGACGACGGTGCGCGCGATGACGCTCTCTGGTGCGCTCGGTGGTGTCGGCGGCTCCGTGTGGGTGTTGATGTCGGAGGGTCGGTGGCTGGAGTCGGTCCCGAACCTCGGGTTCGACGGGATCACGGTCTCGATCCTGGCCGGAAACAACCCAATCGGTGTGCTCCCGGCCGCCTTCCTCTTTGGACTGTTGAAAGGCGGCGGTCTCGAAATCGGATTCCGAACCGACGTTCCGACGGAGCTGGTCGGTGTCTTACGCGGGTTGATCATCCTCTTTGTGGCCATGCCGGAGTTCTTCCGGATGATAGGACGGCGCACGGGACTCGGCGGCGGGCCATCTCGTAAGACCGGTGATGACGGGACGGCTGGCAACGGCACGTCGACCGACGACGTGACCGACGGAGGTGACACCGATGGGTAACCCGATCGCGGCCCTCCCGGTCGTCAGTGACCTCGTTGAAGACGACTACGTCCGGTCGCTGCTCGGTGGCACGATTGCCACGCTGGGGGTGCTCGCGTTGTTGGCGCTCCTGTTTCCAGCGTCGGTCGCCGGCGACCTGGCCGACATCGTCTTCTCACGAAGCACCGCCGCGTCCACCGCTCGGCTGGCGGCACCGATCGTGCTCGCCGGTCTCGGGGGGATCTTCGCCGAAAAAAGCGGAGTGATCAACATCGGCCTCGAAGGGTTGTTGATCATCTCGGCGTTCACCTCCGTCTACGTCGCTTCCATCGTGGGAGTGGGCACCGCGGTCCTCGGCGTGCCGGCGATCTGGGTCGGACTCCTCGGCGGTGTTGTCGCGTCGACGCTACTCGCGGGCGTTTTTGGCGTCGTCTGCATCGAGTTTGAAGCCGACCAGATCATCGCCGGGCTGGCGGTGTGGCTTATTGCGCTTGGGCTCGCCCCGTTCGCCTCTACGGTGTTCTTTGGCGGGGTCAACACACCGAACCTTGGCGCACGGGTGAGCTGGGAGTATTCAGCTGTCATGGTCGCGGTCGCGACGCTCGCGTCCTGGTGGACGCTATATCGAACCGCCTTTGGCACGCACCTCCGAGCTGCCGGCGAGAACCCCCGTGCGCTCGATACGGTCGGGGTCTCGGTCTCGCGGGTCCGATATGCAGGTGTGCTTCTCTCGGGAGTGCTCTCCGGTGTCGGGGGGTCAGCCCTCGCGCTCTCGATCGGCCAGTTCGTCGGCTCTGGACAAACGATGGTCCAGGGCAAGGGGTTCATCGCCATCGTCGCGTACCTCTTTGGCAACTACAATCCGCTCGGCACACTCGGTGCCGGAATCTTGTTCGCCGGGCTGGACGCCACCCAGATACGCCTCCAACAGCTCGGCTACGCGATTCCGGACACTCTCGTCCAGACGATTCCGTACGTAGTGGTCGTGCTCGTGCTCGCACTCGTTGGTCGGACGCGTATTCCGGCGGCCGCAGGCGAGCACTACGAGACCGAAGAGTGACGCCCGCGGCTGGCGATCGACAGCGCATCGTCCGGGAACTCACTCCTTTGTGGAGATCGCCCCGGTGTCGCCAGTCGGGGCTGGCAGTCGCAGATCGGCGAACGCCTCGAGGTCTCCGACGCCGGTGACGATGTGGACTTCCTCGGTCACGGGGACTCCGACACACGAGAGCCGGGCGTTCGCCTCACGAATCTGTGTCTCAGAGAGGACTGTCTGTCCAGGCATCGCCACGTCGCCGTCGACGACGACGACGGCACAGTTCGAACACGCGCCGCCGCGACAAGCGTACGGCCACGATCGGCCGCCACGCTCTGCGGCATCGAGGATTGACTCACCGGGCTCAACGAGAAATCGGCCGTACTCGGGCAGCTCTAGGTCCGCGGTCGCAGCCTTCTCGAAGAGGTCCGGGTCGTCAAGCGACCAGCCTCGTTCGGTCATCGTCTCGTAGTCGAGGTGGTACACCGTCGACGCCTCGCTGGTGATGAGCGGTTCGACGCCACCGGCCGCGTACCCACGGATCACGGTTGCTGCTTCTGACACCGGCCGGTCGGCCAGACCGGCAAACCAGTCTTCGACCGACACGACCGTGAGATTCGACTCGGCGGCGACCGCCTCGATATCCACCCCCTCAAGTCGGGCTATCGTCGCGACGTACGCCGGGGCGTCGAGTGCATCGAGCGTCTCTTTGACCCACTCACTCGAGCGACCGGACCACGACGCGAGCGTGTGCGGGTCGACGCCGTCGTCGTGGGCGATAGCGAGCAGGAGTGCTGTGGCCGTCTCACCCGCTCGTGCCGCGTTGAGCCACTCCCGGAGTCTATCCGCTTCGACGTGGTCGAGTTCACCCATAGATCGTACACGATTCTCACACGTCCTGAACGTCAGGCCAAACATGGTAGGCTCCACTGTTAGCGGCCAGTCCCGGTTGACCCCGGTTCGTCGAGAGCAGGTCACCCGAGCCGACTCGTGTCGTCTCAGCGGGGACTGAATCGGGAGTAAAGAGTTTTGCGTGCCGCACTACATCTCTCGATAATGAGCATCGACGAGTATGACGTCGTCGTGGTGGGCGCGGGGACCGCCGGCTGTTATGCCGCCACGACGATCGCGAACGAGGGGCTCGACGTCGTGATCGTCGAGCGAAAGGACGCCGAAGAGGCCGGCCACATCGCCTGTGGTGACGCACTGAAGGGCGCAGACGAGTTTCCGGCGGCGATCTCGAAGTCCCGGCTTGAGCCGGCGTTCACCAACACAGAGGTTGACCATGGTCGCTTCGAGATACCGAGTGAAGACACCGTCTTAGAGATACCCGTACCGGGTGAACTGGCGGTCATAGACCGGTGGGAGTACGGGCGCCAACTCATCGGTGCGGCCGAAGACGCCGGTGTCGACTTCCATTACGACACCGTTGTGAACGACGTGCGACAGGCCGCAGACGGCCGGGTCACCGGACTGGAAGCGATCCACGAGGAGGCGCCGGTGACGTACGAGACCGATCTCGTCGTCGACGGGGCCGGCTCACTCTCGCTGTTACAGGACAAAGTCGACTTCGATGGGACCACCTTCGATACGAACGTGCGGTACTCGCAGTTCTGCTCGGCCTACCGTGAGATCGTCGACGTGCCAGAGCCCGTCGAGTGGGACGACGCGCTCGTATTCAAGCCGACCGAGCGCGCCGCCGGGTACCTCTGGTACTTCCCGCGGACGAGCACTGAGATCAACGCCGGGCTCGGCTTCCAGATGAACGAAGAGCCGATGAAACTCGTGGAGGCGCTCAAACGCGACCTCCGGGACCGACCGGAGTTTGCGGGGGCGACGGTTCGTGACAAACTCGGTGCCGCGCTCCCGACGCGTCGCCCCTACGACTCGGCGGTCGCACCGGGATACCTCGCTGTCGGCGACGCGGCCGGCCACGTGAACCCGACGACTGGCGGTGGGATCGCCGGCGCCGCGTACGCGGGTAAGTACGCCGGTGAGCAGGCGGTAAAAGCCATCTCCGATGGCGACGTCAGCGAGGAAAACCTCTGGCGATACAACGCCCGCGTGATGGACCACTTCGGCAGTCGGTACGCCGCACTCGACGTGTACAACGTTCTCTCGACGGCAATCGACGTCGACGACCTGATGGGGCTGCTCGCTGCGCTGCCGGGCGAGAAGCTCGCCGAAGCGCTGTATGAGGGGTCGACCTCGATGTCGTTCGGCCTGAAGCTCAAGTGTGCAGTCAAGAGCTTCGGCTACTGGGGGACCATTCGGAACTTCTATCAGACCAAGTCGCTCGCCGACGAGCTGCTCGCACACTACGACGGCTACCCGACGAGCCCGGCGGCAATGGCGAGCTGGACTCGCGATCGCGACGCGATTATGGATCGGATCTACGAGACGACCGGCGCGGACGCAAAGTACTGAAACGTCGCACAAGACAGGCTAGCGATACGTCGATCGTCTTCGGCTTATGGTTGTTGAGCGGCGACGGTCTGGATTGCGTCCGCGAGCACGTCGATGCCGAGCGCGATATCCGACTCGATGACGTCGAACGTGCTCGTGTGGTGGCCGCCCGGGTGATCGGTGCCGACACCGATGTAACACGCTAGGCCACCGTTTTCTTGCACGTGGTTCATGAGGAACGTCGCGTCTTCGCTCCCACCGAGTTCAGCCCGCTCGACGATGCCTTCGACCCCGTCGACGTTTGATGCGACCGTCCCGACGATGTCCGCAAGCGCCGCATCGCTCTCGGCGCTCGGCGCGGCGCCCGTCGTCGTGACCTCGACGGTACAGTCGTGCATCGCCGCGGCCGAGTCGAGGATCCGGTCGGCGTGATCGAGCATGTACTCGGCGAGTGCCGTCGTCTCGCCGCGCACCTCACCTTCGATGTATGACTCGTCCGGAATGATGTTCGTGGCTGTGCCGCCGCCAACGAGGCCCGCGTTAACACGCGTCGCCCCGTCGGCGTGACGCGGAATCGCGTAGAGGTTCTGGATCGCCGCGGCCATCGCCTGCACCGTGTTTCGTCCCTGCTCGGGTCTCGCACCCGCGTGTGCCGGCTCGCCGTCGAACGCGGCGTGAAAGTGGTTCACTGCCAGGAAGCCGTCGATGCCACAGACGATCTCCCCGGATGGGTGGTCGAGTCCGATGTGGACCGCATAGAGGTAGTCGACGTCATCGAGGTGCCCAGACTCGGCCATCGGCTTCCCGCCGACGATCTTCTCTTCGCCGGGCTGGAAGAACACTTTGAGTGTGCCGTCAAAGTCGCTCTCGAGGACACGGTCGAGGACGCCGAGCCCCATCGTCGCGTGCGAGTCGTGGCCACAGGCGTGCATGTACCCGTCGTGTTCTGACCGGAAGCCCGCAGCAGCCGGTGTGTGGTCGTCTTCGTCGGCCTCCGTGATCGGCAACCCGTCGATATCAACTCGCAGCGCGACGACCGGCCCTGGCCCGCGCTCTGCGACCGCGACACAGCCCGTGTTGCCGCCTGCCAGTGTTGTGAGCAGGTCGGGGTCTGCGCCTGCTGCACGGGCTCTGTCGGTCCACGTCTCTAGCGTCGATTCATCCGGGACGTTCCGGCGCGCTTCGGCGGCGAGCGCGTCTGGACCGACGTGGATCGCATCGAGTGGACGTGCACGGAGTGCCTCGACGATTCGGGCGGTGGTGTAGAACTCACACCATGCCGGCTCTGGATGGCGGTGAAGGTCTCTGCGGAACTCGCGGTACTCGTCTGGGACGGCGTGGCTCATACGCGAGAGTCGTCGTCGACTGTGTTAAAGTGTCGAGTGGCGGCCGGCGTCGCCCCCTCTCTGTGACCGCGAGATCACTCTCGGCGGTGGCCGAGCGGCTTCTTCTGGTCGACCTCGACTTCGACGTGTACCGAGTCAGGAAACGAACGACTGACCACTTCACGAGCGACGTCGTCTGCGCCGTGGATCTCCATCGTACGCCGGTATATCGAGTACTCCCAGGGGGTGAACGACTCGCCGCTTCGGAGGCGTTTGTACTGGGGCACGCGGACAGTCTCTGCGGGTGAGGCGTGCGGGCCCTTACACTCGACACCCTTGCGTTCGAGCGTCGTCTTCAGCGTCTGGACGGTCTCGGCGAGCACCTGCCGGTCGCCGGAGGCGAACGCGAGTTTGGTTACGAAAGTCATGATTCGGGGTCGTCGATAGGTGACCGCCGAACGGATAAAAACGCATCTACCGGCGGATCTGGGCGAACCCAGTCACGTGCCCGCCACCTGACGACGCTCTGCGATCAGGTCGAACGCCTCGTTGGTGTCCCCAAGAATACACAACGCGTAGTATCGGAGGTACGTCTGGACGGGAACAGAAACAACGAGCGCGAGGAGGATCGCGGCGATCACGAACACGACGACGGCGAGCCCGACGACCACCCACCCGATCGGGCCGGCTGCATCGGCTGCCGCCACGCCGACGACGCCGACGATGCCGGTCGGAATCGCGAGTACGATCAGGCCAACGACGACGAGGATGCCCACGAGAATGCTGCCGGCAATCTCGAGGACGAATCGGGCGACTACGTACGCGAGGTACTGTTTCCACTGGCCGGTCAGGGTCGGCCAGAAGCGCCGCCACGCGGCGAGCACCCCTCGTTCTTCGGCGATCATCACTGGCACGACGAACGCGGTCGTGAACCCACCGACGAGCCCGCTCGCGAGAGAGGCGACGACGATTACGGGGATCACGACGACCACCCGGCTCACCGAGAACGACCCGGAACCGAAGACGAGTGGCGAGAGCACGACGAACAGCCCGCCGAAGACGACTCCGAGCGTAAGTGCACCGAGAACCAGCCGGAAGCCGAACAGCCGGAGCCCCTGTCGCCAGCGGGCGCGCCAGTATTGTCGGATCCTGACGGCGTCACGCCGAAGCGACTCGACGAAGACGAACTCCATCACCGATCCGATGAGCGCAAAGCCGAGTGTCACCGCGAGGATGAGACCGGCGATTGCGACGATGACGGCAACCTCCGGCCCGCCGAGCGCGGTGAGCGCCTCACGTGCGCTATCTGCTTCGATCCCACCACTTCCGGGACCGACCCCGTCCGCGGGCCCGACATCCGGTCCCGGTTCCATCCCGCTATCACTGCCGCCGAAGCCGGAGAACTGGAATGGGTTGGTGCCGCCGACACCGCCGAGAAAAAAGACGATCACCAGGAGTCGCGCCCACCGTCCGCGGTCGAACGGGAGGAGGAACGCCCGGGTCGTCTCGAGGGCGTCGTCGAGGTCATCGAGGGCGTATAGCGTCATCTATGCCCCCGACGTGGGAGGACGTTCATCGCTCGACACCATCGGTAGGGGGAGGGGCGGGGACCACGGTCGTCCATCGTCTTCAGAGCAGCGCGTGATGGTAAAAATGCTCTTCGGTCCTCCCAACGGGGCGAGGAGAACGGGTGTCGCCTCGTTCGACGGGTTTGAGCCGGGCTGTCGTCACATAAGTCGTCGGACAACCGGGAGGTCCGACACCCTCATTAGGGGTGCTCGCTTACCCGAGGGTAATGACGGTCGAAGCGGTTAGCTCTGGAGCCATCCTCTTCCGCGATACCCGCGGCGAACGGGAGTACCTGCTCCTGAAGAGCCGTCCCGGGGACTGGGAGTTCCCGAAAGGCGGGGTCGAGGGGGACGAGGAGCTTCAGCAGACGGCGATCAGAGAGGTCTCAGAGGAGGCCGGCATCGACGATTTCAGACTCATCGACGGATTTCGGCGCGAGTACGACTACGTGTTCGAGGCGGGCGGTAACACGATCCACAAGACAGTTCACCTGTTCATCGCCCGCTCGTTCGAGGCGAGCGCCGAGTTGTCGAGAGAACACCGCGATCTTCAGTGGCGCGACTACGGCCAGGCGATCAACACGATCACCCAAGACGGCCCTCGCGACATCCTCGAGGAGGCACACGGCTATCTTGATGAGCTCCGCGACGATCGCGGCAGCTACGTCTAATCGGTACCGACCGGTGATATCGCGGTGATTCCAGACAGCGAGTTCGGCTACGAGCTGCTCGTCTGTCGGTACGCCGAACTGGCCTGGCGCCCTGATAACGAACGGGTTCCCGTTCTCGTCTCCAGACAGCTCGGTACGAAGCGTCGCCGATGGGACACGGTTGTACTCGAGGTTGACCCCGAGGGGTTCACAACCAGGCGAGCGTTTGGCGAGGATGCAATTGACGCCGACCTACTACACGTCGTTCGACACGCCCCAGCCACCTGGACGTGGTACCGGGACGCGCTCCCTGACCCGGGGTATCCCTGGCGATACGTCCGTGAGGCGGTTCACCGGGCTGCGGCCCGCGACCTCGTCGAGACCCGGCGTCGAAGCAATCGGATCGAGATCCAGCGTGTTCGACCGTACCCTGACTGGGTCCGCCGGATCGTTGCCGTCGAGAACAAGCCCGACCTCGACCGGTCGGCCGCCGACGCACTTGCCGACCAACTTGCTCACGACGTCGAGACCGCCCTCGCCGACGAGGTCTGGCTCGCGACCGAGGCGACCGGCGAGGACATCGAGCCCGCGCTGTTGCGCTCGATGCCCGTCGAAGCAGGGATCCTCACGACACGCTTCGGTGCGGCAGCGACCGACGACACCACGGGCGGGCCAGTAGTCGATGCCGACGCGGCCGTCGTCGACTGGCTGCCGAGCGACCTCGCGCCCACGGGTACTCGCGAACGTGACGCGGAGACAATCGCGACCCGGCTTGCGCTCGCCGAGCGCGCCTACGGCAAGGGCTGGCGGTCGTACCACGACAACATGCGCCCGGACTGTCGACACTTCGAAGTTCGTGGTGCGGGCCGCGCGCTCGTTCCACACTGTGCTATGAAGGACCGACTGCCAACTGCACGCGAGTGTTCGGGGTCGTGTCCGTCGTTCTCGCCGGAGCCGCCGCCATGGCGGACGAAGGGATGGCCAATCGAAGGTGGGCCCGGAAAAGGGATCCAAGCGGTACTTGACCGACGTCGGGACCGTGTTCGACGCCGCAGTGTCGACCACACGCGATAATCGTCGGTACCGCCGAATCGGCCGACTACGCGAGTGCTGACGCCAACTTCTCGACCGGGTGTGGCGGCTCCTCGGCATCGATACCGCGGTCTTTCAGCTGTGTGCTACAGGAGGCGCCGGGTGCGACGACGACATCGCCGTCGCTCTCGTCAACCTGCTCGTAGAGGATCTCACCGATAGCCTGGCTCATCGAGTAATGCTCGGCCTCGTAGCCGAACGAGCCGGCCATCCCACAACACGTCGAGTCCAGTGGGTCGACGCCGTAGCCGGCACGCCGGAGCACGCCGACCGCATGGTGGTCTTTCTTTGTCGCCTTCTGGTGACAGTGGCCGTGGTAGGTGAGTCGCTCGGTCGGTGCGTCGAATGACAGCCCTTCATCGAGTCGGTGGACGTCGAGGTACTCCATTACGCCGTAGGTGTGTTCGGCCAAGGCCTCAACGTCGGCGTCGGGGACGTCGCTGGCGTCCCCACAGAGCAGATCCGCGTAGTCGGATTGGAGCATCACCGCGTCGGTCGGCTCGACGACGACGACGTCCCACCCTGCATCGACATCTGGTGTGAGCGTCTCGACGGTATCTTGAGCCGTCGCCCGCGACTCATCGAGCAGTCCCTTCGAGTGTGGCGGGCGGCCGCTGCCCGTCACGTCCGGAATTTGCACGTGGCAGTTCGCCGCCTCAAGCACCCTCACCGCGGCCTTTCCAGCGGTTGGGTTGGTGTACGTCGTGTAGACGTCCGGGAACAACAGCACCTCGCGGTCGGCGTCGTCTCGAGAGACCGCCGCGCCGCCGCGGGCGTCGAACCAGTCAGTGAGACTTTCGGCGGCGAACGCTGGGAGGTCGCGCTCGCGCGCGATGCCAAGCGCCTTCTCCAGGAGGACTCCAGCGCCGGGAAGCTTTCCAGGGAGGTTCGACAGTGGGGCGAGCGCCGAGCCAATCGGTGCGAGCGACTCGAAGGCACCGAGGAGTCGTGTTCGGAGGCTGGCACCGTGTTCCGCGTGATGGGCGTGTTCGACCTCAGCTTTGAGCTTCGCCATGTCGACGCCACTCGGACAGTTCTTCGCACACCCCTTACACCCGACACAGAGGTCCATCACCTCGGTGACAAACTCGTCGTCGGTGGGGTCTGCGGGGAGCTCGCCGTTTATTGCGCCACGGAGCATGTTTGCGCGGCCACGCGTCGACTGAATTTCCTCGTCGGCTGCGCGGTAGGTCGGACACATGACACCGCCGGTCGTCTCTTGGGGCCCGCGACAGCCGCCACAGCCGTGACAGAGCTCGACCATCCCCTGCATGCCGTTTTCGATGTCCCACTCGAGTGCTGCGTCGAACCCGGGATCGAACGTGTAGTCGTCGTCAAACCGCAGGTTCTCGCGCATGTCGACCTCACCACATACGTTTCCGGGGTTCAACAGCCAGTCGGGGTCGAACGCCGTCTTGAGCGACTGGAACGACTCGAAGAGCGACTCGCCGTACAGCTTCTCGTTCCATTCCGTCCGAGCACGACCGTCACCGTGCTCGCCGGAGACGGACCCACCCAGCCGGACGACGGCGTCGGTGACACGGTCTGCGATGTCTACCATCGCGTCGACGTCTTCGACGTTTTTCGTGTCGATGAGCGGCCGAATGTGAAGCACACCTGGGCCGGCGTGTGCGTAGAACGAGGCGAACGTGTCGTTGTCGTCGAGGATCGACTGGAACTCGCGGGTGTACTCCGGCAGGTGCTCCGGCGGGATTGCACAGTCTTCGATAAACGAGATGTGCTTCGCATCGGAGGTGCGCGACAGCAGAATCGGCAGGCCAGACTTCCGCATCTTCCAGAAGCGTGCGCGCTCGTCTGCGTCGTGCGCCTCCATCGCGTCGACCGCCCGGGTGGGCTGGGTCGTGGTGTCTGCGGCGGACAACGACGGTTCAGCCGCGGTGTCGACGCTCCCAACTCGGTCGGCGACGAGGTCGGCGACCTGTTGTTGGCCCTCGTCGTCTGAGTCTGCGTAGAACTCGACCAACAACACGGAGTTCGTCTCTGGTGGGAGTTCACCGACCACGTCCGAGAACTCCGCGGTGTCGGCCGCCAGCTCGAGTAAAACGTCGTCCATCACCTCGACTGCCGCCGGGTCGTGTTCGAGGATCGGTGCGACGTCCTCCATCGCGTCGAGGACAGTGTCGTACGTGAGCAGCGCGACGGCTTTGGTCGCCGGAATATCGACGAGTGACACGGTCGCCGCCGTCACCGTCGCGAGCGTCCCCTCGCTGCCGGCAAGCAGGCGACCGAGGTTGACGACGCCCGGCTCGCCGTACTCACCGCGGTACTCCGCGACGAGCCGGTCGAGGTTGTACCCAGAAACGTTTCGTTTCAGCTCGGGGAAGCGGTCGTCGACCTCTTCGGCTTCCTCCTCAAGGATGCGGACCACCTCGGCGTGGACCCGTGGGAGGAGCGCGTCTGCCTCCGGGTCTGCGGACTCGCGTAGCGTCTCGACGTCGACCGGACCAAGGGTGGTGACCGTCCCGTCCGCAAGCACCACCTCGAGCTCCTCGATGTAGTGGTCGGTCTTCCCGTACTTCAGCGAGTGGGCGCCAGTCGAGTTGTTTCCGATGGCACCGCCGACCGCCGACTTGTCGCGCCACGCCGGGTCGGGTGCGAACTTCAGCCCGGCCGGCTCTGCGGCTGCATTGAGGTCACCGATGTACGCTCCGGCGTCGACGCGGGCCGTAGCCGTCTCCGGGTCGACCTCGTGGATCGCGTCCATCGATCCCGTCAGGTCGATAACGACCGCCTCGTTGACTGATTGCCCGGCGAGCGAGGTACCGCCGCCGCGCGGCAGCACGGGTATCCCTTCCGCGAAACAATACTCGTGGACGGCCGCGACGTCGGCTGTCGACTCCGGCAGCACTACGCCGATCGGGGTCACCTCGTACGCTGAGGCGTCGGTCGCGTACAGCCGTCTCGAGTAGTCGTCGAACCGGACGTCACCGGATACGCGTTCGCGCAGCGCGGCCACGAGTTCGGGCCGCTCAACGTCTCCACCAGTGTACTCGAAGTCCCCCCCATCGCGCGGGTCGACCCCCGACCCGCTCGAGTCAGTTGCCATGATCGAGTATGATGTTCCTGATGATAAAAGTCCCCCGGGAACCCGTGCGGCAGTGACCTATCAGACTGCACGGTGGTGGTGACCACTCGTCGTGTGGCACTGGCACGTCCCGAGTCACGTCGCCAGGATCGACCGCTATGACGGAGTCTTCTTAGGCGGGGTGTGAGTACATCGCACCGATGGGACTCGGTGTGCCCCTTCCCAACACCGTCGCGGTGGACGTGCTCGTGATCTTGGTCGCTAGCGGACTCGTCTGGCTCGGCAGCGGCTGGCTCGAGGAGTCTGCGGCGTCGATCGCGACCTACTACGGACTGCCGCCAATCGTCCAAGGCACGCTCGTCGTCGCGATCGGGTCAAGCTTCCCTGAGTTTGCTAGTGTCATCATTGCCGCCCGTGCCGGCGTCTTCGACATCGGTGTCGGCGCGATCGTCGGGTCGGCGGTGTTCAACGTTCTCGTGGTGCCCGCGGCCGCCGGACTCGCCGCCCCGGACGACGAACTCGACGCGAGCCGCGCGCTCGTGTACAAGGAGGCGCAGTTCTACATGCTCGCGGTCTCTGTGCTCGCGATCACGTTCGCGCTCGCCGTGATATACGAGCCGGTACCCGCCGAGCCGACGCTCACGGGCACCATCACCCGACCCCTCGCGATCGTCCCACTTGCGGTGTACGGCCTCTATCTGTTCATCCAGTGGCAAGACACCGGTGATCACGTGACCGAGTCGGTACCCGGGTCGGTCCCGATCGGCAGAGAGTGGGCGAAGCTCATCGCCGGCCTCGCAGTCATCCTCGTGAGCGTGGAGCTACTTGTCGGTGCGATTGAGTCGCTCGCGGCTGCGGTCGGCATCTCTGAGTTCCTCGCCGGCATGACGATCATCGCCGCGGCGACGAGTCTACCCGATACGCTCGTGAGTGTGCGATCTGCGCGCGATGATAACAGCGCGACCAGTCTCGGCAACGTCTTCGGGTCGAATACGTTCGACCTCCTCGTCGTCATTCCCGTCGGCGTGCTCCTCGTTGGAGCCGTGCCGGTGAACTTTGCTGTGGCCGTGCCGATGCTCGCCGTTCTCACGCTCGCGACGGTCTTGCTTTTTGCGATGCTCCGGACCAACCTGACGCTGACGGCTACAGAGTCGTACGCGCTCGCCGGTGCGTACACGTTGTTCGTGGCGTGGGTCGTCGCTGAGACGGCCGGTGTAACCAGTCTCCTCCGCGGTGGATGACAGTGGTCGATGGTCGACACGACGCGCTGATGTCAGACGGTCGGCATCGACAACGAATCCTTAATACGCGTGCTCGTGACCGTACGGAACATGCCCCCGACACCGGAGGAGATCACGTCACTGGTCGGCCGAGAGGTGTACTCAAAAAACGGCGTCTTCGTCGGCGAAATCGAAGACGTCCGTCTCGATTTGGACGCACAGTCGGTAACGGGCCTCGCCCTTGCTGAGTTGAACCACGAGCTCTTTGCCGGCCGCGTCGACCGGTCGACAGGGGTCATCGTCCCGTACCGCTGGGTCCGAGCCGTCGGGGACGTCGTGCTCGTGACAGACGTCATCGAGCGACTCGAGACCGACGAAGACGACGAGAGCGACACTGACAGCCCGGCGGCATGACCGCCTCTCAGACGGCGTAACCACCTCTCAAGCGACCTGACTATCACCCGAGCAACGTGCTGTCGCGGTCAGAACGGGAGGGCGTCGCGGAGCCCGTCGAAGAATCCACCGCGGCGTCGCCTGGCATCGTCGAACACCGGGTACAGCGTCTCGAGGAGTTCGGTCTCGGTCTCGAACCGTGACTTCGGAACGGTCTCCAGTGCCGACGCCAGCTCCATCGTTCGGCCCTTCGAGTCGTACGGGATCGCCGGCTCCCCGAGTGCGTGGAGCACCTCCTGGCTCGTCGCCGGATACGAAAGGTCCGACTCGTCGAGCCGCGCGCTCAACGTAGCGATGCCGAACTCAATCGCCTCCGGTTCTGTGGACTCGCCGCCACCAGGTGGCCGTGCTGCCATCGCGCTCACATTACCACCCCGCCGTCTTTAATTTCGGGTTTTGTCAGGACGATGTCCGTCGCTACCGCGGGACTGATCCTTCTGGCGGAACCGCGTCTACGGTAACGAGTTCGAGCTCGTGGCCGGCCCGATCGAACGCAGCCACGTTGTCCCGGTCGTACGGCGGCACGGCGATCACGACGACGGCGGCGAGGTCGTCAGTCTTCGACAGCGTCAGCCGGCCCGTCGGGTGTGAGAGGAACCGTCCTCGCCCGCCCTGGACCGGCGTTCCGAGGTCAACGCCGAACACGGCGTTTACCGACCCGCCGGCCGCACCGAGCGTGTAGTGGGTAAACACTGGAACCTCGGGCGGGAGATCGACGGCGTCGTCAAAGTCGCCTGCGGGCGTCGTCGAGAGCCGACGGTTGGTCGCGGTCGGGTCGCGCTCGTCGGCGTCTTCGAGCAACACCGTCAGCAGGTCGCTGGTGACGTACACGGGCGACACGGTCGTTTCAGACACTGATCGCGTCGCGGAGCGTCTTCGCGTAGAGACCGGGAGCCTTCCGGCGCGCGTTTGCGAGTGCGTCGGCGATGGCGGCGCCCGCGTTGTCATGGACGCCGACGCCGTGGCCAACGAGGACGCGGTCCGGGTCAAGGCCGCCGAGTGCCTCTCGGGGCGGCGTGAACCGTAACATTGGATGGACGCCAAGTCGCTCACGACGCCCCCGGAAGTACGACGCTGTCCCAAGCGACTCGGGAACGTAGAGCGTTGACCCATCGAAGAGTCCGACCTCCTGCCACGGCGGCACTGTCGAGTCACGAATTCGGATCGTTTCGAACCCGCTGTCGGCGAGCGCTCGATCGAAACGGCGGACAGGTGCTCCGAGCGCGTCAGCCACGCCCGTCATCCAGGATGGGACGTAGACCGGGACGTCGTGACGGGTCGCCACGGCGGCCGCGTCCCGTTTGTGCCGGTCCAATGCGACGACGACGCCCACAACGGTGCCGAGTTCGTCGAGTAGGTCGTCAAGCCCGGGGGCATCGACCGGGTC
>Ga0209946_1000162_pt1 | contig 27210 bp, 36 predicted proteins | sample SalPon2_A_H2O_MG_FD_185704 | JGI IMG/M metagenome (GOLD analysis project Ga0209946, IMG submission 185704) | Salt pond water microbial communities from South San Francisco under conditions of wetland restoration - Salt Pond MetaG R2_A_H2O_MG... | ecosystem: Environmental > Aquatic > Non-marine... | reverse complement strand
GTTGTGCCAGTTTCTCAGTCACGGTGGTTGCAGCTACGCTTTCGCTCGGAAGAGAACAGTATCCACACAACCGATTCGTTCACTCACTACCAGCTATGCATTGAGACGGCCAGTCTCAACTTTTGTGTGGGTGTGCTCGATAGAGGGCTTCGACGGCGGCCTTCGCGAGGGTTTCCGAGTCGTCTGTGTGGCAGTCTGTCTCGTCGAGGCGTGCCCTGACGACGGCACTGAGGTGTTGCACACGGCGGGCGCGGGCGATGCTGGCGTCGACGGAGTCCACGTCCGGAGTCGGGGTTGGCGGCGTCGGCTGGTGGTCGGTCGTGGTTCGGCTGGCGGTGGTGGTTTCGGTATCCATCGGGCAAGTCCCTCACCGATCCTGGGGGCGACAAACGGGGCGCGAGTTCTATTCCTACGCAACAACTATACTGACTCGCTACGTTGAGTGTTGCGTAGGAAAATGGCCTCGGACTCGCCCGACAGCACCGACGACGATTTGCCTGAGCCCCCGGATGAGTTGGCGAACTGGGTCGTGGACCCGCTTCAATCCCAGAGCATCCCGAAGCTCGAGCGCGTGATCGAGTACGCCGAGGAGTTGATCGCCCACAAGTCGCGACCCGTCTCTGTTGGGGGGGCGGACGAGAGTGAGGAGGCAGACGGGACTGGTGAGGGTCGGGGCGGTGAGACGGTTGATACACTGCCACAGAAGGACCAGCCTGCTCCGGAGCGCCGGCGTCGACAGAAGGAGTTCGAGGAGATGTCGAAGTCAGAGCGGATTGCGCTCTCGGATGAGGAGTTGCGGCGGTACGGGACGGTCGAGGTACGGAAACTCGACTGTGGCCCTGGCTGCAAGCAGTGTCCACACGGCCCGTATCGCTATTGCGTCTTCAGAAATAGCAAGGGAACGGTGACCTCGAAGTACGCGGGGAAAGCGAGCGGCGAGTAGGCGCCATCCCCCCTCTCCCGAGTGTACTGATCGATAAATTCTGAGCCATTCCCCCGAGGTCGCGGCCTTGCTTACCCGCTGGATTCGTAGAAGTCAGTAGTGGACGTCGACGGGCGTGACGTACCACTCCTGGTCGTCGTCGGTGTCGCCGGTCGCGATGGTTTCGAGGAGATCGCGGTATTCCGAGGGGGTACGAATGGCCGTTCCGTACTCGTCGTAGAGGTAGTACATCGGGCCGTTGTATTCCCCGACGCCGTACATCGCGTACCGGATGTCGCCGGTGTACGTGTCGATGTAGTCGTCTTTGTCCGTTGCGAGTCCGAGTGGATTCCAGGGCTCGACACTGGCTTCGACGCTCGCGCCTTCGAGGATTTCTTCATCGGAGAGTTGCTCGAAGCCGGCGCGGATGACGGCGAGTTTCCGTGAGAGTTCCTTCATCGTCGAGTGCCACGCCTCCTCGATGAGTCCGTTCCCGGTGTCGCTGTCTGCGGGGACGGAACCGACGTCTCGGAGTACTTGGGGGAGCGAGTCGCTCCATCGACCACCGTCGGTCATGAGCGTGCCGTAGTCGAATGTGGGATACAGTGGGGCGTCGTAGCCATCGAAGAGGCCACGAGCGATTCCGGTTGCGTCCTCGGCGCAGTGGGCCTGCGAGACGACGCGGATGAGCATGTGCATGGGGAGCTGGAATTGGGATTTGAGGGCCGGTCAGGGCGAGATGAAGAACGCTTCATCGGCAGCACCGATACCGAACAGTGCGCCGGGGCCGTTTCCTTCGGGGTCCATCGATGGATAAAGGATAGCACCGGATTCGAGTTCGATGACAGGGGGCGAGTTCCCGCGTCGGGCAGCCCAACCTTCGTGTTCGAGTTCTGTATCGCTCATCTTCCGGATCGCGACGATTCGCTGTCCTTCGATCTGGTCGTCTGTGTTGGGTTCCATTTTGGAATGGCCTCCGCTGCGCGGGGCCCGACAAACAGGTGCGAGTTAGCTGTCGCCAGGGGGGTGAATTCAGTACCAAGGCATGATGTGCTATACGTTCAGATTTCGTCTCATTTCCCAAGCGTAGTTGCCGCGGTGAGGTCTATCAGAGGCAGATGATGTCGCAGAAGTCGTGCTGAATACACATCGCGGGTCTCGCACCCACAACCTTATCGCCAAATAACAGGATTGACCGGTATGGATCTCCTCACCGCATACAACGGTGCTCTCCTCCGTATCGGGCTCTATCTGCTGATTTTCTGGCCAACGGTCGGGTACTACGTATATCAGGATACTAAAAATCGAGGGCGCTCATCACCACATCTCCGTGGGGCTGTCTACGGGTTCTTCGGGATACTGGGATTAGTTGCGTATATCTCACGCAGGACTGGAGATGACGCATCTGACTCATAGACCATCTGTGTCGAACGAAGCACTTCGGCGAGCTGTCACTCGTCGTTACTGCAGCCCGTGCAGACCCCAAGTAGCGACAGGAGAGAGCACACGCGAACGTCTGTCGCGGATTACGGATGAACGAGGTGGAGGGTATCAGTCGTAGAAACTGACCCGCTCGACAACATCCGCGAAGGCGACGTTTTCCCGCACGTCAGTGATTTCGATGGTGACTCGTTCACCCTGTTCAGTCTCGGGAACAATGACGACGAAGCCTCGCTCGACCCGGGTGATACCGTCGCCCTGTTCGCCAATGTCTTGGATTTCGACGGTGCGCAGCTCACCTTCCTCAACAGGCGGGGTCTGGGGCGTTTGCTCGTGGTGCGATTCTGCCTGCGTCTCGTTGGCTTCATCGGTCACCGGTGATGGGAGAACAGCCACACGATACGTCTCGCCCGCCTGAATGTTGTCGAGCCGAATCTCTTGCTCAGGTACCTCAACGACATACGAACCGTCTCGCTCTTCAGCAGAGGCGGAGAACAGACAGCGAAGTTGATCGGAAATCTCCATTAGTGGACTCTCAGACAAGTTACGCGAGGGAATACACTTGATTCTGCTGTTGCCCTACTCCGGCGCGACGACCTCGCCACACGCAGGATACTCGGCTCACGTGCCTTCGGTACCGTCAGCCTTCTCATAGTCAATGAGCCGCCATGCAGTAGCAATTCGCTCGCCGCAATCCGGACAGCGACCGAGTAGCTGCGTGTCGTCGGGCATGGAAAGGGGTGGAAGGAGCGTGTGACAGTGTTCCTTCCATTCGCATTTCTAGCGTTCTCGAACCTAAGGCTTCGGCGGGATTTCGCTCTCTGAGCAAAAACGAGATTCGGGTGGAAATACTAACCACAGGCGAATCCCAATCACGATTATTGCCGGTCGGACAAGGTCAGTCACACTCACTCCTCGGTGACGCTATCCCACAGCCCCTCGTAATACTCAACGTAGTCGCGCTCGGTCTGAGAGCGATACGCGAGGGTCCGACCGTCGTCGTAGGAGACGACGATGGCGTGTTCGAGTGGGGAGGTTTCATCGTCATCGTAGTCGACGCGTGTCTCCCACTCGTCCGGGCCGGGGAGCGCGTTGGGTTCGTAGATGTCACCGCCCGTCGCCGCCCACACGGGGTCGTCTGGTTCTCTGACGGCGGGCCCGTAGCAGTCGCGGAGTGTGGGCATCGTGGGCCACACGCCCCGGTCTTCCCAGTAGGCTCGCATCTCTCGGAGGCTTCGCCGGACAGTGCTACGAATGGAGAGTTGGTCGGCGCGTTGCCACCCGTCTCGAGACCAGGACTCGCCGTTGTAGGCGACTTTGTGCGGGCCGTTCCAGTCGAGGCCGACGATATCGGCGGGTGGATCGCCGGTCAGCGTCGGCTGGGTGAGTTGCTGGATGGCGTTCCACTGCTTGGGCGGACTCGCGCCGAGGAGATGCACACGCTGGCCGCGCCAGTTAGCGTAATCGGAGAACTCGTTCGCGAGGATATCCGAGTAACCCATCGAGTAGCCCAGGACGAGCGGGGTTCCTGGGACCTTGGCGTCCCCGATGATGGCGATTGCTTCGTGGCACTTCGGGACGATGATGAGCGTCGCGTCTGGGAAGTCGGCTTTGAGCTCGCGGGCGGCGTCGACGTAGCGATGAGCGGCGTCGGGAGTCGGTGCGTCGCCGATGACGCCGATTTCGGGTTCGTGGGTTCGGAAGGTTTCGAGATACCGCTTAAGGTCGGGGTTTTTGAAGTCGTTATCGAGCATCCCGAGTGGGATGTCGACGTTGCGGAGGTGGTCGGTCTGGAGACGACAGTCCTCGCGGATGCCGGTGACGAAGCCGAGTTCGTGGGCGTCGGTCGCGAAGGGGTGTCGCGAGAGGAAGGCGACGTACTCAGCACGTCGAGCAGTCTCGATATCCTGGACGTGTATCGACGAGTCGGGGCTCGTGTGCTGTGGTTGGGCGTGTGCCATATCTCGAATCTGCGGTGGGAAGGTGGTTATCGGCTAGCGGCGCACGGCGCCGCCGCGGACAAACGTGCTCCTAGTGGTCACGCCGACGAGGGGGTCGTCGGTGACGCGATTTCGATTGCCTGGGCCGAGTCTGCCCCGGCCTCGACGAGCGTGGTGAGGCCGTTGAGGGCGTTGACTGCGATGGGATTCTCGAGGCGGGTTTCGACGGTGGCGTATCCGTGGAGGGATGCCCACTCGACGGCGTCGGCGATGAGCGCACGCAGTGTGTTCACGGGGTAGGCGAGCAGCGACGTTTGTACGGCCACAGATGGCAGCGTGACGGCCGCCGAGTTGTTGCGAGGGTTCGGCTCTCCGGAGTGATCACGGACGGCGAGCGCGGCTACCAGGGCGTCCTCGGGGGTTCGATACCCAAAGCAGGCGACGAGGGGGGCAGGGGTGGTGTCTCCAATGGCCTCGTCCACGCCGAGGCTATATTTCTCGAAGAGCACCTGTGCGTCCGGTGAGAGACTGCCTCCTCGACGGCCGAGCGTGTCTTCTCGGGTTTGGATCAGGTCGCCCTGTGGGATATCCTGCAGTGAGGTATCCCCCCCACCGTGTGCTGTGCCCCGGTCGATAAGGTGGGACTGTTCGGCGTCGACACGACCGGCGGGCCGCCGGGCTTCGAGTGAGTGTTTGGAGAAGCAACGTCTGTAGCGACGTCTCCGGTAGGTTCCTCCACCGACGCGCCCGCTGCGAGACTGCCACTCGCGCAGGTCTGCGGTGGTGGTATCGATGTGTGTGAATCCGGCGGCTCGGTACATCGTCCCCTCGTTATCGTTTTGGACGCCTGCGTAGGTGAGGAGCCGGTCGTAACCTTCGAGCGTGGCCCACCGGCAACACCGCGAGAGGAGCCATGACCCGGTGTTCGCGGGCCGGTTGGGATGGGCGGCAAAGCGGTACAGTTCGAGGGTTTGTCCATCGGCGTTGTGTCGTCCACTGGGGCGGCCGAGGACGGCCATCGCAACGTCTCGCCCCTCGTAGACTGCGGTGAACGCGATTCGGAACGGCTTGGTGACGGGGTCGTGCTGGTATTGGACGGTCGGATGTTTGAGGAAGCCGTTGACCCGTTCGCGAGCCCCGCATCCACGTTCGGCGCGGAGTTCGAGGTGGTTGGTAGTGGGTGCTCCGCCGGGCGCGGCGAGTCGGGGGTCGCAATCGCGATAGGTCCGATGGGCGTGATAGGAAGCCAAGGAGTCGAAGCTGGTCGCGACGATGACGACTTCACCGGAGTCGACCATCGTGTCGATCTCGTCGACGTCAGCAGTGGTGAGAGCAGAGGGATGCCCAAGACAGAGTGGGCCTCTTGGTGAGACGTACCACTCGATAATCGGAGTGGCGTCGTCGCCGACGTAGCGACCGACGGCATCGAGGTAGGGAAAGGCGACGATATCGCCGGGGCGAAGTGGTCGTATCACTCTGGACTCGGGGTGAGGGAGATACACAGTTTCAGGTCGGGTGGTGAGGTATGTTGTTCGCGGGCCGGGGGCGTCAGGCGCTCGCCCAGCCGAAGAAGAGGTACGTGTTGTCGCCGAGGTGGATACACCCGGCGGGTCCCCATTTGCTGTCGATACGCGGGTTCTGGTCACGGATGAGCTGGCTGGCGTATTCGCCGGGGTCGGTATCTCCGACTTCATCCGGGGGTATCTCGGTGAACGACGTCTTCTCGGCTATCGTGCCGGTGTAGCCGGCGTGTCCGTGGCGGTATTGCGCGTCCTCGACAGCGTTCTGGAAGGCACTTTTTGCGTCTTCTCCGCTCGAACGGGTGTAGAACGTGTGTGCTCCCATTAATGGGCCTCCTCGGTATCTTCGGGAGTGGAGCCGACGAAGAGTCCGGCGGCGTCGTTGGGCGGCCAGTTGTCGCGGCGTGCTTCGCAGGTGGCCCAGAGTGCGAATTCGATGTCGGAGACGCGTTCGCTCCCGGCTATGTGATGTTCGTGGCTACGGCCTATCGTTTCGAGATCACGGCTGAGGTGGAACCAGGCGTATTCGGTGACGACTCGTTCGGGATTGTTGAGGACCGCTGGCGGGACGGCGAACGCTTCGTGGTCCCAGAAGGCCCACATCTCGTCGCCGGAGCGTATCCCGTGGTCGCCCGTTGACTGGTCGATGAGTCTGATTTCGTCGGCGGCTTCATCGACGCGGATGACGCGGAAGATGTGGCCCCCGTCTCTGGTGACGAAGACCATTCCCGGGTGGAGTTGCGCGTAAATGGGTTCCTCGTCGTCGAAGACGTGGCTGGGGCGGGTCATCAGTGGAATTCCACGTTGTGGCTTCCACACTCGTCACACCAGCAAGCTCGCGTCTCGAGTTGTTGGTGCTCTACGCTGTCCAAGTAGCCTTCCCCGTCGTAGATTCGGGTTTCGGTTCCTTCGACTTCGTGGTTGAATGCGACTGACTGCTCGCAGTCGAGACACTCAGGCATCATCGCTCCCCCGTGGTGGCGACGCGGTCCGCAAGCACAAGGTCGTCGTAGGTGCGGTCTTCGCCACACTCGACGCAGAAGACGCCGTTCTCGCCGATGTCTGACCCCGTGATGGGGCCGTCTTTGCTGGCCTCGACGTCCACGTGGCCGTTCTCGAAGCGATGCACACCGCCGAATTGGACCTGGTGGATGATCCAGGAGAAGTGCTCGCCGCCGCACTCGGGGCAGGCGAGGAAGCCACTTTCGTGTTGGTTCGTATTCGTATTTCCGATGCTGTCGCTGTGTGTCATCTCGTGGTTGTCCTCCACCGGCTACGGGGAGCCACAAACTGGCGGTGACTCCGCGGCCGGAGACGGGCAACATGGATTCGCAGACGGGCTTCAGGACGTCACGATCGGCGTGATCGTGTAGGCGAAGCCGGGCACAATCCAGAGTTCTGGTTCTGCGCTCCCGTATTCGGGTGGCGTGTACTCCTCTGGACTGTCGGGGACGTGATACCCATCGAGGAGGTGGACAAAGTCGCTGGCCGTAGTGACTGGTGCGCCAGCTTCGTCGTTGAGATAGAACCACGGTGCGGCTGGGCGGTCCTCGAGTGAATCGTCGAGCCAGTCGGTCCGCCTCCGCGCTTTATTCAACAGGCGAAGGCCGTCTTCGCTGGCGACAGGCAGGGCATCGGGGAGCGCACCCCATCCGACGGTGAACAGTCGGATGTCGGACTCTGGGGATTCGTGGATGAGGATGAACGTCCGGCCGTCGAAGCCGATCGGGAGATCGGGGATGGTCTCGCGGTCGTGGAACGCGTGAGTGGCCTTGATGATGGCCTCATAGCGCGAGCGGGCGGGGACGACGGCGAACGCAATGTCGTCGACGGTGGGTTCGTAGCCGACCGCGATCTCGTCGAAAACGGGCGCGTAGGCGTCAGGGTGGGCGTTGGCTTCCTCGAGTTCGCGTTCGCAGTCTGCACAGAGGTCGTTGCCTGCGGTGATGGGCCGGTCGCACTCGCTACAGTCAGTCTCGGTGTTATACGGGCCCGAGTCACTATCGGGAGTTCCGGGTCCGTAGTGTTCATTCTCGTAGTAGGTGTCGCCGAAATCCTCGGGGCTGTAGTAGTCGCGGTCGTCGGTGGTCATAGGAGGGTGTATCTCACCCTCAATACACCGCTGTCGTACTTAAGCGAGACTGGCGGTCAGGCTTCGTCGTCCGGGGAGCCCTCGTGTCCGTGTTGTCGGCGCTGCCGGACCTCGAACAGGAAGCGGGCGTTGGCTTGCTCACCGTTGAGAGTTCGCTGGTCGAGTGCGGTATCGGCGAACAGCGTCCCCTGCTGACCGGGGGCGGCCTCGAGGGAATCGGTGCTGTCCCGTCCCGAGCGGATGGCTGAGAGCGGCCGGTCGTCGACGAACTCGTCACTCCCGCCGGTCTCGATTCGCGAGGTTCCCTGGCGGGTATGGACGTCGACGCCGTGGTGGAAGAGCGTGGTCTCGAACGGTTCATCGTCGAACGCGAGCAGTCCGTGTTCGTCGACGGTTTGGGTCTTCGTATCGGCCGTGTGGTCGGTATCACCGTCGCTGTCAGCGTCGGCGCCGATGACGAAGACGGATTGGTGATGGACGGTGAACGAGCGGTTCTGCGGGCTGGCACTGGCTGTATCGGAGCTCATGGTATCGGTCGAGTTCGTGGGTGGTGGTCGTCTCACCGGGGCGAGACAGAACGGGAGGGGAGTGCCGTCGGTGACTGACCCCGCGCTTTCGACGGGGGGCACAAACAGGGGGCGAGGGGCGCGGTTGCCCCTCAAGGCGTGGTCGGCTATATGTGGAAGTGCCAGTTTGCGACGGAACGCCACGGACCGCCCCAGTCGCCACCTGATTCTTCGAGTTTGTAGTCGTGGATGCCGCTGAGGAAGGTAACGATGAGGTGGTCGGCGTCCATGCCCGGATCGAGTTTCCCGGTGATAGTGATGGGCCCGTATCGTGCGCCGAGACGTCCGGGGTGTTCAGGCGTACAGGTGGTCTCGTCGATGGTGTACGCGAGGGCGATGATGGCTTCCCCGTCGACCACATCGAGGTAGTTGATGCCGTAGTAGCCGCAGGCGTGGGTGTAGTGCAGCGCACCCGTGATGGTGAACGTCCCGTCAGATTCGATGACGGGCTCGTCCAGGTAGTCGATATCGAGATACGCGAGCAGCGGGCTGTTCTTCCGGTCGGCGTGCGGGGTGTTCGTGACCGTGACATCCTGGAGGCCGTGGTTCGCGGCGGTCAGCGGGCCGAGATACGCGCGGTAGTCGGGCTTTTGCCACTGTTCATCGCCACCGCGTCCGCGTTCCGGTTCGACATCGGCGGGGAGGACTCCAGGGCCGACGAGCGAGGTCGGGGCATCGGGCGTTGCCGTCTGCTCGTCTCCCTTCTTTGGTGTCCCCTCATGGCCGCGGTCGGTGTCGTCGTCGATTCCATCCGCACCTGATCCAGAGCCAGACGCGGGGGTCGCTGTTCCGGGCGTGAGCGTCGGTTGGTCTGCGGCGACGGGTTCTGCTCCGAGAAGCCCGAGGCAGCCAGAGAGACTACTCGCTGTGAGGAGACCCGCACCGGCGAGGGCTGTTCGGCGGGTTATCTTCCCTGTCGCTCCGTTACCTCCCGTCGTCGGGGTTGGCGTCGCGGCCGTCGCTGTCGGTGCGTCGGGGCTGGTGGTGCTGGTGGTGGGTGAGTTGGTCATCGGAGGGTGTTCTCGGGATCGGGATGCACGGTGGTGTTGTGCCGTGTGGGTGCCGAACGGTGGCTACCCTGCTCCGGAGCGTCAATCGTTATTTGTGCGATTGGCTCGCTCGGCTCGGTTGTCTCTGAGTTCCCGTTCTTCACACTCTGAGAGTGCTCCTTCGGGGACGCTGAGGTACTTGAGCGCCCAGTCTTCAATTTCAGAGAGCGTCATTGGGTGGGGGAACTCGTGATGCCCGACAGGGCGAGCGAGAAAGGTTCCGTCACTGTCGCGCAGATCCTCGTTAAAGTACCCAAGGAAGTATCGCTCGAGTCCATTCACCCCTGGCCCATCCATGATGGTGATCATATCAAATGAGTCAGGAGGCACGTCAGATTTGAGGCTGAGTGTGGGATATTCGGAGGATATATTCACGTCGATAGTAGGGGCAGTTCGGGATTAAGTTCGCGCAGACCACATTCAATGTGGTAATGTGGCGGTTGTTGTGAGACGTTCCGTCGTTGCGTCTGCGATTGTCTGGTCACGACTGTCCCCCTCGCGTCGCGAGATAGATTGAGGGTGGTGGCTCATGCCGCGCTACCGATGGAGGGGGTGGCAAACTGAGGCGGTAGTTAGTTCCTACGCAACAGAGTGGAATCAGATACCGACTCAATTGTTGCGTAGGATGCATGTTCTGGCCGCCGGCTCACTGGCGACACACCCCTATTTCGAGTTGTAAGCGGTTAGCGACACCCCTATTTCGTCTTGTAAATACCCCGATTTCGTGCATCTGGGGCGCTTTACGCTGGTTTAGTCGTTTTCGGCGTCGTGTTTGCGGTCGTGGTGTTGTGCATACACTCGGCAGAAGCGTTGCCGCCGGCTCCGAAGATTCGATTGAGCACTCCGAGATTTGCGAGCGCGGTCGAACGCGAAGGGGTCGCGATACTGGATGTGCCTCGGGATCGCGACTCGGGCGAGGTCGCCGCCGGTGGAGACGCCGAGTTCGCGGAGATGTCGATTGAGAATAGCTTCGGTGGAGTCGATTTGCGACCGAAGTGAGCGAAGCGTCCGTTCGTGGCCCGTGGCGTTCTCGTCGCGGGCTTCGTAGTCGATGGCGTCGAAGTCGATGTCTTCCCAGCGGGGGATGTCGTGGTAAGGCACAGTTACGGCGAGTGTTCGGCTTCGACGACGAGTTCGCCGTCGGGAGTGAGCGCCTCCTTGATTGGGACGAGATACGTCTCGGTGTCGTCGCTGGTGACGGCTCGGCTATGATGCCAGATTTGTGGATAGAAGGTCACGCGAGCGTGCGCGACTGCCGGGTGGTTCTCGAGGACGCCCATGGTCAGGCTCCGGCTTCGGCCGTGTCGGTGTTCACATTAGTCGACGGACGGGGGACGGTCACGCCGACGCCCGGCGGGTCCGGGTCGCGGTCGGGGTCGCCGTGGTCATCGTTGTCATACTCGTAGTCGTGGTAGTCGCCGGCGACGTACAGTGCGATACGACCGGAGATCGTTCCGTCGGCGTGGGCGGTGAACAGGACGTGTTCGGTGTGATACCCGAATTGGTTGACGGCGAGTTCGTGGAGCTGTTCGGCTTCGTAGCGGACACGCTCGGGCGCGTCCTTCTCGATATCGTAGGTCACGTTTCGGGTCCCTCATCGACTCGGGGGGCGACAAACGGGCGTGGAAAAGCGTATCCTACGCAACAGAGTGGGACTAATCGTTGGTTCAATCGTTGCGTAGGACGGGCCGAATTGCAACACGGTCAAAGCTCCTCGAACGTGAGTTGGCTGATCGACTCGGACGCTTCGGAGGGCTTAGCCCCGGTCTTGGTGTTGGCCGTTGCTCCCTTCGAGGCCCCAGTTGCTGTCTCTCCCGGCATATCGGCGAGGGATTCCGCGCAGATTCCCAGCGGGCAATGACCGTAGTGCCCGTCGGCGACAGCGAGTCGATCACGGACAGCGTGTGGATGGACGAAGTTCCCGCCGTGTCCTGAGGGGCGCTTGCACTTCGTGCCGATGTCGGCTCCACACGTGGGGCACCTGACCTCAAGGACGGGATCTCGAGGCCACGTTCGGTCGCACGCCTGGCGATTGCAGGAGACGGTCATCGGAGCGTCACGCGAACTCGTCGAAGTCGACCTGAGCGGTGTTCTCCCCGTCGAGGGCGACATCCAGGGCGGATTCAACGCCTGTGGCGTGTGTCGTGGACGGTTCGGTGACGCGCTCCACGTCTCTGTCTCCGCCTTTGGAATCGAGGTCGTCCACGGTGGCTTTGTCGTTGTCCTCCGACGTTTCGGTCGCGTCATGGTCGAGTGGCACACCGAAGAAGCGTGCCAACATGCGGTTGCGCTCGTCGGCATCGAGGGCTCTCACTGGGTGGCCGCCACGAGCGATCTGGGCGATGCTGACGAACCAGACGCGGTGAGCGTCGAGTTTTAGGGCATCGCCGAGGAGGACGTATCCGGTGAGGTCGTTGAGGACGAAGTTCAGGACAGCCATTTTCGCGCAGATCGGGTCTTTGTCGTAGCCGAGGAAGACAGCGGGTGTCTCCGGAGCGATCTCGCGCAAGTGTTTCGCACTATCAACGATGAGTCGGCCACTCCCGCAGCCAGAAACATCGCCGATGACGAGCGGGTCCTCGGGCGTGGCGTCGTGGAGTTCATCGCCGTCGGGGAGATTCATCGTCGCCATTGCGCGGCTCACCGCACCAGGCGTGAAGTACTGGGCGAAGTGATTGTTCGTCAGCCCGTAGTGTTCGTACACGCCCCCGAGGACGTCTTCGTTGGTCTGTTCCATCGCGAGGACGAGGCCTCCGAGGGCGTTCGCGTGCCGAGTTGCGAGCTCTCGGACCATGTCTTCATCACGACCGCCGTTTGCGTACCGAGTAAGCGGTTTTTGATAGGCATCGTCATCGCCGGTGAAACTGGCGAGGGCGAGGTCGATCCAATCCGAGAACACCTGATATGGAGAATCGCCGGTCTGCTGGCTGATGGCGTCGAGTGGATCGGTGACGAGTTTCCGATGTTCGCGTTCGAGAAGCGTCGTCATCGGTGATAGCCCTCCGCTCGGGATTGGTGTGAGACAGCGATTTCGGGGCTGACGAGGCGCCGCGCCCGGTGGGGGACGTCGATGCCCCGGGAGACAGAGAGGAAGATCGAGTCGCGGCCACCACAGACGACGCTCGCGAGCAGTTCGTGTTTGCACATCACGCGCCACGGCGCGGACTGCTTGTACGGACACGCACAGGTCAGTGCGTCGCCCCACGGGATGAGCGGGTACTGACTGCCGCTTCCATATTCACCGACCAGGAGTGGAGCGGGGAGTTCGATGCCGTAGTCGACGAGTCGGACGGGGTCATCGGTCTGGGTATGCGAGAGTTCGGATTCTCGAAGAACGTACGTGGAGTCGAAGGTACGGTCGCGAGCGAAGGTGTCGGGGTCGGTGTCGTCGTCGACGATGACCATCCCAACGAAGGTGTTGTGCTCGAGCAGGCGCTCGGCGTCGGGTGCGGGGCCGATGCACGTCTCAATGAGTGAGCCGTACGACGAGTCCTTGAGAACCTGGCAGAGGTTAGCGCCGGGGATGAGTTCGCGATACCATTTCTCGCGGCGCTGGCGTTCTTTCTCTATTGCGTGTTCTGAGTCGGAGTTTTCACGGATGGTTCGGAGTCGTGCAGCGAGGAACACCGGTGCATCTGCGAGGAAAGCGTCATCGTCGACGTGGTCGTAGAATCGCGTCTCTTCGTGGATTCGAGTGGCACAGGAGGTTTCGGCGTAAGCGAGTCCGAGCGGCTTCTGCTTGACTCCCTGCCAAGGGTGAGTCGCGGGATTCGCCGGGTCGTACTTCCATGGGTTGTAGTTGCCGAGGAGTTGGTCGCGACGGATAGGCCCGCCGCGCATAAAATCGAGGCGTATCTGGTGTTCGATGGGTTCAACCTTCGGCGGATCACGAGCAACGTCGTAGTCGTATTCGCGGTCGGTGTGGGCGAGCGCCCCCGGTGGAAGTGAGAGATGGGGCACGTTGCCGTCGGCTGCGTGGATGGTTCGACAGGACATGGGCTTGCTTGGGGGCGTTGACGCCCCGCTCTCGAGCCGGCGGAGACAAATCGGGAGAGAAAAGTCGATTACTCGGCGGGAGTCTCAGAATCTCGGAGGCGTTCTTCTAGCTTGTCCAGCAGTTCCCAGAGGGCGCTGACCGGCGTACGGGCCGCAAGTTCGGCTCGTTCGTAGTCATAGGAGATGTTCGGTGAAGGACGATCCTGAAAATGAAACCACCCCTCAACATGGGAGTTCGGTTCGTTGTGGAACCCACAATCGTATCCAGTCGATTCACTGTAGTGGAATTTGAAGGTCGCCTGGAAGTTGGTCCGTGGGTGGTCCGGGAGCACCGAGTCCGCCTCCGCATCTGGAATTGGATACCACGTGATTCGGAGCGTGGCGGAGTCTGCTGTTCTCCCGAAGTAGGCCGGGTCCAATTCAGCGTCCACCTCGGAATATTCGGCTTCTGGATGCCCTCGAGCGGCGGTTATCGCAGGATGTTTGATGACTTGCTCTCGCAACGCCCGGAGAATTTGATGACGTTCTGCCCCGGGGTCAGTTGCGCCACCGCGAGTCATGCTGTCGCTGATCGGGAAGAGGTGTCGTACGTATCGTAGTGCTCCAGAGCATCTCGAATCAGGGAGAGACGATATCGGCAGTGTTCCCATTCTGAGGCGTCTTCGAGCCGTTCACGGGCTTCTTCGGGCGCAGTTCCGCTCGTTGCGATAGTCGCCCGGATTTCTGACGGAGAGCCAACATCATATCTCGTCTTGAGTTCGTTGAGCGACCCTTGGAGATCGGCTGCCTGCGACGCGAGTTCTCTCTCTGAGTGATTCTGAACGAGATCTCGGAGGTCTTGACTCCGAGTGTAGATTGGGTCGGGATAGTATGCGACCCCGGATTCTGTCGAAATCGTCGTGAGAACCCCGAGATCGGCGAGCCGATCCAGGTGATTCCGAGCCGTATTCTCGGCGACGTGCGCTTCTTCAGCTATCCAAGCGACCGATTGCGGGTCAGTAAGAGACCCAGCGACGCCTCGTATCCGATCGAACGCCGTCGTGTTTTCGACCCACGTCTCACTCATAGCGAGTGCTTTGCGCTCTGGCTCAATAATACTATCCCTAAATCAAAGTCTAGCGAGGAGACTGGCGAACTGGTCGAGGCGGTCGTCAAGTCGCTCTGGCGTGTAGACCGTTTCCTGCCGTTCGTAGTAGGGGGCGAGTTTTGAGGCCGACCCCGAGAGCGTCCCGGGTTCGTGGTCGGTCGCGATAGTAAGCGAACACACGGGGGCGTACGCCCGCCGGATGACATCCTTCACGGCGTCAGCCGAGGTCTGGTCGTCGCCGACGCCGATGATGAGCGGGTCGTCGCGTTGGGCTTCGACGAGGTCGTTCGCGAGGTCGATGGCGTCTGCGAGTGGCGTCCCGCCTCCACAGGAGGTATCGAGGAGTGTCGCTTGGACGTATCGCGTTTCGATGCTGAACGGCTTGACGAGGCGTGCTTGGCCGTGGATGAAGTCGATGATGGCGACGCGAATGCCGAGGGTTTCGGCGGCGAGCGCGAAGCGAGCGAGCGCCCGAGTTGCGACCTCGATCTTCGCGGGGGAGCCACCCCGCATCGACCCCGAGCGGTCGAGGATGAGGACGAGGGCGTACTGTTTCTCGTTGCCCATCGTCCGGCTCTTACACACGCGCGGGTCGCCAATGGCGAGACGGTGACCGGCGCGGGTGTCGTACGACCCAGCCGAGAGCCCTCGCCGGATGCTCTTGCGACGGTTGAGTCTGAGGTACATCTCGAGCGTGTCGGCGACGCGGTCGGCTCCGTCTTCGATGGCGGCCCACTCGCGCGGTGAGACGAGGTCGTCGGAGACGGGAAGGATTTCGAGATCGGTCAGACTGTCGGGGGTATAGCCAGACCCACCACTCTGTCCGCTGTTCTCGTTCTGTGGTTGTTGTCGCTGTTGGCGGTCGAAGTAGTCGGAGAGGGCGTCGAGTTCGTCTTCGAGGGCGCGTTCATTGATGGCTTCGCGGTCGGCCTCGTCATGGGCGGCGCGTTCGTCACCCGAAAGGGCGTTCTTGTAGGCGGCTTCTTTTTCCTCGGGAGAGCGCTCGGAACTCTGTGCGTGGGCCGGACCATCGGGGGTGTCCGAGTCTAACTCGCGTTCGGAGTTCGTTCCTTGCTCCGAGAACGACGCCTGTTCCTGGTCCAGTTCGTCCGTTTCATCGCCTTCGTTCCCAGTGACTGTCTCCGTCCCCGCTTCGGCGTCTTCGTTGGGTTTGTCGATGGTGTCCCCGTCCTCATCGGGCGAGTTGCCTTCGTTCCCGGTGGATTCACCATCCGGTTCTGATTGCGCTTCGCTGAAGGCGTCGAGGGAGAGCTGGTCGTTCGACGAGCGGTTGATGGAACTCGACGAGGCGCTCTGTGGATCGGGAGTGGGTTCATCGTCGGAGTCGGACGTTTCCGGTGACGGTGTTGGAGATGGGGATTTTGTCTGTGAGGCGGACGTGGGTTGTTGTTCGTGCTGTCGGGCGCGGTCGGTCGCTTGGGCGATAGCCTCTGCACGGTTCTGTGGCTCCGCTGGCGCGTCCGTCGTCTCGGACGAGTCTTCAATCTCACCGCCCTTTCTATCGGCTCCTGCGTCCTCCTGTGCGCTCGTATCGCTCCTACCCGCCTCGCATTCACCCCCGCTGTCGTCCTCTCCCTCTTGGTCGCCCTCGCTGTCGGCGTCGACTTCGTCGTCGACGTCGTCCGGGCCCGGATCAGGTGTCACCTGAGGTTGCTCGAAGATGTTCTGTGAAGGATTCTCGGTCGCCTCGCGAGAGAGCGAGAGGCTACTCGGGTCGAAGTCGTCAGGGAGTTCGGCCGTGGCCTCCGTTGAGGTGTCCGTACTGGACTCCCGAAGGCCATCACTTCCACTGGAGGAATCACCGAGGCTGTCGGGGTCGGATACCGTCTCGGACTGTCCGGGGGCGTCTGCATCGGTCTTGTTCAAATCGCCCCGTCCGTCCTGTTGTCGCTGGTCGCCTGCTCCGGCGTCCCGATCTGCGACTCCGTTGTCTTCAGCGTCGTCACAGTCCTGGTCAGCCTCGATGATGGGTTGGATATGGTCGCACCACGTCCGAATGACGCGTCGAGCACGACGGATGGAGGCAGTCTTGTCGTGGGCGTGGGTGGTATCTAAGCGGTCGGCGTTTTGAATCCCGAAAACGTCAGCTGAGAGGTTGCACAGTTCCGGGTGAATGGTGATGAAGGCGTCCCGGTCGCCCTCCGATTTGAACTGTACTCGGCCGTCGTCCTCGTCGAGAAGGACATCAGTCATCCCGGTTGGATAGATCGTCTCGTCGTACAGGCAGGAGGTCACGGCGTCCCAGAACGAATAGCGAACCGTCTGGCCGTCGGGGATGTCGTCGAGCGTCTGTGAGTGGAGTCGGCGAGTGAGTTCGAGTCGGATGCCGGCGTTGTCACTGAAGTTCTCGCCGTGAATGGCTTCGGCCTCGATGGCGCCGTCCTCGATGATGTTGATAAGGTCGTGGACCTGCGAGTGATACTGCGCGTCGATCTTGGACTCAAGGAGTTCACCGATGGCCGTAATCGCCGTCTTGAGGATGTGTAGCAGTTCGTGGAAGGCGAGGCCGAACTGGTGGGCGTGGTCGGCGGTGAGCTGGTCGTTGAGTGGGATTCGCGTGAGGTCGGTTTCGTTCCCGGTGACGAGGACGAGGTAGTCGGCGTCGACACCATCGAGGAGCCTTTCGGCCTGAACGCGTTCGAATTCCGTCGCGTTCGAGGAGAGAATAGCGTCGGTGTCGGCCGGGAGGACGGCGGCAGTCTGGACGCCAGATGTGATGACGACGTCGACGGTCACCTCATCGGGGAGATGACCGAGGATGAACTCGCGGAGTCGGTCAGCGCGCTGTGTGGAGATGCGGGCTCTGGTCGCGGCCAGTGGCGTGAGGTCGTCGACGATCTGTTGGTGATTGCGATCTCGGTGGCGGTGGCTAAGTGACATAAGTTGGATGGGACGAACCCCCCGTCGACGCGGGGGCGAACAAACGTGCAGAGTGCATTAGAGGAAATCGTTGAGCGTCTCGTAGGCATCCTCTGGGTACTGATTCGGTTCTGCGACCGCCCAGAGCTCGTTTTTCGTCGCTGCCTTCGGGGAGGCTCCATCCTCGATATGCTCACAGAGGATTTTGAGATTCCGCGTCGACAGCGTCGGCCACGACTCGGTCTGCCGCGTCTGGTGAGCAAACTGGACGATCTTCCGGAGCGTCGGGCGGTCCACCACGACGTCCGTACTGTTGACCTGGCGGTCGAGCGTCTCGACTTCCTCCTCAACGTCCTGGATGTAGGGTTGCTCGAAGGCTCGGAATCGACCACGGGTGGCGGAGTTCATCGGCTCGGAGTCACGGTACTCTCTGGTGGGCGGGTTCATCGTGATGACGAGTCGCGCAGAGGGGTGCGGCTCGACGAGTTCGCCGTGGGATTTGACGAGGAGCGTCCCCTCGTTCAGGAGCCGGTGGAGTGCGATGGCCGCGCCAGCCTGCATGACGGGGAATTCGTTGATGACGATGGTATCGCCGTTCAGCAGTCCTTGTTTCACGGCTCCGTTGCGGGGCACGATGACGTCGCCGTCGGGGACGAGCGGCCCGAAGAGGTCCTCGGGTTCGGTCGCTCGATCGACGTCGATGGACTGGTAGCCACGGTTCGTCTTGTGGCAGAGGTACTTGAGCAGGTAGTTCTTCCCCGATCCTCGGGGGCCAACGACTCTAACGGGGACGAGTCCTCGGGCGAGTTTCTTCGCGATGAGTTCGTCCAGCGGGAGCTGGAGGCGGGGGTCGATGGGGACGGCGGGTGGGATGACCTCACCGTGTTCGTCGACCGGGAGAGCATCATAGCTCGCATCGGGATGGGTCGCAGCCTTAGGCACGCTCTGATGGTCGGGATTGTCGAGGATGTGGAGACCCGTGGGGACGGGAGTCCCGGCGTTGCGTCCGATGTTGGAGACGTACATCCCGCGTTCGTCGTCGGGGTCCCAGCCTTCGGCTAAGAAGCGCGGTTCCCCGACGGATTCGGTAACGAGCGAGAGGTCGGTGACACGCGCCTCTCCACGCCCGGTGTCGGGATTGCGCCGCTGGGTGTAGTAGGCAGCGGCTCGTTGTGCGAGACGATGCCCGATGGGGACGTGTCGCTGGGCTTCTTTGAGGAGATTCTCGGCGCGGCTCTCGGTGAGGGTTCCGGTGAGGCCGGCGATGTCGTCGGTGCTGGCGCTCGCGAGTGCGGTGAAATCATCGTAGCCGGCGTCGTGGAGGGCGTCGTTGATCGAGTCGGTGACGACGCTGATGACGCGGAAGTCTGCGCCGGTGTCGTGTTGGAGTTCGCCGAAGGCGTCGGTGATGACCTGGGGTTCGGGCCCCTGTGGTGAGACGCCGGCGATAGTGGCGCTTCCGCTCTGTGACCGATTCAGCGTGTAGATGTCTGCGTCTGCGCCGTCGTCGATGAGGTCGGCGGCGTCCTGGTCGGAGAGGTCGGCGTAGTCGGAGACGCGAAGGGTGACGCGTTCGACGGGGATGTTTCCGCCTTCGCGCTGTAGGAGTCGATTCACGAGGTGCGAGAGGATGACCTGCTCCTCGGGACTGTCGGGACTACCGGATGTCGTGGTTGAGGACATGGGGTTGAGTTTGCGAGGCCGAGTCTGTTCGGCTCCTCCACGCTTCCGGGAGCGACAAATGATACTCAAATTCGCACTCCCCCCACGTGCAACGGTCGGTGGCTGGAGGCGGCCTCCGGTGACTCGAGAGAGGCCATCTGCGGTGCGTTCGAGACGCTTTCGGGCCCGCTGTGAGTGGGCTAGGCGTCGCCAAGCCGCTGCTGGAGTCGGTCTTGGACGCGCTGGGCCTGCTGGTCGGTGAGGTCGGCTTCGGTATCGACGCTGATGCCGGGAATATCGACGATGTCCTCGAGAGCATCTGAGAGCGTCTGTTGACTCTCAGGGAGGACTCGTTCGGCATCCGTATCGGCTCGCCGGTCGTGTTCCTGCATCGCCAACTGAATCATCATCGCGGGCTTCCTGAACAGTTCTCCGGCGACTTCGAGGTACTCCTGGTAGGAGTTTGAGGCCTTCGAGCCGTCGTATTCCTCAAGGAGTGCGATGAGCAACGAGAGCTGGATGTTGAAGACGGTGGGGCGGTGTGCGGGCTTGGCGATTGAGGTTGCACGCTCGGCGGCGCGCTCGGCGTATTTGAACGCGACCCCCCAGTACGTGTAGCAGTCTTCGAGCGAGAAAGGAAGGTTGTCGAAGTCGTAGGCGATGGCGCGAGTCCGTCGGATGGCGGTATCGACTTCGATCATCCGCATGTCGATGTCGTCGTAGATGTTCCGCCACCACTCGCTGATCGGAACGCGGCCCTGTTTGCGCTCGTGGGCGGCGTTCGTCGCCTGCCCGTAGTGGCGTCGCGTGTAGCGCTCACCCATATCGGGGAGGACTGTCCCCGAGTCGGGGAAGAACAGGATGGGCCTCGCCCAGAGTGTTTGCGTGCCTCGGAAGTCGTATCCTGTTTGAAACCCGCCGTAAACAACTGTCTCTAGGGCGTCGGAGTCGGAGTGGGAGTCGGTCTCTGCATCACTCGTGTCACTGTCGGTCTGAGCGGCGCTGACGACGCTCGTGATACCGTCTTCGTCGACGGCGTCCTCGAGGTCTGCTTCCTCACCGGAGACGACGTGGCGGAGGCTGGGACAGATGACGACCATCTTGAGTAGGCCACCCCAGTCGCGGTAGGACACCCATCCGAAGGCGTCGGTTTCGCCGCGTTGCTGGAGCGCACTGATGATGGGGAGATACGCGTCCTGCGGGTTGATGATGCTGTAGGAGTCGCTGGCGATCTGCCAGCGGAATTTGACGTCGTAGCCGAGGGCGTTCAACGCTTTCCGGCGGTCGTCGACGATGTCTTTGTGGTCACGGACGCGAACGACGGCGTCGGCGCTACTCCCAGCGGCGAATTCCTCGAATGAGCGACCAGTGGCGGCTTCGAGGGCGTCGATATCGAGTCCAGGCACACCGCGGATGGCGGTGGTATCGACGCGGCCGCTCGTCTCGACGAAGTCGTTGGTCGCCCAGAGTTCACCTGGACTGGCCTTCGGCAGGACGCGAATCGCCTCTTTGAACGAGCGAGGTGAATCGGCGAGACACCGGGTTTCCGGTGGGATTTCGTCGGGATACGACCCGCTGTCGGTCTCGGTGAGGCCGGCGAAGTTGATGTCGGCCTCTCGGGTGAGGAGATCGGCTAGGGCGACGGCTGGGCGGTCGGTCACCCCGGACGCGTCCCCGCTGTTCGCGTGCTGGGTTTCGTTTTTGTTCTCGGCCTCGGTCTCGGTCGAGGCGGGCGATTCGGTATCGGACGCGGTGGTGGGTTCTGTGGACATTGGAGTGGAGTGTTTCCTCGTACGAAAAGTGGCAACCGCCAATGGGTGGGACAGCGGTTGTTGAGAGAGACCGGAGAACGGAGGTGGAAGCGCGGTCGGGGCGGTGTAATGGTTCGAGAAGAGAAGAGATGGACGAAGAGAGGTCAGGACAGGAGCCTCAGCGGAGAGGGGAGAGGAGATTGGGGTGAACGGGAAAGTGGTGCCTCTGACGAATGGCGTGTCGGTGCGCCCTCTGTAGGGGAGAAAGAACGGAGGGTGTTCCGTTCAGAGGACGGAGGGCGAGTTGTGGTACGCCCACGCGGAACCGCGCTGGGCCGTTGGTGTTGACACAACGCGCTAGGAGCGCTCCGTGTGGGCGTCCGCCCTCCACCGCTTCCGGGGGAGACAAAACGAGTCCTACGCAACAGCTGGACCGGCCGACGAGTGTAATCTGTTGCGTAGGAACGAGCAGACCGCAGGTCGCGACTCCCGGCTCGACGGACGCGGAGGAGAGGAAGAACTCAAGAGAACGTGTAGAACCCGTGCTCTACGGGTACTGTGGAGGGCGGGAGCGAGGTGTGGCGTCAGGCACCATCACCGTCTGCGAGGGCGCTCCGGAACGTCTGTTGGACGCTTTCCCCGCCCGTGGCTTCCGAAAGCGTCATCTCCCGGCCTTCGTGTTCGGGGATGTACTCTTCCCCGCCGAAGTACTGGACGAGGCCGGGGCGAGCGGCGGTGAGTTTCTTCGCGATCGCTTTGCTGATGCCGTTCAATCGGTCGTGGTGACGACCGAAGCAGATCCAGCCGGCGAGGTCGCCCATCGTGTCGAACTCGCGGACGAGCGTACTGCGGGCATTCGAGGGAATGGAGAGGCCCGGAACCTGATAGAGGGTGCTCGAAGAGACGGAGTCGGTACTCGGGTCTTCTTCATCATTCCAGATGGCGAGGAGACGACGGAGATTGTCGCGCCGGTTGCCGCTGGGCCAGAGGACATCGTCGTATTTCTCTGCGAGTGCGATCTCCTCGGCGTACGTGATGGCGTCGAGGTCGACGTCTTCGAGGGCGGGCATAGTCTCTGGACTGGGGGCGGTATTCGATGGGTAGTCGCGACCGTCGATGGCACGGACATAGTCTGGACTGCGGAAGTCGCTCCGCTTGATTTCCCAGGTGTCATCGGTGAGTTCGCGCCGGACGAAGTTCTCTGCGAACAGGTGGTGGTGTTCGACGGCGTAGTCCACGTCTTTGTACGGGGCGAGGAGCGCGATGGCGAGTTGGCAGGCTTTCTCGTCGGAGGCGTTGGGCCCCCAATCGAAGCCGACGGGGGCGACGCGATGGACGAACAGATGCTTATCCAGGAGGTTCTCCCCGGAGTAGACGAAGTTGCCCCCGATAGAGCGTTCGCCTCGGTACGGTTCGGTCTTCCACTTGGTCTTTCTGGAGTAGTCGGTTTTGTCTGGCATGGTGTGAGGTGAGGTGGTTAGCCGGTGGCGTGCTCGGATGTAGGCGGGCCGGTCGGTGCGGCGCCGTGGTCGCGGTCGTGATAGATGAGGTACTCGTCGCTGCGGAGGAACTCAAGGACACAGTAGGCACATCCGGCGTGGTCGGCGGGCCAGCTGTCGAGTCGGTACAGCGTGTGCGAGTTCCACCGACAATACGGACATTTGCGTTGGTCGCCGGACTCAGCCTCGGATTCAACGAACAAGAGTGGCGCTGCGTAGCGGTCGAGAGCCATCTCAACCGAGCGCCCCGGTGGGATCGGTGTTGTTCTGGGTGGATTCGCTCGGCGTCCCGGAGATGGAATCGTTGTCGAGGGTTAGGTTGAGGTGGTGTTCGCCGACGGGAGTCTTGGGCGTGTCGGGATGGAAGACGCGGATGGTGGTGGCGCCCTTGCGGGCGGTGCGGTCGATGGTGACGATGAAGTCGTCGCCGAAGCGAACGTCGGCGTAGGTTTCGCCGTCGCTGAGAGTGGTGAGGGAGTTCATGAGAATCTGGGGTGGTGCACGGAGTGCGGTAGGTGGTGTGGGATACGACGTGGTGGGCACGTCGACTAGTCGCTCTGGATACGCGGAGCGAGCATCGCGAGGACGTCGCATTCGCCGTCGCTGAACTGGTACTCGAACATCATCGGGAAGTCGCCGCCGAAGGTGAGCGTGATCTCCGTGCCTTTGGGGAACTGTTTGGAGATGTCGTTGACGTAGTCGAGGCTGTATAGTGCGTTGCCGTCAGCGGCCGTGAGCGCGACGAGGTCGTCATCTGCGAGTTCGAGACTGACGTTGTCGGTGTCGCCTTCGGCTTCGATGTAGACAGTGGTCTCAGCCTCGTCACAGCGGAAGCGGATGTGGTCGGAGACCATATCGGCGGCCTTGACGCCACGCGAGATTTGTGCTTCCTCGAGCGTGAGAGAGATGGGCAGGTCCATCTCGGGGATTTCGGGCTCTTTGCGGATGCTATCGGGGTCGATGAGGGCCATCGTGAACTCGACGCCGTCGATGTGAATGACGAGCTTGAACGACGTCGTGTTGAACGAGAGCCGGACGAGGTCGTTTTTCTTGGCGAGTTTGAGGACCCCCTCGAAGCGTTCGAGGTTGACACCGAGGACGCCCTCGGTAGCGTCGTAGGACTCGAAGGCGCCGGCTGCGAGAGAGACGTCGTACATCGCGACGTTGGCGGGGTCGACGGCTCGGGTGTGGATATCGTCTGGGCCGACGCGAATTTTCGCTTCGTCGACGATGGCCCGAAGCGTACTGACGAACTCCTTGATCGCTCCGCCCTTGATGGCGGCGGTGAACTGCTGGGGCGGGGTCGTGACGACCTCTTCTGCGTCGGCGGCGTCACCTTCGCTTTCAGGTTCGGTCTCGCTTTCGGAGTCGTTCTCGGCGTCTCCGTCTCCGTCGACATCGGTGTCGGTTTCGACGCTGGGGTCGGATTCCGGTTCGGCTTCTGTTTCGACCTCGGGTTCCGGTTGGGCGTCGATCTCCGAATCGGATTCGGTTTCAGGTTCGACATCGGGAGTGGTCGCGGGTTGTGCGTTGGCGGTGTCGGATTCGGTGTTGGTACTCATCGGTTTCGAGCGTGTTCGGGGGGTTGGTCTGCGTCGGTGCGGTTTTGGGTGTTCGGCCGTGATTTTGTGGTTGAACTCGGCTGCTCGGTGAGTCGGATGAGGAGTTCGCGAGCGAGCAACGCTGTCACGGTGTGGATGATGCTCATCTCTGTCCCCTCACCGCCCTTGGGGGCCAAAACTGAGCGTCGGTATCGCACGGGGACGAACCGGCGTTGGTGAGAGTGGTCGAGCAGGACGATACTGAGGCGATAGTCTGGGATGCTGGCTGCGAGCTGATGGTTCCTGGAGTCGGGCTGTGTCGAGTGCTCGTCATGGTCGAGACTCGGAGACGGGGTTCGGGTGTGACTGTGCGATCGTCTCAGGGAAATCGAAGGCTTCGGGGTCGGTAGCGAGGGCACGGGCGGCTCGGTCGAGTTCGACTTCGTCGATGGCGATGCTGATGAGCGCCTCGAGTGCGTCGTCGTAGGCTTGCTGGGCCGCGTTCGGGTCGGACGCAGCCTCGAGACGCTGTTGGAGTGCGGTCTGGAAGCGATTCGCTGCACGGTGGTGGCTGAGTATGCCCATTCTGGGTGTCCTCCACCGATTTCGAGGGAGACAAACGAGGCCGTGGGTTACTCCTACGCAACAGAATGGAGTGGGTGGTCGGTCCGGTTGTTGCGTAGGACGACAAACCTGCGCGGAGCGATGCCGTGCCGACCGACAGGCCTACCCAAGGTAGTCGTCGAGCTTGCCGTCTGGATTGGGGAGATCACTGGTATCGTCGAGCGAGAGAAGTTCCCGGCGGATGTTCCGGATGGTCGTTGGAGTGGAGAAGCTTGCGTCGGCGAGTCGCTGCTGTGTGAGCTGGAGGTTGGTGAGCTCGCTCTCATCGTGAGCGTGATAGAGGCACGCGGCGGCGACGCCGGCGGGCTGTCGGCCGTTAGCGAGGACACCGACAGCGGGGGCGGTGACGAGTTGGTGGGCTCGTCGTTCGACCCGGGGGTGGGCGTCGACGGCGTTGGCGAGTCGAGGGAGGAAGTCCTGCGGGAGCGGCGGTGGCGTTGCGAGTTCGAGCTCGCGATTCAACAGTCGATAGGTGCTTTTGATATCAGATTCGTCGACGCGGGCAACGGCAGCGAGTTCTTCGAGGAACCGCGGGAGGCGTTCGAGCCGGCAGGCAGCGAATGTGCTGGCGCTCGCGAGGGCTTCGATGGAGTGTCCACGGAGGAGGTTCCCGTCCCACGCTTCGCGGAAGAGGGTGGCAGCGCGGTCATGGATGATCGAGGGGAGTTCGAGAGTACTGACGAGGCGAGCGATTTCGCCGAGGCCGGTACGAAGCGAGCGGTCGTGGGTAGTGCTGGCTTTGGAGCGGTCGTCCCATTTTCGCAGCCGCCGGAACTGCCGTGTGGTCTGTGAGGAGAGGGGCTGCCCCTGTCCGTCCCGGTAGTAGCCGATCTCCGTGGGGAGGCCCTTGTCGTGTCGGCGAACGGTCGTGGGCGCACCACCCTGTTCAGGGATGCGAGTACCATCGGGAGACTGAACCCATCGCTGCTGGCGGTCGAGACGGTCGCTGGCGATGACGAGGCCGCACTGGTTGCAGTAGGTTTCGTCCTCGTCGACGACGAGGTACTCGTCGGTTGCACACTCCGGGCAGTATGTCGCTTCCGTCGTTACTTTCGGGCGAGAATTGGATTCTGACTCGCGTTCTCGTTCCGCCTCGGTGGGCGGACAGTCGTACTGTCGCTGCCGCGTTGGGACGGGAGTATTCGTGTCGACCGTAGTGATGTCGGCGCTGCTGGAGGTCGTATCGGGAGACCGTTGGGACATAATGGGGAGACGGGAGACAAAGCGGCCCCCGCTAGTGTTGCCGGGGGAGACAAACCCAGCGCTGGTGTTTCCGAGCACGACCACGGACTACCGGGATGTCCACTCGGGGTCGAACAGTCGGTGAAGTATGCGATGGCGTCGTCGAGGGGTTCGTCCGTCACGTCCTGTGGGGCGACGTGTGAGTCGATTCGAGGATATCGAGTACGTTCGGGTCATACTCGTCGTGAAAGGCGTCGAGAACGTCGCGCTGCCACTGTTCGTGGCCGGGGTCGCCGAGGCGCTTGATGCCGAGGCCACACGAAAGCGCGAATCGTTCAAGATCGATACACCGAATCGAGGAGACATCACCTCCATCGCCAGCGGGGACATTAGCCGCTTCGGGAAGGGGCGTCTCGACCCAGGCGTCGAAGCAGTTGTCGCTCGAAGATGTGACGACGAGGCCGTCGGTCGCCCCGGCGAACAGTTCAGTGGTGATCCGCCCGAGGTTCTGGTAGACGCCGGGCGGGATGACGAGGAGATTGCGGTCGTGGTCAATAGTAGAGCCAGTACGAACCTGTTGCGGGTGGCCCTTGAGGAGCCACTGTTCGTCGTCGTTGAGCCACGAACCACGGGTGAGGCGCTGGATGGCGGCGTCGAGATGGTCGTGCGTGCAGTACGTGAGGTAGCCTGAGAGACGGGCGTAGAAAGTCATGGAGCGGGAGTTGGAGTCAGAGATGGACTGAGAGTGGTACAACCGGGGGACAGCGGAGGACGCTACACACCAATCGAGACGTGGTCGATCTTCCCATCGAGAGTAACCGAGTACTGGTAGCCCGAGAGCGGAAGTCGACACTTCTCGTAGCCGATGCTCTGGACGACGAGTGGCTCGGTCAGAAACACTGAGACATCTGTGAGGAACTTGTCGGTGTGTTCCCCTGCGTAGTCGTATACGAGATCCTCGATGGCAGCCTCGATACGCCCCTCACGCTCGGTTTCGGTGAGCTCGCCGTACTCGTTGGTATCTTCGAGCTGTTCGATGACGGCTTCACGGACGCTCAGCCGGTGGACGGGGTGAAAGCCTGCGTAGCCAAACAGTACGAGACGCGGGTCGCCGATCTCGCCGGTTTTTCTGTCGGGGAGAGGCGTTTCGACGTTCACCGTGAGCTCCCCGACGGCGCCGTAGCCGACGAGCCACTCATCGAGGAATGCCCGGAGGTCGTCGACGCGATCCGGGTCGATAGTTGGTGTGCTAGATGCTGTGACTTCGTGGAAGGTAGCCATTTCGAGAGTTTCCTCCACCGACTCGAGGGGCACAAATGAGCCGGTTTTACGAAAGTACAAGGAGAAAGCCTCGCGCTTCAGCGCGGGGATGAATCCGACACCGCCAGCACAGGCTCTGATCGGCGTGGGTAACGGATATTTTTAAGTGGTCACACACCGCATGGACAGTTATCCGAGG
>Ga0209946_1000161_pt1 | contig 27212 bp, 30 predicted proteins | sample SalPon2_A_H2O_MG_FD_185704 | JGI IMG/M metagenome (GOLD analysis project Ga0209946, IMG submission 185704) | Salt pond water microbial communities from South San Francisco under conditions of wetland restoration - Salt Pond MetaG R2_A_H2O_MG... | ecosystem: Environmental > Aquatic > Non-marine... | reverse complement strand
GCGACGGTCGCGGCGCCCGCGACCCCGGCGACGAGCGCGTCCTCGCGTGCCCGTTCGATCTCCATACCGGTGTGGGCGCGGCGTCGGGCAAAAGCGATCCGTTCGCCGGTCGACCTGACGCTGCGGCCTGAGCTACCGGCGCGGGTAGCGGCATAGCGCGGCCGCTCAGGGGACAGCGTCTCGAAAAAGGAAATCGGCAGAGACGGGGTCCGTTACTCCTCGTCGATCTCGTCGACGATCTCGTCGGCGTCGACGTCGACGTCCTCGAGCGCCTCCTCGATGTCGACGTCGCCCGCGCCGGCGCCGCCCATGCCGCCCATCATGCCGCCGAGGCCGCCCATCCCGCCGCCCTCGATGACCTCCTCGATCACGACGCGGTCGAGATCGAGGCGGTCCATGAGGTCCTGCGCGATCTGCTGTTTCTGGAACATCCACTGCTGGTTCATCTGCATCGCCTGCGTCGCGGTGACGTAGAGGACGTCCTTCTCGACTTCCTCGGTCTCGACGGTCTCCTCGCCGTCGTCGTCCTCGGTGACGGTCTCCTCCTCCTCGGTCTCCGTCTCGATGCGGACCTCGGGGGCCTCCTGGAGGTACATCCCGAGCATGCCCGACGCCTGCTCCTCGCGGTCGTCGATGGCTTCGATGATCTCGTACTCGTACTCGAGGTCCTCGCCGGCGAGGGGGTGGTTGAAGTCGACGCGGGCGCGGCCGCCGATGATCGTCTCGAGGTGGCCCTGCTGGTTGTCGATCTGGACCTGCGCGCCGGGGTAGCGGCTGTCCTCGGGGATCTTGTCGGCCTTGACCGTCTCGACCTCGTCGGGGTCGTACTCGCCGAAGGCGTCGTCGGCGGGGACGTCGACCGTGCCCTCGTCGCCGACGGCGCCGCCGACGAACGCCTCCTCGACGGAGGGGAACACGTGACCGGCGCCGAGCGCGATGATGCGGGGCTCGAAGTCGTACTCGTCGGTGTCGATCTCGGCCTCCTCGGCCGTCTCCTTGTCCGTGGTGTCGATGACGCGGTCGTCGTCGGCCGTTCGGATCGTGTACGCGACGCGGACGAAGTCGCCGTCCTCGAGTCCGTCGGCGTCAGTCTCGGTCTCGGTCTCCTCGGCCTCCTCGGCCGCGTCCGCTTGCTCCTGATCGCTCATACCTGAAGGTCTCCTGTTACACCCTTAAGAAGCACGGTTCGGCCCGAAGCCCGCCGGCGAGCGGGCGACAGCGGCGGTTCGGCGGCCGACGCGCCGGCGCACGGCCCGCGGCGGCGCGACGCGAGACCGGCGGTGTCCCGCGCCGCTTATGCCCGTCCCGGTCGCATCGCCGGGCATGTACGAGGTCGAGATCAAGGTCCCGGCCGACCTGGACGCGACGCGCGAGCGACTCCGCGAAGCCGGGGCCGAGCGCGTCGCCGCCAAGCGGCAGCGCGACACCTACTACGACGCGCCGCACCGCGAGTTCGCCGAGACCGACGAGGCGCTCCGGATCCGACGCGAGACGCCGCTGTCGGACGGCGACGGGTCGGTAGAGGGGGACGGCGACGGATCGGCGGAAGGGGGCGCCGACCCGGCGGCGACGGTCACCTACAAGGGACCGCTCCTCGAGGCGGCCTCGAAGACGCGCGCCGAGCACGAGACGGGCGTCGACGACGGCGAGGCGCTCGCGGCGGTCCTCGACGGGCTCGGCTTCGAGCCGGCCGCGACGGTGGAGAAGCGCCGCGAGTTCTGGGCGTACGACGGGTTCACCGTGACGCTCGACGCCGTCGCCGGGCTCGACGAGTACGTCGAGATCGAGCGCGCCGTCGAGGCCGAGAGCGAGGTCGACGCGGCGCGCGAGGCGGCGGTCGAGGCGCTCGACCGGCTCGGCCTCGACGCCGCCGACCAGGTGCGGACCTCATACCTCGGGCTGCTGTTGGCGGCCGAGGACGACTGACGGCGGGAGCTACGCCGCGTCGCCGTCTCCCTCCGGCCGCTTCTGAGAGAGGACCGTCCGCTCGAACTCGCAGACGAGGACGTCGTCGTCGCCGTCGACGATCTTGAACGCCTCCACGCGCATGGTGACGACGCCGCGCTCGCCGTCGCTCGTCTCCCGTTTGTCGGTGACGGTCGAGCGCGCGCGGATCGTGTCGCCGTGGAACACCGGGTTCGGGTGTTCGACGTCGTCGTACGAGAGGTTCGCGACGATGGTCCCGTCGGTCGTCTCCGGGATCGAGACCCCGACCGCGAGCGACATGGTGTACAGCCCGTTCACCAGCCGGTCGCCGAACTGCGTCTCGGCGGCGAAGTCGGCGTCGAGGTGGAGCGGCTGCTGGTTCATCGTCATGTCGCAGAAGCGCTGGTTGTCTGCCTCGCTTATGGTCCGTCGCGTCGCGTGGTCGATCGTCTCGCCGACCTCGAACTCCTCGTAGTAGCGTCCGGGCATGGCCCGTCGGTCGCCCGGCGGCGTGAAATCGGTACCGCTCTCGCGGCCGGCGGATTTTAGCCGCGCGACCGCGGACCCCGAGACATGCCACGCCGAAGCCTGCTGTTCTCGCCCGGCGACAGCCCCGACCTCATGCGGAAGGCCCCGCGGTCCGGCGCCGACGTGATCTGCTTCGACCTCGAGGACGCCGTCGCCCCGGCGCGGAAGGACGAGGCGCGGGCGGCGGTCCGCGAGGTGCTCGCGGACCCCGCGTTCGACCCCGACGCGGAGGTCTGCGTCCGGCTGACCGCCGAGTCGCCCGCGGCCGACCTCGACGGCGTGTTAGGGAGCGACGCCGAACCCGAGGGGGAGCCGGCGAGTGAGGGAGCCGCCGTCCGCCTCGACGCGGTGATGCTTCCGAAGGTGGAAGACGCGGACCGCGTCGGCGACGTCGCCGACCTGTGCGCCGAGCGCGGGCGCGACCCGGCGGTGTTCGCGCTCGTCGAGACCGCGGCGGGGGTCCTCGCGGCCGAGGCGATCGCGGCCGCGGACGCGACCGACGCGCTCGCGTTCGGCGCGGAGGACCTCGCCGCCGACGTGGGCGCGACCCGCACCGGCGAGGGGACGGAGGTGCTGTACGCCCGCGAGCACGTCGTCCTCGCGGCGAGCGCGGCCGGCGTCGACGCGATCGACACGGTGTACACGGACTTCTCCGACGAGGCGGGACTCCGCGAGGACGCGGCGTTCGCGCGCCGGCTCGGCTACGACGGGAAGCTCGCGATCCACCCGGCGCAGGTGGGGCCGATCACGGAGGCGTTCACGCCGGACCCGGAGGACGTCGAGTGGGCCGAGTCCGTCCTCGACGCCCGCGACGAGGCGGAGCGGGAGGGACGTGCCGTCTTCCAGGTGGACGGCGAGATGATCGACGCGCCGCTGATCGCGCAGGCGGAGCGGATCCTCGACCGCGCGCCGGAGAGCGGTCGGTGAGACCACCGGCCGAGGTGGCTGCGCTCCGGTCCGTCCGTCACAATTAACCGCAGTCCGGGAGCACGTTCGGGTATGTCTTCCGAGGCGAACCCGTTCGAGAGTCTGCGAGAGCAGGTCGACGACGCCGCGGCGGTCGTCGACGCCGATCCGGGCGTCATCGAGCGCCTGAAGAACCCCGAACGGGTGTTAGAGACGAACCTGACGTTCGAGCGCGACGACGGCTCGCTGGAGACGGTGCGCGCGTACCGCTCGCAGTTCAACGGCGACCGCGGCCCCTACAAGGGGGGGATCCGCTATCACCCGGGCGTCACCCGCGACGAGGTGAAGGCGCTGTCGGGCTGGATGGCGTACAAGTGCGCCGTCGTCGACGTCCCGTACGGGGGCGGGAAGGGCGGCATCGCGATCGACCCGGCCGACTACTCCGAGGCCGAACTGGAGCGGATCACCCGCGCGTTCGCGACCGAACTGCGGCCGCTGATCGGCGAGGACCGCGACATCCCCGCGCCGGACGTCAACACCGGCCAGCGGGAGATGAACTGGATCAAAGACACTTACGAGACCCTAGAGAACACGACCGCGCCCGGCGTCATCACCGGGAAGGCGCTCGACTCCGGCGGCAGCGAGGGGCGCGTCGAGGCGACCGGTCGCTCCGTCGCGCTGTCGGCCCGCGAGGCGTTCGACTGGCTCGGCCGCGAGCTGGCCGGCGCGACGGTCGCCGTCCAGGGGTACGGCAACGCCGGGTCGATCGCGGCCAGGCTCCTCGACGACCTCGGGGCCGACGTGGTGGCGGTGTCCGACTCCTCCGGCGGCATCCGCGACCCCGAGGGGCTCGACCCCCGGGACGTGAAGTCACACAAGGCCGAGACCGGCTCGGTGATCGGCTACTCGGGGAGCGAGCGTATAACCAACGAGGAGCTGCTCACCCTCGACGTCGACTGCCTCGTGCCGGCCGCGCTGGAGAACGCGGTCGACGGGGACCTCGCGACGGACGTCGAGGCGGACCTGATCGTCGAGGCCGCGAACGGGCCGCTCACGCCCGGCGCGGACGACGTCCTCGCCGAGCGCGACGTCCACGTCGTCCCCGACATCCTCGCGAACGCCGGCGGCGTCACCGTCTCCTACTTCGAGTGGGTCCAGAACCGCCAGCGGTTCGGCTGGACCGAGGAGCGCGTCAACGAGGAGCTCGAACGCGTGATCACGGAGGCGTTCGACACGCTCGTCGACACCTACGAGTCGAACGAGGTCCACAACCTCCGGACCGCGGCGTACGTCGTCGGCATCGGCCGGATCGTGGACGCCTACGATCAGGCCGGCAGCTGGCCGTAGCTCGCCGCAGCCGGCCGTGCCACCTGCGGTTCTGTCGATTCGAAAATCGAGATCGCTCACTCCAGCGTCGCGTCCCGGATCTCGACGTGCCCCCGGTCGCCCTCCCACACCGCGTCGTAGGTGAGGTCGATGCGACGGTCCATGTGGGGGCCGTCGACGACGTACGTCTCGAACTCCCCGCCCTCGCCGAGCGGGTGGACGCCGTACTCCTCGCGGAGCGCGAGCAGGTCGTCGAGCGCGGCCGCGTCGTACCGCCGCCCGAGCCACGACTCGTCGAGCCCGTACGCCGCCACTTGGACGATCCGGATCTCGAAGCCGGCGTCGAACATCGCTTCCGCGAGTTCGACCGGGTCCCGCTGCCACAGCGGCGCGAACAGGTCGATCTCGAGCCGGTCGCACATCGCCTGGATCCGGCTCGTCTGGAACTCGCTCTCGACCGCGCCGGCCGTGACGCCCGCGAGGTCGACGTCGTCCGCGGCGGCGATCTCGCGGAGCGCCGCCTCCATCGGCTCCAGTTCGGCGTCGCCCTGCGCGCCGGCGTCGTCCACGTCGCCGGCGCCGAAGTCGTCCGGCGACACCTCGACGAGGTCGATCCCGACGCTCTCGGCGGCGAGCGGGGCCAGCTCCGTCGCCGGCGTGTGGTACATGTACGAGTCGCCGGCCGGGTGGACGGTCAACAGTCGCGAGACGTCGAGCCCCTCCGCTAAGGCGCGGTACAGGGCCCACGACGAGTCCTTGCCGCCGGAGAAGAGGCTCACCCAGTTGCTCATGACCTGGAGAGGGGGTCGCGCGGATAAATGGTCGGCGGTCGGACGGCGGCGGGGACCGGGCCGAACGCCGCGCGCGGGACCGGCCGCGGCGGGCGCGTCGCCTCAGTCCGAGATGAACTCGTTGTCGCGCCAGTTGACGCCGCCCTCCCCCTCGCCGGCCCCCTGCGGGCTCTCGACGACCTCGATGCTGGCGGGTCGCGGCTCGCCCTCGACGATCCGCGTCGCCTCCAGTTCGCCGTCCTCCTCGGTGATCGCGGTCAGCGTCCCCTTCTCGGAGAGCGTCGCGATCTTACGGAGCACCCGGAACATGGGGTACTGGAGCGCGGAGTTCTGGAGGACGGTCTCGCGGTCGCCCTTGAAGCAGGCGAACTCGACCAGCTCGGAGGGGATCTCCTCCTCCTCGTCGTCCATCCACTGGGGGCCGCCGGCGCGGGGCGGCTCCTCCTCCCAGACGCGGGTCTCCGTGACCGACGCCTTCAGCTGGGCGGTGGGCGTGTACTTGCTGATCGACTCGTCGTCGGACAGGGCCTTGATGATCAGTGTGTTGTTTCGACGCGTGATGTCGATGTCGTCGATCTCCTCCGGCAGATCGGGGTCTTCGTCGAAGTACGTCTCTACGTCTTCGAGTGGCAGTTCGAGCGTCGAATGAAGTCGGAACACGCGGCCTGTCATTGTTTGTGGAGTACGGTGGGGTCGGACCGATGGTCGCGGCGGCGGCAACGGCCGCACCTACCTTATGTACGCACCGCGGGTTTATATGGACTGCCCTTCGAAGTGTGAGGATCGGTGTGACGGCGGCGCGCGGCTCCGAGTGGAATCCGGGCGGCGCGCGGCTCCGAGGCGGGTCCGGAGCGGGGTCGACTCGTTACTCCGCGCCGAGTTCCGCGGCGAGCTCGCCGCGCTCGTCGAGTTCGCCGAGCACGTCGCTGCCGCCGACGAACTCGCCGTCGACGAACGTCTGCGGGATCGTCTCCCAGCCGCTGTGGGACTCCAGCGCCTCGCGGTACTCCGGCAGCGCGGGCAACACGTCGACCGTCTCGAACTCCTCGACGTGCTGGGAGATCAGCTCGACGGCGCGCTGGGAGTAGCCGCACTGGGGCATCAGGCGGTTCCCCTTCATGAAGAGTACCACGTCGTTGTCGGCGAGAACCGTCTCGACGCGCTGTTCGATCTCTTCGGCGTCGGCGTCCGCTTCGGGGCTGAACGTCATACGGCGCTGTACGCGTCGCCGACGCAAATGGGTTCCGCACGGGTACGGCGGGGCGGGCCTGCCGGCGATCGACGCGCCGCCCCGGCTTACTCCTCGCGGTCGACGCGGACGACGTCGACGAGCGAGTAGACCGGCACGCCGTCGATGTCGTCGTACCCCATCTTGTCGACCAGCACGACGCACGCGACCGGCTCGCCGCCCTGCTCGCGGATCGCGTCGATCGACTCCCGCATCGTCGTCCCGGAGGTGATGATGTCGTCGACGACGTAGCAGTCGCGGTTCCGGATCGCGGCGAAGTTCCGCGAGAAGCCGCCGCCGTGCTCGTCGATGTCCCCCTCATCCCACTGGTGTTTCGCGGGGGCGTACGTGCCGAGGTCGGTGTCGAGCCGGTCCGCGACCGCGGTCGCGAGCGGCGCGCCGGCCTTCTCGATCCCGACGGTGAGGTCGACCGCCTCGCCCTGCTTGGCCAGGAGGTCCGCCATGGCGCTCGCCGCGTAGCCGAGGCGGGTCGAGTCGCGCCCGAGCGCCGACCAGTCGACGTGGATGTCGGCGGAGGCGGTCGTCCCGGCGGTCTCCGCGCCCTCCGAGCCGCCGCCGCGCTCGACCAGCCAGCTCGCCGTCTCCCGGGAGACGTTCAGCTCGTCGGCGATTTCGCCCTTCGAGAGCCCCCGCTCGGCGAGCTCGGCAGCGCTGTCTATCAGGTCGTCAACGTTCTTCATACGCGGCAAATTCGACCGCCGTTTTAATAGTCGTGTCGTCATCCGCGAACGCGGCCTCGAGCTCGTCGATCCCGTGGACGCCGGTGACGAGATCGCCCAGGAACTCCTCCGAGAGGCGGCCGAGCGACTCGACGGCCGACTCGAAGTGCCCGTACCCGGAGTTGACGCTGCCGACGAGCGCCTTGTTGTGGAGGACGAACTCGCGGTGAAGCCGCCCGCCGTCGATCTCGAACTCCCAGTCGCCCGGGACCCCGAGGAGCGCGCCGACGCCGTTCGGGGCGAGGGCCTCGATCGTCTCGAAGGCGTGCGGCGCGTAGCCGGTCGCCTCGAACACGAAGTCCATCGGCTCGTACGCCTCGGGCACCTCGGGTATCGCGGTGTCGTTCGAGTTCACGTACGTCGCGCCGAGCGACTCGATGATGTCGATCGTCGGGTCGGGGCGCTCGCGCCGGCCCAGGCAGTACACCCGCTCGAACGACTCGTCGAGGGTCGCCGCGGTCAGGAGGCCGAGCGACCCGTTGCCTAACACGAGCGCGGACTCCGGCTCCCAGTGGAACGCCGACCGGCTGGCGTACGCGTGTTCGATCGCCTTTTCGGCGATCGAGGCCGGCTCGACGAGGAATCCCCACTCCGCGAGCGCCGGGGGAATCTCGACGAGGAACTCCGCCGGACTGGTGAAGTACTCCGCCATGAACCCGTGCGCGCCGACGATGCCGCGCTCGTGGTACTCGCCCTCAGGTGCCATGTCGGGCTCGCCGCGGGCGAAGTACTCGTTCGCGCCGTTCGGCGGTCGGCGGACCGTGGGGACGACGACGTCGCCGACCTCGAACGGCGTGTCGTTCGGGTCCTCGATCACGCCGACGGCCTCGTGGCCCAACACGATGTGGTCCTCGCCCGCGGGCGTCCCCCCGTGGCCGCCGGCGATGACCTCGTGGTCGGTCCCGTCGACGCCGACCCGAAGGGTCCGAACCAGCGCCTCGCCCGGCGCGGGCTCCGGTCGCGGCTTCTCGGTCACGACCGGTTCGTCGGCTCCCTCGTAGACGGCAATCGCGTTCATGTCCCGACTCAGGCGGTCAGTCACCAAAAGATTTCTTTTATTGCGAGTAAACGCGGACGGCGGATCCCCCGTGGAGTTTTCAGCCGGTCGGCCGTACCCGGAGGCGTGTGTACACTGACTCTGGCATGGCGTGCGTTCGGGGACGCGCCCGTCGCGCTCGCGGCCACCCGCGACGAGGCGCTCGATCGTCCGAGCGAGCCGCCGGCGGTTCGCGGCGGCGGTGACGGGGAGAGCGAGAGCGACCGCGGGGGCGGAGCGGACGGCGACGCCGGTGACGTCCGGTACGTCGCCCCGCGCGACGCGGAGGCCGGCGGCACGTGGATCGGCCTCTCGGAGCGCGGCCTCGTCGTCGCGGTCACGAACCGGTGGACGGACGCGGAGCGCGAGGGCGAGCGCTCCCGGGGACTCCTCGTCCGCGACTGCCTGACGGCCGACTCAGCCGAGGCGGCGGTCCGGGCGGTCGAGCGCGAGCTCGACGAGCGCGCGTACGCCGGGTTCAACCTCGTCTTGGCCGACGCCCTCGGCGCGTTCCTGCTCGCGTACGACGGCGGGCTCGCCGTGACCAGACTCGATCCGGGCGTCCACGTGGTCGGGAACGTCGGCGGCGTGATCGACGGCGTCGAGCGGTTCGCGGTGCCCGAGCGACGGGCGGAGTTCGGGGCGGAACGGGCCGACAGCGCGAAGCGGATCGCGGCGGCGCTCGTCCCGGGACCGGGCGAGTCGGGCGCGTCGTGGCTCGACCGCGCGAGCGGCGTCCTCGCGGACCACGAGTACGGGGCGTGTCTCCACGGCGACGGCTTCGGAACGCGGTCGTTCACGCGGATCCGGACCGGCGACGACCTCGCCGTCGGGTACGCCGACGGTCCGCCCTGCGAGACGCCTGTTGAACGCGTCTCGGTCCCCGACGAGTTCGCGGCCGGCGGCGTCTGAGCGGGTCGATCGGCCCACTTGGAAAGCCAGTTTTAAGCGATTCGGGAGGCGTGAGAGAGTATGAGCGTGTCCGAAATCGAGTCCGACCTGTCGGCGGACGAGCGGGCCGGCCTCGAACTCATCCGCGAGACCGGCGGCATCCACCAGAGCGACTTCTGGAAGGAACTCGACGTCTCGTCGCGGAAGGGGAGCCGCATCGCCGAGGCGTTGGAGGAGTCGGGGCTCATCCAGCGGTCCGACACCGTCTACGACGGCCACAACACCTACTACTTGGAGCCAGCGCCGCGCGACCTGGACTTCTCGCTGCTGATGGCGGGCGACATGCTCTCGCCGTTCATCGGCGAGGAGGAGGTCGACGCGCAGGCGGACGCCTTCTCGCAGTGGATGATGAACCTCGCGTACGAGGAGTACTGACCCCGCGGCGACCGACACCGGCCGCACCGCTTCGATTCGTCCGGTCTCCCGCTTGTCCAGATTTCTCCAGACGCTCGTCGTCCGATTTCTTTACCCGGTCGAGTCCGAATCGGTCCCGTATGAATCGCGCCCTCCCGCTCGCACTCGGCGTCAGCCTCGGCCCCGCGCTCGGCGTGTACGCGCTCGTCTCGTCGGTCCCGGCCGCGCTCGGAACCGCCGCCGTCTACGTCGGCGCGGCGTACTTCTACTTCGCGTTCGACGTCTCGCTGCTCGCCGCGGCACCGCGGTTCGACGACCGCAGCGACAGGCTCGGGTACGGCGTCGGCCTCTTCGGACTGAGCGTCACCCCGATCCTGTTCGCGCAGTCCGCCGGCGGCGGCGACGCGACGGTGTTCGGCTTCGCGATCGCGTTCTTCGGCGCGGTCGCCTTCCTCACCCTCAGCGAACAGGCGCGCCGCCGTCGCGGCGGCGGGGAGTGAGACCGCGGCGGCGCTCGGCCGCGGTCAGAGGAACAGGACTCCGAACAGCGCGACTCCGACCGCCAGCGTCAGGATCAGCACGCTGCGGCCGATCCCGGACTTGATCTCGACGTCGCTGCCGACGCGCCGGACGGCCGCCTGCGGGTCGGTGACCGTGCGGACGGTCGCCGTCGTGAGCCCGACAATGGCGCGGTCGACGGCCGCGTACAGCTCCGTGACGCCGACGACGAGCCCGCGGGTGCCGTAGAACACGGCGGGGTTGTACAGCGAGTCGATGTCCGGGACGCGCCCCAGCTTCGAGAGCGGCTTCTTCGTGAGCGCGAAGCCGATCAGCCCGAGGACGGCGAGAGCGACGCCCTCGACCAGGTGGTCGACGGTGTACGTCTCGTACACCTTCTCGACGACGGCCTCGCTCGTCACGTCGAACGGGAGGATCCCGAACAGTCCGACGTCGGCCGGGACGACCGCCGCGAGCGGCGAGGTGGGCACGAGGACGCCGTAGGCGACGCAGAGCACCGCCACCGCGCCCATCGCGACGCTCTGCCCCCGGTTGGCGTCGCGCACGTCGCCGTCGTAGCTCCCGTGGAAGAACGCGTAGTAGCCGAACTTGATGAACGACATGAACGTCCCGATCCCGCCGAGCAGGAGCAGCCACTCGAGCGTGTGGAAGTCGCCGATCGGGAGCGGCCCCTTCGGGAAGGTGTAGTGGCTCCCGGAGATGATGATCCCCTTGCTGACGAAGCCGTTGAACCCGGGGAAGCCGGCGATAGACAGCGCGGCGATCGTGAACGCGCCGGCGGTGACCGGCATGTCGCGGGCCAGCCCGCCCAGCTTCTTGAGGCTCTCTTCCCCGGTCCGGTAGACGACGACGCCCGCCGTCATGAACAGCAGCCCCTTGTAGAGGATGTGGTTGAACACGTGGGCGAACGCGCCGGCCTGGGACAGCGCCGTCCCGATACCGACGCCGGCGATCATGTAACCGACCTGCGACTGGATGTGGTACGAGAGCAGCCGCCGCATGTCGTTCTGGAACAGCGCGAACGTCGCGCCGAACACCGCCATCCCGCCGCCCATGTAGGCGATCGCGACGTGGCCGTCGGGGAACGCCCGGTACATCCCGTAGACGCCCGTCTTGGTCGTGAAGACGCACAGGAAGACGCTGGCGGCGATGTGCGGGCGCGGGTAGGTGTCGGGGAGCCACGCGTGGAGGCCGATGAACCCGACGTTGACGCCGATCCCGACCGTGGCGAGCGCGGCCGGCAGCCCCGCGACGATCCCCGCCGTCTCGGGGCCGCCCGGCACGGTCGCGAACAGGAACGTCCCCTTCGCGACGTAGTTGCCGAGCACCGCCGCCATCAGCAGCGTGCCGCCGAGCCCGTGGAGCAGCGCGTACCGGAAGCCGGCCCGGACCGCCTCGCCGCGGTAGTGCCAGACGAGCAGCGTGCTCGTGACGGCCATCAGCTCCCAGAAGAACAGCAGGGTGAGCCAGTCGCCGGCGAACACCGCGCCGAAGCTCGTCGCGACGTACGAGAACGCGAACGCGGTCTGGAGGCCCTCGGCCTCGCTCGCGTACGAGTAGAGGACGGCGACGACGCCGATGATCCCGAAGATCAGGCCCATGAGCCGCGAGAACTCGTCGACGTTGAGCAGCACGGCGTCGAAGCCGAGGAACGTGGCCTGGAGGTGCGCGCCCGCCGGGACGGCCCACGCCCAGGCCACCGCGACTCCGGACGCGGCGACGCCCAGCGCGTGCCCGACGCGGCGAGGGGTAAGAGCGATCAGCGCGGCCACCACGAGCAGGACCGGTCCGGGCGGGAGGGCGGTGAGCGCGGTCGTCATCAGCCCATCACCCCCGGGAGCGAGCCGACGACGGTCTCGATTATCCGGAGGAACACCGCCGTCCGCGGGACGACCCCGAGCAGGACCGAGAGGCTCGCGGCCGTCAGGATCGGGCCGAGCATGAACCACGTGCTCTCGGCGCCGCGCCAGCCGCGGACGTCCCAGCCCTCCGCCGGCGGGCCGCCGTGGTGCTCGTCGTGACCCTCGTGCGCCGCGGTCTCGCGGTCGGCGTCGTGCGCCGCGGTCTCGTGATCGGGCTCGCGCGTCGCGGCCCCGCGGCCGCCGTCGGCGCGGGGGCTCCCGCGGCCGCCGAGCGCCGCGGTCACGAGCGGCTTCTCGTCGTGGCCGTCTGGCGACTCGAAGTACGCCTGGTACACGATCGGCCAGAAGTACGCGATGTTGAGGACGCCGGACACTAACAGCGCGGCGGCGAAGACGAGGCCGCCGCCCTCCAGCGCGCCGATCACGATGTACCACTTGCTGACGAACCCGGCTATCAGCGGGATGCCGGCCATGCCGGCGGCCGCGACGGCGAACGCCGCCATCGTCAGCGGCATCCGGTCGCCGATGCCGGCCATGTCGCTGATGTCGTCCGTGTGGGTCTCGACGTGGATCGCGCCCGCACAGAAGAACAGGGTGAGCTTCATGAACGCGTGCGCCGGGATGTGGAGCAGCCCCCCGACGAGCGCCTCGCCCTCCAGCAGCGCGAGCCCGAGGACGATGTACGACAGCTGGCTGATCGTCGAGTACGCCAGCCGCCGCTTGAGGTTGTCCTGCCGCAGGGCGATGACGCTCGCGGTCAGGAGCGTGATCGCGGCGACGACCGCGAGCGGCGCCGCCACGCCCAGCTCAGCCATCGTCTCCGTGCCGAACACGTCGAGCACGACGCGGGCGATCCCGAAGATCCCGCTCTTGACGACCGCGACCGCGTGGAGCAGCCCGGAGACCGGCGTCGGCGCGACCATCGCGTCGGGGAGCCACGAGTGGACCGGCATCAGCGCCGCCTTGACGCCGAACCCGCCGGCGAGGAGGGCGAACGCGGCGCGCGCGAGGGTCGGGTCCGCGCCGGCGAGCGCCTCGATCCCGCCCGGCGTGAACGCCGTGGTGCCGGTCAGCACGTAGACGAGCGCCGTCCCGCCGAGCACGGCCACGCCGCCCCCGAAGGTGTACGTGAGGTACTTCCGGCCGGCCGCGCGGGCCTCGTCGGTCTCGTCGTGGGTCACGAGCGGGTACGTCGACACCGTCAGCAGCTCGTAGAAGACGAACAGCGTGACGAGGTTCCCGCCGAACGCGACCCCGACGGCCGAGGCGAGGCTCGCGGCGAACGAGGCGAAGTAGCGGGTCTGGGCGTGTTCGCTCAGCCCCCGCATGTAGCCGATGGAGTAGAAGCTCGTGACGATCCACAGGAGGCTGGCGAGCAGCGCGAACAGGATCCCGAGGGGGTCCGCGCGGAGCACGAGCGAGAGGCCGTCGCCGAACTCGCCGATCCGCGTGACGTAGGTGGTCCCCGAGAGGACGCCGGGGACCATGCTGGCGACGAGCGCGAACTTCGTCGCGGCGACGGTGAGGGTGACGCCCTCGCGGACGTTCGGTCGCGATCGCAGCGAGAGGATGACGGGGATGGCCACGGCCGACACGAGCACGGCGAACAACGGTCGAAGGGAGGTGACGTCGGTCATTGGAGCATCAGCTCGAACACGGTCGCATCGATCAGCTGGTCTATGACGGGGACGGCGGCCGCGAGCCCCACGGCGAGGGCGGCGGCGACGACGACGGTCACGATCATGGCCGTCGAGACGCGCTCACCGCCGTCGGCGGCGACCGACTCCGGCGCGATGGTCGCCTCGGCGAAGTAGAGCCGCTCGGCGAGCCGCGCGAAGTACGCGAGCGTCAGCAGCGTGCTCGCCAAGAGGACGGCGACCACCGGCCAGGACCCGGCGTTCACCGCGCCGAGGACGATGTACCACTTCCCCATGAACCCGACGGCCGGCGGAACGCCGACCATCGCGAGCGCCAGCAGCGTGAAGGCGCCGGTGGCGGCCGGCGCGCGACCGGCGATCCCGGCGTACCCGCCGACCGTCGTCGCGCCGGTCTTCCGCTCGATGATCCCGGTCGCGGCGAAGAGGCCGCCCTTCATCACCGCGTGCCCGACGAGGTGGACGGTCGCGCCGACGACCGCCAGCGGCGTCGCGATCGCGAACCCGGCGATCACGAGGCCGAACTGCGACACCGACGAGTACGCCAGCATGCGCTGGACGTCTGACTGCGCGACGGCGAGGGCGCTCCCGGCGACGATGCTGACGCAGGCGACGGCGACCAGCGCCTGACGGGCGATCGGGACCGCCTCCAGGAAGTCGACGGTGAACACGGAGAACAGCACGCGGGCCAGGGCGTACGCGGAGACCGTGGAGACGAGCGCCGAGATGAACGCGCTCACGCTGTCCGGCGAGTCGGCGTACGCGTCCGGCTGCCAGGTGTGGATCGGGAACAGCGCGACCTTCACGAGGAGCCCGGCGACGATCAGGCCGAACGCGGTCAGGACGAGCGTCGAGTCGTAGCCCGTGGCGGCGAGCTTCTCGCTGAGGTCCGCCATGTTCAGGGTGCCCGTGGCGGCGAGCGCGTAGCCGACGCCGAGCAGGTACAGCGACGCGCCGATGGTCCCGATGATGAGGTACTTCAGGGCCGCGACGGCGGAGCGCGCCCCGCGGCCGCTCGCGACGAGGCCGTACGCCGCGAGCCCGGTGATCTCGAGGAAGACGTACAGGTTGAACACGTCGCCGGTCACGGTCATCCCGGACAGGCCGGCGACGAGGAGGAGGAACTGCGAGTAGAACGAGTTCGCGTGGGGGCCCGCGTGGCGGGCGTACGCGAGCACGCCGAGCGAGACGGCGCCGATGAGGACGACGAGCAGGATCGTCAGCCCGTCGGCGACGAGTTCGATTCCGTAGGGAGCGGCGAACCCGCCGACCTCGTACCGGACGATCCCGTCGGTCCAGACGGTCCACGCGAGCGCGCCGGCGAGCGCGGCGTGCCCGAGCGCCGTCGCCGTCGCGACCGCCCAGCCGACGCGGTCGAACCGGAGGCTGGCCAGCGGCGGGACCGCCGCGCCGATGATCGGCAGGACGACCAGCATGACGATCAGGTGGTCAATCATGGTAGAGCTCCTCCAGCGTGTGCTCGTCGAGCGTGCCGTACTCGGAGTAGACGCGCACGACCAGCGCGAGCGCCACTGCGGTCAGGCTCACTCCGACGACGATGGCCGTCAGGATGAGCACGTGCGGCAGCGGGCTCACGTACGGGCCGGCGCCCTCGGTGACGACCGGCGGATTGCCGCCCGAGCGGTACGCGAGCGTGATGAAGAACAGGAATATCCCGGTCTGGAACACGTTCATCCCGATCACCTTCTTCACGAGGTTCGGGGACTCGATCACGGTGTACAGGCCGATTCCGAGCAGCAGGACGACCGCGTAGTAGTTGTAGTGGGTCGTGAGTAAGTCGAGTGTCATGAGGAGTCCTCCTCGGCGAGGTCGTCGAACCCGGCCGCGAGCAGGAAGAAGAGCCCGATCGCGACGGCGGCGACGATGGCGCCGATCCCGAGTTCGACGAGTTCGATTGCGTACTTGATCGCGTGGCCGAACAGCGCCTCGAACTCAGAGTACTGGAGGAACTGTCCGCCGAGGGCCATCGCGCCGAGGCCGATCCCGACGAACGCGAACACGCCGCCGGAGGCCAGCGCGGAGACGATCCGGACGTCGAGCCACTGGCGGGTGGAGTCGATGCCGTACGCGAACGCGAGCATCATCACGACGGAGCCGGCGATGACGCCGCCCTGGAACCCGCCGCCGGGCGAGTCGGCCCCGTGGAACATGATGAACAGCGCGAACGTGAGGATGAACGGGGCGACCAGCCGGACGGTGGTCATGATGATCGTCGACTCGACGTACAGCCCGGCACCCTCGTCGCCGCTCGCCGCGGCGTCCGCGTCGCCGGCGCTCATGCCACCACCTCGCGGCGGAGCACGGACAGGGTGACGACGACCGCGCTGAAGACGACCACGCCCTCGCCGAGCGTGTCGAAGCCGCGGTACGCGGCGAGGACGGCCGTCACGGCGTTTTTGACCTCCGTCTGGGCGTACGCGTTCTCGAGGTAGTACTGGCTCACCTCGCCCCCGACGACCGCCGAGTTCGGGTCGCCGATAGTCGGGAGCGCTGGGACCGTCGCGCCGATCAGCACGACGAACCCGGCCACGAGCGCCGCCGACCGCCACCCGACCGACTCGAACAGGCGGTCGACGTCCGGCGACGTGGTGTTCGACAGCGCCAGCAGGAACAGCACGGTCATGATGCCGGCGCCGACGGCCGCCTCGGTGAGCCCGACGTCGGGCGCCTGAAGCACGAGCCAGAGCACCGAGACGCCGAGGCTGTACGCCGCGAACGCCATCACCGCGGCCAGCGTGTCCTTCAGCAGGGCCGCGCCGACGGCGCAGCCGAGGACGAACACCAGCAGCGCGGCCTCGATCAGGGTGAGCGTCATTTGTCGTCACCCTCGTCGGCGGTCCACGGCTCGATTCCCTGATCCTGCGCCGCGCGGGCGACGGCGTGCGCGGCCGTGGGGTTCGTGATGAACATGAACACCAGGAGGAAGACGGACTTCGCCGTCGAGAGGCCCGTCTGGAGCGCGAGCGCGGCGGCGGCGATCGCGAGGATCGCCCCCAGCGTGTCGCTCTTCGAGGCCGCGTGCGACCGGGTGTAGACGTCCGGCAGGCGGACGAGCCCGACCGCGGCGACGCCGCCGAAGAAGGCCCCGGCGACCGCGAGGGCGACGATGCCCCACTCGGTCGGCGTCACAGCACACCCCCGCGCTCGACGTTGAACTTCGAAAACGCGATCGACAGCAGGAAGTTCAACAGGGCGTACACGAGCGCCACGTCGAGGAACGTCGACTGCTGGAACGCCGCGGCGACCAGCGTGATGGCGATGACGGTGTTCGTCCCGGCGACGTTCACCGCGATGACGCGGTCGTGGGTCGTCGGCCCGTCGTACACCCGGTACAGCGCGACGACCGCGAAGACGACGAAGGCCGCGGCGACGGCCAGCAACGCGGTCTCGAACTCAACCATCTCGTCCCTCCCCGGCGTCGCCGCGCTCGCGCGGCGTCGGTATCCGGGCCGCCGCGCGGCCGTAGAAGACGAACCGGACCGCGCGCTCTAAGCCGCCGTCGAAGAGGTCCGAACGGGAGTCGGCCGTCAGCGAGTGGATGTCGAACGAGCGCTCGGAGACGTTGACCGTCAGGGTCCCGGGCGTGAGCGTGATGCTGTTCGCCAGCGTCGTCACCGCCCCGTCGCCCCAGACCGCGGCGCGCAGCTGGACGACCTCCGGGTCGATCGGCATGTCGGGGTGGAGGACGACGTACGCGACCTGGAGGTTCGCGACCGCGATCTCCTTGACCAGGTACGGGACGTACACCAGCATTCGGCCCAGCCGGCGGAGGGTCACCCCGAGCGGCGCGGAGCGGTTCGCCACGACCGGCGCGAGGGCGAGGGAGACGATCGACGCCGTCACGAAGCCGGTGAAGAAGTCGAGCGGCTTCCAGGCGCTCAGCGACATGTAAAACAGGTACGAGACGCCGAACACGGTGAGGTACTTCGACAGCGACGCGGCGCGTGCGAGCACGGCCCCCTCGGTCGGCCGGTCGACCGGTGCCGTCTCGACCGGGACGTCGCCGCCGGCCAGCTCGACCGACATCGGCTGGAGCATCGACGCGGTGCCGCCGGGCTTGTACTCCGGATCGACGACGATCTGGTCGATGTCCGCGGCGGCCGCGTACTCGAGGAGCGCGTCGGCGTAGTCGCTCGGGCTGAACAGGTACCGGTCGGTCCCGACGACGTCGGTGACGACGGTGAGCCACCCGGTCTCGTCGTCGGAGTCGGCCGCGGGCGCTTCGCCGTCCGCGTCCGCGTCGGACTCGCCCGCCGCGTCCGACGCGCGGTCGTCCCGAGCGACGGCCGTCGCCTCGGCCGTCTCCTCTTCAACCCAGAGCGCGACGCGTTCTAACTGTTCGCGCGCCGTCCCGAGCGCCGTCGGCGCGTCGGGGTTGACGGCCTGCGTCCGGGCCGCGAGAACGAAGTGGATCTCGACCGGTCGATCCGAGGCCGTCTCGCTCGCCCGATCGACGACGTACGAGACAGTGTCTCGGAGGCTGTCCGAGTCGCCGACGGGGACGAGGATTCGGCGGGCGTCTGTGTCTGACATGTGTGAACTGTCTCTCACGCCTTCGTGTGAAAAACGCGAGACTATCCACTGTTGCCAAGCGATGGCAAACTCAAAACTATTTCGTTATGCCTCGGTTTCGCCCCCGGATCGCCCGAGGACGTCGGCGAGTTCGTCGGCCACGCGCGCCCCGAGTCCGTCCTTGTCGCCGACGAACTCGCGGGTGTCCCCGCGGCCGACGAGCAGCGCCCGGGTCGCCTCGTCGCCCATCACGCTGGCGTCGTTCGCGACGACGAACGAGAGCCCCACGCGGTCGCGGATCCGCTCCGCCTCGGTCACCATCGCCTCGTCGTCGCCGGACGTCTCGGCTTTGAACCCGACGATCGGGAGGTCGGGGTACGCCTCGCGCACCGAGTCGATGAGCTTCGGCGTCGGCTCCAGTTCGACGGACAGCGGCGAGCCGGACCGGATCTTCTCGTCGACGGCGTCGGCGGTGAAATCGGAGATGGCGGCCGCCGACACCAGCGCGTCCGCGGTCGCCGCGGTCCGCCGGCAGGCGTCCATCATCTCGTCGGCCGTCTCGACCGCGACCACCTCGGCGTAGGGGACGTCGGGGCCGTCCTGGACGAGCGTCACCCGCGCGCCGCGGACGTAGCACGCCCGCGCCAGGGCGCGACCAGTCTTCCCCGACGCGCGGTTCGTCAGAATGCGGATCGGGTCGATCCGCTCTTTCGTCGCGCCCGCGGTGACGACGACGTGCGCGCCAGAGAGGGTCTGCGGCGTCGTGGCGCGGGCGACCTCCGTGACGACGTCCTCTTCCGCCGCTATCTTCGCCTTCCCCTCCTCGACCCGCGGGTCCGCGAAGCGGATCCCCCACGACTCCAGGCGGTCGAGCGCGTCGAGGACGCCCGGGTGGTCGTACATCGGCTCGTGCATCGCGGGGGCCATCACGACCGGCACGTCCGCGCCGAGCGCGGTGGTCGCGCAGGTGGTGACCGGCGTGTCGTCGACCGCGGCCGCGATCTTCCCCGCCGTGTTCGCGGTGGCGGGCGCGAGCAGGAGCACGTCGGCCCACCCCTCGCGGCCGCAGAGCTCGACGTGTTCGACGGCGCCGGTGATCTCCGTGACGACCGGCTCGTCAGTGGCGAAGTCGACCGCCCACGGGTGGATGATGTTCGTCGCCGCCGGGGACATGACGGCGCGGACGCTCGCGCCGTGACGGCGCAGTTCGTGCGCGAGTTCCACGACCTTCACCGCCGCGATGCTCCCCGAGACCCCGAGCGCGACGTTGACCCCGTCCAGCATTACCGAGATCGTTCCCCCCGCGGCGGCTTATAAGATGTCGTTGTGGAGCGGACCCGGGAGACCAAACTCGGCGCGTTCTCCTGAAAGTTTCTTATAAATGGTCGGCGGTGGCGCGTGCCGACGAGCGCCCGCAGGGCGCGAGTCGCACGCGCGAGGGACGCGGCGAGCGAGGGCGACCGAAGGGAGCCCCGAGCGAGCCGCGAGGCTGGGGAGGCGTGAGGCTGCGGTGCGGGGCGGGACTCAAAGGGGCAGCCGGGAGGCGGGCGCAGGCGAAGTAAGCACCGCAAGGAGCGAGCAGCGCGGGCGACTGAGGAGCACAGCGAGCGTGCGCCCGCCTCCCGGCTGGGGCTTTAGAGGTGTTCGCCGCCGCTCCGTGGTCGACTACTTATAACCAAGCGGCAGGGGTTTTGGAAGCGTTCGCCATCGCTCCGTGGTCAACTGTCTACAAGCGAGCAGTCGGGGCTTTGGATGTGTTCGCCGGCGCTCCACAGTCACCTACTTATAAACAAGCGACTGCGGCTTCGGACGTGTTCGCAACGCCACCCACGGGAATCCCTTATAAATAACAAACCGAAGCCGAATCGGCTACTTAAACGCCGAACGTCGCGCGCAGCATGTCCCGCGTGCCCGGGCCGAGTCCGACGGCGAGCACCGTGATGAGGAGCAGCAGCGTGTACCGCGGCGACTCCTCGAACATCTCGCCGTTGAACACCCAGACGACGAACGACGCGGCGACGAGCTTCACGAGGAGGAACGGCCACGCGTCGCCGGTGGCGGAGACGATCGACGCGGGGAGGAGCCGCCCCGTCCAGTCGACGATCAGCGAGTTCACGACGTGTTTCGGGACGAGGTTCGCGGTGCCGGTCAGCGCGGGCATCCAGTCGAGCCCGATCACGTTCGCGACCCCGTCGATCGCGTGCCCCCAGATGATCACGATCCCCGCCGCGCCGGTCCCCCGTCGGATCGTCGGGACCCGGCGGGTCGCCACCGCCCAGGTGATGGCGGCCGTCACGGTCGCGATGACGAGCGTCGGGACGAGCACCTGCGGGTAGAAGGTCACGTAGTCGGTCGTGATCGCGAGGTACGAGAGGTAGCCGACCGCGAGCGCGAGCCCCGCCGCGCCCGACGCGAACAGCGGGCGCGCGTAGTCGTCGACGACCCCGCGCCGTTCGAGCCCGTACGCCGCGAGGACGCACGCGAGCGTGAACAGGAACACCGTGAAGTAGATGAACGGGCTGATGAGGACCGCGCTCGCCGGGAACGGGATCAGCGGCTCGACGCCGGCGGCGGTCGCGGCGACGCCCGCGTCCTCGACCGTCCGCATCGCCCCGCCGAACAGCATGAACGGGAACAGCGCGTAGAAGAACCGGAACTCCGTGGCGATGTCGAGCCGGCGGAGGAGGAAGACGACGCCGATCAGCATCGCCAGCAGGATCACCACGTAGCTCACCGTCGAGAAGGTCGTGTACCCCGGGGTCGCGACCACCTCGCCGGCGTTCACGGCCGACTGACACGCCGCGCTGCTGTCGAGCAGTTCCGTCCCGCCGGCGTCGCGGACCGCACACTGCGCGCCCTCGCCGTCCGCGACGACCGGGCCCCAGAAGTAGCGCCAGAGGAAGCGGTCGTAGACCGCGCGCGGGAAGACGACCGATCCGACCGCCAGCACCGCCGTGAGGCCGCCGACGACCGCCGCCCACGCGCGCTCCGGCGACGGGTCGAACCCGTCAGCGACACCTGTGCTCATGGTCACCGTTGGGGGAGGTCCCGAGTTGAGCGTTCCGGTCCCGCGCGAGGGGACCGCGGCCCGCCGGCGACCTCCACCGCCCTACAGCGGCGGCCCGGGCTGCTCGTAGTCGGTTCCGAGGATCACCATCGTCTGCGAGCGCGAGAACCCGTCGGTCTCCGCGATCCGGTCGAACATCAGCTCCCGGAGGCGGTCGGTGTCGGCCGCGACGACCCGGAGGATGACGTCCCACTCGCCGGTGGTGAGGTGTATCTCGCGGACGCCGTCGATGCCGCGGAGCCGTTCGAGCGCGTCCTCCTCGCGGCCCTGTTCGACGCGCAGGCCCACGAACGCGCCGACGCCGTGCCCGACCGCCTTCGGGTCGATGTCGGCGTGGTACCCGCGGATGACGCCCGCATCCTCGAGGCGGCTGACCCGGTCGTGGACGGTCGCGCTGGACATGTCGATCCGGCGCGCGACCTCCGAGAAGGGGGTCCGCGCGTCCTCCTGAAGGATTCGCAGTATGGCCCTATCCGTCTCGTCGAGTTCCATACCGACCGATACGGGGGGCGCACGTTTTTGCCTTCCGGCGGCCGAGCTACGGGCCGTCCCCGTCCGCGAACGACCCCTCGCGGATCGCCGCCTCGGCCGCGTCGAGCGCTTCGGCCGCGTCGAACTCGTCGACGACCCGCTCCAGTTCGGCGGGCGTCGCGTCCGCGAGGTCGTTCGCGTGAGCCGTGACGTTCGGCACCGCGCGCAGGAGGTTGTCGACTATCGGCACGTCGGCCGTCCGCGGGGACCGGCTCCCGGGGTTGAGGTCGACCACGATCTCCGTCTTGCCCATGGCGTCGAGCGCGGCGGCGCGGTCGCCGTCCTCCAAGGGGACCACGACCACGTCGGCCGCCTCGATCCCGTCCGCGTCGACGACGCCGCGGGCGTGGTCGAGCCCGGGGATCTCGCCGTCGCCGGCGAGCCCCTTCACCTCGTCGGCCCCGTGGTCGCGGAGGTGGTCGGCGATCCGTCGGACGCGCTCGTCGGTGTGGTTGAAGAGGTTGACCTCGAGGTCGGCGTCGACCGCCTCGGCGAGCGCGACCGTCTCGCTCGGCGCGAGCGCAGCCACGTTGCCGTTCACCGAGATCACTGGATGGTCGGCGAGCAGGAGCGTCGCGGCCGCGGCGCGGGCAGCGGCGTCGGCGCTCGGGAGCGTGCGCTCGCCGAGGAGGTAGTCGAAGGCCTCGCCGCGTCCCTGCGCGATCAGTCCCTGCTTCGAGGTGATCCCCCGCTCGACGCCCGCCTCGATCCGGTGGCGCGTCACGAGCGACGCGTACCGGGGGTGGTCCTCTGGGACCTCCGTCTCCGTCATACCCGAGCGAGGCGACGGCCCGATTAAAATGGACCGTTCGCGGCCGCCCCGCGCGGTCGGCGCACCGCCGCGTGCGGCCGACGCGCCACTGCGCACAACTGTTAACAGAGGCCACGTCGTAGCGCAGCACGGGATGGACCGCACTGGCAAGTACACGGTCGTCGACGCGTGTAACGACCACGGGGCGATCACGCTCCGCGAGTACCCGCGCAACGGGACGCTGTACGTCGTCGAGTACGACGACCCCGACGTGGAGGCCGAGCTGTCGTCGCTCGACCCCGGCTCGGTGGTCGAACTCGACCTCCGGCGGGCGGGCCGCCGGGGGAACGCGTGGTGCGCGGAGGCGGCGAACCCCGTCGAGACGGCGTGACGCGCGGTCGACCCGACGAGACGCGCAGTCGGCCCGTCCTCGTTTTTCGCCCGGTCAGGCGACGCCGATCCGCTCCCGGTAGGTGCCGTACTCCGCCTCGAACACCGACATGACCTCGCCCATCGTCGCGTACGCCTTCACCGCGGCCACGATCGCTGGCATCACGTTCTCGCCGGCGTCGACGGCGTCGCGGAGGTCGTCGAGCGCGCGCTCGACCGCGTCGTCGTCGCGCTCGTCCTTCACCGACTCCAGCCGGTCGAGCTGGCGCTCGCGGGTGGTCTCGTCGATCTTCAGCAGGTCGGGCCGCGTGTCCTCGTCGATCTCGTAGGCGTTGACGCCGACGACCGTCTCGTCGCCCTCGTCGACCCGCTCCTGGTACTCGTAGGCCGACTCCTGGATCTCGCGGTGGAAGTACCCCTGCTCGATGCCGTGGAGGACGCCGTCGCGCACGGAGCCGTCCCCCATCTCTCTGATCTCCTCGATGTACGCCATCGCGTCCGCCTCGGTCTCGTCGGTGAGGCTCTCGACGGCGAAGGAGCCGCCCAGCGGATCGACGATGTCGGCCGCGCCCGACTCCTCGGCGATGATCTGCTGGGTGCGGAGCGCGACGCGCACCGCCTGCTCGGAGGGGAGCGCGAGCGCCTCGTCGAAGGAGTTGGTGTGGAGGCTCTGCGTGCCGCCCAGCACCCCGGCGAGCGCCTGGATCGTGACGCGCGCGACGTTGTTGAGCGGCTGCTGGGCCGTCAGCGACTGCCCGGCGGTCTGGGTGTGGAACTTCAGCTGCTTCGACGCCTCGGCCTCGGCGTCGTACCACTCCTCCATCACGGTGGCGTAGATCCGGCGGGCGGCGCGGAACTTCGCGACCTCCTCGAAGAGGGAGTTGTGCGAGTTGAAGAAGAAGGAGAGCTGGGGGGCGAACTCGTCGACGTCGAGCCCGCGGTCGAGGCACGCCTCGACGTAGGCGAAGCCGTCGGCGAGGGTGAAGGCGAGCTCCTGGACCGCGGTCGAGCCCGCCTCGCGGATGTGGTAGCCGGACACGGAGATGGGCTTGAACTTCGGCGTTTCGTCGACCGCGAACTCGATCGTGTCGGTCACTAACTCGAGTGAGGGCTCCGGCGGAACCACCCACTCCTTCTGCGCGATGAACTCCTTGAGCATGTCGTTCTGGAGGGTACCCCGGAGCTCCTCGCGCGGAACCCCGCGCTGGTCCGCGAGCGCGACGTACATCGCGTAGATCACCGGCGCGCTCGGGTTGATAGTGAACGAGGTCGACACCTCGGCGAGGTCGATGCCGTCGAACAGCACCTCCATGTCGCGGAGGGTGTCGACCGCGACGCCCTCCTTGCCAACCTCGCCGAGCGACATCTTGTCGTCGGAGTCGATCCCCATCAGCGAGGGCATGTCGAACGCCGTCGAGAGCCCGGTCTGGCCCTCGTCGATCAGGTAGCGGAACCGCTCGTTGGTCTCTTCGGCGGTGCCGAACCCCGCGAACTGGCGCATCGTCCACGTGCGGCCGCGGTACATCGTCGGGTAGACGCCGCGAGTGTAGGGCGCCTCGCCCGGAAAGCCGAGGTCCTCGTCGTAGTCGAGGTCGGCGATGTCGTCGGGCGTGTAGATCCGGTCGACTTCCCGGTTCGACACCGTCGCGAACCGCTCCTTCCGCTCCCCGTGACGGTCGAGGGTGGGGTCGAGCGTCTCCGCCTCCCACGACGCCTTCGCCTCGCGGATCGCGGAGAGCTCCTCGTCGTCGTACATACCGCCCGTTACCCGCCGGTCGCGTATAAATATTCATTATATTCTGAAAAGGGCGGGTGACAGTCGCAGCGTCCGCTCGCCTCAGCGCCCGCCGAACAGCCGCTCGCGGAGCGACCGCGCGGAGGGGCGTTCCGCGAGCAACACAGGGGTGTCGAGCCGCTCGACGGCCTCGAGCGCGAGCGACCCGCGGACGATCCGGGAGAGGAGGCCGCGCTCCGTCGCGCCGACGATCACGAGGTCGTACCCCTCGCCGACGCGACCGATCGCCGCCTCGACGTCGCCGGTCTCGACGCGCAGGTCGGCGTCCCCGAGGCCGTGCCCCTCGGCCCACCCGGCGAGGAACTCGCGGCCCGACGCCTCGCCGCCCTCGTCGACGACGTGGAGCAGCGAGACGTTCGCCCCGACGCCCTCTCGGAGCGCGAGCGCGACCTCGGCGGAGAGGTCGGAGGAAGGGCCGCCCGCCGTCGGCACGAGCACGTCAGAGAGGTTCAGCTGCTGACCGTCCAACACGAGGAAGTCGCAGGGGAGGTCGCGGGCGAGCTCGTCGAGCGAGCCCTCGACGCGCCCGCCGGCGAACCGCGCCCCGCCGTAGCCCATCACGACGGCGTCGGCGTCGTTCCGCCGCGCGGCGTCGAACACCTCCTCGATCCCGCGGTGCGAGAGGACCGTCTTCGTCGCGACCGGCGCGTCGAATCCCTCTGCGTCGTCGACGGCGGCCGAGAGCAGCTCCGCGGAGGACTCGTCGAGCTTCGCCCTGTTCTCCGCGGCCTTCTCTAACGACGTCTGGTCGGGGACGGTGACGACGTGGACCGCGAGGAGGCGGCCCCCCCTATGCTCGGCCAAGGCGCCGGCGAGCGCGACGAGCGCCGCCTCGGTCCGCGGGTTCGAGAGCGCGACCATGACCGTCGGTCGTCCCCCGCTGCCCGGCGTCGGTCGGTCGTCGGTCGGAGCCATCGGTCGGGCCCCGAGTCAGCGCCCGTCTGAGCCGGCCCCACGAGGGCGGCGACGGCTCATTCGTCCGAATCCGCGCGGGGGAGCGCGACCACCGGCACCGGCGCGTCCGTCGCGAGCTCGGTAGACAGGTCGCCCGAGAGCAGTTGGACGAGCCGGTTCCCGCCGCGCGGCCGGTAGGCGATCGCGCTCGCGTCCTCCTCCGCCGCGGCGTCGAAGATCGCCTCGACCACGTCGCGTGCGTACGCGGTGTGTTCGCCCGCGTCCGGGAACACCGTCCGGACCGCCGCGTACGACTCGGCCGCGAGCTCCTCCGACTGCTCGACCGGGGTCTTGTCCGGGACGCCCTCGCCCTTCTCGACGACGTGGAGCGCGGTCACGCGCCCGGTCTCGTACGGTTCGAGCGCCCGCGCCGTCGCCAGCGCGTCCTCCTCGTTCGCGACCGGGAGGAGCACGTGAGCGAGCAGGTCCCGGCCGCCGGTGTCGTCTGTCTCGTCGGTTCCGTTCATACGAGGTACTACGCCCGCCGCCGTTTAAGAAGGTGCCTCCCGCGACCGGGTCCGTAACACGGGCGCCCGCTCACCGCTCGTCGACGCCGGCGACGAACAGCGCGAGCACGGGGACGATCTCCAGCCGCCCGATCCACATCAGCCCGATCATCAGCAGCTTCGTCGCGTTCGGCAGGAACTCGTAGCTCCCGAAGGGCCCGAGCGGCCCGAGCCCCGGCCCGATGTTCCCGATGGTCGCGAGCGACGCCGCGAACGCCTGCGTCCCGGTGAGGCCCTCCCCGACCCGCGTCGTGTCGAGTTCGATGAACACCGCGGAGAGCGCGAACACGAGGAAGTACAGCAGCGTGAACACGAGGATGCCGCGGATCACGTCCTCGTCGACGACCTCGCCGCCGAGCCGCACCGGCCGGACGACGTCGGGGTTCGCCGTGGTGTACAGCTCGCGGTACAGCACCTTCAACAGGATGAGCCACCGGATGACCTTGATCCCGCCCCCGGTCGAGCCCGCGGAGCCGCCGACGAACATCACGAACAGCAGGAAGAACTTGGTCTGGGTGTCCCACTCCGCGAAGTTCGCGGTCGCGAACCCAGTCGAGTTCATCAGCGACGCGATCTGGAAGGCACCGTGTCTGAGCGCGCTCTCCGTCACGCCCTCCGTAACCCCGCCGATACCCGTCTCGGGCGCGCCGCCGTAGAACAGCCCGACCGCGAGCACCGCGGCGAACCCGGTCACCAGCCCGAGGTACATGCGGAACTCGGTGTTTCCGAACATCTCCCGCGGGTCGTCGCGCAGCACGTACCAGAACAGCGCGAAGTTCACCCCGGCGATCACCATGAACGGGACGAACACCCACTGGACGACGGGCGAGAACGCCGCGATGCTCTCCGCCTGCGGGGAGAAT
>Ga0209946_1000159_pt1 | contig 27548 bp, 25 predicted proteins | sample SalPon2_A_H2O_MG_FD_185704 | JGI IMG/M metagenome (GOLD analysis project Ga0209946, IMG submission 185704) | Salt pond water microbial communities from South San Francisco under conditions of wetland restoration - Salt Pond MetaG R2_A_H2O_MG... | ecosystem: Environmental > Aquatic > Non-marine... | reverse complement strand
ACGGCGTGATGCACTGCGTCGCGCTCGAGTGGGAGCTACCCCTCGAAGTGGGCAACGAGGTCCAGGGCGACACGCTCGCCTTCGACCTCGGCTTCTACACCGAGCAGGCGCGCCACAACGACGGGGGCGGGCCGTCGCAGGCGGCCTGATCGGGGGTTTCGGACCCATCGCGACGTGACGGTCGAAGCCGATCGACGGCGGGACTGATCGGGCGACCGCGATAGGGTACGGTGCCCGTACCGCCGGGTACGGTCACCGGACCGATCGGGTATGACGCGTATACATACGACTACGGCGACGGTAGAGAGGGCAGAGACGAGAGAGCGCATCGACGAAACGGCCGTTCGGAGCCGCGACGACACACAATGACACAGAAGGAATCAGGACTTACGCGGCGGGAGGCACTCGCGGGCGTCGGAGCCGTCGGCTTCGCGGCCCTCGGGGCCGCCTCCGGACGGCCGACGGGAACGGACAGCTGGGGTGAGTACACGGACTACACCTACGCGCAGACCGACCGGCCGTGGGACCTGCTCGTCGGCTGGCGGCGGACCGAGAACGGGACGGTCGTCGATTCGAGCCCGACGGACGCCGAAGACGACGTCGAGGCGGCCGGAATCCGTCTCGTCGACGTCGACAACGCCCTGCCCCACGACACCGGGACCGCGAGCGTGGGCCTCCGCTTGGAGGACCCCGCGGGCGTAGCGCCCGACGGCGTCCGGGTGTGGCTGAAGATCGGCCCGGCCCTCGACGGCCCCGACGTGAGCGCGGTCGACCGCGCGCTCGCCGACCGCATCCGGCTGGAGGTCCGGTACGACACCGGCCTCCTCGGGGTCGGCGCGTGCGCTGGCGCCGAGAGCGACTTCGCCGGCTACGGCGAGCTGATCGCCGCCGGCACGCTCGCGGAACTCGACGCCGACCCGGTGGCGACGGGGATCGAACTCGATCCCACGCTGCTCGGGAACGGTTGTCTCACGACCGAGGAGCGCCGCTGTCTGACCTTCACCTGGGAGTTCGACGGGGAGGACGGTAACGCCGGACAGGGCGGTGCCGTCGGCTTCGACGTGCGGTTCGCCGCCGACGACTGCTCGGCCGAGGGAAACCCCTTCGAGATGGACGCCGTGACGGGCGGCGACGCCACCGAGGTGGGACAATGACCCCCGGAGACGATTCGGGACGGCGCCCGAGCGGGCTGAGCCGCCGCCGGCTGCTCGCCGGGATCGGCGGCGTCGGCGCGGTCGGGATGGCGAGCGGCCTCGGGACGGGCGCGTACCTCGCGGACCGCGAGACGTTTCGAGACAACATCTTCGGCGCCGGCGAGGTCGGGCTGACGGTGAACGACGAGCTCACGGACGGGGCCGTCACCGTCGGCCCGTTCGCGGTCGACCGGACGACGTTCGACGGGCGCCCCGACCCTGAGCGGTTCGAAATCGGTGCGTCGGCGAACCCCGTGCGGGTGTGGCTCGCGACGGAGTGCCCTGACGACGACCCGCTCGGGGACGCCCTCGAAATCGAGGTCGTCGTCGACGGCGAGCCGCTGACGGACGGCCACCAGCCCATCGACGAGGTCGAACGCCTGCTCGCGACCGGGCGACGGATCGACGACGGCTGCCTTGAGCCCGGTCCCGACGGCGGTTCGATCCGCGTCGAGGTGTCTCCGTATCTCCCGTTCGACGCGCCCGACGAAGTCGCCAGCTCGGAGACCGATCTGACCTTCCGACTGTACGCCGAGCAGTGTCGCCACGTCTCCGAGGCGGACGCGGCGGCGTCGAACCCCTACGCGGAGGTCGCCTGCGAGGAACCGAAGTCGGACTGCCCGGCGTGCGTCGAGTTCGGGAAGGCGGAGTTCGGCGAGTCGACCGCGCCCGGCGACATCATTCCCCTGGAGATGTCCGCCGAGGGCGCGGAGCCTCACGAGATCGCGATCACCGAGGTCGAGACGAAGGACGGCGAGACCGGCGACGTCGTCGGCGTCGCGTTCACGCTCCGAGACGCCGACGGGAACCCGGGACCGGACATGTGTTCGGTGGCGGTCAAGGGCGGGCCGGACCGGAGCCCCGAGGCGGTCGCGATCGACCCCGTCTCCCCGGAGACGGGAACGCTCGTGTTCGCGCCCCTAATCGATGAGGGCGGCGAGGGGTACGGGGTCAGTAACGTCACGATCGGCGTCTGCGCCGGTGAGGGCGAGGGCGCGCGGAGCGACGAGCTGCCCGACGATGGCGACGATAGCGGAGCCGGCGAGGGTGCCCGCGTTGAGGACGACGAGAGCACAGGGGACTCGAACGGGAAGGGTCCGAACGGCACGGAAAACGGGAACGGTCCGAACGGCACGGAAAACAGGAACGGTCGGAGCGGCGATGAAAGCGGGAACGACGACAGGGAGGCGAACTGATGACACAACTACTCACAGCACCACCGGCGAAACGCGCGGCGAACGTACTCGGTATCCTCGTGTTGATCGCCCTCGTCGCGCCGTTCGCGGTGTACGCGGCCCCCGAGATCGTCGGGGCCGACGAGAGCTTCGTCGTGCTCACGGCGAGCATGACGCCCAGCATCGCGCCGGGCGACGTGGTGGTCGTCGCCGAGCGCGACCCGACCGCGATCGCCGAGGGCGACGTGATCACGTTCGTCCGCGGCACGAGCGAGGTGCCGGTGACCCACCGCGTGACGAGCGTGGTCGACGAGGCCGGCACGCTCGCGTTCGAGACGATGGGCGACGCCAACGAGGGGCCGGATCCGGGGCTCGTCCCCGCAGGGGCCCTCGTCGGCGCGGTGACCCTGACGATCCCGTACATCGGGTACGTGATCCAGTTCGCGGGCACCCGGATCGGCTTCGTCACGCTGGTCCTGCTGCCCTTCGGCCTCCTCGCGGTCACGGAGATCTGGTCGATCGTCGGCGGGCGCGGCGACGCGGAGCCGCAACCCGCGACCGTCGATCCCGTCGACGAGCCGAGCGACGGTGAGGGTCCGGCGGCGGAGAGCGGTTCCGCGGTCGCGGTCGAACCGACGGAGACGGCGGACGCGACGGACGAACCCGGCGGGGTCTCGGTCGACGCGGTCGGCGGCGCGGCGGCGGTGCTCGCCGCGTTCGCCCCGTACGCGGTGTACGTCGCGCTCGAGCTCCGGACCGCCGCCGCGATATCGGTCGCGATCGGCGCGTCGACGCTCCTGCTCGGCGCGCTCGCGGCGTGGATCCCGGCCAGCGGGGTCCTCGACCGAAGCGGATCGGCCGCCGAGCCGGCAGCCGGCGCGGACGCGGCCGAACCGGCTGCGCGCGCGGTCGTCGACGGCGGCGAGCGCGAGGGGGACGACGAGGCGCGCGAATCGGACGAGGCGGTGGCCGAGGACCGCGAGGTGACTGAAGACGGAGCGGAGACCGAAGAGCCGGAGTCGACCACGGACGAGGACGCGTCGAACGCGTCCGAGGAGGACTCGGGCGAGCGGAGCGCGACCGCCGAGGCGCCGGATTTGGGTCCGGCCGCGACGACGCCCGCACGGCCCGACGGCGTCGGGGAGGGACGCTGATGGCCGCGAACCGCGGATTCGTCGCGCTCCTCGCGCTCGCCGTGCTGGTGTGGGGCGTCGCGTTCTCCGGCGGGCTGACGGTCGCCCTGCTGACGTCGACCGCCGACGTGACGACGACGTTCGAGACGCCAGCCGAGCTGGCGCAGGTCAACGAGTCGAGCGCGAGCGGATTCGGCGTGGCGACCGCGTCCGTCGGGAACGAGACGACCGCCGGCGAGGGGAACGAGACTACACCCGCAGCGAACGGCACCGCACCGATGAACGGGAGCGCACCCGCGGCGAACGGCGCGGAGACCGGTGAGAACGTCTCCGTCCCGGCGGACGAGAACGTCTCGGCTCCGACGAGCGGGAACGCCTCGGCACCGGCGGACGAGAACGTCTCCGCCACGGAAGACGAGAACGCGTCCGCGCCGCCGACCGAGCCGACGCAGAACGAGTCGAGCCCGCCGAGCGACGCGCCGGACCCGGTGACGAACGGGTCGGCCCCGACGGGGAACGCGACCGCCGGAAACCAGACCGCGCCCGGCGCGAACGACCTCGGCGCGGTCGCGGTCCGTCAGTCGCCGGACCCGTCGCGGTCCGGGAGCGGGGCGTGACCGCGGTGGCTCCGAGCCGGTCGGGAGAGAGGATTTGGAGTCGTCGCGCGCAGTTCCGCGGGGGCTGTGCTCCCCCCGGAGCGAAGCTCAGCGTGCTGCTGCTCCTCGCCCTGTTGGTGCTGCTCGTGTTCCTCGCCAGCCTCGTGCGCGCGCTCGGGTGACCTCGCCGACGGCGCGGAGGGGACGCCGTTCTCAGCTGGTGGACGCGCCCGCCGGAGTTATCAGTCGAATCGGCGTACGATCACCCGATAGATGGTCGCCCTCGACGCCTACGCGTTCGTCTTCGTCGCCGGCCTGATCACGGCGCTGGCGACCGGGATCGGCGCGCTGCCGTTCTTCTTCTTCAATACGATCAGCGACAGCGGCAACGTGGCGCTGTGGGGCTTCGCCTCGGGGATCATGCTGTCGGCGTCGCTGTTCGGCCTCGTCCAGGAGGGGCTCGCGGAGGGGACGCCGGCGGAGATCGCCGTCGGGATGCTCGCGGGCGTCGTCCTGGTCGTCGTCGCGCACGAGGTCCTGACGGACGCCGAGATCGACCCGCGGGAGTACGAGGAGGCGGACTTCAAGAAGCTGATCCTGATCCTCGGCGTGCTGACGGTCCACAGCTTCCCCGAGGGGATCGCGGTCGGCGTCTCCTTCGCCGACCTCGGGCTGGCGGGGGGCACCGCGCTGTTCGGGTTCACCGTCCCGCTCTTGGCCGTGTTCATGACCGTCGCCATCTCGATCCACAACGTTCCAGAGGGGACGGCCATCTCGATCCCGCTACGGGCGATGGGCGTCTCGAAGTGGAAGATGGTGTGGTGGTCGGTGTTCTCCAGCCTCCCGCAGCCGATCGGGGCCCTGATCGCGTTCGCGTTCGTGCGCTACGCTCGGGAGTTCCTCCCGTACGGCTTCGGCTTCGCGGCGGGCGCGATGATCTACCTCGTCCTCTCGGAGTTCATCCCCGAGGCGCTCGAAACGGGCGCCGACCTCCCGCACGGCGGCAAGCGGGTCCTCGCCGGCGGCGTCGCGCTCGGCGTCGCGCTGATGGTCCCGCTCGCGTATTTATGAGCGACCGAGGCCAGCGGCGAGGTGTTTAAATGAGCGTGACTGGCAGTGACGATCGCATATAAAGATCGTCGCATATAAAGATCGATGCGGTGGCGCGCGCCTCCGAGCGTCCGCCAGGGCGCGAGGAGCGCGTGCGAGGGAGTCAGTCGCCGGAGCGAAGCGGAGGCGACTGACGAGGCTGGGGAGGCGCGAGGTGCGGTCGCTGTGCTGGGCGGGACTCAAAGGGGCAGCCGCGAGGCGGGCGGAGGCGACGTAAGGACCGCAGGGAACGAGCAAAGCGAGTGACCGAGGACCGCAGCGAGCGTGCGCCCGCCTCGCGGCTGGGGCTTTGGAGGCCCCCGTTGCCGGTCCGAAATCAATCATTTATAAGCGTCCATCCGATTCGACGGCTTACTCCTCGCCCAGCACGGTCGGGTTGACGGCACCCGATCCGCGGCCCACGTCGTAACCGCGCCGGACTGCCTCGGTCATCTCCTCGACCGCGACGCCGACCGCTTCACGAACCGACTCTCCTCTCGCTAGCCGCGCCGCGATCGCGCTCGATAACGCGCAGCCGGACCCGTGGGTCGCGTCGGTGTCGATCCGCGGCGTTTCGAAGCGGTCGACGGTCAGCCCTGCCTCGCCCCCGCCCGCCCCGTCGGCCCGAACGAGCGTGTCGACGACGACGCCCCCGTCGACCGACTCGCCGTCGAGGTGGCCGCCCTTCACCAGCGCCGCGTCCGCGCCGAGCGCGACGAGCGCCCGCCCGGCCGCCTCGGCATCTGCCGGGGTCTCGACCGGCTCGCCGGTCAGCACCGCGGCTTCGTCGGCGTTCGGCGTGACGAGCGTCGCGGTCGCGATCAGTTCCTCGTAGGCGTCCTCGGCGGCCGGCGAGAGCAGTCGGTCGCCGGTCGCCGCGACCATCACGGGGTCGACGACGAGCGGGGCGTCCGCCGCCGCGGCCAGTTCGGTCACGCGCTCGACGATCTCGGCGGTCGCCAGCATCCCCGTCTTGACCGCTGCGACGTCGAAATCCTCGGCGACCGCCGCGTACTGGCTCGCGACGTGGTCGGCGGGGAGGGGGTTGACGTCCGCGACGCCGCGGGTGTTCTGGGCGGTCGTCGCCGTCACGACCGCGGTGCCGAAGACGCCGTGCGCGGTCATCGCGGTCAGGTCCGCCTGGATCCCCGCCCCGCCGCCGCTGTCGCTGCCGGCGATCGTCAGCGCGACCTGCGGGTCGACCGGGTCGTACTCCGTCATACCGCGTGGTACTACCTAGTGGTATTAATTAGTAGTGTTATCTCTACTCGGTCGGGTTCCCGGAGCCTTCGGACGGCGAATGGTCGGTGCCTCGCCGCGGACGGCGACCGGACTCAGGTTCCCTCGACGAGTCGTTCGAGCTGCTCGGGCGGGACGGCGCCGCGCGCCGCGTACCCGTCGTAGGCGAACGTCGGCACGCCGGTTATGCCCTCCCGCTGCGCCTCGGTAAACCGATCCCTGACCGTCTCTCGGAGGGTCTCGTCGTCGAGCGCCGACCGGACCTCGTCGGCCTCGGCGCCCGCGTCGGCGGCGAGTTCGGCCAGCAGGTCCGCGTCGCCGATGTCCTCGCCGTCCTCCCAGAGCGCGGCGAAGACCGCCTCGTCGAAGGCGAGCCACGTCTCGTAGTCGTGGTGTTCGCGGAGGTAGTAGGAGGCGATCTGGGCGGGCAGCGAGTCGACGTCCGCGGCGATGTCGAGGTCCATCTCCACGCCGTAGTCGTCGGCGAGCCGGCGGACGTTCTGTTTCGCCTGCTCGAAGTACTCGTCGTCTTTCCCGTCGTCGACGGAGTGGTCGATCGTCCCGTCCGGGCGGCGCTTCTGGCTCCGCAGGTCGAACGGGCGCCAGTCGATCGCGAGCTCCTCGTCGCGGCTCGCCTGGTACTGCGAGAGGGACTGTCGGCCCAAGTAACAGAACGGGCAGACGTAGTCCGAGTACACCGTGATGGTCTGGCGGTCGGCGCTCATGCGCTCCCGTAGCGCCCGGCGGTACAAAACGGTGTGTTCGGCGGCGGTCGAGGGGGGGCGCTCAGTCGCCCGCGTTCGGCTCCGACGGCGGCGGCTCGTCGCCCGGGTCCTCGTGCGGGACCCTCGGGTCGCTCCGCGGGTCCACGGTCCGGTACGCGAGGGCGACGGAGCCGAACGCGAGCGCGAACCCGGCGACGACGTCGGTGAGCCAGTGGATGCCGAGGTACATCGTCGCGACGACGACCGACAGCGAGAGCCACACCGCGACCGGCGTCCACCGCGGGTACTCGTCGCGGGTCAGTACGGCGAACGTCCCGACGGTGACCGCGAGCGAGGTGTGGAGCGAGGGGAAGACGTTCGTGTTCACGTTCACCTCGCTCGCGAGTAATGTCACGTTGGGATGATTGGTGAACAGCAGCGGTGTCACCATGTCGGGCATCACGTTCCGTGGGCCGTGAGCGAACACCGCCGTGTACAGCGCGAGCCCGATCCCGTAGTTGAGCGCGTACGCGACGAGGACGCGCCTGAGCGTCGTCGTCCGGGGGAGCGCGAGGTACGCGACCACGGGGAACGCGAGGAGGAACGCGTAGCCGTACACGTACACCCACGAGAAGTACGCGGTCAGCGCGGGCGTCGCGAACGTCGCCTGCACCCAGGCGACGAACCCGCCCTCCAGCGAGTAGATGAGCGCGGTCGCCTGGAGCCCGAACAGCTCCGAGACCACCTGTAACGAGCTGCGCCCGACGGCGCTGACGAGCAGCACCGCACAGAGGACCGCGACGGCGCGACGGGCGTCCCAGATGCGCTCGCGGACCCCGTCGCACGCCGCGCGGAGCCGCGCGGGGCCGATCACCGCGCCGCTGGCGACTGCCAGCAGCGCTCCGACCCACGCGAGCACCGAGGTGAGGACGGACAGGAACGGCGTCATCGTCCCCGCGAGAGCAGCCGCCCCTCGTCGTCGAATCGGTACCCGACGTCGCGCAGCGCCGCCCGGGCGGCCGCGACGTCTAGCGACCCGTCGTCGTCGAAGAACGGGTGGACCGGGTCGCGCCCGTCGGTCCACGCGACCGACTCCGGGACCGCGGTCGGCGACGCCGCGAGCGGCGAGGTCGCCGCCTGCGCGTAGCCGTCGAAGGCGTCGTCGACGATCGCGGCCTTGTCGATCAGCCGCGCGATCACCGCCCGGAACCGGGGGTTCGACAGCGGGCTCCGCCGCACGTTGTAGCCGACGTGGTAGAACGCCGCCGACCGGCCGCTCACGAGCCGGGCGTCCGTAGAGCGGCCGATCCGCGGGACGGACTCGGGGCCGAGGTTCGAGACGGTCGCGTCCGCGAGCCCCTCGGCGACCGCCTCCACGGCCGGGATGTCCGACGGCAACACCTCGATGCGGAGTCGATCGAACGCCGGCTTCCCGTGGAACCGCGGCGGAACCCCCGCACGCGGGTCCGCGGTGTCGTCGGCCGCGTCCGCGTCCGTCTCGGGGTCCGGCCGGACGAGGAAGTGGTCGGGGTTGCGCTCGAAGGCGACCGACTCCCCCGCGGTCGCCTCCGCGAAGCGGAGCGGGCCGCTCCCGACGGGGTCGGGGTTGTTCGAGACGATCGCCTCCGTCGTCTCGAAGTCGAGCTCGAAGCCGGCGATCGTCGCCGCGCGGGCCCGCTCCGCCCAGACGTGTTCCGGGAGGATCGGCACTTGCAGCGCCCTGGCGGCGACCGTCTCGTTCACCTCGGGCACGGTGAGCCGGACGGTCGCGTCGTCGCGGACGCGCGCGCCCTCGACGAGGGAGCTGCGACCGCGGAACCGCGGGGTCGGCACCGGGGTCTCGACGTTTCCGAGCGAGGTGTCGCGGAGGAACTCGTAGGAGAACGCGACGTCGCTCGCCGTCACGGGCTCGCCGTCGTGCCACCGGGCGTCCCGGAGCGTGACCTCGAGCGTGGTGTCGTCGACGCGCTCCCAGCCGGCCGCCAGCCAGGGGAAGACCGCGTCGCCGTCGGCGCGGGCGAGCGGGTCGTACAGCAGTCCGGTGAACGTCCCGTACTTCCGGTACTCGGCGGCGATCGGGTTCCAGTTCTCCGTGATCCGGTCGTCGGTGGTCACGAGCCGGAGGGCGTTCCCGGCCGCCTCGTCGGCGTCCGCGTCGGCGACCGTCTCGTTGCCGCCCGCCGACGCGTCGGTCGCGGAGCCGTCGACGGCGGCGGGGTCGAGTTCGAGGAGCCCGGTGACGGAGAGCGGCTGTCGGTCCTCCGTCCACCCGTCGAACCGGTTCTCTTGGACGGCGGTGAGCGCGTCGGGGAACGCGACGACGGAGAACGGCTGGAGCTCGCACACCGTCTCCTGGAGGGCGGCGACGGCGTCGTCGCGGTCGCGGCCGCCGGCCCGGCGCTGCCGTTCGAGCAGGTCGTCGACGGCCATCTCCGTGAGGCCGAAGGGGTTCTGCCACCCGGACTCCGCGACGAACCGCGAGTGGGTCAGCCCGTACAGCGCGTCGGGGTCGAACGGCTCCGTCTCGACGAACTGCCCGACGTAGAGGTCGAAGTTCTGGTTGATGAGCACCTTCCGCCAGAGGTCGGTCTGCCCGACCGTGTTGAGCCGGACGTCGATGCCGACCGCGGTGAGGTGCTCCTCGAGCTGCCTCGCGATGCGGATCCCGTTGGGATCGGCGTCCGCCGGCGTGGCGTTGATCTCGAGGGTCAGCTGCTCGGGGGGGTCCCGTCCGGCGATGTTCTCCGTGCGACCGAGACAGCCGGCGCTGGCGGCCGCGAGGCCGAGACCCGCGAGCGCCGCTCGTCGACTGATCGGTCGTGTCATTCGTTTTTCCCTGTTTTCCGTCGCTCGGTATATCTCTTCTGTGCCGTCGTCGCGCCGAGCGGCCGGGAGCGGGCTCAGAAGACGTTCGCCAGCGGGAGCGCCAGCCCGACGGCCCACGCCGCGAGGCCGACGGCGGTGACCGGTCGGTCCGCGACCGCGCGCCCGATGGCGACGACGCCGAGCGCGGCGAGGAGCGCCGCCCGGTGGAGGATGAGGTCCGGCGGGACGGCCACCCCGAGCGCGGCGAAGTCGGCGAGGAACCCGGCGCCGAGCCCGACGACGACGGCGACCGCCGCGGCCGCCGGGTCCGCCCGCGGCGCGCGCCAGACGACCAGCGCGGGAAGGCCGGCCGCGAGGACGAGGTACAGCGGGCTCGCGATCGCCTTCGGCGACACCCCCGGCAGGGCCGCCTCCAGCGTCACGCCGGCGACGCGGACGCCGAGGAGGACGGCGCCGAGCGCGACCCCCAGCGTCGCGGCCGCGGCGTGTCGTCTCGCGTCGGTCCGGAGCCGCCGGGCGAGGTCGAGGGCCGCCTCGCGGGTGCGCCGGCCGAGCAGCGTCCCGGCGAGCGCCGCGGCCGCCGCCAGCTCGACCACGGAGAGCCAGCCGTCGCTGCGGCCGCCGTCGATGCCGCGGTACTCGCGTCGCACCTCCGTCGCGCGGCCCGACTCGATGAACTCGGCCTCCAGCCGGGTCGCGGGCGCGTCGATGTCGGGGACCGTGTGGCGGAGCCGGAACCAGTCGTAGTACTCCTCGTGGGCCTGGATCGCGGTGTACTCGCCGTCGGGGGCCTCGTACGCGCGGAGGTGGTCGCGGACGCCGAGGTACCGGCCGTCGTGGAGCTCGAACGTCTCGTCGAGCCACCTGCCCCCGGTCGGGCCCTCGACGTACGAGTAGCGGAGGGAGCTGCGCGCGTCCCGCCAGTCGCGGGCGACGAACTCGCGGACCTGGTCGCCGTCGTCGACCGTCGCCGCCGCCTCGTCGGGGGGCGTCTCCTCCCAGTCGCCGGCCGCGTCGCCCTCGATGGCGGCCCGCGTCGCGTCCGCGTCGGCGTGGACCACGAGGTTGATCGCCAACGTCCGCCCCTCGACGCTCCGGCTCCGGCTCGTGTGCGGCCAGAGCCGGTAGTCGCCGTCGACCGCGATCAGGCTGTCGCCCGCGACGTCGCCGGCCGCGGGCTCCGCGGCCGGTCCGGCGGAGAACCCGGAGAGTGCGAGCCCGGCGACGACGACGGCGAGGAGTGCGGCGACGGCCGCCGTCCGGTTCATGCGCCGCACCTGTGGCTCGGGGGATAAACCTGTTCGGGGGAGACCGCCGACCGAAAGCGGCCGAGCGCCGTCGCAGCGCTCACCACGTCTCGACGACGCCGTCGCGGACGTCCTCGGCGCACCCCTCGCAGTCGGGGTGGCCGGACGCGAAACAGGCCGGTCGCCCTTCGTCGTCGACCGGCACGGTCCGGCGCTCCGCGTGGCGGCGACAGACGATGCGCGCCGCGCCGGACTCGTCGGTCGGGAGGTCGAACCGCGCCGCGGCCGCCGCGTCGCCCTCGGGGTCGTCGCGTCCCTCGGCGTAGGCGCGCCTGGCCTCCTCGAACTGTTTGCCCGCCTTGCGGAGCTGTTGGCGGATGACGCGTTCGAGCCGGTCGTCCATACCGGCCGTTTCGGCGCGGCGGATATAGGTCCGTTGGCGGCGCTGGGTGCTGCCAGCGCGACGGGCCGGGAGATCGTCGCCGCGGTCGGCGAGCGCGAGCCTCGAGGGACCGCCGCCCCGGGAAAGCTTGATGAGACGGCCGAGCGATCGCTCGGGCATGTCCGACGACTGCGTCTTCTGTTCGATCGTCGCCGGCGACATCCCGGCGCGCACCGTCTACGAGACCGATTCCGTGCTGGCGTTTCTGGACGCGAACCCCCTCGCCCGCGGGCACACCGTCGTGATTCCGAAGCCGCACGCGCAACGCGTCGGCGACCTCGACGCCGACCTCGCGGGCGACCTGTTCGACGCGGTCGCGTCGCTCACGCCGCAGATCGAGGCCGCGGTCGACGCCGACGGGGCCAACGTCGGCGTCAACGACGGCGAGGCGGCGGGTCAGGAGATCTCGCACGTCCACGTTCACGTCGTCCCGCGGTTCGAGGGCGACGGGGGCGCGCCGATCCACGCGGTGGCGGGCGAGCGACCGGTCTTCTCTGAGGACGAGCTCGACATCGTCGCCGACGAGGTCGCGTCGGCGATAGACGGGTAGGGCGCTGTCGACGGCCGCGCGGTGGCTCGGTTTCGCGATTTTTAAGACCGGGCTCCGGCGAGGCCGGGACATGCAGGCGACGACGCTCGCGCTGGTCGGGGCGACCGGCGGCGCGGGGACGACGCGGACCGCCGTCGAGCTGGCGGCGATGGGCGCGCGCGACGGCGACGACGTGGCGGTCGTCGACGCCGCGTTCACGACGCAGGGGCTCTCCGAGTACGTGACCGGACGCATCGACCCCGACCTCACCGCGCTGCTCACCGACGACCCGGACGCGGCGCTGTCGGCGGCGGCGTACCCGGTCGTCGGGGGCGGCGGGAACGTCGGCCGAGCCGCGGACGGGGAGGACGACGCGCCGGACCTCCCCGGCCGCGTCGACGCGGTGCCGGCCCGAGCGCCGTTCGAGCGCGTCGCCCGCGCGAAGACGGCGGAGGCCGCCCGGAAGCTTGAGCGCCGGATCGACGAGGCGGCGACGACGTACGACGCGGTGGTCGTCGACGCCGCGCCGGTCGGGTCGAACGAGGCGGTCGCGGCCGCGACGACCGCCGACCGCGCGGTCGCGGTCAGGCCGGCGACGGTCCACGGACGCGACGCGGCCCAGCGGCTCCGCGGGCGGATCGCCGACGTCGGCGGGAGCCTCGACGCGACGCTCGCGGTCGAGCGACCGGGGAGCGGTGACGGCGAGGAGGGCGACGGCGTCGTCCGCGTGCCGGCGACCGATCCCGAGGTGGCGGCCGCGCCGACCGCGGCCGATGAAGACGACGCGTACGCGCGGGCGATCGCGACCGCATACGAGACGGCGTTCGACGCGACGCTCGACGTGGAGTTTCCGGAACCGGGGCTCGTCGAGCGGTTCGCGCCCTGAATCGGGCCGGAAGGAAGGTAAGGGCGCTCAGCGGAGCCCGTCGGTGGAGCCGAGCGCGTCGCCGAGGGGGTCGTCGGCGCCGAGGCCGTCGCCCAGCGGCGCGGAGCCGGCGACCTGCGCGTCGACCGCCTCCGCGACGGGCTCGACCGGGTCGTGGGTCTCGACGTACGTCGCCAGCGCGAAGTCCGCCTCGTCGCCGCCGGTGAGCGCGACCGCCTCGCTGCGGGCGGTCCGGCCGGCGAGCCAGTCGCGGACGACGTCGCGGGCGGTGGGCGAGAGCGGGCAGACGCCGGCGACGCCGCACCGGTGGAGCGCCTTCGCGGCCGTCATCGGGGAGACGCCGGCCTCGCTCGCCGCGTCGCCGACGCTCCGCCCGGCGGTGTAGGCGTCGACGAGCGTGGCGGTCGCTTCGGGCGTACACGGGAGCGACTCGGCGTGGTCCGACAGGCGGTCGACGAGCGGCGTCTCCGTGTCGTCGGCGAGGGCGACACCGCGGTCGCGCTGGCGGGCGGTCACCTCGACCCCCGCCGCGATCTCCGACAGCGTCATGCGGATCGCTGTCTCGCACTGCGGGTTAAAACCACCGTACTGCGGCGCGATCGGACCCTCGATCACCGACCGATTATCGGTCGGTTCGACCGCGGCGATCCGGCCGATCGACCGCCGATTCGCCCGGGTTTAAGTAAGGGATCGGGCCGGAGTTCGACGTGTGATGAGTGACGCACGCTCGACCCGCGTTCGTTCGCCCCGGACCGAAACCGACGACGCCGCGACCGCCGACCGCGCCGGGTCCGCGGGGCGCGCCGCGACGACCGATCGCCCCGCGGCCGCCGACGAAGGACCGGCGAGCGAGACGGCGACGACCGAGGAGGCCGGCGACCGCGAGACGTGTCCGGAGTGCGGCGGCCGCACGCGCGTCGACGGCGCGGAGCGCGTCTGCGCCGACTGCGGGCTGGTCGTCGAGGCCGACCGGATCGACCACGGCCCCGAGTGGCGCTCGTTCGACGACGACGACGCGGACCCGAAGCGCACCGGCGCGCCGCTGACGCGGTCGCGCCACGACCGCGGCCTCTCGACGGAGATCGGGCGGTCGACGAAGGTGAAGGGGCGCAAGCGGCGCCGGCTCGCGCGGATGCGGACCCAGCACAACCGCGCGCAGATCTCGACGAAGCGCGACCGCAACAAGGTGTACGCGTACACCGAGATCCGGCGGCTCACGGGCGTCTTGGAGCTCCCCGACAGCGTCCGCGACGCCGCCTGCGCGCTGTTCGACTCCGCGCAGGAGGAGAGCCTGCTCCGCGGGCGCTCGCTGGAGGGGTTCGCGGCCGCCTGCGTCTACGTCGCCTGCCGCACCGCCGACGTGGCGCGCACGGTCGGCGAGGTGTGCGCCGAGGCGAAGGCGACCGAGGACGAGCACCGGGCCGCCTTCGACGCGATGAACCGCGAGCTCGGTCTCCCCATCGCGCCGAGCGGTCCCGCGGAGTACCTCCCGCGGTTCGCCAGCGACCTCGGCTGCGACACCGCCGTCGAGCGCCGGGCCGGCGAGCTGGCCGAGCGCGCCGTCGAGGAGGGGATCGCCAACGGCCGCAACCCGGTCGGGGTCGCGGCCGCCTGCCTCTACACCGCGGCCCGCGAGCTCGACGCGGAGTGTACCCAGCGGGAGGCCGCGGACGTGGCCGGCGTGACGCCGGTGACCGTCCGGCGGACGTACGTCGACCTGACGGAGTCGTAACGTCGGGCGTGGACGCCGGACCGCGGGGAGAGATCGTCAGGTGATCAGGAGCCAGGCGAGGGCGACGGCGACGCCGCCGGTGACGGAGCTGATCGCCGCGTGGGTGCGCAGTCGGTCGCGGAGCCGGTGACCGTCGCTCGCGGCGTCCGCGGGACAGGTCTCGCTCCCCGCCGTACACTCCGGCAGCAGGTCGACGGCGACGTGGAGGAACACGCCGGCCCCGACGCCGAACAGCAGCCCGCGGAGGGCGCTGGACGGGGCGAGGCCGACCGCGGCCACCGGGAGGGCGACGAGGCCGACGGCCGCCGCCGGGAGCGCGAGGGTGACGATCGACCGGTCGCGGCCCGCGAGGCGGCGGGCCGCCGCGTAGCCGGCCGGCGCCTTGTGGGAGACGAGGGCGATGCCGAGCAGCGAGGTGAGCGACGGCATCGCGCCGTAGATGGCCCCGATTATCGCGCCGGCCGCGAGAGCGTGGACCGTCAGCTCCGCCGCCGTGTGCTCGACGGGGAGGTCGAGGTGCGCGAACCGGTGTCCGAGCGAGTGGCCGGCGTACCCGGCCAGGAACCCCGCGGCGATGCCGAGCCCGCCGAACCGCGTGTGTTGGGCGAGCGCCTGCGGGATCAGGAACAGCGCCGTGCTCGTCACCATCGCGCCGCTCGCCAGTCCGTACCCCCAGACCGGTTCGAGGGGGTGATCGGCCGCAACCGTCCGAGCCCCCAGCGGCGCGCCGACGGCCATGGCGCCGAAGGCGGTCCAAGAGATGGCGAGCAGCTTCCACGTGACCCCCGCGGCGAGCGCGAGCGCCGAGAGCCCGGCGAGCGCGACCACGCCGCCGACGCCGACCGCCCACTCGCGGGGCGCTATCGAGCCGCGACCGCCCGTCGCTCCGTCGGTGTCGGTCTCGAATGCCGTCATTGTACAGTAATAACTATACTGTCTAGATTAATAATATTTCCGACGGGGCGTCCCGACTCCCCCGACGGGCGAGCCGCGCCGTTCGGGGGCGCTCCCGAGGGCTCGGTACCGATCACGTGCCGTGGGTCCACGTACCACGAAAACCGTTAAGCCCGGCTGTCGCTTACGTTCGCCCATGAGCGCTGACCGGTCCGCCCTCAGGCGGGCCATCGAGCGCGGCGAGCGGGACGGCGGCGCGATCGAGTTCAAGGAGCGGCTGACGCGCGAGGTCCACCTCGCCGACGGGCGCATGGAGTCGCTCGTGGCCCAGCTCCGCCATCGCGTCCTCTCCGGCGACGGCGAGGCCACCTACGTCCTCGGCGTGACCGACGACGGGGGGCTGGCGGGCGTCTCCCCCGACGCCTTCTCCGAGACGATGGACGTGCTCTCGCTTCTGGCCGACGAGGCCGACGCCCACATCGCCGACGCCGAGACGTGGAGCGCCGGCTCCGGCGGCGACGGCGACGAGGCGGGGCTCGTGGGCCTCGCCACGCTCCGCGACGGCGGCGTGTTCGAGGCCGACGAGGACCACCTCGTGGTCGGCACGGCGGGCCACGTCGACCACGGCAAGTCGACGCTCGTCGGAACGCTCGTCACGGGGCGCGCCGACGACGGGCAGGGCGGCACGCGCGGCTTCCTCGACGTCCAGCCCCACGAGGTCGAGCGCGGCCTCTCGGCCGACCTCTCGTACGCGGTGTACGGCTTCGCCGACGGCGCGGACGAGCCGGTCCGGATGGACAACCCGCACCGCAAGTCCGACCGCGCGGGGGTCGTCGAGGCCGCCGACCGGCTCGTCTCCTTCGTCGACACCGTCGGCCACGAGCCGTGGCTCCGGACGACGATCCGCGGGATCGTCGGCCAGAAGCTCGACTACGGGCTCCTCGTGGTCGCCGCCGACGACGGGCCGACGAAGACCACCCGCGAGCACCTCGGCATCCTGCTGGCGACCGAGCTGCCGACGCTCGTCGCGATCACGAAGGCGGACGCCGTGAGCGACGACCGGCTCGCCGCGGTCGAACGCGAGGTCGAGTCGATGCTCCGAGACGCCGGACAGACCCCCCTGTTGGTCGACCGGCACGGCGTCGACACCGCGGTCGCGGAGGTCGGCGACGGCGTCGTCCCCCTGCTGCGGACCAGCGCGGTGACGAAGGACGGGGTCGAGACGCTCGACCGCCTGTTCGAGCGCCTCCCGAAGCGCGCGACGCCCGACCGCGAGGCGTTCCGGATGTACGTCGACCGCAGCTACAAGGTGACGGGCGTGGGCGCGGTCGCGTCCGGAACGGTGAACTCGGGGACCGTCGAGACGGGCGACGAGCTCCTGCTCGGCCCCATGCCCGACGGCTCGTTCCGCGAGGTGGAGGTGCGGTCGATCGAGATGCACTACCACCGGGTCGACAAGGCGACCGCCGGGCGGATCGTCGGCATCGCGCTGAAGGGCGTCGACGAGGCGGAGATCGAACGGGGGATGGCGCTGGTGCCGAGGGACAGCGAACCCCGGCCGGTCCGGGAGTTCGAGGCCGAGGTGATGGTGCTCAACCACCCGACCCGGATTCAGGAGGGGTACGAGCCGGTGGTCCACTTGGAGACGCTCTCCGAGGCGGCCGCGTTCTTCCCGGACGAGGGGCGGCTGCTCCCGGGCGACACGGGGAACGCGCGCGTCCGGTTCAAGTTCCGGCCGTACCTGATCGAGCCGGGACAGCGGTTCGTCTTCCGGGAGGGGTCGAGCAAGGGCGTCGGGACGGTGACGGATATCGGGGAGACGGACGGCGGGCCGTCGGCCGACGACCGCTGATCTGGGAGTTTCCGACCGTCGCCGACCGCTGATCCGAATTCGACCGCCGTCGACCGACGGATTCCGTTATTTTCGCTGATCCGAGCGGTGCGCGTGCGAATTTGTCGCCACAAAAGGACGACCGGCCGAACAGAGTGACCGTACGAACACACTGACCCCAAACCTTATTATATGGAAAGAAGAGTTGCCTGTATGCGACGAGAAAACACGGAACGCATTTCGCGACGAAAGGTCCTCGCCGGCACCGCGGCCGGGACCTCGCTCTTCCTCGCCGGGTGTTCCGGCGGCGGAGACGGCTCCGACGGCGGCGATGGGAGCGACGGCGGCGACGGGAGCGACCTGCCGAACCAGGAGCTGTACTTCGCGCAGGTGAAGGGCCCGCTCGACATGGACCCCGTCATCATCAACGACGTCCCGTCCGCGCAGATCGCGGGCCGGATCTTCGACGGGATCTACGAGTACGACGAGGGCGTCGGGCTCGTTCCGGGGATCGCCTCCGACATGCCGACGGTCGAGCGCGAGGGGACCCGGTACATCGTGCCGGTCCGCGACGACGCCATGTTCCAGAACGGTGACCCGGTGACGGCGGAAGACGTGATGCACACGGTCCTCGCGCCCGCCGAGGAGGAGACGGAGAACGCCTCCGAGGTCAACATGGTCGACACGGCGGAAGTGATCGACGAGACGACCGTCCAGTTCGACCTGGCGTACCCCTACGGGGCGTTCGAGACCGCGCTGGTCCGGAGCGTCGTCAACAAGGAGGTCCGGACGAGCGACCGCGAGGCGTACAACACCGACCCGGTCGGTTCGGGGCCGTTCCAGCTCGCCGAGTGGGAGCCCGAGAGCTACGCGACGCTCGAGCGCTGGGACGACTACTGGGGCGACTCGAACGGGCTGCCGAACCTCGCGACCGTCGAGTTCGACCCGATCGAAGAACAGACCACGCGGGTGACGGAGCTCGAGACGGGGAACGTCGACATCATCGAGACCATCCCGCCGCAGCTGTACGAGACGGTCCGGAACAACGAGGACGCCACGATCAGCGAGACGCCCGGCATCGGCTACTTCTACCTCGCGTTCAACTGCGGCGAGGGGCCGACGTCCGACCCGCTCGTCCGCGAGGCGGTCGACTACTGCGTCTCGATGGACCAGGCGGTCTCGAACTTCGTCGAGCCGGCCGGCGTGCGGCAGGTGAGCCCGTACCCGCGGACGATGGCCGAGGAGTGGGAGTTCCCGCTCGACGAGTGGGGCGACATCTCGCACGACCAGGACCTCGAGCAGGCGCAGGCGCTGTTCGAGGAGGCCGGCGTGGACATGGACTACAACTGGCGCATCATCGTCCCGCCGGACGACAAGCGCGAACAGATCGGCATCTCGATCGGCGACGGGCTCCAGAACGCCGGCTTCGAGAACGTCCAGGTCCAGCGGCTGGACTGGGGCACGTTCCTCGACGCGTACGTCACCGGCGACTCGGAGCAGTACAACATGTACACGCTCGGCTGGTCCGGCTCGCCCGACCCGGACGCGTTCGCGTACCAGCTGCTGAGCCAGGAAGTCGAGGGGACGACCAACGGGACGTTCCACGAGTACGACGAGGCCTCCGAGATGCTGACGCAGGCCCGCGAGAGCGCCGACTACGAGGAGCGGCGCCAGCTCTACATCGACGCGACGACGGAGCTGCTCGAGGGGCGCGTCCACATCCCGGCGTACAACCTCAAGAACTCCTACGGCATCCACAACAGCGTGTCGGACTTCAGCTCCCACGCCATCTCCAGCGAGATCCAGCTCTTCACCGGGCACAACAACGTCGCGGTCGAGTAACGGTTCGGTCAGGTAGCGGTCCGGTCGAGCGACGGTTCGGCCTCGAACCGCCTCGTCCGCACCGATTCGAAACCGGAACGCGGTCAGTCTGACTCCGGTTCGAACGCTTCGAGGAACAGCGGCGCGGCGAAAGCGGCAAAAATCGGGCACACTAAATAATCGTCCAAGAACATCGACGATAGCAACCACACAGATGGGGCTCTTACGGTACACACTTTGGCGGCTCGCACAGGCGATCCCGGTACTGATCGGTATCATCACGATCACGTTCTTCCTCGCGAACCAGATCCCGGGGGACCCGGTCGAGATCATGCTGGGGCCCAGCCCGGCACAGGAACAGGTCGAGGCGATCCGGGCGCGGTACGGGCTGGACCGCCCGGCGTACCAGCGGTTCCTGACCTACCTCGCCGGGGTGGCGACCGGGGACCTCGGGCAGAGCATCTACTACGACCGGCCGGTCCTCGAGATGATCATGCTCCGGCTCCCGGTGACGCTGTACCTCACCGTGTCGGCGTTCGTCTTCGCGATCGTGACCGCGATACCGCTGGGCGTCATCTCGGCGAAGCGGCGCAACAAGCCCGCCGACCACGTCTCGCGGATCGTCTCGCTCATCGGCGTGTCGACGCCGTCGTTCTGGATCGGCCTCATGCTCATCATCGTCTTCGCGTTCTACTTGGGGTGGTTCCCGGCGCGGGGGCTCCCGGTGCCGTGGGCGTCGCCGGCCGACGTCAGGGGCGCGGAGACGCAGCTCCAGGTCCTGCGGACGTCGCTGTACCACCTCGCGATGCCGATGGTGGCGCTGGGAACGCTCCAGATGGCGCAGATCACGCGGATCGAACGGTCGTCGATGGTGGAGTCGCTCCAGGGCGAGTACGTCAAGCTCGCCCGCGCCTACGGCGTCTCCGAGTCGAAGATCGTCCGCAAACACGCCTTCCAGGTCGCACAGCTGCCCGTGATCACGATCGTCGGCCTCGGCCTCTCGACGGCGCTCGGCGGGGCGGTCCTCACCGAGACCGTCTTCGAGATCCAGGGGATGGGCCGGCTGATCATCACGGCGATCAACAACCAGGACTACGAGCTCATCATGGGGACGACGTTCATGTTCGGCGTCGCGTTCGTCGTCGGCGTCATCATCACCGACATCGCGTACGCCTACATCGACCCCCGCGTCGCCTACGGTGACGAGACATAATGGCTACCGAAACAGACTCAGCGACCGACGGCTCGACGGACACGGAGGGAACGGGTGCCGGAGAAGTCGAGGCCCGCGTCGGCCTCCGGTACACCCTGCGGCAGGTGAAACGCGACACGACGGCCCGGATCGGGATCTACACCGTCGGGTTCATCACGCTCGTGGCGGTGCTCGGCTCGCTCGACTACTACGTCTTCGACTACGGCGTCGCGGAGGCGATCTGGTACAGCCCGGTCCAGGACCCCGAACAGGTCCGGCGGCTCCTCCCGCCGGTCGGGATGGAGAACCAGTACGGGCAGGGCACGCTCGAACACCCGATGGGGACCGACCACCGCGGCCGCGACATCCTCGGCCGGCTGTTCTACGGCACGCGGATCGCCATCACCGTCGGGTTCATGGCCACGGCGATCGGCCTCGTCGGCGGCACGCTGATCGGCGCGGTGTCGGGGTACTACGGGGGCTGGATCGACGACGTGCTCCAGCGCGTCACGGAGACCATCTACGCGATCCCGTTCCTCGTGTTGGTCATCGCGTTCATGACCGCATTCGGGCGGGACCTCAGCTTCGCGATGATCGGCGTGGGGATCACGTCCGTCCCGGTGTTCAACCGGCTGATCCGTTCCCGCGTCGTCTCCGTCCGCGAGGAGGACTACATCGAGGCCGCCCGCGCGGCGGGCGTGAAAGACCGGAACATCATCCTGCGGCACGTCATCCCGAACAGCTTCGCCCCGGTGCTCGTCCAGGCGACGCTCCAGATCGGGGTGAGCATCCTCATCGTCGCCGGGCTCTCGTTCCTCGGCTTCGGCGCGCAGCCGCCGACGCCGTCGTGGGGGCAGATGCTCTCGGCGTCGCGGAACTACATGCTCCCGGCCCCGACGTTCAGCCTCTTCCCCGGCATCGCGATCCTGATCACCGTCATCGGCTTCAACATCTTGGGCGACGGCCTCCAAGACGCCCTGGACCCGCGGATAAACAACTGATATGACCGAACCACTACTCAGCGTACGCGATCTCAAGACACAGTTCTTCACCGAAGACGGGACGGTCCGCGCCGTCGACGGGATCTCCTTCGACGTGTACGAGGGAGAGATCGTCGGGCTCGTCGGCGAGTCCGGCGCGGGCAAGTCCGTCGCGACCTCCAGTATCCTCCGGCTGGTCGACAGCCCGGGCGAGATCGTCGGCGGCGAGATCGAGTTCAAAGGCGAGACGATCTTCGGGCTCGAGGAGGACGGCGCCGGCGAACTGCGGCTGCGAGACGAGATGCTCACCGAGTCCGAGATGCGCAAACGGATCCGCGGCCGCGAGATCGCGATCATCTTCCAGGACCCGATGGAGTCGCTGAACCCCGTCTTCACCGTCGGGGGGCAGCTCCGCGAGTTCATCGAGATCAACCGCGACCTCGACCCGGACGAGGCGAGAGAGGAGGCGATCGACATGCTCCGGGAGGTCGGGATCCCCGCGCCGGAGTCCCGGTACGACGAGTATCCGCACCAGTTCTCCGGGGGGATGCGCCAGCGCGTGCTGATCGCGATGGCGCTCGCGTGCCAGCCGGACCTGATCATCGCCGACGAGCCGACGACCGCCCTCGACGTCACGGTCGAAGGCGAGATCCTCGAGATGGTGACGGACCTACAAGAGAAGTACGACACGTCGTTCATCTGGGTCACCCACGACATGAGCGTCGTCGCGGAGATCTGCGACCGGGTCAACGTGATGTACCTCGGCGAGATCATCGAGCAGGCCGAGGTGGACGACCTGTTCTACGACACGAAGCACCCGTACACGTCGGCGCTGCTCGACTCGATGCCGCGACCGGACAAGACGGTCGACGAGCTCAGGCCGATCGAGGGGGTGATGCCCGAGGCGATCAACCCGCCCTCGGGCTGCCGGTTCCACTCCAGGTGCCCCGAGGCCCGGGAGGTGTGCCGCGAGGTCCACCCGGACCTGCGGGACCTGAGCGACGAGGGCGCGGCGACGCACACGGGCGCGTGCGTGAAACACGACGCGTTCGACGTCGGTTACGACGACAGCCCGGCGATCGAGACGCAGACCGGGAGCGGGTTCTCCGCCGGCCTCACGGAGACGGGGGGTGAGGCGGAATGAGCGGGGTCGGCCCCGCCGAGTCGGACCCCGACGCCCTGCTCCAGGTCCGCGACCTGTGCAAGTACTTCGACAACGACAGCGGCCTCCTCGGCAGCGTGGGCCTCGACGACGAGTTCCCGTACGTCACCCGGTCGTCGTCGAACGTGCGCGCGGTCGACGGCGTGAGCTTCGACATCAAGGAGGGGGAGACGCTCGGGCTGGTCGGCGAGTCCGGCTGCGGGAAGTCGACGCTCGCGCGGACCGTCCTCCGGTTGCTCGAACCGACGAGCGGGAGCGTCTACTTCCAGGGCGAGGACCTCGCGTCGCTGTCCGGCGAGCCGCTGCGGCGGATGCGGAAGGACATGCAGATGATCTTTCAGGACCCGCAGTCGTCGCTCGACCCGCGGATGAAGGTCGGTCCGATCGTCGAGGAGCCGATGCAGGCCCACGGGATGCTCGACGAGGAGGGGCGCGAGGCGCGCGCCAAGGAGCTGTTAGAGAAGGTGGGGCTCGACCCGCAACACTACAACCGGTACCCCCACGCGTTCTCCGGCGGGCAACGCCAGCGCGTCAACCTCGCGCGGGCGCTGTCGGTGAACCCCGACTTCATCGTCTGCGACGAGCCGGTGTCGGCGCTCGACGTCTCGATCCAGGCGCAGGTGCTCAACACGATGGAGGAGCTGCAAGAGGAGTTCGACCTGACGTACCTCTTCATCGCGCACGACCTGAGCGTCATCCGGCACATCTCCGACCGGGTGGCGGTGATGTACCTCGGCAACATCGTCGAGCTGGCCGACAAGGAGGAGCTGTTCGAGAACCCGAGACACCCGTACACCCGGGCGCTGCTCGACGCGATCCCGGTGCCGGATCCGCGGAGCGGCGGCCGCGACGAGCTCCTGTCCGGCGACGTTCCGTCGCCGATCGACCCGCCCTCGGGCTGCCGGTTCCGGACGCGGTGTCCGAAGCTGATCCAGCCGGAGGCGTACGACATGACGGACGAGACGTGGCGGAACGTCGTGCGGTTCCAGCGGGCGGTCAAGCGCCGGGCGTTCGAGGAGACCGATCCCGACGCGCTCCGCGGTCGGTACTTCGACGACGGCGTACCGAGCGGCGACGCGGGCACGCTGCTCGACGAGGCGCTCGGCCACATCCAGCGCGACGAGTGGGACGACGCCGAGGCGATCCTCACCGAGCGGTTCGCGGACGAGAGCGTCTGCGCGACGGCGAAGCCGGCCTACGAGATCGAGTCGGCCCTGACCGACGGCCGCCACTACGCCGCGTGTCACCTGCGCCGCGACGAGGCGGTCGCCAGCGCCGTCGACGAGAGCGCGTTGGACGGCGCGGCGCGCCTCGGCACGCCCGAGGCGGACGACTGAGCGGCCCGCCGCCGCGTTTTTTCTGAAGACGTGCGGAGCCGACCGGGGGTCGCCGGCTATCGGATCCGTATCCGAACGCTGTCCTCGTGACGCTCGTCGGCGTCGGGGACCGGAACGAACGCCGAAATCGTGTGTTCCCCCCGGTCGGCGCGGACGGAGCGGTCGAGGCCGTCGCCGTCGGTCCGGCGGAAGCGGCCGTTCCAGGTGGCCGTCGCCCGCTTCGTCTCCCCGGCCCGGAACGCGAGCGTAGACTCCTCGGCGCGCACGTAGAGCCGCTCGTCCGTGGCCTCTAACACGCCGTCGACCGCCCAGCCCCACGCGCGGCGGGTCGAGGTGGGAACCTCGACCGGAACCGGCAGTCGGTTGCGGATCGCGACGGTGATCGTGACCGGTTCGTCGGGCGCGTACTCGGCGGCGTCCGTGCTGACGGCGACGTCGACCGCGCGCCGCGCCACCGACCGGGGCACGACGCGACCGAGGGCGCTCGAGAGGTAGTTCTTCGTCTCGTCGAAGCCGGTGCGGTCCGTCGAACTGTCGTGGCGTCTGTCGACCATGTGGGGCTCTGAAACCGGGAGGGACGAGGCGTCGGTCGCCGTTCGGGTCGCGGTACGCGTGTCGCGGTACTAAGGGTTCGGGTCGGCGGACGGCGGCGACGGACGCTCGTTTGGGTCGTGGCGGAAGCCTCCGATCGGGACAAGGGTCGGATTCTTGCCATCTCGCACAGCACGTAACGAGTGGGGGCACAGGTTCAGGATCCGGTGAAAAAGCTCGGTCCGAACGGGGAGATCGAGTACCGATAACTCATTATATCGAAAGCGTTAATTATTGTGCTTAGGGATCAAGTGTGTATGTCTGACAAAGACAATTTCAAACGGCGCCAGTTCCTCCGAGTGACTGGAGCGTCGGCACTCACGGCTAGCATCGCGGGCTGTTCCGGGAACGGCGGCGACGGCGGAGACGGATCCGACGGCGAAGACGGAATGGACGGATCCGACGGCGAAGACGGAGACGACGGCGGAGACGGGGACGACGGCGAGTTGGAACTCCCGTCTTCGTACCCGTACGGAGCGAACGAGAACCGGATCCAGGAGGCCCGAGCGGCGATGGAAGAGGCCGGGTACGGGCCCGACAACCGGTTCAGCCTCGATTGGCTCCAGTACAACTCGCCGGCGTGGGAGGAGATCGCGAATACGCTCCGAGCCCGCCTCGAGTCGGTCTACATCGATATGAACATCAGCAAGGCCGACTTCGGCGCCCTCCTCGAGCGGACCGAGAAAGGCGAGATGGACGCGTTCACCCTCGGTTGGATCGCGGACTACCCGGGGATCAGGAACTTCACGCAGCTGGTCGATCCGGACAACACGGTTTACGACGCCGAAGGGGCGTCGCCGAACGGCGCACGGCTGTTCTGGAGCGAAGACTCCTACACCGACCCCCAAGTCCGTAGCGCGATGACGGAGGCGTTCGCGGGGATCTCGGGCAATCCGGAGAACACCGACGAGGCGGCAAGCGCACGCGGCGACGCGACCCTCCGGCTGGAGAAGCTGCTCTGGGAGTCCGCGGCGCTGCTCCCGGTGTACCACAGCGTCGAGGACCTGTTCTGGTACGACCGAGTCGACTACGACCCGCCGGGCGGGATGGGCGCGTCCCGGGCGAAGACCAGCACGTCCGTCCGCGGGCTCGAAGGCAGCAGCACGCTGAACGGGACGTCCGCGACGTTCAACGCGCTCGACCCGATCGCCTCGGGGAACACGGCGAGCGGCGCCAAGATCATGGACATGTTCGACGCGCCGTTCAACTACGTCAACGGGACGGTCGAGGTCGAACCGCTCCTGATCGAGGACTACTCCACGAACGACGACCTCACCGAGTACGAGTTCACCCTCAAGGAGGGAATCCAGTTCCACGGCGACTACGGAGAGGTGACCGCGGACGATATGGTCTACTCGATCCGACGGCTCGTCGAGTCCTCGAACTCGACGAACACCTACTTCCCGATCAGCGTCCTGAACATCGACCGCGAGGAGGACGAGGACGGGAACGTCGTGCCGGAGTCGGTCGCCGTCGAAGCGACCGGCGACTACACCTTCACCGTCACGCTCCGCGAGCCGTTCGGCTACGCGCTCGAGGTGCTCAGCTACTCGGCGTTCTCGGCCGTCCCCGAGGGCATCGTCGGCGACATCGAAGGGTACGACGGCGACATGACCTTCCAGGAGTTCTCGACGAACCCGGTCGGCTGCGGTCCGTTCGTCTTCGAGCAGTGGGAGTCCGGCGTCGGCGGCGAGTTCCGTGCCTCGGCGTTCGGGGACTACCACGGCGATGCGCCGGCGATCGACAACGTCCAAGACGCGATCCTCAGCGATCCGAACGCGATCTACAATCGGTTCCTCAACGAGAACGCGGACGCCGGCGGGATCCCGACCTCGCAGTTCGATCCCGGGCTCATCGACCTGACGAGCCAAGACGGCGCCCAGCAGACCGGAACGTACGGGCCGCTCGGGAACGACAAGACGGTCAACATGTCGCGGACGCCGACCATCGACACGTTCTACGTCGGGTTCAACATGGAGAACGTGCCCAAGCCGGTCCGGAAGGCGATGGCGTACGTGATGACGCGCGACGACTTCGTCGAGAGCGTGTTCAAGGGCCGCGGCGAGTCCGCGTACCACCTCACGCCCCCGCAGGTCTTCCCCGGCGGCGGTGACGGGTACGCCAACCACTGGCAGGGCGAGTAACCCGCGACAGCGTCGCTTATCGGCTTCGGACCGGCCGTTCGCCCTCCCTCGCAGTCGTTTGATCGGTATGGTTAAGAATGGCCACCAGTATCACTCCATTACGTTTGCGTCCCACAGATTCGACGAACGATCGACAGTCGTTGACGGCACCGACAAGTCGCGCGCGGGGTGTCCGGACCGTGTTACGTTCGTGCGGGCCGGTCCCGGCTAATCAGTCCTCCCAGCCTCAACCCGTCGGCGGGACATCGGTTCCCGGCCCGGTGATCGGAGCATGAATCGAGGCGTCTACATACTCAAGCGGTTAGGACTCGCGATCCCGGTGATGATATTCGGGATCACGATGTCGTTTCTGATCCTCTACCTCGGGCCGATCGACCCCGTCGGGAGCATCCTCGGTCGACAGGCGACGCCGGCGGACATCCGACAGCTCCGGATGGCGCTGAACTACATCGACTCGGCCGGAAACCCCGTTCCCCTGTGGGAACAGTACTTCCGAGTCGTCAGCGACCTGTTCCTGCTCGACTTCGGTGACTCGTGGGTCATCCAGCGCGAGACGCCCGTCACCACGCTCATCATCAACCGGATGCCCGCGACGCTCTGGCTCGGGTTCTGGTCGGTCGTCATCGCGCTCGGGGTCGGCGTCCCGGTCGGGCTGTACGCCGGCCTGCGCGCGAACACGTTCCGCGACTACGCGAGTTCGGGGTTCGGGATCATCTGGCGCGCGATGCCGAACTTCTGGCTCGCCGTCATCATCTCCGGGCTGATCACCGCCGGTGGCGCCCTCAGTTTCTACCGCACGGCGATC
>Ga0209946_1000155_pt1 | contig 27740 bp, 22 predicted proteins | sample SalPon2_A_H2O_MG_FD_185704 | JGI IMG/M metagenome (GOLD analysis project Ga0209946, IMG submission 185704) | Salt pond water microbial communities from South San Francisco under conditions of wetland restoration - Salt Pond MetaG R2_A_H2O_MG... | ecosystem: Environmental > Aquatic > Non-marine... | reverse complement strand
GAACCGGCCATGCCACAGCAGGTCGTATCGAGCACGTCGACCTCGTATCCCGCCCGCCGCAGGACGCCGACCGCATGATGATCGCGGCTGGCGGCGGTCTGATGACAGTGGCCGTGGTAGGACAGCATGCCACCGGCGTCAGTATCAAGCGCCTCGTCGAGTTGGAAAGTATCGAGATACTCCATCACGCTGTAGCTGTTGTCGGCGACAGCCACAGCGTCGTCGCCCGACAGCAGGTCCAGGTAGTCCTCTTGATACATCACCGCGTCCGATGGTTCGACGCTGACAATATCCCAGCCGTCGTCGACTCTCGGGGCCAGTGCGTCGACGTTCTTTCGGGCGGTAGCTTTCGACCGATCCAGCAGGGCCTTCGAGTGGGCGGGTCGACCGCTGTCGGTCACGTCGTCGGGGATTTCGACGTACACGCCCGCGGCCTCCAGCACCTCGACTGCGGCTTTGCCGACTTCCGGTTGCGTGTAGTTGGTGTAGGGATCGGCAATCAGCAGTGCCTTCCGGTCGGCCTCGGATTCGGAGAGTGCGGGCAGTCGCTTTCGATCCCACTTCTGAAGCGTCTCGCGTTTGAACGTGGGCAGGTCACGTTCGCGAGCGATCCCGGCTGTCTTTTCGGCGATCAGCCCCGCCCCCGGGAGACTCGTCGCCCAGTTCGAGAGCGGCGCAAAGGTACTCCCCAGACTGTACAGCGTCTCGACGTTGGCAAACAGTCTGTCCCGTAGGTCGATTCCCTCGCGTTGGTGGTACTCGTGTGTGACCTCAGTTTTGAGCTTTGCCATGTCGACACCGCTGGGACAGTCCCGTTTACAGCCCTTACAGCCGATACAGAGGTCGAGTACCTCATGCATAAACTCGTCCGAGAAGGCGTCGTCGGGGAGGTCGCCGCTCATCGCGCGACGGAGCATGTTGGCACGGCCGCGAGTCGAGGTGATCTCCTCGTGTTCGGTCGCCCGATAGGTCGGACACATGATCGAGCCAGTGGTGTCCTGATGGCCGGTACAGCCTGCACAGCCGTGACAAAGCTCGGCCATTCCTTGGAAGCCGTTCTCGTTGTCCCAGCGCAACTCCGGTTCGAATCCGGCGTCGAACTCGTAGTCGGAGTCGTACCGCAGGTTCTCTCGCGGGTCGGAGTCCCCACAGACGTTGCCCGGGTTCAACAGCCCCTGTGGATCGAAGGCGGTCTTGAGTTCCCGGAAGGCGTCCCAGAGTGTCTCGCCGTAGAGCTTCCGGTTCCACGTCGACCGAGCGCGGCCATCACCGTGTTCGCCCGACACGGACCCGCCGTACTCGATGACGAGGTCGGTCACGGCGTCCGAGATTTCGAACATTGTCTCGATGCCGTCGTCGGCTTTAAGATCGAGTAGCGGCCGGATATGGAGGACTCCCGGCCCTGCATGGGCGTAGTAGGATGCAAAGGTATCGTACTCGTCGAACAGCGCCTGAATGTCGGCGACGTATTCCGGGAGGTTCTCCGCTGGAACAGCCGTGTCCTCAACGAACGGCCAGTGTTTCTCGTCGCCAGTCCGCGAGAGGAGAATGGGGAGACCCGCTTTCCGCATCTTCCAGAATTTGGCCTGTCGCTTGGGGTCGTAGGCCTCCAAGGCGTCGACTGCGTAGGTCTCCTCTGTGGTCCGGACAGGTGTGTTACTCGGGTCGACGGCGGCGTCGTAGTCCGGCAAGCGATCGGCGAGTAGATCCGCGATCTTTTGCTTGCCGTCCGCTACCGAGTCGGCATAGAACTCGACCAAGAGCGTCGAGTCGGTCCCCTCGGGCAACGTCCCCACGGCCTCGGCGAACTCCGGGGTATCGCGGGCCAGGTCGAGCAACACGTCGTCCATCACCTCGACAGCTGCGGGGTCGTGTTCGAGAATCGGCGCGACATCGTGCATCGCCGACAGCACGTCGGAGTAGGTCAACAGCACCACCGATGTCTCGTTGGGGACGGGTTCGAGCGAGACGGTCGCCTCGGTGACGATTCCCAGGGTTCCCTCGCTGCCGGCCATCAGCCGGCCAACGTTGACTTCGCCACGTTCTTCTGCGTCTTCGACCAGTTTGTCGAGGTTGTACCCCGAGACGTTCCGCATCAGGTCGGGGTACCGCTCTTTGACTTCCTCGGGATGTTCCTTGAGAATCTTTGAGACGACCGCGTACACACGGGCCTCGATGCCGGGGTCAGCAAGCGTGGCCGTCTGTTCGGCCCGCTTGTGGAGCTCGTCAACAGACATCCACTCGAAGGTGGTGACCGTTCCGTCCGCGAGGACGACCTCGCAGGCTTCGAGATAGCCGTCGGCCTTCTCGTATTTGAGTGAATGTGCACCGGTCGTGTTGTTGCCGATACAGCCCCCGAGCACGCTCTTGTCGCCCCACGCCGGGTCAGGGGCGTACTTCAGGCCGTGAGGTTCGAGCCGATCGTTGAGCCGTGCGAGGGTAATCCCTGGCTGGGCGGTCGCAGTCCCTGCCTCCGGGTCGACGTCGACGAAGCCGTTCAGTTCCTTTTTGAAATCGAGGACGACCGCTTCGTTGACCGTCTGCCCGGCGAGACTTGTCCCGCCGCCCCGGGGGAGGACTGGTATCTCTTCGTCGGCGCAGTACTCCATTACGGCCTGGACATCGGCGGTAGACGTGGGGACAACGACACCGATTGGCAGTTGGCTGTAGGCGCTTGCGTCGGTCGCATACAGGTTTCGCGTGTAGCTGTCAAAACGGACATCGCCGTCGACGAGCGACTCGAGGTCGGCGACCAGTTCCGGTTCCTCGATATCCTGGCTCCGGTAGTCATAGTCGGTGCGTGGATCGGCCGCTGGGTCCGGATGATGGTCCGGGTTCGTCTCTGATGGCTTGCTCATGCAGTGTGTCTGCTTTCGTATTTCTCTGTGGTATCTTTGCGGGTGATCGGCAGTTCGACCGTGGGGTTTCCGGGGCCCCTATCGTCCGATACCGATCAAAACACCCCCGGGAAGAGAACGTAGACGCCAAGGCCGGTTAGCAACCCACCGCCGATAATGTAATAGGCGACTGGCAGGAGGTTCAGTCGGATTACCCGGCCGGTCGACCCGACCAAACCGACCGTCGCCAGTGCTGCGATGACGTTGTGGATGGCGATCGTGTTACCGATGGCCGCACCGATCGTCTGGGCGGCCAGCAGGACGACAGTCGGCATCCCCAAGGCCGTGCCAATCTCGAACTGGAAGGCGGCGAAGGTGATGTTGCTGACGGTGATCGAGCCGGCAACGAACGCGCCGATCAGACCGACCATCGGCGCGAAAAACGGATAGGCCGCCCCAAGCCCGGAAGCAGTTCCGTCGGCGAGGACGACGATCATGCTGCCGTCGACCGGTGCAGTGCCGTGAGCGTCGGTTGACAGCATAATCTCGACCATGGCAATGACGAACGCCAACACAACCGCTGGCGAAATGATTTTGCCGACGGCCTCTTTCCAGGCGCCAGCAACCTGCTCGGTTGTCATGCCGAAGATCGGGATGGCCACGAGTGCGCTTACCAGCAGCCACGTCCCGGGGACGTAGGCCCACCCGATCGACCCCTGGATACCGGTTCCGAAGATATCCCACTGGAGGGTCATCAGCGGTCCTTCTTGGAGGAACGTCGCCACTGGGCCAATCACGCGGGTGCTGATAAGCAACACGACCAACACGATGTAGGGCGACCACGCCCGAAGCAGTCCCATGGACGGCGTGTCAACGGGTGCTGAGTCGGACGTGCTGACGCCGCCGTCCGCTGCGGTTCCGGAGCCAGTGGCCGTTCCGCTGTCGCCGCCGGGTTCGATTTCGCCGACCCAGTGGTCGGGCCACTCCTCGTGTGGCGGGAAGTGCCACTCAGTTTCGGGTTCGAACAGGCCGGCCTTGAGCAATCCGACGACGACTCCTGCGCCAATCATCGAGGCCAATAGCGACGGCAGTTCCGGGCCGATGAAGTAGGCGGCCCCGACGTAGGGTACTGCGAAGGCAACGCCGGCAACGATTGCGAGTGGCACGACTTCCCAGACCGGCGCCAGCGTTCGCTCCTCGCCGAAGAAGTAGACCACCATCGCAACCGCAATCAGCGGCATGAAAATGCCCAGCAGTCCGTTGAAAAGCCCCGCGTAGATCGCTGCCTCGGCGGAGTACTGGCCCACGGTCATCCCGGCCCCGTCAGCAATCTGTGTCTCGGCCGCCGACAGCGGGGTTTCGAAACCGACGATGATCGGCGTGCCGACCGCGCCGAATACGGTCGCAATAGCGTGGCCGATGAGCGCCGCGACGACCGCCGCCAGTGCGGGGAATCCCAACGCCAACAACAGGGGCGCGACGACTGCGGCTGGTGTGCCGAACCCGGCTACTCCCTCGATAAACGTGGCTAAAAAGAACCCCAGCAGTATCACCTGTACCCGTCGGTCGTCGCTGATAGTGGCGAACCCAGCGTTGATCCGGTCGACCGCGCCCGAACGCATGAGCGTGTACAGGAGCACCAGTGCCCCCAGTACGATCCAGAGAATCTCGATTGCGGCCATCACGCCACTGAGGCTGGCGGCGGCGACATACTCGAGCGGCATCTCCCAGACGGCATAGGCGATGACGGCTGCTGTGGCCCACGCAATCGGCATGACGCGGACAGCCGGCCAGAGTAGCCCGACCAACAGCACCGCGACGATTACGAGCGGCACAACTGCCAGCAGTGTCTCAAACACGGCGAGTGCCCCCTGGCCGGCCGAAACCACTACTTAGTGGCGCAGTGTCTCTTTGCTGTCCCTTCGCGCTGTACCCCTGTTCGAGTGGCACTAACATGCGGTTCATATGGCCTCCGTTCGACACTTTGTCACAACTACTCCTTACTCATTGTACATGATAATATTTTGGGCAACCGGCGATTCCCGAGACAACGTAGGATATTAGAACCAACATGTATAGATATTGCCAGAGACCAATAGAGTAGCACGGTAAAAAGCGACAACCGCCATCAACTGCTTTTCTACGGTCGCTCTTCAGTGCTGAGTGTACGAATAGCTGCCCGCGAACGACACACACTTGGGGGTTGATTTCGAATCCGGTAACGATTGATCACTGCCAGCGGAGTGGCTTTGGTACCCTATGCCGTGGAAATCCCCTCCGTAATTTACGGTGGAAGCAGCGCAAACGCCTACGACGTCAGTTATCGGATGAAGCGCGTAAGCGTTATCCACTGAGACTCGATTCAATCAACTTTTTTGACCGAGCATAATCATGATTGGGTATGAGCAAGAAGCTCTCGCCAGCAGTCACGCTCACGCGTGAACAGAAAGAGCAGCGGCGGTTGGCCGCTGCTCAGGATCTTCTAGAGGGCGAAAAGAGCCAAGCACAGATCGCTGAGGTTCACGGTGTGACGCCGTCGGCTGTTTCTAAGTGGAAAACCACGCTGGAAAAAGAGGGGATTGAGGGGCTCAAAAGCACGACCGATGAAGGAAACCAGGGGCCTGATTCTCAACTCAATGAGCAAGACCGAGAGCAACTCGTCGAGTTACTCGAAGAAGGAGCACAAGCTCATGGCTGGGAAACCGATCTCTGGACCTCGAAGCGTGTTGCGGCACTGATTGAACAGGAGTTTGACATCGACTACACGCCACGCCATTGCTCACGGATCCTCCGTGAGCTTGGCTATCGTCCCGTCAAACCTAGAGAAGGTGCCGCTGAGAAAGACCCTGAAGAGAAGAAACGCTGGCTCAACGAGGAAGCCGAACGGCTCAAAAAAAGCTAGCCGACGGCGAGAGGCTTCTCTGTATCGACGAATCACCGTACCATCACACTCCAGTCACGACCGAGCGATGGGCCAAAGAGGGATCGTATCTGACCCTTTCGCCAGTTATCGCGGACTGGCGAAAGGCCTCTGCCATCGGTGCTGTTGCGCTCTGGTTCGGTGAGAATGACGAGCTTGAGACGAAGGTCTTCTTTCGGCTGCACCCGGATGAAAACGTGACAAGTAACCTGACCCACGATTTTCTGTATCAAGTTCGCCTGCAACTGGACGGACAGCTGACGGCCCTGTGGGATCGTGCATCTGCCCATACGGCGAACAGAGTCGAGCGATACGACCGGATGGACGAGGTTCGCCTACCAACAGCCTGTCCTGAGTTGAACCCGTGTAGGGGAGTCTGGGACTGGTCAAAACTGAACGACATGGGGAACGTGACCCCCCAGGATTTCGAGAAGTTGGTTTCTCGGACACGTGCATCTCTCACGAAACTCCAGCATCGTGACCACATACACCGATGGTGCTATCACCAGGTAGTGATTGAGTTAATCGAGTCTTGACACATATTGTCGATAGCCCACGTGGTCCGTTTGAAGACCTCACCTGGACCGCAAAAGGCGTCGATATCGTCCCAGAACACAACATGCTCTCGGACCTCTCTGACCACCTGGCACGTGAGCAATCGAAAGCCGAAGACCTCGGTGACGCGTACAACATCCACGCACAACTCCGGCGTGTCCTCCGAGAGGGCGGCGTCGGCGATCATTACGATGTTCTCATCTGTGACCCACCGGCGACTGAATCGGACCACCTCTACAACGCTATCTACGCGACGCCGACTCTCGTACTCCCTCTCGAACCTTCGTGGAAAGGACAGGCCTCCGTGGAGGGGCTGGCAGACCTTGCCACCAACTTTGCTGGCCAGCTGAACATTGACGTTGGGGTCCCTGATACTATCCCGAACGGTGTCAAGAACACATCCGACCAGCGGGTGATTCTGGAGGAAATCCAGCATCCGACTCCGGAGGTCATCGGGGACCGAACCTTCCTCATCGAAAACTGCTGGAAACAGCAGTGTTCGGCATACAGGTACGTCCAAGAACACCGGGACTGCTGCCGGGACTACGCGATTGAGACACTTGCCCAGTTCGATCGCATCGCTCGGTTCTCCGAGGCTGAGGTCGGGCTCGAAGTACCGGATGCACCAGTGCTGGGGGCGCTGGAGAAGCCAGCATGCCGGGATTCAACAGCGGTGAGAGTGACGACGATCCGCTGGGCAGCGGCGAGAGCGGCACCGATACGACAGGTTCGTCTGACGGGACGGAAACGCAATCGTCGGTGCCCGCCGCAAGCGAGCCAGACCCAAGCGCTACCCAGGAGAGACACACCAGCGCAGCATCGGAACTGCCGTGTATCTTCGACCGGTCGAGTATAACTGATGGTCGGCAACAGACGGTACTGCTCCATCCGCAGCAATCAACGCTCGATAGGCAACGCCAGGTGAGATCCGATGTCGAGTCGGCACTGTGAGAGACGGTGAAGAAGGCCGACCTCCGGGGGGCAGCCGTCATCGTCGGACTGCAGCAGGTCGACGACGCTACGGACATTCTGGCAGAGCGGGGCTACGGTCGCTGAGTCCCTTCGACAAATACCCTATCACCCCGATATCGACACGCGCTATCTATTAGCTGTTTGCCCGGCAGTACGCAAGGCTAGTCCTTTCGACATATATGCCAGTGCAGTAGATGGAGCAGAAAATGCAGTCACCGCGACAGCAGTGCCACAATCGACGGCGATACTTTCCCTGAAAGTCGACCGTTATCCATCGCCAACTTCCCGTTCGATAACCTCCCGCTCAGAATCGGACGGAGTGGTATGTGATCGGCGTTCCGCCTCGGAGCGGTCGTTCCAGTGGCAGGCGACCTCTCGGTCCGCTTCCCCATCGACCGTCTGGAGATCCGGCGTCGATTTGACACACCGGCCGTCGATAAATTCGGGGCACCTCGTATGGAACCGACAGCCACTGGGAGGGTCCGTGGCGCTTGGTGGTGTTCCATCTAGAAGGTTTCGCGAATCGGTCGTGTCGTTGTCCATGCTGGGAATCGCAGCGACGAGTGCACGGGTATATGGGTGACGGGGATCCTGAAACACGTCCGACGCCGGGCCTTTCTCGACGAACTCCCCCGCATACATCACCGCGATGCGGTCACAGACGTGCCGGACAACATCCAGGTTATGCGAGATGATGATGTACGTCAGGTCGAGTTCCGATTGGAGCCGTTGAATCAGGTTCAGAATCTGGGCCTGGAGCGTCACGTCCAGCGCGGAGACGGGTTCGTCGAAGATCAGCAGGTCCGGTTCGAGGATGAGCGCCCGACAGAGTCCCACTCGTTGCAGTTGGCCACCGGACAGTTCGTGTGGATAGGCATCCATTTGACCTGGCGTCAGCCCGACTTTGCGAAACAGCGACTCGACACGTTCCCACCGAGTAGCCGGTTCGCCGATGTCGTGGACGTCGAGGGGTTTCCGAACGCTCTCCCCGACCGTTTGCCGCGGATTCAACGCCGAGAGGGGGTCTTGGAACACGTACTGTATGCGGCGTCTGAACGGTTTCAGCTCGGAACCGCTGTAGGTCCCCAGATACTCGCCGTCGAACTCGACGGTCCCCTCAGTCGGTTCGTGGAGACGCGCCACGGTCCGTGCGAGAGTACTCTTTCCGGAGCCCGACTCCCCGACGATACCGACAGTTTCGCCCCGCTTTACATCGAGGTCCACTCCGTCGACGGCTTTCACGTGCTTTGTGTCGCCGGCCAAGCGCGATAGCAAGCCGTTGCTCACCGGGAAGTGTTTCTTGATACTGGTCAGTGACAGCAACGGCGCTGCCGTGTCTCTGTGTCCGTTCGTTCGTACTGCCGACTGGGGGTCCATCTGGTCAGTCATTGGCTATGGTCTTCCACGCTCTGCTCTGAACCGACACGCGCCGACGGCGTCTCAGCTTCCGCCGTTCGGTCGGTCTCATTGTCCGTCCAGAGGTCGTCTACGTCCCGACCGCTGTGCTGCGAATCGTGAAGGTGACAGTGGCTCATGTGGTTCAGACTGACTTCCGCTTCGGGGAGCGGCTCCGAACACGCCTCGAACTCCGCTGGACAACGGTCGCGGAAGGGACAGCCGCTGGGTCGGTCAGTCGGGTCTGGCGCTGCTCCCGGGATGGTGGCCAGCTGTTTGCCCTCGACGTTTTCGTACTTCGGGATGCTGTTGAGGAGCCCTCTCGTGTACGGATGGCGCGGGTTGTCGAACAGTTGGTCTGTGGGCGCATGTTCCATCACAGAGCCGGAGTACATCACCGTCACCGTATCACAGGTTTCGGCGACGACACCGAGATCGTGAGTTATCAGCAAGATCGCGATGTTGAACTCCGCTGCGAGGTTCTCCAGTTCTTCGAGGATGTTTGCCTCGACGGTGACATCGAGTGCCGTCGTCGGTTCGTCCGCGATGATGAGAGAGGGGTCCCCAGCGAGTGCCTGAGCAATCATGACTCGCTGGCGCTGACCGCCGCTGAGCTGGTGTGGATACTCCGTAGCTCGTTGCTCGGGGTCAGGGATGCCGACCGTCTCCAGCAATTCGACGGCCCGGCGCCAGGACTCGGACTGCTTGTCGGTGCCGGTGACGTATTTTCGCCGAAGCTCGCTGAGTAGTCCGGTGGACTCATCGACGTCGCCGTGGTGGCGCACCACCTCGGCGACCTGTTCGCCGACCGAGATAACGGGGTTGAGTGCGGACAGCGAGTCCTGAAAGACCATCCCAATTTCGCCGCCGCGGATCGCCTGCATTTCCCGCTCAGATTTGTCGAGTAGCCCTTCGCCTCGATAGGAAAACCGCTCAGCCTCGACAACGCCGTCGTCCAGCAAGCGTATCACCGACTTTGCGGTCACACTCTTCCCTGAGCCGGATTCGCCCACGAGCCCGTGGATCGTCCCCGGTTCGACTTGGAGGTCAACGCCGTCGACGGCGTGCACGTCGGGGGCATCTTCTTTCGGGAAGGTGATTTCCAACTCACTGATATCGAGCAACGGGGACTCACTCATAGCGTGTCACCACCCTGGCGAACGTCGAAGCTATCCCTGAGTGCGTCACCGAAGAGGTTGATACCGAGTACCGTGATGACGATCAGTATTCCGGGGATGATGGAGATCCACCACGCCTGACTGATGAGCCCGCGTCCCTGCCCGAGCAGCGCACCCCAGGTTGGGGTCGTGGGTTTGACACCGACGCCCAGGAACGACAGCGTGCTTTCGGCAAGGATCGCCCGGGCAATGAGGACGGTAAACTGGACGATTATCGGCCCGACGGCGTTCGGTAGCACTTCCTTGAACATGATGTTGACATCGCCGACCCCGATGTTCTTTGCGGCCAGAACGTACTCCTGTTCGCTGATCGAGAGGACCTCGCCACGCACGATGCGTGCGAAGTCGTCGATATAGGCGAAGGCGATAGCGGCGATGACGTTCCAGACGCCCTGTCCGAATATCGCGACCAACATTATCGCGACCAGCAGCCAGGGGAACGCCCACGTGATGTCGACAAATCGCATGAGCAGGTCGTCGACCCAACCACCGAAGTAGCCGGCCCCGAGTCCAAGCGGGATGCCGATCAGGGCAGCGATCGAGACGGCGCCGAGACTCACGCCGAGACTGATGCGGGCCCCGAACATAATCCGGGACAGCATATCCCGGCCGAACGAGTCCGTCCCGAACGGATGGGCGTTGGCGCCTGGGGACTGCATGATCGCGAAGTTCTGTACCATCGGGTCGTGGGGGGCAAGCTCCGGGGCGAAAATCGCCGCCAAAACGAACCCGGCCACGATAGAGACGCCCAGTTTGGCCTTGATATCGCCGCTGACCGTCTCTCTGAAGCGTGCCAGAGCCCTGGACTGGATGCCGAACCAGGACTCGTCACGGCTGTATTCAGCACCCATCAGTTCTCACCGCCGTATCGGATCTTGGGGTTGATGTTCATGTATATGAGGTCTACAGCGAGGTTCATGAAGACGAATATCACCGATACCAGGATAACCGACCCCTGTACGATGGGGAAGTCCTGCCGTTCGATAGACCGAATGAGCAGACGACCGAAGCCCTGGATACCGAACACGATCTCCACCGCGACGATACCACCCAGAAGCAACGCGAACAGGATGCCTGCCACAGTGACGACGGGCATCAACGCGTTCTGTAACCCGTGTTTGAGCAGCGCCAGGCGGGGTGGGATCCCCTTCGCGCGGGCCGTCTGCATGTACTCCTGATTGAGGACGTCCAGCATCGACGATCGGGTCATCCGAGTGATGATACCGGCGTACGGCAGGCCCACTGCTATCGAGGGGAGGATGATGTTCGTGAACCACGGAACGACGCCTTCAGCTAACGGCGTGTATCCATAGGACGGGATGGCGGTGACGTTGTTGGCTACCAGCAGGATGAGCACGATACCGAACCAGAACGCCGGCATACTGATCGAGAGGAAGGCGATAGTCGTCCCGACGTAATCTTCCCACTGGTTCCGCCGAGTCGCACCGATGATGCCGGCGGGAACCGCGATGAGCAACGCAACCGTAATCCCGACGAGTGCGATGCTGAGGGTCGGCTCGGCCGCTGCGATAATCCGAGCCAGCACTGGCTCCCCCGTGTAGATGGACTCACCGAGGTCGCCCCGCAGCAGGTCGCTCATCCAGCGGTAATACTGGACGTATATCGGCTGGTTAAGGCCCAGTTCCTGTCGGACCGCCGCCAACGCGTCAGGGTCTGCATTGCCACCGAGGACGAGACGGGCAGGGTCACCCGGGACCGACCGGACGGCCACGAACACTACCGTTGCGACTACGTATACAACGGCTATGGCCTGCAACGTTCGTTTGACTGTGTATCGTGCTACACCCATCGTGCGTTACTCGAGTTGCGCCGAGTGGAAGTTGCTCAAGCCGGCCTGGTTCCCAACCCCGGACAGTGCGGTAGAGCTGCCTTTCGGAATCAACGGGAACGTCGTCATCACCCACGCCGTGTCTTCGATGAAGATCTCCTCTGCCTGTTTCATTATTTCGACGCGTTCCTCAGGATCGGCAGTTTTGAAGTCCTCCTCGAGCAATTGGTTGAACTCGTCGTTGCTATAGAGGTTCGCCTGCCAGTCCCCCGCAGACCCCTCCGCGGGCGTCTTGAGCTGTTTCCAGGTCGACATCCACGGGTCGATATCCACGTACCCGTCGTACATCACGAGTTCGTTCTCGTAGCTGTACAACGTGTCCCAGTAGGACGACTCCTGCTGGACGTTCAGTTCGACCGCGATACCGACCTCGCCGAGCATCTCCTGGATGACGGTCATCCGGCGCTCATCAGACGGGACGCCCATCAGGGTGAGTTCCATCCGGGTATCACCAGTGTAGCCGGCGCCGTCAAGCAGCGATTTGGCTGCCTCGGGGTCGTAGTACTGCCCTGGGTCCGGTTCCTCCTCGTGAAGCGCCGGAATCGACGGGTTAAACACCGAGTGAGCGGGCTCTGCGTAGCCGAAGTGTGCGCGTTCGACGAGCGCCTCACGGTCGATAGCCTTCGAGATGGCCTCGCGGACGTCTGGATCCGTCGTCGGCAGGTCCTCGTTCTGCCACTTGTCGGTCGCGGTTTCGCTCCCGCTGGCGTACTGCTGGAAGTCTACTTCGGCCGGGTCGTTGCACAGCGGTGCGATACAGAACCAGGCACCTGGGTTCGCCCCCACGACGTTGATAGAGTTCGAATTCTCCGCCTGTTTGGCGTTCTGTGCAGGAATCTCGTTCGTGTAATCGATCTCCCCGCCCTGTAACGCCGTCCACCGAGTGGACGGTTCCGGGATGAGGTCGACACGGAACGAATCGAGCTGGGGCAGTGAGTTGCCCTCGTCGTCAGTTTCGTGGTAGTCGTCGTGGGCCTCGAACTGGAGATACTCACCGGCCTCACGCTCGACGAGTTCGAACGGCCCGCTCCCGACCGGCATACGGTTGAACTCATCCGGGCTCTCCTCAGCCACAGAGGCATTGATTATCGTCCCGGCGCGGCCCGGGCCGCGGGTCATGAAGGAGATGAACGGACCGACGGTGGACTCAAGATTGATCACGAGCGTCGTCTCGTCGGGCGTATCGATGCTATCGATGGCATCGACCTTGCCGAGGTGGGGGGAGTCATCGAGACCCATCAGTCGTTCAATAGAGGCCTTCACGGCCTCGGAGTTGACTGGATCGCCGTTGTGGAAGGTTGCCCCCTCGACGAGCGAGAATTCGTAGGTCGTGCTGTCCGGAATCGACCAGTCCTCCGCGAGGTCTCCGACGATGGATCCGTCGGGGCCGATCTTCGTCAGCCCGTTATAGATGTTCGACTGCAGCGTAATCTCCTGGCCTTTGTCCACGTAGTGAGGGTCCAGGAACTCTATTTCATCGAGATTGAATCCGGCGACGACTTCGTTCCCACTTTCGGAGTTCGACCCACCGGCACAGCCGGCCAGCGCTGCGAGTCCCGCCGAGCCGAGAAGTTTCATGCTCGTTCGTCGGTCAATACGCGGACCCTCTAGGTCGCTCGTGTTCCAGTCCATAGTTACAACCACTCCAGTTGTTTCATCGGCGTTTGGCTAGCGGCCTCTGCAATTTTTCGATTACATTCAGCTACCGTTGGCGCTGCTTCTTCACTTACCATCATGTTTCTATCGCGTTTATTCGGTGTCTGTAGCGATATATAGTCTTTACTTACCACGATGTTTAATTCACTAAGGGAAAAGAGGTCTTTCCACATGTTACCACGAATAGAATGAGATACTAGGACCGTGCAGGATGGGATAGACTCTGCGGAAGCCGGTGTCTCCGGAATATTTGCACTACTCGGTGATATTATGACGTGCCCTACTGCTAGTCTGCTATGGAGCAGATACCAGCGCTCGATAGCTTCGATTCCCGACGGTCCACAGTCTACGGTACCGAAGGCGTCGTCGCCACAAGTCAGCCACTCGCCGCTGAGTCCGGTCTCGGGGTCCTCCGGGCGGGCGGGAACGCGTTCGACGCAGCGGTGGCGACGGCGGCAGTCCTCAACGTCGTCGAGCCGATGAGTACCGGCCTCGGGGGTGATATGTTCGCGATGTATCGAACCGCCGCCGGTGAAGTCGGGGGGTTCCGGTCCTGTGGTGGGGCACCGGCACAGGCATCCATCGATACAGTGCGTGAGGCACTCCCCGATACGGACACTGAAGTACCCGAACGTGGCCCGCTGACCGTGACAGTGCCGGGGGCGCCGCGTGGCTGGGAGACGCTGCTCGAGGAGTTCGGGCGGGTTTCGATGGATGTCGTTCTCGAAGACGCTATCACGTACGCGCGAGACGGCTTTCCGGTGACGCCGGTTATCGCATCGATGTGGGAGAACAACGCGGACGCACTCACCGGCGAACCCGCGAGAGAGACGTACCTCGTCGACGGGGAGCGAGCGCCGCGTGTCGGCGAACAGTTTCGCAACGAAGCTCTCGCGGAGACGCTCTCGACGCTGGCAATGGAGGGGTCCGACCCGTTCTACGAGGGCGACATCGCGGCCGAGATCGCAGCGACCGTCGAATCTCGCGGTGGACTGCTCCGTCGGACCGACCTCGAAGGGTTCGAACCGGAGTTCATCGAGCCCGTGACGACCGACTACAACGGCGCAACGGTGTTTGAACTGCCGCCGAACAACCAGGGGCTCATCGCCCTGGAGGCGCTGAACATCGCGGCGGAACTGGGCTGTACCGATACCGCAATGCCGGAGTCACAGCGAACGCATCTGCTGGCCGAAGCCCTGAAATACGCGTTCCACGACGGTCACTACCACATCACCGATCCGGAATACGAGCGGGTGCCGGATCTGGCCAGCAAATCGTACGCGGCCCAGCGGGCTCGGGCTGTCGGCCCGACTGCGACAGATAACCCGGAGATAGGCATGCTGGACTCGGCCGCGGAGGATGCCGATACGGTCCTGCTGACGGTCGCCGACGGCGACGGCAACGTCGTCTCGTTCATCAACTCCATCTTCATGGAGTTCGGAAGCGGGCTAGTCGCCGGCTCGACGGGTATCACGCTCCAGAACCGCGGCGCCTCGTTCGAGCTGGATCCAGCCCATCCAAACAGCATCGAGCCGGGCAAACGCCCCTTCCACACCCTGATCCCGGGACTCGTGAAATTCGACAAAAAAGACTGGGCCGCATTCGGGGTCATGGGAGGGTTCATGCAACCGCAGGGACATCTGCAGGTGCTGACCAACCTCCTTGACCGGGATATGTCGCTCCAGGCAGCCCTTGATCAGCCCCGGTGGCGATACATGTCGGACGGGTCGCTGGCCGTGGAGGCGCGGTACGACGACGAGGTGACGTCGAAACTGGCCCGCCGCGGCCACGATATCAGCGTCGAACTGCCGGTCCAGTTCGGCGGCGGGCAGATAGCCCGCTACCGCGACGGGGTTCTTTCCGGGGCCACCGAACCCCGTAAGGACGGGATTGTCACCACCTACTAACGCCCGCGGGCATCCACAACGGTTTGTAACATTCAGCAGTGGTTCGGTAGAAGAAAAAAAACGCGTCGGCGTCAGTCGTCGGCCGGAGCTATCGGCTCCGTAGAACTGCCGTCGGGCGCTCGGTACAGCGGCAGGTCGGTGACCTCCGAGAGCTTCCGGACGCCGATGTACATCACGCTGGCCGACAGGAGGCCCAGAAGCGGGGGCATGAACGCAAGCGGGGTGAACTGCGCGACCGCGGCCCCAGCGACCCATGCGATGATCGCCGCGGGGTTGACAGCCTCCTCGACTGCCTGAATCGACTCCTCCTCGATTTCGGGAAAGCGCGTCCCGAGCACGAAGTAGTCGGCGAAGACGACACCCACCAGCGGCGGGACCGCAACCCCGATGAGCACGAGCCACTCAGTGATGACTGACGTCAGGTCGGCGAAGCTGAGCATCGCGGTCACCGCGACGATACCCACGAGTAGCGGCGCCTTGTGCCGGTTCGTCAGTTCGGAGGCGGCCAAGCCGGCGGAGTAATACTGGTTGTCAACCGTGGTCCACGCCGCGAGAAAGAGCGCGAACGCCCCCACGCCACCGAGGAGCTCCGCGATTCCCAGCGCGGGGTTGGCGTAGCCGGTGGCCAGTCCAACCGCGCCGGCCAGCACAAACATGAACAGCTGGCTCGGGACGATAGAGCCGTAGTTGGCGACGACGACGTCACGATCGTTCTTGGCGTAGCGGACGATGTCGGCTGACAGCGACGTGCCCGACACCCAGATTGCGAAGACCAGCGAGACGATGGCGGTAAATGGCATCCGTTCCTCGGCAGTCGGCGTGAAGGCCATGATTTCGGCGATGCCGCCGTTGCTGACGATGGCGTAGCCCGCGGCCCCGAACGTGAGGACGAGCGCCGGGATGGTGAACCGGCTCACGAAGTCCAGACCGTCGTAGCCGAAGAAGGCGGTGAACGCGAGGACGACGGCCAGAATCGTCGCGAGGATGTTGGGCTCCATCCCGATGAAACTCCAGACGAGCAACATCGCCTCGGCGGCGACGATGGTCTCGACGGCGTTCCACCCGATGCGGGTGATGAGCAGGATACTGACGGGGAGTTTCGCTCCGTACCGCCCGAAGAAGCGTCTGTACAACATGTACGTCGATAGCCCGGTCCGCTGGCCGACGATACCCATGATGGTGGCGACACCCGAGACCAACAACAGGCCGACGAACAGGCCGGCGATGTACACCTCGAACGACGAGACCAGCGCTACCGTCGTCGCCGCGAGGATGATGTCGGGCGCCGAGAGGAAACCCAGCCACACCGGGATGAGGCTGTACACCGGCTTGCGATCGGACTGGGGGACGTGGCCGAGTTCGTGGTCGTCGAGTGCCTCGTCCGGGTCCGAGAACAGCATCTGGAGTCGGTTGAGGAACCCCCGACTCATCGTTGGGCCCCCATCGATTGGTCACAAGCGGTTCCACTGGCGACACTGCAATTGTGATTGTAACACATACGGCGAGAAAAATAATTTATGCTAACTATTTAGTCGTTTGTGTGGGCGTAGGTCTAATACCTAGCTCTCATACTGTATGTTCTTACACCTATTACGGATTTTCCCACACACTAACTGTGCAAGTATTGTCCGAGACGCAAACGGTGTAAGGGTACTCCGATCAGTATCCGACGACGCATGAAAGAAATACTCAGTACAGCGGCCGGAGCCGGACAAGTGGGCAATTTCAACCTCGGAACCAGTGACGGCGACCTCGTGTTTACCGCCGGGCAGGTGCCTGAAACCGAGGACGGCGAGGTACTGACCGATGCCCCCATCGAGGAACAGACCGATCAGTGTCTCCGAAATATCGAAGCCGTCCTGGAATCGGAGGGGCTCACGATGGAACACATCCTCAAAGCGAACGTCTACCTCGTCGACATCCAGAACTGGGAGCGGTTCAACGAGGCCTACGGCGAACACTTCGAGGAACCGCCCGCCCGGACCACCGTCGGCGTCACCGGCCTCTGGGGCGGTGTCGACGTCGAGATAGAGGCCATCGCCACGACCGAACTGTAGCGGGCAGTGGGCTGTCCAGCGATATCCCCACACGACGTTGGTTTTCACTCGTAAATGCGGAATTCCTATTTCGATCATGGTAGCTATCCGAATCAGAATGACAATCATACATAATTACAGCCACGCATCTTTACCTCTGCAGAAAAGATTAAACAGTGGGACCAACGACGTGAAGATGCTTTCATGAACGAGAACGCCCGGTCGGTAGTCGTATTTACGGGTCTCTCCCACGCAATCGTCCACACGTTCGAACTCTCGATCCCGATCCTCGTGGTGATATGGTTGCTCGAGTTCCCGGTAACGACTGCGACCCTCGGTGTCGTCGTCAGCGTTGGCTATGCCCTGTTCGGACTCGGCGCGTTACCAGGCGGTGTCCTCGCGGACAGGTTCGGATCACAGACAGTTATTCTGGCCTGTCTCGGCGGGATGGGACTGGCCTTCCTCGTACTGAGTTTCGCGACGGGCGTGGTTACTATCGCCCTGGCGCTGGCCGTCTGGGGGATCGCGGCGAGCGTGTATCACCCAGCGGGGCTCTCGCTCATCTCGACCAGTGTCGAGGACCGCGGCACCGCCTTCGCCTACCACGGGATGGCCGGGAACGTGGGAATCGCGCTGGGCCCGCTGGTGACCGCCCTGTTGCTCCTGACGTTCGACTGGCGGATCGTTACCCGCCTGCTGGTCGTCCCGGCCATCGTCGCCATCGGCTACGCGATCACCGCGGAGTTTGACGAACACGCCGCCGTGAGCGTGGACGGTGGGACGGACGAGTCGATGTCGCTCTCGAAATTTCTCGCGGACAGTCGGGCGCTGTTCACCGTCGGCTTCGGATTGGCGATGCTCATCGTGATGATGAACGGACTGTTCTACCGGGGTACGCTGACCTTCCTGCCCAGGGTGCTCGGGTCCTTCTTGCCCCCGATAACAGAATACGTCTCCCTGTTCGAGGCCGGGAGCCCGCTGGCCTCCGAGTTCGACCTCTCGTCGTATCTCTACGTCGGCCTGCTGGGTGTCGGCATCGGCGGTCAGTACGTCGGCGGGCGTGTATCGGACCTGATCCGCCCGACGACGGGGCTTGCCGTCGTCTTCGGCAGTTTGGTCGTGGTGGCGACCGGGTTCGTCCCGGCAGCGCAGGCGGGGCTGGTCCCGCTGCTCATCGCCAGCGCCGTTTTGGGCTTCCTGCTGTTTGCCCTGCAACCGCTGTATCAGGCGACTATCGCCGAACACAGCCCCGCTGGAGATCGGGGGTTGTCCTATGGCTACACGTATCTGACGTCGTTCGGGGTCGGGGCGAGCGGCGCCGCGGTCGCCGGCTATCTGCTTTCGGTCGGCTCGGCTGGGACGACGTTCGCCGCGCTGGCGGCCTTTCCGGCCCTCGGTGCGATCTTCGCTCTCGTACTGCGGCGACGTAGCGACTGACAGTCAGTAGCCGTTTGCCGACCCGTCGCCGCGAGGGTCGGCGCCGCCCGACAAGGTCCCGTTTTCGTGGATGCGAATCGCCTGGGCGTGGCCCATCATTTCGTCGTAGCCACGCGCAATGGAGACCGTGTGACCGCGGTCTTCGAGTTCGCTGACGACGCCGTCGGAGACACGCTTCTCCAGTGAGAGCGAGCGCGAGGTCGCCCCCCAGGTGCGTCCGTAGAGCCACCGTGGCGCCGAGATTGCCTGCTGGACGTCGTAGCCGAAATCCACGAGTCTCGTGACCAGCGCCGCCTGGGTCTGGGGCTGTCCCTCTCCGCCCATAGTGCCATACAGCAGCCACGGCTCGCCGTCCTTCGTCAGCATGGCCGGGATGAGGGTGTGGAAGGGGCGCTTGCCCGGCTCGAGGGTGTTCACACCCGCCGGGTCGAGCGAAAAGTACGCCCCGCGGTTCTGTGGGACGATTCCGGTGTCACCAGCGACGACACCGGCACCGAAATCGAAGTATATCGACTGGATGGCCGAGACGGCCAGACCCGACTCGTCGACGACGGCGAAGTAGCAGGTGTCACCGCCGGACGGGTCCTCGACCGGGTCCCGGTCCGGGGGGTGGATGCCGGGATCGAGTTCGTCCGGAGCCATCGCGGTGCCCGATATCAGCTCCCGGCGCTGCCGGAGATAGTCAGACGTCAGAAGCCTGTCGGTCGGGATATCCAGCCGGTCCGGATCGGTGATCCAGGCGTCCCGGTCGGCGAAGGCGAGTTTCGTCGCCTCGGTCAACCGGTGGTGGTAGGTCGCCGTGCCGTCACCCCACGCAGCGACATCGAACCCCTCGAGCAGGCCGAGCAGTTGCAGGGCGGCCAGTCCCTGCGTGTTCGGCGGGAGGGTGTGGGCCGTGTAGCCGCGGTAGTCGACCGACAGCGGGTCGACCCACTCCGCCCGGTACGTGGCGAAATCCTCCGGCGCGAGCGGGGAGGCTGCCCCCTGCTCCGAACAGAACCCCGACGCCACGCCCCCTTCGTAGAAGCCCGCCCGCGGGCCGTCAGACGCGAGCGTCGACAGCGACCCCGCGAGGTCGGACTGGTGGAGCCGCTCCCCAGCGGCCAGTGGGTCCCCGCCCGGCATGAAGAGCCCCGCTGCCCAATCGTCGCTGGCCAGCACGTCTCGGTCCCGGCGAATCCACTGTGCTAGGTTCGCTGTGACCGGCACACCATCGGCGGCAAGGTCGATGGCGTCTTCGAACAGACGCTCCCACGGGAGCTGGCCGTATGCATCGTGAGCGAGGCGCCAGCCGTCGACCGCACCCGGAACCGTGAGCGCGGCGGCGGGACCACGCTCCGGAATCTCGTCGTCATGGGCGTAAAACTCCCTGGTCGCAGCGGTCGCCGCTGGCCCGCTAGCGTTGATGCCCCGGACCCCCTCGTTAGGTGGGGCTAGGAGCCAGAACCCGTCGCCACCCAGCCCAGCCATATGTGGATACGCGGCCGCGAGGACAGCGTTGATACCGATGGCCGCGTCGACGGCGCTGCCGCCGGCCCGCAGGAGATCCACGCCGGTGTTGCTGGCGAGCGTGTGGGGCGTCGCAACCATGGCGTTCGTCGAGCGCGTCGGTGGTCGGCTGTAGTCCGTGCTATCGTACATTCGACGCCTGTCCACACACCGGCCGTGGTGAAATAATGCCCGGTGGAACCGAGAATTACGACGGCTCACCCGACCCAGGAGTGTTTTTCCGTCGCGAACGACCGCTCGCCGGTCCATTCGGAGTCGAACCGGTCCTCGATACGTCCCCGCAGCGCTATTGTCGCCTCGGTGAGACGCTGGAGTCGCTGGTCGCGCTGTCCGTCGGTGAGGAGGACGCCGATGGCGCCGTGACAGACGTCCTCGTCGTCTAGAATCGGCACGGCCACGCAGTCGGTCTCCCGAGATGCCGAGAGCGGACCTGTCGTGTACCCGCCGGTCTCGAAGCTGGTCCGCAACTGGGCGATGTCGTATTCGGTGACGGACTCGATTTCTTCGTTCTCCGGATGGGTCGCGAGTTGGATAACCACCCCGGGCAGCGAGCCCGCCATCGGTAGGGTCGAGCCCACGCGGACCTCCAAGCTCGACGGGACCCTGTTGGCGTCTATCACTGCACACTCACGCTCGGTGTGTTGACAGAGGACGACTGCGGTGTCGAGTTGCGTGGCGAACTCCCGACAGAGCTTGTGGCCGTACGTGTACAGTCGAGCGTTCGATCGGGCGTCGAGCCCGACACGCAACAGCTTCGCCGAGAGTTGGTAGTCGCTGCCGACTTTGCGGACGTAACCCAGTTCACGTAACGTGCTCAGATGGTTGTGAACGATCCCTTTGCTCATGTCCAGTTCGTCGGCGAGCGTCGAGACCCCAGCAGCGTCCACCGCACTCAGATGTTCTACAATAAAGAACGTTCTGGCGCTCGCCTCCACCCGACGATTGGCTTTATACTCCATACACAGGCCTTTCATCGGAGAATTGTAAGTAATACCGATCCTGGCATATTCCACCGTTCGTTCTACGTTACAGAACAGGTTTCGTCAACCAACCGGAAAGCGAGCATGTATGTTTTGTTATCACACACCACGAAGCTAGCGAGACATCTATATCGCTCGGTTTACCGTGGTCTGCCCGCGCCTCACTGTCGTTTGTGAGAGCCAAACGAGGTCGTTCACACCAGATCGGCTTCCTGGGCCTTTGTGAGGATCTGTTTTGCCATCCGGTACATCTCCCGGTCGATGACGTTGCCTTCGATCGCCGGGGCCGTCTCGGCGTCGACGGACTCGTACTTCTCGACGACCTCCTCTGCGCGGCGGGCCTCTTCGAGATCCGGTGCGAATATCTCGTTGGCCGTCGCCACCTGCTCTGGATGAATAACTACCTTGCCGTCGCATCCGAGGGCACGCTCACTCCGGCAGGCCTGTGTGAACTCCTCCGGGTCGTCGTCAGTGTATGGACCACCGATAACGAGCAACCCGGCACTGGCGGCCGCATGTGACAGCCGCGAGAGCGGATAGTGCCAGTAGTGGCCGGGATAATCTGTGGCTCCGTGGGCGGCACCAATGGAAGCCGCATAGTCTGCCGGCCCGAAGATGATCGCCGTCAGTCGGTCCGACGCGTGGGCGATCTCCGTGACGGCGTTCATCCCCTGGGCTGTTTCTATCTGGGCGCTCAGCCCGACCGATCCGGTCGCGATCCCTGCGTTCCGTTCGACACTGGCGAGGAGTTTCTCGACGCTATGGACATCGGCGGGGTCACGTACTTTCGGGATGATGAGCGTATCGATGCTGTCCCCCACTTGGCCGATGACGTCGACGATATCCTCGTACCACCAGCGCGTGTCGGTGCCGTTGATACGGTAGCTGAGCCCCTTGTCGGTCCACTCGTGGTCGGACACGATATCGATGAGTGTTGCGCGGGCCGAGGACTTCTTCCCCGGCCCCAGTGAGTCCTCCAAGTCGAGGAAAATCTCGTCAGCCTCGCTCTCCATCGCCCCGCTGACCAGCTGCCGCTCGTTGCCGGGAATCCCCAGCACCGAGCGCCGTAACGACATCGCGTGTGACATACTGCATGCACCGGCTTAATCGTAATAAACGTACTGCCATATTTGCCAACGACCGAGAATTCAGACGAATTAGGCGTTCAGAGCTGGTGTTTGTTCCTACCGAACGGCCCGTACAGATGCAGGGCCAACGAGATCTTGAAACAGAGTTACCCTGTTTCAGGACTACGTCAGTTACGCGGCAGGGGGTTCGTCGTCGTCGGAGACCGTCCGCCAGTTCTCGGGCGAGATCCGATGCCCGCCGATGTCGCCGGCTTCGGGGTAAGCGGTCGTAATCAGGATATCGGCTGCATCGGCCAGATACTCGCTCAGACGTCGGAGGTTCGTCGCGGAGAGCTGGCTGATCCCGTCCAGCAGAACCACCGGGACACGGTCGCCCACGTCGAAGGTCCGATGGCCCGCCAGCGCGACCATGACACCGACCAGTTCCTGCTCCGCTTCGCTCAGATTGGCGATAGCTGTCTCACGCCCGTCTCGGGCAATCACCAGCTCGAACTGCTGAATCTCGTTGCTCTGGTCGGTCTTGACGTCAAGATAGGCGCCGTCGAATCCCGGGGCGAACCGGCCGATAACGTCCGTAATCGCCCTGTCGAACTGCTCTTTCAGCTCCCACTGTGTCTCTGTTTTCCGGGTCCGGAGCTCCTCTAGTTCGTCATTGAGGCGAGCTTTCTCGTCGGACAACTCCGCGGCGGTTTGCCGACGCTCTTTGAGCTCATCCAGTCGGTCGCGCTGTTCGGCCAATTCGTTTTGCTTGGTCCGGAGCCGCGCTTTCACGTCGGTGAGTTCGTCGTTGACGGTGTGTTCCTCTTCGGCGATGGTTTCCTCAAGTTCGTCGAGCTCGTCCACCAGCCGGGACTTTCGAGCCTGCGCCTGCTGTAGATCTCCCTCGAGTTCGTCTATGACGGCTTTCAGCTCTCCGACAGCGTCTTCCAGCGTGGCCTCACGGCGTCGTTGGCGTTCGATTTCTTTCTGGGTTGCTTCGATATCCGCAATATCTTCTTGAAGTGATGCTCGTTCCTCCCGAAGAGAGTCGAGCGTCTCCTGCAAGGCGTCAAGTCTGGTTTCGGCTTCCGCCTTCGTTGTCGTTTCCCCGCAAACCCAGCAGCTGATTTCGTCCCCCATCAGGTTCTGCTCAACAGCCGAAATCAACTCGAGTTCGTCTTCTTCGAGCACGCGCCGGTTCGCCCGGTGGAGCCTCTCGAGCAGGTCAATGCGGAGATCGAGCGTGTCGATACGGGCTTCCTTTTCGGCGATGCTGTCCGTGACCGTTGGTTGCGAGGGAATCTCGAGTTCCGAGAGGTCCCGTCGTTTTTCCTCGAGTTCGGCCTCTTTCCGCTCTATCTGGCCCACCAGTCTCGAAATACTGTCCTCGGTCGTCTGCAACCGGCTCCGGCACTCAGCGAGTTCATCGCCTGAGGACCCGCTGTCTGCCGTCGCTGCCGACTGCTGCGCTAGTTCGTCGCGCCGGGATCTGAGGTCCGCGATTTCGGCTTCGAGCGTGGTCACCGCCTCCGTAACTGTCGGGATGTTCGACGCGGCTCGCTCGGCGGCCTCCAGCCGTCGGGTTGTCGCCGCACGCTCCTGTTTGAGCGTGGCAATCTGTTCGTCGATATCTGCTATGTCGAGGGGGGCCTGCAACAGCGATGTGATGTCTTCGTCGTTACGGACGCGGGCCCTGATCGGATTGTTCTCCCCCAAAAACGCGAAGAGGCGAGCACACGTTCGGTCGGTTTCCGACGTCAGCATAGGCTCCCCCGCGAGGGTAACTGCACCCGCGTCCGCTCGGCCGAGTGTGACCTCGTAGGCCGTATCCCCAGTCTCCAGTCTGACGCCACCCTCGGCGGTGTCCTCTGTTAGCGGGTGGCTCGCCTGGTCCATGCCCGACGTGCCCATCACGGTCTGTACCGCGCTCATGAAACTCGATTTGCCTGAGAAATTGGATGCCTGGACCACGTTGAGCCCACCCTCGACGGTAACCTCGGCGGCTCGGATCCCGCCGATATTTGAGATATCGAACTCCCACATACTACTCTCCATCAGTCGGAGCGTATTTAAGAATCTGTGGTAACTGACAGTTGATGCGAGACCGTGTCATCCTACGCGGACTCCTCGTCAACAACTGTCCACCGGGTCGGAGTGGTCGGCACAGATGTAGCCGCGGTCGATAGCACGCTCGACGCCAACCTGGGTCCCGCAGTCGGGACAGCCCACCACGATGTCGGTGGTGATGGTGGCCTCTGCGCCCCGGGGCAGCCGGCCTTTATTGGTAAGGGCTCGTAGGCTCTCTCTAACGTTGGTCTCAACGACCCCTTTCGTGTATTCGATTTTGTCGGTCTCCCAGTCCGATTCTGCGGATGTCTCGGTCGCCTCGGACTTCGAGACATCCAGACAATCCGTGAAATGGCGATACAGCGTTGCCGTCGAGATGAAGTCAGTTCGAAGCTGGTCGGCGTCAATTCCGTCCGTTTCGAGGTCCGCTTCCAGTTCAAAAGCCGCCTCGTCGCCGGTCAACGTCCTGTACGCATCCGCAATCGGGGTGTCGAGTACTGGCCGACCGCTGTCTGTGTAGGCACGTTTTATCAGCCGCTGGTTGAACCAATCTTTCAGTGGCCGTACCCCCGTTGCAGTGTACTCATCGCGGCCAATCCACCGAGCCACGAGATACTGTTCGAGCGCTTGATCACCGATGGTCTGCTTGAGGTCGTATTCGTCGATGAGACGCTCGACTTTACAGCACGCAACCATACCGGCCGGCAGTGCACGAGTACGTATAAACGTTCGTTCCCCACTGGCGGTCGTGTTTAGTTTGGAGCACTGTGCCAGCGAGCGAAACTCTGGAGTCAATTTTCAGCTGTGCTCGGTTCGACGTGACTAGAACAGTTTGAAAACGAGTGAGTTCGTCGTTTTACCTTTTTGAAGACATGTTTGGCAGCGTTCCGATTTCCGTGGCGTTCTGTCCGAAATCGGAGTCCGGCGCCTTGAAGTGCAGCTTGGTGGTGTTTCGCGCCATCTACGAGAAATACGGCGGTTTCGACATCGCGTTTCTGCCGTATCTCTTTGGGAAAGATTTCTGTGAGACTGGTTGTGGTGGTCGAAAACAGCCGCAGATGGAGAACATCGGCTGTCTGTGGATTCGCACCGGCGTACAGCCAGAATTGTTGGTCGTTGATTCGAATCACCGTTTCGTCGACCGCTACCTGATTCGCTGATTTGTCACTGACTAGCTGTAGATCGGCCTTTTGCACCCAACCGTGGACGGCTTTCCGAGAACGTTGGACACCCAAACTATCAAGAACAGAGATAGTTTTTGAAAGTGATAGCACAGACGCTTGCATCTGAATACCGAGCTTCATCGCACGCTCGGGTGTCCGCTCGCGCTCCACAAAATCCAAATCCATCCAGTCGCCACTACCGCTGAAGCGTGTGATTTTGGCCATGGAAAGCAGAAATCACATCCGCCTCACCTCTCATCGGTAACTAAATACGACCTCTCAGGCAGGTAGCTGCGTAATCGTTATCAGAGACATCGCTGGTTGTTTCACACATAAACCTGTCTCTGTATCCGTATCTGCTGCACAGTGTAATCCTTCCAGAAGGTCGAGACGTATCCATAGTGATAAGAGTACAGACTAAAGCTCTACCGGCCGTCCCGAGGACAGTGACAGTCGGCGGTCGCTGTCGCGCCATAGGGCCAGCACAGATCCGTTGGTGACCACGTCGATAGCGGCCCTGGGGCTAACTGAGCACTCCCGAACGGTTATGCGAGGGGGCAACAGCAACGAGAATCGGGTACATATAGACGAGACGCCGAACACGTCATTGGTAACATATCTGCAATTTGGAGCTACGAACTGCCGTCGTCGCTTGCGACGACGCTGTTCGAGAGGGTCCCCACACCCTCGTACGTGATCTCGATCGTGTCACCCGGTTCGACGGTGCCGGGGTTTTCCGGACTCCCGAAAGCGATGGCGTCGCCCGGACGAAGCGTGAACCGGCGGGAGAGATAAGCGATGATTTCGTACGGGTCGAAGAGCATCTGTTGTGTCGTCGCGGACTGACGCGTCTCACCGTTGATTACCGTCTCCATCTCGATATCCCGCGGGTCGACATCCGTGGCGATCCACGGACCGAGGGGACCGGAACTGTCGAACGCCTTGCGCGCAGTTCGACCCTGCTGGTCGAGGGCGTCGATATCGTTCATCACGGTGTAGCCCCGGACGACGTCCGGAACGGCATCGGGTGCGACGTTGCGGCATCGTTCGTCGATGACGGCGACGAGTTCACCGGCGTAGGTGAGTTCGTCTGTCCAGGCCGGGTACCTGATCGGTTCCGCCGGTCCGATAAGCGCCGCCGGGGGCTTGATGAAAAAGTCCGGTTCCTCGGGGCGGTCGTAGTCCATTTGTGCCAGTGTGGCGGCGTAGTTTCGACCGACGCAGTACACCGCCGACGGCGAACACGGCACGGTCAGCGACCCGTCTCGCCCCAGTTTATACGTCCCATGGTCAGTGACGAGCGCCCCGTCCTCGACGCTACCACTGACAATACCACCTTGAGTCATCATCCGTGCGAGTTTCATACGTGATGCTCTGTGTCGAGGGAAATAGGCATGGGGGAAACCGGCGCTGTCTAGTTCTGAATATCTGCAGTTGGCGTTTTGCCGTCGAGAGCTTGGTTGAGTCGTTCGTGATTGTAGTGGCATCTGAAGCGCCGTGACCACTGTTTCGCGTTGAATTGACTGCCCCCAAGTAGATACGATACTGTTCAGATTGCCATGCAAGATACAGGGTGCATATGACGCATGAGGACATATCCCGCCACGGTGACGAGGTTCGCAGTCGGTTCATCAAACTCGAAGGCTGAGTCTCCACCCACTCATTGGATCCGGCCCCGGTTCGTCTGCACGTTTTATCCCCTCTTGTTTTGAGTGCATAATATGAATTTTTGCGTCGCTACGTCGCTGTTTGACGACTCATTTGGCGCTGATCGAGGCGACCTTGGATTGTTGATAGTAGAACGGATTGTCTCCGGACATGGTTGGGAAGGGGAGATCGAAACTGGCCCAGACAAAACGACTTTCGTGCTCTCAGATGTCGGGACTGCTACGAAGGCTCCAAAACCGACTCATCGATAATACGTCATTTTGAGGCTCCCATCGGTATTTGTATATTGTTTTAAAATACTTACCCAATGGTGTAGTAATTTTTCTCGCACTGTATGCACTAATATACGCTATTTCAGCGCTTATCGCGGGAACCCTCGGTTACTGGGCGCTTACGCGCGCCGATATGCGTGCGAACGGCTGTGTTGAATCGCCATAAGGCGGTGGATTTCACTGTTTCACGGCTCGCTTGATGTTGTAGACGACACACATCAGAGCGATTTCGCGGAACTCACGGAACCAAGAACGCGCTCGCACGGCGAAGC
>Ga0209946_1000154_pt1 | contig 27794 bp, 25 predicted proteins | sample SalPon2_A_H2O_MG_FD_185704 | JGI IMG/M metagenome (GOLD analysis project Ga0209946, IMG submission 185704) | Salt pond water microbial communities from South San Francisco under conditions of wetland restoration - Salt Pond MetaG R2_A_H2O_MG... | ecosystem: Environmental > Aquatic > Non-marine... | reverse complement strand
TAGTGACCCGAACTGGCGTTGGCTCGTCGCCGTCGACGATCGTTGCCATCACTGATTCCGCGGTGGCGACAGCCTCGTCTCGGGGGACAGCCTCAGCAAAGGTCGGATAGCGCGGGCCGTAGCCGGCCAGCCCCTTGACCGTCCACGCCTCAACTGCTTCGGGATCGGCCGCGGTGGTTGCGGGCTCGGTCGGCCGAATGAGCAGTGAACGACCATCCGGACGGTACAGCAGGCTGAGATGTGTCGGCTGCGAGGTGCTCAGGAGCCAGCCCGAGGGGCAGGTTGGGGCCATCGACATGGATACCTTGTCACGGGCCGAAGGCTCAAAGACATCGGTTCACGTCGACGCGGCCTTGGGGTGGTATGAACGTCGCTCTCGAACCACGGTCAGACAATCGGCTATTGGTGAACATATGAACGCGTTGTACGAGTTCGATATATCGTTTTGCGGGACTGTTGGGTGATATTTATATGTCCATGATAAATATAGACATTCGTATGCCAACGGATCAAACACGACGACGGTTCATTGCAACGACTGGTATCGCAAGTGTTGCGGCCTTAGCCGGCTGTGCAGGCAACGGCGACGGCGGCGACGGCAGCGAGGAAGACGGTGGAGACAGCGGCGACGGTGGCACCGCCAACCGGCTGAGCTGGCACGCCGGCGGCACCGGTGGGACGTATTTCCCGCTGTCTAACGAGATCAAGACGATTGTCGAGGCCAATACGGACTTCTCGCTGAACGTCCAGTCGACGGGTGCCAGCGTCGAGAACGTCGGCAGCCTCTCGGATGGCTCGGCTGACTTCGCGCTCATTCAAAACGACATCGCCTCCTTCGCCAAAAACGGCACCGGGATCGATGCCTTCGACGGGAGTCCGATCGAGTCACTGCAGGGTGTCGCCACGCTGTACCCGGAAACGATCACGCTCGTCACGCTGGCCGGCAACGACATCTCGACGATCGATGACCTCAGCGGCGCGACGATCAACACCGGTGACCTCGGCTCGGGGACACAGGTAAACGCCAACCAGATTCTCGAATCCGCTGGGATCACCGACTACAGCGAACAGAACGCCGGCTTCTCGCAGGCGTCCGAACAGCTCGCCAACGGTGACATCGACGCGGCGTTTGTCGTCGGCGGCTGGCCGGTCGGTGCGATCGAGGATCTCGCCAACACCAACGATGTCCAGATCGTCCCGATCGACGGCGAGACCCGCGAGACGGTCAAATCCGACGCCTCCTGGTTCGCCGACGACACCATTCCCGGTGGTACCTACAGCGGCGTCGAGGAGGATGTCGACACCGTCGCCGTCCAGGCGATGATCGCCACCCACAGCGGTGTCGACGCCGACACCGTCGAGACGGTCACCGCGGCCATCTTCGACAACCTCGATGAGCTGACGATCAAGACCGACTTCATCACGGTCGACAGCGCCCAAGATGGCATGTCGATCGAGCTCAACGACGGCGCGGCAGCGTACTTCGACGCCTAACGGTGTGAAAGCGTAATGCGGTGGCAGCGTGCCACCGCTGTCACAACAGGTATCGATCGAGCATGGCTACCGGCCGGTCGGCCACACACGATGCTCGAACAAAGGCTGCGACCACAGGACACTACCGGGTAGATCAGTGGCACATAATCGATTGACAGCACTAGCCGACAACGCATCCACGAGACAGTGGCTCCTCGGTTTACTGATAGCAGCAGTACTCGGGGCCAGCCTTGTCGGGTTGGTCGCCACCGAGTCCGTGCTGGTAGTCGAGGATATCGAAACCGGTGAACCCTATCTCACTGAACCGGTCACAAACGGAAGCACCGTCGCGTTAGAATACACCCACAGCGTCGAGAAGACTAGAGTGTACGACGGTTATCGTGTTGACGGCGAGACGTTAATTAACACTCGCATGGAGTTTGAATCCTACGGCTGGGGGCTCCCTGCCCGTGTCAACGTTACGACGGTCAACGGGACATTCGTGTACGCGCCCGAGGAGCCGATTGCTGAATTGGCGGAACTTTCGGTATCGCCCGGCCGGATCGCCGACCATACATTAATCATTGACGGCACACGACATGACCTCGTTGCCCGCACCAACGCCCGTGACGTGTCTATCCACATCGAACGCCGATCCCGTATCAACCGCATCCTATGAGCACATCCACACCCGCCGACGACGGCGACGAATCGGAACCAGAGCTGTCCCACGCGGAGGCCGACGAACTGATCGACGAGATCGAACGCCGCCGATCATTACAGGGGATTGCCGCTGTCGCCGTCGCGGCTATCGGCATCCTGTTTTCGCTGTTCCAACTGTTCCTTGCTGCACGGAGCTTCACGTTCGTCGTCCCGCTGCCGTTCGTTGAAAACTTCCAAGTCTCTCTGCAATTACTGCAGGCGAATGCCGTCCACGTTGCCTTCGCGCTCGTTATTACCTTCCTGCTGTTTCCATCAAGCACCGGCGATGGGATCGTCGTCCGCAATCTCGGCCGAATTGTGCCCGCGCTGGCCGACGCGCTCGGCGACCGGAATCCACTCACACGGGCGGCAGCCGGCCTGCGGCGTGGTTTCCGGTGGGCCTTTGTCGACCCCGAGATGGAACGGGTCACGGCATTTGATCTGGCCTGCATCCTTGGGTCGGTGTTGTCGGCGTTTTACTTCCTGACGGAGTTTGCCGAGATCCAGAATATGCGCGTCTTCGGGATCGATTCCGGCCGGCCGGTGACGGCGATCTACACGTTCCTTGATCCGATCCTCGGAGGCGTTCCCTTTGTCAGCGAATACTCCTATGCGATGGCCCTCGGCGTGATCGGTATTCTGCTCGTCTTGGAGGCGACTCGGCGGACGCTTGGGCTGCCGCTCATGTTGATCGTTGCAAGCTTCATTGTGTACGCCCGGTGGGGGTTCCTCATCAGCGGCAACACGCCGTTCCTCGGACTGCTTGCGATCCCGGAGCTAACGTGGCCGGATATCGTTCAAAATCTGTGGTATAACACCGAAAACGGTGTCTTCGGGATCCCGGTGACGGTGTCGGTGAGCTTCATCTACATCTTTATTCTCTTTGGCTCCTTCCTCGAAATGAGCGGTGCGGGTCAGTGGTTCATTGATCTTGCCTACGCTGCAACTGGCCAACGCAAAGGAGGCCCGGCAAAGGCGAGCATTCTTGCCAGTGGCTTCATGGGAACGATCTCGGGGTCGTCGATCGCCAACACCGTGACGACCGGTGCGTTCACCATCCCACTAATGAAGCGATCGGGCTACTCCCCGGAGTTCTCCGGGGCTGTTGAGGCCTCAGCCTCCTCGGGTGGGCAGATCCTCCCGCCGGTGATGGGCGCGGCCGCGTTCTTGATGGTGCAGTACACCGCAACACCGTTTGCGGATATCATCATCCTGGCGACGATCCCGGCGGTCGTTTTCTTCTTCGGCGTGTGGGTGATGGTTCATCTCAAGGCCGTCCAGGAAGGCATCGGCGGGCTCGAAGAGGAGACTGTATCGATGGTCGAACACCTCAAAAAGGGATGGTTTTACCTCGTCCCGATCGGCCTGCTGTTGTACTACCTCATCATCGAACGGCTGTCTGTCTCTCGATCAGCGTGGTTCACGTTGGTCGCCCTCGTCGCGTTGGTCGCCCTCGTCTCAGCGTACAGCAAGGACACACGTGGGCGACTCCTCGGCGTACTCGTCGCTGTCGTCACCGCTGAGTTGGCGAGTTTCACGCTCGCTGGCGTGCCGGTTACCGGACTACTCGGAGGAACCACCGCGGGCATTCCACTCGCTGAGGCCGCAGGGATTGTCGGCTCCCGGCTTGGTTGGTATATGATGGTCGCGGGGGCGGTGACGCTGCTCTCGAAGCCGGATCTCGATGCCTCGCTGCTTAACCTCAATCCGAAGGTCACCGAGACGACGACGATGCTATCAGAGAAAACCGGGCGTGATCTTGACACCCAGCCGGCGCGCCTCGGCGCGTTTGTCGTCAAATCAATGGACGAGGGAGCCCGCACCGCGGTTCCGGTCGTCATCGCGGTCGCCGCTGCCGGCATCATCCCGGGCGTCATCAGCGTCTCCGGGCTCGGGCCGAATCTGACCTCACTGTTGCTCGCGCTGTCGGGTGGCTCGATCGTTATCATGCTTCTGGTGACTGCTATCGCCAGCATCATCCTCGGAATGGGGATGCCAACAACGGTGACCTACATCATCCTCATCTCGATGTTGGCGAGTCCGCTCGTCGAGTTCGGGATTCCGCTGTTGGCAGCGCACCTCTTCATCCTGTACTTTGGCGTGATCGCCGACATTACGCCGCCGGTGGCGGTGGCGGCCTATGCGGCCAGCGGCGTCGCCAAATCCGATCCCTTCGAGACCGGCGTCAAGGCGTTCTCGCTGTCGTTGAACAAGGCGGTTGTCCCCTTCGCGTTCGTGCTCGCTCCCGGGGTCGTCCTGCTGCGAAAGAAAGCCAACGCCGCCGAATTACCGATCCGCGATCAGTACCGCGTTGTCGGGCTCAACGATCTGGCCGAGTTGTCCTACTCCGTGCCGGAGATCCTGATCCCGGTGATCGGCGTCTTCCTTGGGGTGATCGCCCTCGGGGCGACCGTTATCGGGACACTCTACACCCGCGTTGATGCGGCCGCCCGGGCTGGCTTTGCGGTGAGTTCGCTGCTGTTGATGGCCCCGCGGCTCCTCTCCGAGAGCGTCTTCGACCTGCTGGGACTGGTCGGGGTGAGCATCTCGGTGAACGCGTTGCTGTTGGATCTGACACTCCGGGCGGCCGGCTTTGGGATCTTCGCCGCCCTCGTGGTGCGAAACCGACGAAAACATGACGACGAGCCAGACAGCGATGACACCCTCGCTGCCGCGGGCGCGTCGAACTGACACCGCCGCCGCTACGTTTAGCACGCTGTAGCCCCGATGACGACTATGTTTGCGGCACTCGATGACCTCCTTCAGTTTGACCCCGGCGAGCGTGGCGTCGGAGCATTGCATACTGCCACGAACTCAGACACACCGCCGGTCGAGGCCGCCGCACGAACGCTCCAGAATGTGGCAGCCGACGGCGATCATGTGTTGTTGACGACGGGGTTTCCGATTCCACCGGAGGGGCAGCCGGAAACTGACGGCCCGCCAGGGACGGTTGTGCTGGCGCGAGCCCTCCGGAAACTCGGGAGCGAACCAGTGGTCATTGCCGAGCCATCGCTGGAAGCACCGATCAACGCCTGTGCTGAGGCGTGTGGGCTTGCTACCGTATCGTTTGAGTCGATTCTACCAGCGACAACGACGACAGTGACACACCAAACACTCCTCGATCACTACGAGCCGGGGGCTGTCATCGGTATCGAACGACCAGGGAAGACGGCCGACGGCACCTATCGAAGTATGACCGGTACCGACATCACAGGCCACGTCGCGCCGATTGACCCACTGTTTGCCGTGGCGGGCGACCGAGAAATCCCGACGATCGGGGTCGGCGACGGCGGCAACGAGATCGGGATGGGTGGCGTCCGGTCGACCGTCGAAGCCGAAATCGACCACGGCGAACAGATTGCCGCCACCACCGCCGTCAATCACCTCGTCGTCGCCGGCGTTGCAAACTGGGGTGCCTATGGGATCGTTGCCGCGCTTGAAGGCCTCACCGAGCAACCACTTCTGCACGATCCACCAACCGAACAGCAGCTGGTAGACGCCTGTTGTGCCGCCGGCTGCGTCGATGGCCGCGAGGGGCTGTCGGCACCGCAGGTCGATGGACTACGAGCGGTGATGCACAAACGTATCGTTGAACTGCTGGGAGAACACGCCGGACGCGGGCGAACACAAACGGAAAGCTAAATATGAGCTTTCCTTCGCCAGCGTGTTCGAACTCGTGAAGAAGCATTCCGGTACTTACGACTCCTTCTCTTTTCACCTCGAAATATGCCCTACCGAACTCAACACGAATGTGGTCGGCGCCGGCGGTAACCTCGCTGGGCGTTCAAGCTGCTGCATTTCGCTCGTTACGGCGACCCAGTCGGATAGTTGGGTTTCGGTGGTCATTCGAAGGTGGGAATGTACCGCCAGATGTAGGTTGAGGCTGCCATCAGAGTGATTATGAGCATCCCGAGGGCCGTCCACATGGGGCCGGTTTCTCCGGTACCGACGGTAAGCACTGCCCACCCGATACCAGCCACAACGGTGAGTTTCTGAAACCGGATGATCTGTCGTTGTTGCTCTGCGAGGGCTTGTTGTCGGTCTTCCAATCGGGCCTGTTTTGCGTTGGTTGTCGGTGTTGATGAGACCATTTGATTCTGGGTTCTGAGCCCCGCATGGAGTAGTTCCTCAGTAGCCTCACTCATCGAAAGGTCATGCAGCTCTGCATACGCAGTGATCTCGCCGTTGATGTCTTGATCTACCTGTGTATCCAGTGGTACCTGCGGCACATCTCCTATTGGGACTGCTCTGGTATCAACCCGCTGGAGCGGCCTTGCTTTGGGACGGGAAGACTGTCGAATTGCCCGACTGACTAAGAGAGCAGGGAGTCCACCTCACAATAAATACCGCTCTCCAACATTGTTTAAGACTCAATCGTCACGACGCGGTCGGTGAGCCAACAGCCATCGAGTGGCCCACTTCGATCGTCCGAAAGCCCGAACAGATACGTGACGGTTCGGCCGTCCGGGCCAGTCAGTGTCACCCGTTGTTCAGCCGTATGACCATCTCGTTGCATTGGCTCAGTGCTCGCTTCAACATGATCAACCATCGGTGCGTACTGTGGCCCTGTCACCATCTTCACGAATCGAGTGAATGGGCCAGTTGACCGACGGTTCGCCGGTGAAGCAAAGTTGTATGCCGTTGCTATCCCCGCATTGTCGAATGGCTCGTCGTTGCTGGCTAACCCGTCAAGTTGGATGGTGATCACCTCCGACGGGCCATAGCGTGGATCTGGGGTTGGCACATCATCAATCGGGTAGTCATCGGCCATGGGATTATTTCACATACTGGCTACAGACCTAAAGATACCACCCTGACTCATCACAACAACAGCTGCGAGACGGTTGTCTCACTCTCAGTGCCAAACAGGCTGTCAGCGTCGGTCAGTCGCAACCGACCCATTCGACTCGCTGGCTTGCCTGGCGTTCGGAGGGCAAAGGTCGGCGTCTTCTCACCTCGCCACCCCAGAAATCGTGCGAATCCAGTATCACCGAGCGGCACCACATCGCCTTTCATGAGCGGTGAATTCTCCTCATCAACTGGCTCGCGTGGCAAAAACGTTGGATTCGACAGGATTGTCCACTGGCTATCAACGTCCTCGTACTCTAATTGAGCCACCAGCCCGTTGCCAATCTGTGATTCAACCTTCGACAGAGCTTCACTGGAGAGAACTCGATGAGTCGCGAGGAGCTCATAGACGCCGTACAGAAGCCCACCACATCGCTCAATGGGAACCGTTTCATCAACATCGGTAATCGTAAGCCTCTGATCTCCGATAACGATTGTGTCTGTCTCAGATTCAGGTTGTTCGGGTGTTAGACCGTCTGAAAGCGGAATGTGAACACGCATGTGTGGAACAGTCTAACACACAACACGGGCTCACGCTACTTTGCTCTTGTTACGGCTTGGGTGACGTACCAACCACGGGCACATTCGGCAGCAAACACCCACGTGTAATTGATACATTTGGATGCGCTAATATACGTAATGGCTGTTTTATCAGACGCTGACCGCCGCAAAATCGACTCTGGAGATGATTCGTCGTTCTATGACGCACCACGATACGTCACCCATGCCAGTGAGACATTCCTCAGCCGGTTGACCGATCTGTACGATCACCATCTCACCGCTGGCGATCGGGTGTTTGATGCGATGGGCAGTTGGGTCTCACATCTTCCAGAGATAGAGTTGGATCACGTCGTCGGCCATGGGCTCAACGCAGAGGAACTTGCAGCAAACGACCGCTACGATGAGTGGTTCGTCCAGAATTTCAACGACGAGCAGTCACTCCCGTTGGCTGGGGACAGTTTTGAGCTTGTTTGCTGTGCGCTCTCCGTCCAGTATCTCCAATATCCAGCCGCGATCGTTTCGGAGTTTGAGCGAGTATTGACCGATGATGGAACTCTCATCATTAGCTTCACTGACCGCATGTTTCCGACAAAGGCCATTCACGCGTGGCGTGTCGCGTCAATGACCGAACGAACTGAATTGGTTAGTTCGTACATCCGGGCTGGCGGGATGACGGTCACCGATCAGATTGTAAACGATGACCCCGAATGTCCGTTTTATGCAGTCGTAGGATCTGCCGACTCATCGAAATAACACTCACTAAAATGAGCGTTGTGAGTCCGCTCTTATTTCGAGGAGTGCACGCTCCTTGCCATCGGCTTCGATCATGACATCCGCCTGTTGGTACAGCCACCCGGGAAGATCACTAACATACTCCGCGTGTTCTTGTGGGCGTGCCTGGCTATCGCGGAGAGATTGTGGTTCCGAGTAGTGAACCGCAGGGCGTACACTGCCCCACGTAGCTGCAGCGACATCAAAGCCGTCCCTGTAACTCAACCCGCGATTAGTGAAGCTGTGGTGGTGATAGTCGAAGACAACAGGGATATCCACACGTTCACTTACCATCTCTGCAAGCTCGGTTACACTCCACAGCCCGGGTTTGTCATCGTTTTCGACTGTGAGCCGTGCCCGTGCCCCCGGTGAGAGCGACTCCACAGCCTCACAAAATCGATCAGCCGTCGCCGCTTTGTCACCGTACGTCGCGCCGATATGCACATTAATCCCGTAGTACGGTGAGCGAGTAACACCGAGTAAGTCCAGCCAGTCTGCGTGATACTCAACCGCTGTGATGGATCGCTCGACGGTTTCCGCAGAGTCGCTTGCAAGTTTACACCAGTAGTCTGGATGGAAGGTCAATCGCATTCCTGCGTCCGCAATCAGATCCCCACATTGCTCAGCAATGTCTTTGATCGCATCGTAGTCTGGGAGTTCCTCCAGTTCAAACTGTGAGTTCCACGGGACAAGTGTTGAGGTACACCGATAGAAATGAATATCGTGTTCTCGATTCCACTGGAGAATCGTCAAGAGATCGCTAAAATTCTGGAGAGTGAGTTCTGACGCATAGGCAAGGCCCTTCGATTCCCAAGTCGCCTTTCGCATATCGCGGTTACATCGGACTTGATCATCTCGCTGCCGCAACGTCCGGTTCATACACGGATATCCAAGCACATGGTATCTAAGTGACGTGAAGGGATAGCGGTTTTGACGGTCTGAGTATCCAGTCGATGACTCGCCAACGATGGGTTCGGAAGCTCAACGAAGACACGGACAGCACTGGAAGAGGAGGTGACCACCTCGAAGTTGGAACCAACGCGCTTGCACATCACGAAAGTAATCTGTTCGTTGAAAGCTCGTATGTCCGCCGGAAAACGATCCGCGCTGGTGCGGAAACAATCCACAGCGGCACCCCAAACCCAATGCAGGCAGCTGCAATCCCCACGGCTGCGGCCACGACTGGCCCGCCACCAGCCTGCAATACACCCCACACGGTGGCGTACACCACCGCCGACTCAACGACGAGGGCCGCGGCAAAATCCATCCCGACGTCTGTATCGATCAGCGTTGAATCAAGCACTTGGTGGCTGTAATAGATTACATACCCCCCGACAACGAGGTTCATCACCACGTAGCCAGCGGCCCCAGCTAACGCCCCATAGCGGGCACCAAGTACCATTGTCAGCGGGACGCTGACGATCAGGCCAAAGAGTTTCGTTCGAAAACTCAGTCCCGGGTGGCCCATCCCCTCAAGAACGTGTGAGGACAGCGTCCAAAAGCCGCGGAAGATGTTGATCCCACCAACAATAATCACTGTCGTCGAAAATTGCACTGGCGCAGACGAAAACGCCAACTCAGCGATAAGATCATCTGTCGAAAGCAGATACCCAAACACAACAAAGGAGATGCCACTCCCGCCGGTGACGACAGTATCGATATACTCCCCTACGTTGACACCAGCGGCGTCATCCCCACTCACTTTTGTCAACAGTGGGTTGGCCAAGTGCCACGCAATCGTCGCCCCAAAATCACCGAACCGATCGGCCGCCTCGTAGATTCCCACAGCCAGCGGAGTCGAAACGATACCCAACACGTACACGGGCATATTGTAGGACACCCGATCGAGGATCTGATCTGGAATACTCCATTTAGCGTAGGCCCACGCCCGAAAGAGTTCACGCCGATCGGGGAGTGTTGGGATCACCTGAAGCCCCACCGCAACCAACCCATAGACGGTAAGGCGGACAGCAATCATGACTATCATGAGTTCCGTGACCGTCGCTATCGACTGGCTCAAAACAAGCAACACACCCAGTTCCACACTACTCTTGACGCTGTTGATCCACGTGACAGCACTGGGATACCCAACCGCACTAATGAGACTCTCGACGGTCATGACGACCGCTATCGTCACCGCATACAGTCCTGAAATACGGAGCAGTGTCTCATCAAATACGGTCACACTGGCGAGGTAGCCACCGATTGTGACCGCCAGACCACCAAGTACTGAGAGATAGGCAATAGCAAAGATCAAAGCAACACCGAGATACGCCCCCACAGATTCACCGGGCTCGGTACCGATTTTATGCAGGGTCTGGGTGATCCCTCTAATCGGGCGTAGCACCAGTGAAATCGTCAATACTGTAAAAAAATACTGGCCGGTCACCGACGGCGACGTAACAAAAGCGTAGATGAGCCCGCTTAGCGTGTACAGTGTGGTTGTCACCAGCGCGCCACCAGTCGTCTGAATTGAGGAGGTGAGCAAGTCAACCTCGTTGCCGTCACGCTGGGTGACCATTCCACTATATACTGAGTCGTCAGCGGCATAACGGTGTTCGTCGGACGACCACCCAAAACGTCGGTGTCCACCAATCGCTCGAAAGTCAGAGTGCCAGTGACATCGCTAACACGCCGAGAACAACCACTATAACCACAGCCTCGAGTGCAAGCCCCCAGAGGATTTTCGCCCCCCTTCGGCCGCCCAGCTCCACAACGGCAATCCCATAGATCCCGAGCAGAATGACGATCCAGATTTCGAGGGGTGTATGCTCACCCGAATTCCCGTTACTAGCTTTCATGCAGAACCGAGTTCCAGATGCTCATTGAGGAGTATCATGAAGATCTATGAGCGTATAAAAACTCGCGGTAGCTACTGGCTTGGAGAGTCTGACGGGCTATCAAGAGCGAATATGGGATTGTTGGTTAGCAGGGCAGGAGATGGGTGCTGCCGGCTTCCACCTGCCGTTCGACGAGTAACCACTCACGTTCGGGGGTCGGACACCCACTAGCACGCAACTCACTGGGATGTCAATCACCACCCAACGGGGGTGTCAGCAGTCACTATCACTCAATTGGGTGTCGATCGTCGTCGACAACAGAGTGTCTGGATCATTCACTCCCTCGGCTGCTGGTTCTCGATCACCATTTAGAGGACACAAAATCAATGTACGAGGCTTTTGTAGACTAATAATGCTAAAGTGTCAATAGAATAATAACTTCAGAGCTTTAACCCTACGAGCCCGGCGAACAGGAATACATACGAAGAGATTAGCAGTGTCACCCCCTCCCTGGCTACACCCTATTTCAATCCACTTCGACACAAACATCTAATCCATCGGCCAGACATGCCACCCGCATGGACACGCCACCGCCGGACACTGGGTCAGTGAGATACCTCTGGCTCACAAGATGGTTCGAGCGACTTCGGGGTCAGTACGGAACAGTCGGAGCTACAGTCGCCTTCGGAAGCCTTCCAGCCGGCATTGTCCTGACCTACACCGTCGCCCGGTGGTCGTATATGAACCTCACCTACCTGTACAGTTTGCTGGCGATATTGGTTGTAACGAGTGTCGCCCCGTACCTCATCTGGTATTACGATTCACACCTGTTTCCCGAGTTCCGAACCAAGGTTCGGCCACTCATCAAGGCAGACGATGTCGTTGCAACCATCGACAAGCGATATCACACGTTGCTTGCGAAACGATGGTGGATTGCCGCTGTGCTGGCTTCGCTACCGATTCCAATTCTGCTGTACTTCGGGGATCCCTTCCTCACCCAACGAGGGTTGTTCGGGAGGGCTGACCTGCTTTTTTGGATCGTCGGTGGGCTACTGTTGTGGATTGGTGTGATCGTTGGGATCGGCTTCTTGCTGGTAGCAATTACCTTTCTTGCGATACGGGACGTCGCTGCAGAACAACTGGAAATCGATCCGATGCACCCCGATGGATTAGGTGGGATGAGTGCAATCGGCCACTATGCGATTCGTACAACTACATTGTTCTCATTAGGAGCGTTGCTCATTCCGCTACAGCTGCAGTATGCCGCGACGGTCGGTGAGGCCGCCACGACGCTCATCTACATCATGGGGTCGGCCTACGGCCTCTTTATTGCAGGCTCGTTTCTATACCCGACGATCAAAATCAACCGGAAAGCCGAGGCGATCAGGGCTGAAATCCTTGAGGATCTCCGGCAACAATACTACACGCTGAAAGACCGAGCCGACGAACCAACGGTCGGTGTCTCTGTCGATGCCACTGACCAAGCAACAGAACAGAAACTAAACCGACTTCAAGAGGAGTACCGCGAATACCGAAATGTTCGGTTGTATCCCCTTCAGTTGCCGATCTTGATTCGACTCTTCACCTCTGTGATTTTGCCAATCCTATTGATCGGTATCGAATATGCGATTCAATCTATCGCAATTGTCTAAGAGAATATCAAAATCCGGCTGCGATACATCTTTGTCGCACCCGTGTAAGTGTCACCCAATGAGTGACTCTCCCCATGCAGATCCAACTCCCGAAGAGCTTCCACTCCCGCCATATCCAGACGCTCTCGGACACCCACTGACGCATTCATTTCGAACGATGCGAGAGCCACTTTCGTTTCGTGATCAGCTCATGGAAGACCACGATGTAGCTCGGAGTTACTTTTTCGGGGCTGGTGATATCATTAACCTCGCCCACCCCGATCATCTCAAGCGCGTATTGGTAACAGAGCGAGATGGATTCGGGAAATCAGATGATTTTCGGACAGCCTTTGGCGAAGGATTGGTCGCAACAGAGGGGGATACATGGCAGACTCAGCGGCGATTGTTACAACCCTTATTCACCCAAGAGACAATCGACACATACGTCACAACCATGGTGGAGCAGATCCACCGTCGGACAGATCATTGGACAGCAGGAGAAACCATAGATCTACAGCGTGAGATGCGACGCCTGACGCTAGATACACTGTTTGCCACCTTATTCGGTCGAGAACTCGATTTTGAAGACGATAGCGAGATTCATCAATCCGCAATCCACCTCCATGATTGGTTCACACCAACCTCATACCCGCTCCCGGAGTGGGTTCCGACACCTGCCAGACGTCGGTTTAAGAAGGGTCGATCGAAATTGCGATCGATCGCTGAGCAGCTCTTAACCGAGAAATCAAAGACTGAAGGTGACGATCCAGATGATTTACTCTCCTTACTAGTGAGTCTCCGCGAGCAATCAAACGAACAGGATCTCTTGACTGATGCGGAGCTCCGTGACCAAATTGTCACAATCGTCTTTGCCGGCCATGACACAACAGCTTCGACGTTAGCATTGGCACTCTATGAACTGTCCCGGAATGAGGAACTCCGAGCTCGGTTTCATGCTGAAATTGATTCGCTTGATCCCCCGATCGATCGAGCTACGCTATCAGCACTTCCCGTCACGGAGCGTATCGTCAACGAAACACTGCGGCTGTATCCGGCTGTGTTTGTGGTGCCGCGAATCACGACTGAGCCGGTCGCCATCGATGGGTATCGGATTCCAGAAGACAACCCAGTGTGGCTTGGGATTCGCCAAGTACAGACTGATGAGCGGTTTTACGATGATCCTCACACATTTGACCCCTCACGATGGAAAGAAGACGTCCAAACAGACGTGCCAGAATACGCCTTTGCGCCCTTTGGTGGTGGCCCACGATTGTGTATTGGCCGCCAGTTTGCGCTCACAGAGGCGAAACTCGCCTTAACAATAATTGGGCGTAAATTTAGATTGGATCGAAGAGACTACACAGAAGCCACCGAACCGTCACATAACACCCACCATATTCCGGATCCTCCTCTCACAGCTGATATGACACTTCGATTGACTCCCGGAACCGAATTCTATTTATCCAGTCGGTAGTCTTCGACAACTCATCAGGTGTCAAATGCATGGAGGCTACTGAACAATATCACGCCGATGTGATTTGGTTGAGTCGACTTGTTGAATGGGGAACCAAATACACGAACTCTGCATTTCTCTCAGGCCTTCTTGTTGCTGGATGGATTCCGGTTGTGGCCACGATACTCGCCGTCGACCCAGGGGAAGCAGATCGAATGTTTCTCATTGGGCAGACATTGGCGTGTTTGATGGTTGTTGTTGGCCCATTCGATGTGTGGTATTTCGATCAAAAACTGTTGCCTGGGTTTTTCAAATCTGCCGACGAACGCCTGACTCCGACAGCGGATCCGACGCTATCGAAACTATCCCGAAAATATGATCGCTACTACGCTCGGTACTGGTGGGCCAATGTTGCTATCTGGGTCGTGTTAGTGCTAGGAGTTTTCGTAGTCAGTCAGTCTTATTTTGAAGCACAAGGCATTACAACACTGCTTGAACGCGGAGCCTATCTGGTATTTTTTCTCTTCTGGTTGCTTATTGCGGGCTTACGAACACACGCCGCTTTGGTCACCGTGTTGGCGGTCAAGTCGTTTGCTGAACAGGCTGAGCTTGATGTTGAACCGTTGCACCCTGATGGGTTAGGTGGATTGAGTACGGTTGGAGAACTCGCAATCCAGGTGACCCTTATTAATTCATTGGGGTCGTTTGCACTGCCACTATCTTTTGAATTAGCCTCAGAGGTCGCGTTCGGCTATTTCGTGTACGTTGGTGTCTTCCTGTTTATTTTGAATAATGTAGCCCTCTTCGGCTATCCAACCTACAAAATGAATCGTCGTGCCCAACAGATCAGAGAACAAGCTCTGGAGGAAAACAAACAACGGATTCGTGAACTCGAGGCACAATTAGCAATCCCAGATGAGGGAGATGACGCCTCAATACGGGAGAACCAACTGTTACAGATGGAAATCCAACGGACAAGACAGGAATTCCGTGATAATCAGAACGTACAGCTCTACCCTCTTTCAATCAGTATTATTACAAAACTTGTCAGTTCTATTATTCTCCCAATTTTGTTCATTCTATTCGATATATTCATCTCAGATTACATAGCGGTGTGAATGCTCAGCTATGATATTACAGTGGTATCTCAAGATACGCGTAATCGGGACGGTTGTGCACGAACTGGCCCATGCACTCACTGTCTACCTTTGTGGTGGCGACATTGATGAGCTCGATATTACATCCCACGTTAATCATCATGGGCAGTACAATTTAGCACATCAAATGGCGATCAGCTACGCTCCGCTTCTGGTGAATACCACGCTCGCTGTTGGCATCGCTCGGTGGGCCGTTGAACTGACACCCACTGGGCTGCCACAAACGCTGAGAGATGGTACCAACGGAGTGCTTCCGGTGGTGGTAACGACCCCGCTGCTTCAATTGCTCGCATTGGGATTGGCCTTCATCATAGCAGCGGCCGCCCTCCCGTCGTATCAAGATGCTCGCAATCCATACAACACATTTCGACATCAGCTACGGAGCGTAACGGGTATTCGACTTCTCAGCCTTCCAGTGGCAGTACTGATTTTAGCGATCGGTACGCTCCCACTTGTCCTCTCATATGTACGCTCGAAGAGCTCTCTCTTCCACCTCTCAACCGAACTCACCTATGGAACAGCTGTGTTGCTCCAAGCGACTGGTACAATCGTTGTAATCGATCCAGCGATCGTCCTATCTCGTCTCTCAGGGCTGATACCGATGTTATAATTTACCGGTATCTCCAGCCCATCTCACGCCCGACATGAAGACCAAGAAACTGAACACAATCGTTGCAATCCCAAATCCGGGTGTGGAATCCTCACTGGTATCTGTTTCAGTCTGATTTGATGATGGTGCCGCAGGATCCGTGTTTGTGTCATCAACCGATACTTCGATTTCTTGTGAATCTGCGGTGTAAACAACGCGGCTATTCCCTTCAGGATAATATCGGATCTGGTAGGGGATGATCAGCCGTTTTCCAGCAAGTGAGTCATCGTTTACGTTCACTTCAAGACGCATTGATGTTTGTTGTCCAGGGGCAACTGTACTTGAGGCCGCCTGAATTGCTGCATCCCCTGAGGAGACATCGCTGGCACCTGATATTGACACCCCATCTGGAAGCTTCGTGAGGATTTCTGTCTCCAACTGTTGAGTATTCGCGCCAGGATTACGAACTGAAAACGTCAGGACAGCCGTATTTCCGGTGACATCAAGCGTTTGTTCCGAGGACTGCTCAGAAAACGTGGGTTCGGAATTGAATGGATGGGTTGTTACATCCCATTGAACACGTTCTACCTGTCCAGCGACACCTTCCACTTTCATCTCAGCTGTATGGGATCCAAGCTGGGTGAACTCATATGTCGATTGCACGCTGTCTGATCTCACATCTGAGCGACTCACAACTGACCCGTCAACCGAAAATACCTGCGTCGCCTGCGGCAACGCATCACTCTCTATCTTTGTGGCAAACAGAATCGTCTCATTTGGATTAACACCGACATCACGTTCCGGAGCAGTTCTAGCAAGATCAAATGCTGGATTATCGTAGATCGCCTCCTTATCGCCGATAGCGAATGTTTTACTGATGCGATCAGTCTGTCCAGCACGATCTGTGATCTGGAGTTCAATTGTATAGAGATCGGGTTCAGTGAACGTCGTTTCCAATCTTTCATCCGAATTTTGGGGTTCACCATTAATATACCACTGGTATTCCACGATATCAACATCTGGAGCTTTTGAAGATGATGGGTCAAATATAATGCGTTCGTTCAACCTCGGAGGAGATGGAGAGGTCTTGAACTCCGCTGTCGGCTCTTCAGTCCTAGGCCCAACGATTTGTTGGGCAGTATCAAATCCACCACTACCATCTTCGACTCTAAGTCTCACCTCAAAACTCCCAACCCCCTGAAACGTATGGACAAAGCTTTCTCCGTATGCTGTTTCGGTGCCGGAAGCTGTTTCATACGTCCAGACATATCGTGCCGAACTATCTGCTTGTACCGTCGTCTCGGAGGCATCAAATTTCACCGGCTCGAACGGGGCTGGTTGCTGTGGTGAGACCGAAAACTCTGCGTCAGTCTCAACTTCATTCTCTTGGGCTGTCGTGATCGATGACAACCCACCAATGATGAGAATGAGCAGTACCAAACCTACCCAAATCCGGCTATCACTAAGGGTGACCATCAGATTGCTAATCGTCCGCTAAATTCAATATGCACGGATCGAGAGTTTCTTACTCGTCGTCGCCGAGCTTGGATTTAAGCATGTAGCCTGCCCCGCCAAGGCCGGCGATAGCTGTTCCAACGCCGAACCCAGGTGTCGCATTGAACGACACATCGGTTTGCTCATCTTCTGATTCGTTTTCAGCACTCGATTGGTCATCCTCCCCAGAGCTGGATTCCAAGTCATTCTCGGGCGGATTCGGGGATTCGACCTCAATCGTATGTCTGATTCCGGATTGCTGACGAGAGCCTTCACGGTTGCCCTCAAACCACAGCTCGTAATCTGCCTGGACAGTGACTTGGTCGCCTTCCTCAGCCCCCTGCGTATGCAGTTCGCCCTGAATCGATCGAATCTCACCCGGGTCGACCTCATAGGTTCCAACCACGAAGTCCGAGGCTGCCTGATCCCAATCAGCACCGCCACCCCATTGGAATCCAGAATCAGTAAAGCTGAATTCTAGGTCAACCATGATCGTACAATCCTCTGGGATAGTCGGATCGGGGCGGAAGTTGGCTTCGACGACTGCCGGATCCTCGGTGGTAATTTCACTACTCGGAGTCGTGATACTTGTCCGACTCATCGATGGAGCACCCTCACATGTAGTGGTCTCTTCTTCCTCTTCAATATTCTCGTCATCACTATCAGTCTCATTTGACTGTGCCGCAGCCGGCGACATCCCCATCGCAACACCAACGCCTGAAAGCACCCCTAGCGCAGAGGTCTGTAGCACCCGTCGGCGGTTGAGTGTACCTGTGGACTGCTCTTCAATTGAATTTTTTCCCATGATATGAAATCTAAGTGGTGGTAAATACATCTTTTGGCTTTGTTGGCAATCTATCATATGGAACTCAAAGCGATCCAAGCCGGTAATCACTGCTTATGAGAAGCCTCGCACGATCGGCAAACAGAGTGGTTTATCGGAGGCCTATCAGTTAATCATCCAATACAAAAATAAAAGTACGCTGAACGGATTTTGCTTCTAAGAACCCTGTATGGCTACCCGAAGACAACTTCTCAAAACGATGATGATGGCGGGTGTTGGGGCTGGTGGGATGATTAAGGGTGTTCAACAGGTGGAGGCATCGGGAGAACAATATTGGTCATATTTTAGCGGGGATACAGTCGGTACCTCACCGGCTGTCGAAGAAGCGAAAATATATTTTGCTGATGACAGCGGTACTGTAACCGCACTCAATAAATCGAGCCAAATTCGACTGTGGGAGTTTTCCACTGAAGATGCGATCAAATCTTCTCCCACTGTCGTCGATCAACTGCTGGTTGTGGGAAGCCGTGATGGAGCGGTCTATGGAATAAACACAGAGACAGGCGAAAAAGAGTGGCAGATCGATACTGGCGGTGCTGTCGATTCATCTCCCACTGTCGTTGAAGAAACAGTCTATGTAGGTAGTGATGATAAAAATTTGTATGCGATAGATGCTGCCTCAGGAGAGAAACGCTGGGTGTTCGAAACTGATGGGCGAATTAAATCATCGCCGGTGGTTGTCGATCAAACAGTCTTTTTTGGAAGCTGGGACAATGGCATTTATGCGGTTGAGACAACAACTGGACGAGAAAAATGGAGTGTCCGGACAAACGGTCGCATCGAAACGTCTGTCACCGTTTCCAACGAAATCGTTTATGCGACCAGTGCTGACAACGTAGTCTACGCGCTCGACCCTTCAACAGGAGATGAGCAATGGACACATGAGATATCATCTGGCGGTCTTTCGACACCCACAGTCGGAGCTGTAGAACCACACGTTCGGGAGACGCTGTACGTACAAGATCAACTGGGAACCCTACATGCAATCAATGCAAAGCTGGGTAGTGACCGCTGGGAATTCAACCCGGTGGAGAAAGACCGCCGTCGACCACAAGAGTCTATCACTGCACCGGCAATTGTCCAAAATACAGTACTCTTTGGCAATCAAAACGGATTGTATGCTGTAGACGGTGGGGCTGGTGAAATCCAGTGGAACACTAGCGATCAAACATCGTCCGCTCCGGTTGTCAGTAACGGAATGGTATACTTCGGCAGTGGCGAAGATTTCCTTGCAAAGGATGCTGGGTACAGTGTAGCATCCGGAGAGGGATCGCGTACCCGATTAGGGACATTCGGTCATCCAATTACGTGGAAATACGCCGGCCAAACGATCAAGGAAGATGACGGCTCCCAATCTACAAATGAGAGTTCTGCACGGGAGACTGACCAAAACCAGTCTACAGACTCCTTTGATCGTGAACCAGAGATCAAGGATGGGGAATCGAGTGAACAAACACAGTCTTCGCAACCCCAGGATCCACCAGAACCCTCCTCAGAAACCTCTCCGTCAAGTGGAGAACCCAATTCATCACTCTCAATAGATTCAGAAACAACCATCCTCGCGGGCTTCACAGGTGTTGTCATGCTAACGATTGGCTGGATTTTCGGCAAGCTGTCTGGATGATTTGCTTATTAACTCGGCTCTTGAATAACTCAGCGAAACACGTTCACTGCAAAGCAGTCAATAAGCCCGCTCAACGGTATTCCGGCGAGGTTTAGAGTCCGTACGAACCCATAGTGATTAACGCAACCTCTGGCTGAATTCACTGAGGTGACTCTCGATCCATGACCCCGCGAAACTCAGCTGTTCAGTCAGTTCCATAAAATCTCAGTGAGGAGGGCGCGGTATTAATGATCAAGGAAACTTCTGAAAGTCGAGGAACTTCTCGCACCAGTCTTTTGCAAAGCTAATCCTCTGTGTCACCTAGCTAAACACGTCCTTGACGAGTTCATGGAACTCGTCTTCGTTCTCAACGATGATCGGTGCCATCGTCCACTTGAGATACTTCCAGACCTGCTCGATTGGATTGAGGTGCGGTGATCCTGAAGGGAGGAAAATGAGGTCGATGCCAAGTTGATGCGCGCGCTTGCGCGTGTATTCACAGACGTGAGAACCGTGCTTGTCTAAGACGAGCAGAATCCGCTTGCCGGGATTCTGCTCGCGGATCTCAGCTAACACCTCACAGATCCGTTCTTTCTTTTCGGTCTCTTTCCACTTCACGACACTTCCTCCATTGAGTGCATAGAATCCGAGTGCAGAGTCTTCGGTCTTCACTAACGGTCGTTCAATGTGTGGATCATCGACGTACCAAACACGCCGCGAATTGTCGTACGGCTGTGGATGAGAGGCATCAAAAAATCCGAGTACAGTGCCACCGTCCGTGCAGATCTCATCGTTAACTACCCATCCTTCTTCGTCATCTCCTTCTTGCCTGTTGTGAGGTTGGTCATCCTCGTTAAGCGCGTCTTCGACGCGCTCTTCGTGAATCTCTTCTAGATTTTCAGGGCGGTATGGGCGTTTTGGACGTGGTTTTGCGTATGATAAGCCAAGATCACGGAGGAATTTCCCAAGATAATCTGGATGAAATTCAACGTCGAACTCTTGCTTGATGAGGTGGCGAATCTCTTGAGACTTCCACGGTTGTCCTTCTCGAAGCAGCTCAACAAGCTCATCCTGTTCATCCTGATCAAGTTTCGGGGGCCGACCGCCCCCGAAACTTGGCATGAGTCCCTCGAGTCCACCTTCGTTCCACGCGTCAGCCCAGCGACTACCAGTGGCTGCCGACCAACCCTCGCGGTCGGCAGCTTCTGCAATAGAATCGCCGTAATAGAGGTTCTTCAGAAAACCCAGTCGCTCCTTACGGTGATCATCTTCAGCTTCACGAAGGAGTTCATCGATTCTCTCCTCTGAAAGATGAAAGGTAATCTCTTTTCGACGGTTCCCGCTCATATCTCCGTAACCTACTGAACCCAACAAACGTTTTCGCGCTCATTAGTGTCCCCGGCGTTGACAGTGGTTTCACCGCAATCGGGGCAAGGAGCTTGTTCCCAAGCGTGCTTGCAGCGCCGCTCGACCTCGGCATCAAGCGGCTCTGGCCGCAACGCTATCGATGTAAGCTCAACAAGATGCTGAAACATCCCGCCGAATGCGGTTTGGTTGTTCACACACAGACGCATTCAGCGAGATGCCATGATTCTCACGTTGTTTCACTGTCTTCGGTAAGAGCCGAACGAAATATCCCAAGCTAGGACAGGGATTTGAACCCCGGAAGTCTCGATTACAAGTCGAGTGCATGAACCGCCCATGCTCTCCTAGCGCAGTCGATGCTTAGCTGTCATCCTTTGAGTGTCTATCGTTTTCGATCGGCTTCCGGAGCTCGATCCGATGAGGATCGTAGCCACGACGATCATAAAACGCTCTGGCGGCCTCATTAGCTGTCAACACCTCAAGTGAGACCGTCGCCACGCCCCGGTCGGCCAACGCCTGCTCGGCAGCCGCCAGCAGTCGGGTTCCGAGCCCCTCGTTGCGGGCAGGCGGCCGGACGTACAGCGTTGTAATCGTCCCGGTCGGCTCAGTCTGGCTGTAGGTGCCGGCATCGACATGGAACATGACGAACCCACGGATGCCGTCCTCGCGGGCGACATAGACGCCATCGGTGACAACGTGGCGGGCGATCGTCTCGGTCGCTGACGTGCGATTTGGCTCGGCCTGCAATCGTGAGCCATGCTGCTGTTGATCGGCCGCCAACGCAACCCAGCAGTCAACGATCGCATCGATGTCGTCAACGGTGGCTGGTTCGATCGGTACTGTATCGTCAGTACTCACAAGACGCCTCCATGGGTTGCTACGAGAAGGACAGTCAAGAGTGTTGGCCGTCGTGCTGTCGGATAGCGGAGCGCGGAGCGATCGCTCACCGTGTCCGGGTGAACTGATCGGCTCCTTCGTAAAACCAGAGATCGTTGTCGCGCATCGCGGTTCCGACCTTCTTGTGCATTGTCACAATATCTTCAAATTCCGTTGCCTCGACGTGATCGAAGATGTCCCGCAGCGGCACGACGGTCTCGTGGTCGATCCGGATGGGGTCGTCGCCGTACTCGGAGACGAACTCGTCGACATTGAGTGGGAAGTCCTCGTCCTCGTCGACCTTCTTGGCGATCACAGCATGGCCGTAGACGCGGCGGCCCTCGCTACCCTGCTCGCCGTCGGGATCGTGTGGCCAGTCCATGTCGTGAAATGGCAAGCAGGGGAAGTTAGTCTTACGCTCCGGTCGCCCGCGACGGTCAGTCAGCCGTCGTCGACTCGGCGGTGTCGCTGCCGCTGATCGCCTTGATCACCGGGAGACGAACCCCTTCGCCCTCGGTAAGTCGGGCCCAGACGACGATCGTCGACGGCAAGACGAGAATCGACGCGAGGAACGCATACAGCACGCTCAGCGATATCAGGATGCCGAACGCGCCGAGCGCGGGATTGAGCGCAAGCACCAACACACCGATCCCGAAGACGGTGGTAAGCATACTCCCGGTGAGCGCGCCGCCAGTACCGACAACAGTTCGTTGGAGGGCAGGATACAGTGCTTGCTCGTGGTACTCGTCGGCAAACCGGTGGACGACGTGCACCGCGTAGTCGATGCCGATCCCAACGGCGATCGCGAGGATCGTCCCGTTGATCGCGTTAAACGCTAGCCCAACCGCCCGCATCGAGGCGACAAGCGCGACGACAGTGACAAAGATCGGGACGATATTCACCATCCCCAGCGACGGCCGTCCCTCGATCACCCAGTAGGCGAACACGAGAAAGCCAGATGCACCGACGAGCGTGAGGATGAGACTCTGGATGACTGACTCAAGCACCAACGAGAGGGCCTCATCGAAGATGACAACGCTGCCGGTCGGCTGGGCGGTGGCTCGGAACCGATCGGCGACAGCGTAGGCGTCGTCGGTAACCACGTTGTCTTCGGCGTCGCCGTCGACCGTGTAAATTACCTGCGCGCTCCGACGATCCTCGCCAAGGAAGGTGCTGAGATCGCCGTCCTCGGATGAGAGCGCGTCGTATATCCGTGGTAGATTGCTGTCAGGAATACCGTTGTTGTTGCGGTCATTGCGATCAACGAGGGCTCGAAACTCCGGATCACGCTCGGCGCGATCCTCGATAACCGAAATAATGCTTTGTGTGTCAGCCTGTCGGCGTTCCGTCCGAAACGTCTCCGGTGGTGATTGACTGGCACGATAGATCTCCTCAAGTGCGGAATCCCGTGTCATCGATCCCTCAACGTACATCAGCACCTGACTATCCTGCTGGTAGTTGCGGTCGAGATAGTTGTTGATACGGACGTACTCAAACTCCTCGGGCGGCCGAATCGATTCGGGGAGATACTGGAGGTACTCGGGGGTTTCCTCAGCAGGCTGGAAATCATCCGGGCTAAAGCCCGTATCGACGCCGGTCGCGTAGACGCCGCCAGCCGCGGTCGCAACCAGAATCAACAGTAAAAACACCATGGGCCCGCGTTTCGAGACGGTGACACCGACCGACAACAGCCGGCCGAGCAGCGATCGCTCGGAGCCAAGCGGCGTGTCGGCAAACGTCGGGATCGGATACCGCTGGCGTGCGCGGTCGACGGTCACCTTCAGTGCAGGAACAAACACGCCGAAGATGAGGAATGTGAAGACGATCCCAACGGCAGCGACAATCCCGAAATCCTGTGTCGGGGGAAACGCGCTGACGACGTTTGAGAGAAAGCCGATCGCGGAGGTGCCGACAACGATTGCAAAGGCGACTGACATCTGGTCGGTCGTTCGCATCATCGATTCCGAGATACCCAGTCCAGTCACCCGTTCCTCGCGGTAACGGTTGATCGAGTGAATCCCGAAATCGATGCCGATCGCGATGAGAATCGGCGGCACCGCGATCAACAGGACGGCAAAGGGGATACCGGCGTAGCCGATGAAGCCGAACGTCCACAGCAGCGTCATGATGATCGCCAGCAAGCCGATGGCGATATCGACCGGATCACGGTAGGCGACCGCCAGAAACAGGATGATCAAGAGGAGTGCAGCCGGCAGTACAACACTCGTTGTCGTGCCTGTGGTATCCGGTGGCGTCCCCTGTACCCAGATGTTTGACGCGTCATCGGTGACGACGCTTTTAATCCGATCAACCTTGTTCGGCGGGTACTCCGAGCCGCCACCGGGGCCGCCGCCAGACCCCTCACCGGGGCCGGCAATATGAGTAACGCTACCGCGGCTTGAAGACGCTGACGCCGACTGCCGGTTGAAATCATCGCTCAAACTGGAGGTAAAGCCGTCGTCATCGACAGCAGCTTCCCGAACGGCCGCATCGATCTGTGTCGGTGTCGCGCGTTCGACCGCTCGCAGTTGCGCTTCGGGCGTCGTCGCCGATGGATCAAGCGTCTCTGCGACGGTGATCGCCGGCATCGACACCTCATCAACACGTAACGAGTTTGTGTTGACGATGCGCTCCCGGGTTTTCAGCATATCGCTCAGCGCACCTTTCGAGAGCACATTCTCCGACTCTTGGACGAGTGTGGTACTCGTCGTCACGTCGCTGAATGACGGGCTAAAATCCTCGTTGATGTCCTCGACAGCCTGGAAGGAGGGCAGATCCTCGATGAACTGCTCTTGGCCACTTTCGGTCGTAATCGAGCCGAGACCACCGACAAACAGCACCGTCACCAGGAGGAACGCAAGAACGACCGTCTTTGATCGGTTGACGATGATCGAATCAACCCGGTCGATCAGCCACTGGTACTCCATCTAAGGTTAGTTACTATTTTTTCACGCGGCGACCCGATAAGCATGTCTTCTCGCGCTCCGCTATCGGCGAACAGCACATAATGACACCGGCTCTGTTTCAGCCCACGAAACAACCCGGAAACGACAACGTCTATGGGGCGGCCCTGACTACCGCTGGACAGCATGGACGACCACACACGGGAATATCTCCGCGGCCGGTTTGCCGACTACTACCGGGCGGCGGAGATACCGCTGCCGCCGGCGGCCAACGAGCGTGAGTGGGGGCATATCCCGTGGACACCGGGGTCAGGAACGACGATGGTGCGCCACCAGTCACAGTTGGATCTCGGCGATATCGGCGAGTTTCTGACACGAACCGCGCCGCGACACGTCTACTTCTCGGCGGCGCGCTACGACGACCCGGGGGCGAGCACGATGGGTGCAAAGGGGTGGCGCGGGGCGGATCTTATCTTCGATCTCGACGCCGATCACCTCCCCGGCGTCGACCCGGCCGAAACGAGCTACAAGGCGATGCTGGCGGCCTGCAAGGACGCCCTCCGGCGACTGCTTTCCTTTCTTGAATCCGACTTTGGCTTTACCGACCTTCGGATCGTCTTCTCAGGTGGTCGCGGCTATCACGTCCACGTCCGTACCGACTCGATCCAGTCGCTGGACAGCGACGCACGCGGAGAGATTGTCGACTACGTTCGCGGGCGCGACCTCGACACCGACGGACTCATTCGTGTCGCCGCAACGGGTGGCGCGACACAGCGGCTGCTCCGCACTAAAGGCGGGTGGGGGCGGCGCGTCCACGACGAACTCCGGTCGCTGGCCGACGAGCTGCGAGCCCTCCCGCAGGCTGACGCGCTCGACCAGCTCACCACCTTTGATGGGATCGGCGAGGGACGGGCGGAGACGATCCTCGGCGCGCTGGAGGCGAACCCACAGGCGATCGAGCGCGGCAACATGGAGGCCGGCGGGCCGGGGATTCGGCTGTTGGCCGACGCCTTGGCCGACCGCGTCGTTGAGGAACACGCCGCCCCGATCGACGAGCCGGTAACGACCGATACCCACCGCCTGATCCGGCTGCCAGGGTCGCTGCACGGCGGCAGCGGGCTGGTCGTGACGCCGATCGACCGCGAGGATCTTGACGATTTTGAGCCGTTGGTCGATGCGGTGCCCGAGCGATTCACTACCCAACATAGTGCTATCGAGGTCAAGGAGTCCCAGGAAGTGGCTCTCGGTGGCGACACGATTAAGTTGAACCCCGGTGTGCATTCGGTACCGGAATCAGTCGCCATCTTCCTGATGGCGCGCGGCGACGCAGCCAAGGCCCCAGCATGAATCTCGACGAACTCCGCTCCGTACAGTCCAAAGAACGGCGGAAAGACAGCCTCCAGCAGCTGCGGGACTCGTTTTATCAGGATGTCGCGGCCTACATTCAGGATCTCCGCGCCGAGCGCGACCGCCGGGCCGAGCAGGTCGACAACCCCTTCAGCGATGATGAGGTGCGGCAGCTCTCGGATAAACTCGATACCGCCGAGGAGGTCGCCGAAGCCCTCTATGAGCGACGTGTCGGCAAGGTCGTCAAGCTCGCCTCCTTTGCAGCCGCCGATATGTCCGCCAGCGAGGAGGGGATGACCGTCGAAGAACAGGAACTCTTCGACGACCTCGTCGCGCGGATCAAACAGAACAAGACATCGGTTCTCGACGTGCTGGCCGGCGAACAACCCGCTAACACATCGCCAGCGACCAACACCACCGACTCCCCGGTATCCACACCAACCGAATCACCATCAACAGCTGAGTCACCAACGACAGCACCCGACAACACGACCACGATCGGCGGCACGAACCCAGATTCGGAATCGACGCCGACGCCGCCGGAAGCCGACACCAAGGCCGACGATGTCTTGGCCAGCGCGATGGGTGGAGCAGCCGAATCCGAGTCAGGAACACCGGAACGGCAGCCGGCCGGGGAGCCTGCCAACGACCCCGGTTACGATGATGGCAGCGATGCCGCTCTCGGCGACACACCGCCGACGGACACCACCGACAACGACGACGGCGTCCCGACGCCTGACGGCGGAAGCGCGGTGCAGTCCGCACAGCCCAGCGACACACCAGCGACACAGGCAACGTCCCCGTCGTCGGCCGCCCCTGAATCGGGTGCATCGCCAACACCGCAGCCCGAGGCAACCGAGCCGCCGACCGAGTCGACAACACCACCCGAATCGAACACGACGACCGACACGGCGATGGCGGCCCCGGACGCCGAGTCGGCAGCGACCGAACCGGCTGTAACCGAGTCACCGTCGACTGAACCGGCTGGGACGGAATCGACCCCAACCGGAACGACAGCCACAGCCGCGACGGCGGAACCGGAATCCGCGGCTGAGTCGACGGCCAATGAATCAGCGGCCCAGTCGGCCCACCAGGAACCCGATACGACGACCGAACCGGTCGCCGTGGCCGCCGATACAACGCCGCGGACAGTGGTGCGGATCACCGACGATGTCGGGGCGATCTTCGGGGTCGACGAACGCGAATACACGCTGCAGGCGGAGGATATCGTGACGCTGCCGACACCCAACGCCGAGGTGCTGCTCCAACAGGACGCCGCGACGAAACTTGAGTAAGACGCGGTAGTCTGCCCCCTTTTCAGCCAACCCAGCAGTAGCACTCTCGTCGATTACTGACGAATAGTCGGTGTCGACGCTCCTCGTGGTAGTAAAACAGCCGCTTAGTAGCCGCGGTCGATCAGGTAGTCGGCGATATCTTCCAGCAGCCCGCGGGCGTCG
>Ga0209946_1000152_pt1 | contig 27843 bp, 26 predicted proteins | sample SalPon2_A_H2O_MG_FD_185704 | JGI IMG/M metagenome (GOLD analysis project Ga0209946, IMG submission 185704) | Salt pond water microbial communities from South San Francisco under conditions of wetland restoration - Salt Pond MetaG R2_A_H2O_MG... | ecosystem: Environmental > Aquatic > Non-marine... | reverse complement strand
GACAGCCGTAGTCGCACTCGCCGGGTGCAGCGCCGGCGACGACACGGGCGACGGGGCGGCTGAAACTGGTGAGGGATCGACCGCCGACCTCGAGAGCGCCGTGGCGGTTCCGGATGGCGAGAGATGTGCGGTGTGTAACATGGTCGCCGCCGAGCATCCGACGTGGAACGCACAGCTGGTCCACGAGGACGGCACGCGGTCGTTCTACTGTTCGTCTGGTTGTTTCGCGGCGTACTACGTCGACCCAGCGCGCTTTGACGGTCCGACATCTCCTGTCGCGAACGGGTGGGTGACCGGCTACGAGACCGGCGAGTTGTGTCCAGCTGAGACGGCGTACTTCGTCCGTGTGACCGAGACAGACCACGTCGACGACATCATGCGGATGAACCCGACGCCGTTTGCCGACCGCGCTGATGCCGAGGCGTTCGTCGACTCGTTCGAGGCGTACGGCGACGACGACATCATCCAGCTCGAGGCGTTCGATCGGGATCTCGCGGTGTTGTACAGACCACAGTTCTTCGAGTCTGCGTGACCCGAACCAGTCGGTCGCCCACGTGAAACTGGCTCCACCCATCAGCCCCAACACACCATCTGCGGTGGCGCGCGCCTCGTGAGCCCGCCTCCGGCGGGCTCGCGAGCGCGTGCGAGGGATGAGCGAGTCGCCACAGGCGACGAGCGAATCGGCTGGGGAGGGGGTGGCTGAAAGGGGTGCCCGGAGGTCACGGGTCATCCGGTTCACACAGCCATCGCCAGACGCGCGCATGACCGACTCGAACACCACTGACCCCGGCGCTCAGTGCTCGCCGCCGGTTCCACGCCGATCCGAGTCGAGGTCGATATCGAGGTCTTCGAGCACGGCCTCGGCCTCCGCACGCTTTTCCTGGTGTTCGGCGAGGAACTCCCGCATCATCGTCGCCGCCTGCTCTTTACACCCGCCACAGAGGCGCTCGCCGTTCACACACTCCGTGTACACCTCTGCGGCGAGTCCGTCGTCGTCGTTCGCGAGCAGGTACGCGTACAGTTCGTAGACGGGACACTCGTCGGCCTCGCCGCCGAGCTCACGCTGTTTCGCCGCGGTCTCTCGGCCGCCGGTCGTCGCCGACGTCACCTTGTCGTAGCCGTCTTCGGGGTCGTCGAGCAGCGAGATGTGACTCGCCGGGATCGACGACGACATCTTCCCGCCGGTGAGCCCGGTCATGAACCGGTGGTAGATCGACGACGGCTGGCGGAACCCGAAGCCGTCGTGGTCGATCTCCACCTCTCGGGCCAGCGACTCGGCCTCGTCGTGGGTGAGGTCGAACGCGTCGACGTGGCCCTCGAAGACGCGTTTCTCGCCGTCGACCGCCTCGATCAGCGCCTCGAAGGCCGCCTCCGTCGCGTTGCGGTCGAGAAACCGCACCCGCGGCCGAAGCGGCTCTTTGCCTCCGGCGCGAAGCGTCTCTACCGCGCTCGGCTTGGCCGCCCGCAGGGCGTCGCCCGCCTCGCCCGCCGGCGGCTCGTAGTCGGCGAGCCACTCGGCGGCCTCAGCCGAGCGAACGTCGTCGGACCCATCGCCGTCCGATGCATCACGGTCCGCCGCAAGCGCGTCGTAGGCCGTCCGCACGAGTCGCCGCTCGTCGTCGTCGAGCTCGAAGCTCGCGAACGCCTCGGTCACCTTGAAGTAGCGGACGCGGGTCGCGAGGTCGCGCGTGAGCCGGACGTGGGGGTCCTGGTCGGGCCCCACGGGGATCACCGTCGGCTTCGGCTCGTCGACGAGCTGCGGGTAGAGGATGTCTGCGGTCTGGGTGACCACGCTTTGCATGTGTGAGACGTTCGTCTCGCCGTCGAAGCCGTAGATCGCCTCGAACTCCGAGAAGTTGGCCTTCGCGCCGAGCTCGAAGCCGAGGTCCTGGACCGCTCGGTTGTCAGACTGTCGGTAGAGGTCGCCCTCCTCGGGGTCGAACCCGAGTGCGAGAAGCGAGAGCAGGTAGCTCCGGGCGTGTTCGTCGATCTCGTCCCACGACATCCCGCGTGCGGCGTGCGCCTCGAGGTCGGCGATGAGCCCAAAGACGTCACCGCCCTGTCGTTGGTGCCAGATCAGCTCGTCGAAGACGAGCTTGTGGCCGATGTGCGGGTCGCCGGTGGGCATGAACCCAGAGAGCGCCGCGAACGGCTCGTCGTTCGCCATCGCCTCGGCGACCGCGTCGTACTCGCGGTGACCGAAGATGACGCCCCGGCGCATGAGGTAGTGTGGGTCCGGCACGTCGTCGACGACGTCGTCGAACGCCTCGATGCCGAACTCGGCGAAGAGGTCGGCGTAGTCGCCGACCGACGCCGACCCCCACGGGTCGAGCGCGACGTCCTCGGTCGACCCGTCGGCGCGCCCGGTCCCGCCGTCCGTGCGGGGGATGTCTTCGTCCATACGACCCATCCCGGCGGTCGAGGCAAAAACCGTTCGTTTGGGCGGGCGATACAGCCCGATCCCTACGGCGTCAGCCGTCCGACCGAGAGCCATCGGATCGAGTCGTCCGTCACGCTCTCGCCGTACTGTCGCGCACCCGCCTCGTCGACGACCGCGAACACCAACTCCTTGCGAACCCCGCCCGCCAGCCGAACGTCGAGCGAGAGCTCGCGGGGCGTGAACCGATGGCCCGGCTGGACGACGCGCACGAGGTGTGCCGAGTGAGGGAGGTCGTCGACGGTGTCGACGTCGCGGTACGTCCGAAAGTCGGCACCGAACTTGAACCCGGTCTTCGGTACGGTCCGCCGCGCACGGAGGGCGCGGTAGACGGCGAGCCGGCGGTCGAACCGATCGCCCTCGACCGCCCGCCCGCGATCGAGGATCGTCGCCACGGCGGCCGCGGGGTCGGCAGAACGCGACGCATCCGCCGCATCCGTCGAGTCCTCGCCGCCCGTCGAGTCCGTGAGCCGTAACGCGCCGTCGGCGGCGAGCGAGGCGGCCTCGAGCAGCGAGAGCTGCAAGACCCCCTCGACGGCGGCCGCCCGGCCGGTGAGTCGCTGGCCGTAGAAGCCGCGTTCGTACAGCGCGTCGGGAGCGTCCCAGAGGACGACCCGGTCGCCGACCACCTCGCCCGTCAGCGTCGACGGCGGGTCGTACCGCGTCGCGCCCGTGAGGTCGGCCGTCTCGGCCCCGAAATAGGTGATGTAGCTCTCCTCGTCGACGACCGCGAGCGTCTGTCCGGATAGTCCGTCGACCGGGATCGACTCGCGCTCGCCGACGACGCGAACCGGATGTTCGACCGCACCCTCTCGTGGCGTCGACCCCCGCTCGTAGGCGACGAAGTCGACCGCGTCCGGCACGTCGGCACGGCCACCGGGCCACGGGTCGCGAGCGGGCGAGAGGTAGAACCCGCGGTCGCGGAGGTCGGCGTAGACGAGGTACCGGATCAGGAAGCCGTCGACGGCCGCGGCGCTATCGGCGACGAAGCGCTCGAAGCCGACGGGGTCGGCCGACCCGTTTCCGTCGCCGAGGGTGACGCCCGCGAGGTCGCCGCGGAACAGCAGGTGGGCCGTCTCGACCCGCGAGAGCGCGACCGCGTTCCCGTCGAGCGGGCGGCCGTAGCCGCGCGAGTCGTAAAATCGCTGGCGGGCGTCGCCGCCGACGTGGACCGACTCGCCTCGGAGCTCCCCAGTCGGGTGCATGTCCGCACAGCCGGGTGGACCGGGTAAGGCGATTGCGGTCGACGGCGGGCACTGGGGAGCCGACCAGCCCGCGGTCGACGAGAGGCGGCGAGCCGTCCGAACGCCGGGGACCGTCGACAGTGGTAAGGCTCGAGCGATCGGATCGAGACACATGCCTGAGACCGCCCGCGTCACCCTCACCGTCCGCGCTGCTGAGAAGCGCGACGCCGGCCGAGGGATCGCCAGACTCCCCGAAGCGGCACGCAAGCGGCTCGGCCTGCTCAGCGGCGACACGGTGCGGATAGACGGCGACCGGTCTGCCGTCGCGAAGGTGTGGCCGGCCGGCCCGGAGGCAGCCGGTGACGTCGTGCTCATCGACGCAGACACCAGGGCCAACGCCGGCGTCAAGGTCGGCGACGCCGTGGCCGTCGCACCGGTCGACGTCGTGGACGCCGACCGAGTCGTGATCGAAGCCCCGTCGGCGCTCGCCACGGCCGACGTGAGCCGAGACGTCGTCGAGCGGGCCCTCGCCCGTGACCTCCGTGACCGACCCGTCACCCGCGGGGAAGCCGTCCACGTCGAACGGCTGGGTGGCCTCCGATTCGTCGTCGGACAGACCGACCCGACCGGCACCGTCCGCGTCACCGACGACACCGCCGTCAGGCTCGCCGAGGACGCCCTGCGCGACGCGCCCGGCGAATCGGGCGACGAACGCACCGACGAGCCGGCCGCTGGCGGGACATCCGCCGGCACCACGACTGCCGGCGGCGCGACCGCTGGCGGTGCGACCACCGGTGACAGGACCGCCGGCGACGCGACCGGCTCGGGTCGCGACGAGCCTGCGCCGCCGGCCGAACACACCGCGGGGGCGACCTACGAGGACATCGGTGGTCTCGACGAGGAGCTGGAGCTGGTGCGCGAGACGATCGAACTCCCGCTTTCTGAGCCGGAGGTGTTCACCCGACTCGGGATCGACCCGCCGAAAGGTGTTCTGCTCCACGGGCCGCCGGGAACGGGGAAGACGCTCATCGCTCGGGCAGTCGCCAACGAGGTCGACGCGGAATTCTTCACCATCGACGGCCCGGCGATCATGTCGAAGTACAAAGGCGAGAGCGAAGAACGGCTCCGGGAGGTGTTCGAGCGGGCCGAGGCGGCCGCCCCGGCCATCGTCTTCTTCGACGAGATCGACTCGATCGCCGCCGAGCGCGACGACGGCGGCGACGTGGAGAACCGCGTCGTCGGCCAGCTCCTCTCGCTCATGGACGGGCTCGACGCGCGCGGCGACGTCCTCGTGATCGGCGCGACGAACCGCGTCGACACGCTCGACCCTGCCCTGCGACGCGGCGGCCGGTTCGACCGCGAGGTCGAGATCGGGGTTCCCGGCGAGGCGGGCCGGCGACAGATCTTCGACGTGCACACCCGGCGGATGCCCCTCGGCGACGACGTCGACCTCGACCGCCTGGCGGCACGAACACACGGGTTCGTCGGTGCCGACATCGAGTCGCTCGCCCAGGAGGCGGCGATGACCGCGCTGCGGCGCGCCCGCACCGACGACGGCGAGTCGCCGGCGTCAGTAACGGTTCGGTCGAGAGACTTCGAGGCCGCCCGGGCCGCGGTCGAGCCGAGCGCGATGCGCGAGTACGTCGCCGAACAGCCGACGACCGACTTCACCGACGTCGGTGGACTCGAGGCCGCAAAGGCGAAGTTGGAACGCGCGGTAAACTGGCCACTCTCGTACGGGCCGCTCTTCGAGGCCGCAAACGCCGACCCGCCGACGGGCATCCTCCTGTACGGACCGCCGGGCACCGGCAAGACGCTGCTCGCGCGGGCCATCGCCGGCGAGAGCGGCGTGAACTTCATCGAGGTCGCTGGGCCGGAGCTGCTCGACCGCTACGTTGGCGAGTCCGAGAAGGCGGTGCGCGACCTCTTCGACCGCGCCAGACAGGCCGCGCCCGTGATCGTCTTTTTCGACGAGATCGACGCGATCGCGACGGCCCGTGACGGAGCCGGCGGAGGTGACTCCGGCGTGGGCGAGCGCGTCGTCTCGCAGCTGTTGACCGAACTCGACCGCGCGAGCGACGACCCGAACCTCGCCGTGGTGGCAGCGACGAACCGGCGAGACGCACTCGACCCCGCGTTGTTGCGTCCCGGTCGGCTGGAGACCCACATCGAGGTGCCGGCCCCGGACGACGAGACCCGCCGCGCGGTGTTCGCGGTCCACACCCGTGAGACGCCGCTCGCAGACGACGTCGACCTCGACGACCTTGCGGCCGAGACGGCGGGGTACTCGGGCGCGGAGATCGCGGCGGTGTGTCGCGAGGCGGCGATGCACGCGATAGAGCGGGTCGCCGACGAACACGGCCCGGCAGCGGTCGACCACGCCGACGAGGTGCTCGTGGGATCCGCAGACTTCGAGGCGGCACTCGAGGCGGTGTCACCCGCAGGTCACTGAGCGACCGAGACCCGCCGAGAGACGCGCGAGACTCCGAAGACGGAATTCCCGGCTTTGGGCCCCTCGTCGGGATTGTCGCACTGCGTACCATCGCTCTACTGGTTGTTGCTGTCAGCCGAGCACGAAGTCGCAACTGACTCAGCCCACGGAGAACCGCCTCGGGGGTCAAATTCCGAGGCACTCTGTCTGCAATCCCGCGGTGGAGTTTCTCCACGCTCACACGGAGACGGAAGACACGGTTGTCACCCGATATCGATAGCGGCGCTCGCGGCACCACCATGGGCGTCGTCCGTGGTGGCCTCACGGCGGCGTTTCCGGCGGGACTCGTCTTCGGCAGGGAGTCGACCGAGAGCGGGTGCCGCCTGTGGACTCCCACGCGGAGCCAGGCGCAGGGCCAAAGACTGGCGCGTGCGAACCGCTCGCGCCCGTCCGGACAAAGAACAACGGTTAAAAGTCACCGACGGGTTCTATCGCACATGGCTGGAACCATCGAGGCACTCGTCCCCGGCGGCCAGGCCAACCCTGGTCCGCCGCTCGGGCCGGAGCTTGGCCCGACGCCGGTGGACGTCCAAGACGTCGTGAGCCGGATCAACGAGGAGACTGCCGCCTTCGACGGGATGGAGGTCCCCGTCACCGTCGAGTACGACGACGACGGCGCCTTCACCATCGACGTCGGTGTGCCCCCGACCGCAGAGCTGATCAAAGACGAGGCCGGCTTCGAGACGGGCTCCGGTGAGCCCCAGTCCGACTTCGTCGCAGACATGTCCATCGAGCAGGTGAAAACGGTCGCCGAGCAAAAGTCGACTGACCTCCTCTCGTACGACACGAAGAACGCCGCCAAAGAGGTCGGCGGCACGTGTGCGTCCCTCGGGGTCACCATCGAGGGCGAAGACGCACGCACCTTCGACGACCGCGTCGACGCCGGCGAGTACGACGACGTCCTCGAGGCGTAGCGATCACGCCGGCTTCGATTGGTGTCGAACTAGGCGTGAGTGTCCACTCGGCGTCTGGCGTGTTTCTGAGTAGTGATTTATTGGTGGTACCACCAACGTATATTACCGCGTGCGACAATCGCCACACATGGAATACGCAGACAGGTCGTCGAGCGAATCGAGCCTGCAACTGCTGTGTGGGCGCTATCGAACGCCCGTGTCGGCGCGGTACGTCGCTCGTGGAGACGGGAGCCGATGGTGACAACCACGTCGGCGCTCGCGTTGATCGTCGGAACCCTGGCCGTGTTCGCTGGCGTGGGTATCTGGTCGTCGCGCGGACGCGTGGACTCGACCGAGTCACTCATCACCGCCCGTGACTCGACGAACGAACACCGACTGACTGCGACGCTCGTCGCCTCCGTCATGGGCGTGTGGATACTGCTGTCGGCGCCCGAAGCCGGGGCAGTGTTCGGTATCGCCGCTGCGATCGGCTACGCGGTGGGTGAGGCGCTTCCGATGCTCGCGTTCTCGAAGGTCGGCCCGCGTGTTCGAGCGGTGATGCCGGAGGGACACTCGCTGACCGAGTACACACACGCGAGGTACGGCGGCGCGATGTACGCCTACGTTCTCTGTGTGAGCGCGTTGTACATGCTCATCTTCCTCAGTGCCGAGCTCACCGGCATTGCGCTCGCGTTCTCGTTCATCGCCGACGTGCCACAGTGGCAGACGGCGACGCTCGTCGGCGGTGCCGTGCTCGGGTACGCCGGCTACGGTGGACTTCGCGCGAGCATCGTCACCGATACGATTCAGGCCGCATTCGTGCTCCCACTGTTGGTTGCCGTCGGCGTGGCCACTGTCGTCGTCTTGGGCGGCCCAGTCGCGGTGTACACGGGTGTCGTGAAGGCGTCCCCATCCCTCCTCGATCCGACCGCCGCAGACGGACTCGCGTTCGGTATTGCGCTTTCACTTGCGATCTTCGGTGCTGAGATGGTCAACCAAACCTGGTGGCAGCGGATATACGCCGGCGCGGACGACGAGACCGTCGAGCGAAGCTTCCGAAATGCGACCCTCTTGAACGGCGCCGTTGTGTTCTTCGCCGCGCTCTTGGGCGTCGCAGCGGCCGGTACTACGGCGGTCGAAACCCCCGCTGTTGCCGTCTTCGCGCTCGTCTCTACGTCGTTTCCGACCCCGGCGGTCGTCGGTGTCGGGCTACTCGCACTGCTTCTCGTGGCGAGCTCTGCCGACTCGTTGTGCACCGCGCTCTCGAGTCTCGTCACGGTCGACGTGCCTCGGCTGCTCGACGACCCGAGCGACGAAACGCTCACCCGTAGCGCGCGGTTGGTGACGGTCGCCGTTATGATCGTCGCGGTCTACATCAGCCAGGACGCACAAAGCGTCCTCGCGCTGTTTTTGTTCGCCGACCTCCTCGGTGTTGCCGTCGCGTTCCCGCTCGTGTACGGGCTCTTTTCGCCGCGGCTCACCGGGACCGGCGCGCTCACGAGTAGCGTCAGTTCGCTCGCGGTCGGAAGCGCCTTCTTCCCGTTCCCCCTCGGCATCGACACGTGGCTTCGGTCGCTACCGGTCGTCGGGTCGGTGCTGCCGGCCGCCGACCCGTTGTACCTCTCCGCGTTCGCCGGCGCGGCCGGCGTTTCGGTGACGATCACGCTCGCGTTCGCGGCACTCCCATCTGAACGATACGACTTCGACCGGCTCTCGCGGGCAGTGAACCGGCTTGAGTAGTTCCACAGGACCCATCTGTTCGCCACACGGACTGCACTCATGGACGACGCCTCCCACGCGAACCGGGGCTACCGCCGCCTCTTCGACGAGGATGGACTGACCGTGGGTATCGGCTTTCCGTTGACCGGGACGCGCGAGTCGACACCGGCCGTCGACGAGGAAATGCGCCTGGCCCGTCACGCGGAGGCCGTCGGCTTCGACGGGCTCTGGGCCCGCGACGTGCCGACGTACTGGCCGCGGTTCGGCGACGCCGGCGGTGCGTTCGACACGTGGCCGCTGCTCTCACACGCGGCTGCCCACACGGACGCTATCGCACTCGGTACTTCGAGCGTGATCCTCCCGCTGCGCCACCCAGTCCACCTCGCGAAGGCCGCCGCCAGCGTCGACCGCCTCTCCGGCGGTCGACTCGTGTTGGGGATCGCCTCGGGCGACCGCGACCCGGAGTACCCGGCGTTCGGCGTCGATCCCGACGATCGTGGTCACGCGTTCCGCGAGCGCGTCGCGGCGATGCGCACCATCTGGCGGGAGTCGTTTCCAACCGTCGAGGGCGACTGGGGGGCGCTCGACGGCGACCTCGACGTGCTCCCGAAGCCGACGAGCGAGACCCTCCCGTTGTTCCCGACGGGAAACGCCCGTCAGTCGACGGAGTGGATAGCCGAGCACGGAGACGGCTGGCTGTTCTATCACCTGCCGGAGTCGACGCTCGAGACGTACCTCGAGACGTGGCGCGAGCTCGCAGGCGACAAGCCGTTCGCCATGGCGGTTCGCGTGGAGCTGGCGGACGACCCGAGTGCTGAGCCAGAGCCGATCCACCTCGGCTACCACGCAGGCGTCGAGTGGGTGAGTGACTACTTTTGTGACCTCCAGGCGGCTGGGGTCGACCACGTGATCGCGGGGCTCCAGGGGACCGACCCGGCCGACGCGATGACGGCATTCGCCGACGGCGTCCTCGACGCGTTGTGATCCACACCGGAGGGGTCCCCACACCCGAGGTGTGCCCTGCGCGCGTCGGTGCGTACGGTCCACGCGTCAGTTTCTCACACCGCGAGCTCGGTCACGAACGTTTTTGTGGGTTCGTCATAGAGTGACACGCATGGACGGGACTCCTGTGCCGATACCGGACGCACAGTACGAGCGGCTCGCCGCGATGGCGGCCGCCCGCGGGGTGAGCGTCGAGACGCTACTCTGTGGACTGATCGACGACGCTGCTCGCGGAGGCGCACCCACACCGCAGGACGCCGACGGCCTCCCGCTCGGCGTCTGTGGTTCGACCGGACCGAAGCGACCGGCCGACGACTGACGGGTCGGACACGGCCGTCCGACGACGAACGACACCACGCCTGTGGCCGGGACTGTTCAAGCGGGGTCGGGTGCCGTCACCTCGACTTCGACCCGGTCGGCGTCGACGCCGATCCGAGCGAACTGCGTTCGGACGTGTTCGCGGGCCGCATCGAGCGCCGCCTCACGGGTGTCGAAGCCTCGTGGCATCGGCTCTTCGAACGCGACTCGGATCTCCCTGCCGTCGACCTGCAGCGGTGATCCCCCGCTTTCGACCTCGTAGAACGCGTCACACACCCAGACGTAGGGTGCCGTCTCGTCTGGCGCTCCCTTGTACGTCGGCGGCTCCTCTCCGCGTTCGAACACCGTCCCGGTGAGGTCCGTTCCGCCGCCACTGCCGCGAACGAGTATCATACCATCGAGAGGGGCTTCGACGGCAAAAGCCCGTCTGTGTGGCGACCTGGGGACGCGCGTGGACCGCCGGGGGAAACCGCTTTGCGGATGGAGAGCGCGGTGTGAGACATGACCCTCGAGGACTTCACCGAGTTCACCGACCGCGACGACGGGGGCGGGGCCGCCGACACCGTGGCAGATGCCGACGCGGACACGGCTGAGCCCAGGGCCGCCGACGAGACTGGCGACGGGGACGCGGCTGCCGACGCCGAGTCGACGTCGGCGACCGACTCGACGACGAGAGACGACCCTCCGTCCGCAGACGACTTCTCCGCGTACGACGTCGAGCCGACCGGCGACGACCGTGGACTCGGCGTCGTCGCGGTCTCACAGGGGCTGCGGGTCTCAAACGCCGAAGACGACACCACGCTCCGGACGTTCATCACGACGGACAACCGCGATGCGGTTCGGCTCGGGACCTACCTGCTGGTGCCGTACCCCGACGGGGAGCGACTCTTCGCGCAGATCTCGGCGCTCGAGTATGCACAGGAGTTCCGTGCGGACGACGCCACCGAGATCCACGCGCGCCGGGAGATGCGCCGCGAGGAGTTCACCGAGCGCGACTACAAGTTCGTCGCCGAGCTCGACCCGGTGGCGATGGTGTACGAGGACGGAGCCGAGCTGCGCCGCCGGATGACGGACCGGGTGCCGAAGCCCGGCTCGGTGGTCGAAGCGGCCGCGGACGACGCGGAGATCAAGACCGGGCTGACGATCCCCGAGTCGGGCGTCTTCCTCGGCCACCTCGCGGTCGGCGGCGAACGCGTCCGGACGGCGGCGTCGCCCCCGACGGTCGACTACCGGATCCGCGACGACTACAGCGAGGGCGACCCGCTCGCGTTCAGACACACCCTCGTCGCTGGAGGGACGGGGTCCGGGAAGACGCACGCCGCGAAGAACGTCCTCCGACAGTACCTCGACGCCGACCGAACGTACCCGATGGACGACGGCCGCGACGCGCGCATGGCCGTCGTCCAGTTCGACCCGCAAGACGAGTACGCTCAGATGCACGACGACAACCCGTCGATGGACGCGGCGACGGCGAGACGGCTCGACCGTGAGGGGATCGCCCACGGCGGACACGACGACACGGTCGCGCTCGTACCGAGCGTCCCGAACGCGACGTACCCGGGCGAGGGCCACCGTGCCGAACGGACGTCGTTTACGATCCCGTTCTCGATGGTCGACGAGTACGACATGCCGTGGCTCGTCGCGGGGTCCGGGCTCAACGACAACCAGTACGCGGGGCTCTCGACGCTCCTCAGACGATTCTTCCGCGACTACGGCGACGACGGGACCTACCGTGAGTTCCTCACCTTCCTCGACGACCCCGCCCTCCAGGAGGAGCTTCACGAGAGCGGTCGGGTCCACGAGGCGACGTACGACGCGGTCAAACGGCGGGTGCGTGCGGTTCCAGGCGGGGTGTTCGACGGTGACGCCGTCCCCATCACCGAACTCGACCACACGCTCGTCCGGCCGGGCGGCCTGAGTGTGATTCCAACGTACCACCTCCCGACGTCTAGACAGAAGGAGATCGTCGTGCTCGCGGTGTCGTCGATGCTCGTCGGCGACAAGCTGTCGAACGACCCACGAAGCGATCGGATCAAACAGACGCCGCTTTTGATCGGGATGGACGAAGCACACAACTTCCTCGCCGACGCTGACACCGTGCAGGCGCGCCAAGTCGTCTCGACGTTCACCGAGGCGGCGAAACAGGGGCGAAAAGAGCGGCTCGGGCTCTTTTTGATCACTCAGGACCCACAGGACATCGCCGACCCCGTGTTCAAACAAGTGAACACGACGGTCGTGTTGAACCTCGGCGACGAAGAGGCGATCCAGAGCGTGAACATCCCGACGGCACTCGCCGGAAAGGTGCCGTACATGCAGAAGGGACAAATGGTGGTGTACTCGCCCGACAACTCAGAGCCGGTCGAACTCATCGGACTCTCGACGTGCGTCACTCGACACGGCGAGTGAGCCGCGGCGGGAACCAGCCCCCGGCTTTTTGCTGGTCCCGGGGTATCGACCACTATGGCGAAGCGAATCCTCGTCGCGGTCGACGGCTCCGAAGCGGCGGCCGAGGCGCTCACCTTCGCGGCCGACGAGTGGCCGGATGCCGCCCTGACCGCCCTACACGTCATCAACCCCGCCGAGTCGACGACGGGTGCCGACGGCGGGTTCCCGGGCGCGGTCGAACAGTGGTACGACAGCGCTCACGCCCGCGGTGAACGCATCCTCACGGAGGCCGCAGACCGGGTCGACCGGCCGGTCGAGACGCGACTCGAGGTCGGGCGACCGACGACGACCATCGTCGCAGTCGCCGCCGGATCCAAAGACGAGGCCGGTGGGGACGGCAACTCCGATCGTGACAGAGATGGTGGCGACACCGGCAGGGGGACGCACGCGTCGACCCAGCCGTTCGACCACGTCGTGCTCGCAAGCCAGGGACGGACGGGACTCTCGCGGATCCTCTTAGGAAGCGTCGCCGAGGGCGTCGTGCGACGAGCCGACGTCCCGGTCACGGTCGTTCGGTGATTGCCGGTGATCGCCGGTCTGTGTCCCGTGAGCTCCGCGTCGACGACTTAGGAGCATCGTAGATCGCCGATAGCCACAGGCTACGCGTCGTCGACGGGCGTCGCCGCGACCACCGTTCCAAGCATCGACCACCCGTCCTCGTCCGGACCGGAGCGACCGAGCAGTACCGACTCGTAGTCGTCCGTCGTGATCAGCCGAAACGCGGCGTCGACGTCGGCGTCGGTCCGGGTGCCCTCACCACGAAACTCTCGCTGAAAGAACTCCGTCGACGAGAACTCGAACGTGCCGGTCTCGCCGCTGTCGAGCTCGAGTCGAACCGGGTCCGGTTGGACGTTGTGGATCCGTTTGGCGATCGGGTGTAGGTCAGCCATGCCACGCAGTTCGTCGCCGCGGCGCTAAAATGCCGCGAACCCGGTCCCGCCGACGATGGTGGGTCGTGCGGACCGAAAACATAAAACGTGAAACCGCCGATCAAGTAGATATTGTGGACGTCGTCTCGACTGATACCGTCGCCGGGGTGGCATCGACCCGTGGGTGAGGCGACGGTCTCGAACGCCGTTCTCGTCACCGTCGACTCGCTCCGTGCGGACGCGGTCGGCGCGTACGCCGACGACCGCCACACCCCGGTCATCGATTCACTCGCCGCGCGGGGGACGGTCTTCGATCACGCCTTCGCGACGGGCAACTGGACGCCGTTCTCGTTTCCCTCGATACTAGCGTCTTCGAGCGTCTTCGCCGACAGCGGTGCTATCGGCGTCGAGGAGGCGACGACCCTCGCAGAAACGCTGTCTGCGGCCGGCGTCGAGACCGCCGGCTTCAACGCCGCGAACGGCTTTTTGACCTCTCACTGGGGGTACGACGAGGGCTTCGACGCCTTCGAGCCGTTCGTCGCCAGCGTCGGCTCTAGTATCTACAGCAAGTACCTCGCGACACACCCGACGGTTGAGGCGTGGATTCAGCTGCTCGGCTCGCCGCTGCGCCGCATCGAGTCGCGGATTCGCGGTGAGACCGACGACCGGCCGTTCCTCGACACCTCGCGCATGTTCGACGTCGAACACGCCGCCACGTCGTTTCTGGAGACGACCGACGAGCCGTTCTTCCTCTGGGTCCACTACATGGACGCACACACCCCGTACGTTCCCGCTCCACGGTACATCCGTGAGGTGTCGTCGACCCTCCTCGGAACCCATCAGCTGCTCCACGCACACACGCGGACCGGCCTCGGACTCGACGTCGACGACCGAACGCTCGCGGAGCTCGAGACGCTGTACCGAGCGGCGGTTCGACAGGTCGACGCGAGCATCGGACGCCTCCTCGACACGCTCGAGGCCGAAGGCGTCGCCGACGACACCGCCGTCGTCGTCGCGGGCGATCACGGCGAGGAGTTCCAAGAACACGGCCACCTCGCACACTACCCGAAGCTGTACGACGAACTGATACGGGTCCCGCTCGTCGTCGACGTGCCCGGGGCCCCGGGTCGCCGGATCGACCACGGCGTCGGTCTCGACGCGATTCCCCCGACGGTGGCAGCGTTGCTCGGTGTCGACTCCCCAGACGAGTGGAAGGGTGAAAGCCTCCGCTCGACGGTCACCGACGGCACCTCTCCGACCGCCGAGCCGGTCGTCTCCGTGACCGTCCGCGGCGACGAGGTGACGGCCCAACCGATTCCGCGGTCGCTCGCCGACGGTGACCTCTACGTCAGCGTCCGCGACGCCGAGTGGACGTACATCGAGAACGTCGACGACGGGTCGGCAGAGCTCTACCACCGACCGTCGGACCCGACCCAACAGACCGACAGGGCCGTCGACCCGACCGACGACGACCAAGCGGTCATCGATCGGTTCGCTCCACTGGCGGACGCCCACGCCGCGACGATCCGTACCGGCGACGAGAAAGCCACACCGGCACAGGTCGACGACGACCTCGGGGCGCGACTGGAGGCACTCGGCTACAAGTAGATGATCCGGTCGCTGCTCCGCGGGCTTGCGGATGGTCCGCTCGCGCTCCAGCTTCGCCGATTCGTCGTCGTCGGGGCGGCCGCGTCGGCGGTCCAGATGGCGCTCTTGTGGGTGTTCGTCGACGTGGGCGGGATAAATTACCTGCTCGCGGCGACCGTCTCGATCGAACTCACCATTCTCCTCTCGTACGTGCTCAACAACGCCTGGACGTTCCGGGGCTCGCGCAACACGGGTGTCCGCGAGTATCTCCACGGGCTGTGTAAGACGAACCTGGTTCGCGGGACCGCGATCCCGATCCAGCTTGGTGTCCTCTTCGCTTTCGTCGAGGTCGCCGATATCCTGTATCTCGTCGCAAACGCCCTCGCGATCGTCGTGAGCGGTCTGTATCGGTTCGTCCTCGACGCCCACTGGACGTGGGGTGGGTGATCATGTCGCTCGCGTCGACGGCCGGCATTGCCGGTCCCACCGCGGACGCGGCCGTGGCAACGTGCTCCGGCCTCGCCGCGGACGCGGCCGTGGCAACGTGCTCCGGCCTCGCCGCGGACGCAGCCGCAACGACCGCCGTCTCTGTGCTGCTCGGCTCCGGGTCGGTCGTCGCCGGCATCGAGGCGGGCCTCGAGACCTTGGTCGAGTCGGCCACTGGCTGGGTCGGGATGCTCGTCGTGTTCGTCTACTCGTTTTTGATCGCCTTCGCACTTCCCGGACCGAGCGAGGTCGTCCTCGCGGCACCTATCGACTTCGGGGTGCCACAGTGGGTCAACCTGGGGAGTATCATGCTCGTCAGTGCGACGGGGAAGGCGTTCGGGAGCGTGTTCGCCTTCCACATCGGCCAGGAGGTCAAACGGTCCGGGCCGGTCATCCGGTGGCTTCGGCGCTCGCGCTGGAACGTCGTAGAGTGGTCCGAGACGCGGTCGGTCCAACTCGCACAGCAGTACGGGTACGGCGGGCTCGCGATCGCCCTCTCTGTGCCCTTCTTCCCCGACACCCTCTCTATCTACGCGTTCGCCGTCCTCGAGCGTGATTACACCCGATTCGCCGTGGCGACCTTCCTCGGCAGTCTCGGCCGGCTCACGGTCACGCTCGCGCTCGTCGGCGGCGTCGTCACCGTCGTGTGAGCCCACCCGTTCGATTCCGCCCCGCTCGGGCGTCTCACGTGTACGAACCGGGGTCAGACGACCACAACACCGAATTGGGTGCCGCACGTTCGTGCGCACAGATGGAGCTTCAGATCGACCACGTCACCGTCGCCGGCCGCAACCTCGACCGACTCGTCGACGCGTTCGACGCCGCGGGGTTCGACGTGGCGTACGGCGGTCGCCACTCTAACGGCGTCACCCACATGGCTATCGTGGGGTTTCGTGACGGGACGTACCTCGAACTCATCTCTACGCTCGACCCCGACACGACTTCTCCCTGGTGGAACGACCCCATACACCACGACGGGGGACCGTGCGCGTGGGCGATCGACGTCGACGACATCGAGACGGCGACTGACACCCTCGCTGACCGTGGGATCACCGTCGACGGCCCCACGGCGTACCGACGGACACGCGAGGACGACGCGCTCGTCGAGTGGGACCTCACCGCGCTCGGCTCGGGCGACCCCGGCTCGTTGCTGCCGTTTCTCATCAGCGACCGGACGCCGCGGTCGCGTCGCGTGACCCCAACCGAGGCCACGCCGTCGACGCCAATTCGCGGCGTCGACACCGTCGTGCTCGGCGTCAGGGATGTCGAGGACGCGATCGATCGGGTCGGAACCGCCGTCGACGTCGGCACGCCCCGCTGGGGCGAGAGCACGGTCCTCGGCGCACAGATCGCCTCACCACCGGATCGGCCGGTCGCATTCGCCGAACCGCAGGGTGACGGCTGGCTCGCGGAGCGACTCGAGACGTTCGGGCCTCGCCCCGTCGGGTACCTCCTCGGCCACGACGGTGGCGACCGATCCCGATTCGGCGCCCGGTCGACGGAGACGCTGTGTGGCCGGTCGGTGGAGTGGCTCTCGGTGACCGCCCCCACCGACCACCGGTACCTCGGGCTCGTCGCCGACAGGTGAGTCCGTGCTCAGCCGCCGAGGAACTGTTCGCGAACCGCGTCGTCGGCGATGAGGGCGTCCCCGTCGTCCTCGTACCGGTTTCGTCCGTTCGCGAGGACGTAGCCGCGGTCACAGCGTCTGAGCGACTCCGTGGCGTTCTGTTCGACCATGAGGACGGTCGTGCCGGCGTCGTTGATCTCGTCGATTCGGTCGAACATCTCGTCGACGAGGTCGGGTGCGAGCCCCGCGCTCGGCTCGTCGAGCAACAACACGCCCGGGTCGAGCATCAGCGCACACCCCATCGCGAGCATCTGCTGTTGGCCGCCCGAGAGGGCGCCGGCGGGTTCGTCCCGGCGGCCAGCGAGCGCCGGGAAGCGGTCGTACACCGCCTCCATCCGAGCCTCCGGGACGGTCTCGAGCGGGTACGCCCCAATCGTGAGATTTTCTTCGACGGTCAGCGTCGGAAAGACGTTGTTCGTCTGTGGAACGTACCCGATCCCCTCGTGAACGACCGCCTCGGGCGGTAGCCCGGTGATGTCGTTGCCGCGGAAGGTGATCGACCCGTCGAAGCAGGTAGCGAGGCCGACGATGGCCTTCATCGCGGTGGACTTTCCGGCACCGTTCGGACCGACGACGGTGACGTACTCTCCGTCGTCGACCCGGAGGTGGACGTCAGAGAGCACCTCGAGGTCACCGTATCCCGCGTCGAGCGCCTCGACGTGGAGGAGGCTCACGCGCCACCTCCGAGGTACGCGTCGACGACGCGCTCGTCGGCCACCACGACGTCCGGGTCACCCTCGACGAGCAGCGTTCCCTGCTGTAACACGATCAGCCGCTCTGCGAGGTCGGTGAGCGTCTCTAGTTCATGTTCGATGACGACGACGGTCGTGCCCGCCTCGTTGAGCGCCCGGATGTGTTCGGCGATCTCGCGCGTCAGACTCGGATTCACGCCCGCGAACGGCTCGTCGAGCAACAACACGTCTGGGTCGACCATCAGCGCACGCGCGAGTTCGAGGAGCTTCCGTTGGCCCCCAGAGAGCGACCCGCTGTACGCGTCTGCGAGGTGCGTGAGATCGAAGGTGTCGATCAGCTCGTCGGCCCGCTCGCCGACCGCGTCTTCGGTCGTTCGTGCGTCGTCGCTCCCGAGCAGCGCCGGGACCGTTCGCTCGCCCGGGTGGTCACGTGCTGCGAGCCGCACGTTCTCCCGGACTGTCATCGTCTCGAGCTCCCTAGTATCTTGGAAGGTCCGGACGAGGCCCGCACGAGCGAGTCGCTCCGGGGGTGCTCCCGTCACGTCCGTCCCATCGAGCACGACGCTGCCGCTGTCCGGGGTAAGCACCCCGCTGACGCAGTTGAATAGGGTCGACTTACCGGCCCCGTTTGGGCCCATCACGCCGACGAGTTCGCCCGATTCGACCGACACCGAGAGGTCGTCTATCGCTCTGAGGCCGCCGAACTCGACGACGAGTCCGTCGACGGTCAGCTGGCTCATCGGTCGACCCCCAGCTCGCGTGGGTTCCCCCAGATGCCGGCAGGACGGTACCGGACGACCGCGACGAGGACGAGCCCGACCACGACGAGCCGCACGGCGGCGAACACGTCGCCCGAGATCGGCGTGACGGTGAGCGCGAACCGAGAGACGAGTCGCAACCCCATGATGATCGCCAGCCCGGCGAGCACCGCGCGGTGGTTCGCCGCGCCGCCCAACAACATGCCGATCCAGACCGTCACCGTCACTTGGATCGTGAAGAACCCGGGCGCGACCGCGCCGTTGTACAGCGCGAAGAGCCCGCCGGCGAGCCCGGCGAGCGCGGCGCCGTAGACGAACGCCTGCGTCTTATACGTCGTCGTCGGCTTGCCGAGCGACCGCGTCACGAGTTCGTCCGCCCGAATCGCGCGTAGCACGCGGCCGTAGGGGGCGGCCGTGAGCCGGGTGAGCAACGCGAGCGTCACGAGAGTGATACCGCCGAGCACGAACACCGTGGCCACGAGCCGGGTGTCGCCGTCGGCGACGAGCGACGCGATCGGTCGCGGTACCCCGAGGATCCCGACGTTCCCGCCGAAGAGCCCCTCGAGATTCACGAACAGCGAGTGAAATATCTCTGCAGTGGCGAGGGTGACGATGGCGAGAAAGTCGTCACGAAGCCGGATCGACGTCGCGCTGAGCAGGAACCCGAGCGCGGCGGCAGCACCGACGCCGGCTGCGACCCCGATCGGCCACGGATAGCCGAGTCCGACCCCAGCGAAGGTGTCCTGTGCAGAGAGCATCGCCGTGGCGTAGGCACCGACGGCAAAGAAGACGACGTGGCCGAAGTTGACGAGCCCGGTGTGCCCGTACTGTAAGTCGAGCCCCAACACGAGGAGTCCGTAGACGACGAAGACGATGCCGACCTCGACGAAGACGTAGAGGGCGCTCGGAAGCTGGACGCGGAGGGGCGTAAGCGCCAGCAGTCCGCCGACGAGGAGACACCCCAGACCGACGAGCAGCGCTCGGTTGCCCCGCCCGATGGGGAGTCGGTCGAGCCCCCTCACGCCTCGCGCACCTCGGTTCCCGCGATGCCGCTCGGACGGACGAGCAAGACGGCGATCAGGATGACGAACGCGGCCGCGGTCGACAACCCGGTCAGTCCCGACGGCAGCAACGCCGTCGAGAGCGCGATCACGAGGCCGATGACGTACGCACCCACGATCGCGCCGTACGGGCTGCCTGCGCCCCCGAGGATGGCCGCCGAGAGGATCTGGAGGATCTGACTGTACCCGGTGGTCGCGCTGACGTTCGTCTGGATAGCCATCAACACGCCGGCGAGTCCAGCGAGGACGCCCGCGAGGATCCAGACGCTGTCACGAACCTGCTGGGTGTCGATCCCGCGAACCCGTGCGAGCTGCTCGTCGTCGCCCATCGCCCGCATGGCGATGCCGACGTTCGTCCGGGTCAAGAGCAGGTGTACGGCGACGAAGACGGCCACCGCAGCACCCACGACGGTCAGCTGTTCGGTCGTGACGAAGAACCCCCCGAGGAGGTCGACGGGGCCGACCGAGAGGTCGGGCACTGAGTCGAACCGGACCGTCGTCGTCTCGGTCTCAAAGTACCGCGCGTTCCGTCCGGCGACGAGCCGGATCACGTTCCGTAACGCGATCCCGAGTCCGATCGAGGTCAACAACAGCGGGACCGGCCCGGTCTGATTGATTGGCGTGAAGAAGCCACGCGCGAGTACGAGGCTCCCGACCCCTCCACCGACCATCGCGACGACGACGGCGACCGGGAGGGGAACGGGGAGAGCGGTCGACGCGAGCAGACCGACGAACGCCCCTAGCGTGAGGTACTCGCCGTACGCGAAGTTGATCATGTTCACGATTCCGTAGATGAGGGTGAACCCGATCGCCGCGATAGCAATGTACGAACCAGTGACCAGCCCGAAGAGTATCTCCTGGAGGAGCCCCATCTGCGTCAGTACTGTCCCTCTGGGACGTACTCGCGGACGTCGGCCGCGGACACCTGGCTCGTCTGTGTGAACCCGCCCGACTCCGCGGTGCTTATCGTGACGGTCCCGAAGACGTTGCCGTGCTGGGTGAACGTCGTCGGCGTCGCTGCACCGCGATAGGTGATCTCCTCGCCGTTCGCGAGCGCCTCTTTGCCCGCCGCGAACGTCTGGACAGGCGTCCCGTCACCCCGGCTCACCGGACCGAGATTCCGCTGGATCGCCGTCGGGCTCGCCTCACCAGCTCGCTCGATGGCCAGCGCCATCACCGTGACCGCGTCCCAGGACGGCGGCGTCCAGGCGTTGATCTCGGCGTCGCCGGCCTCGGCGTAGATGCCCTCGAACGTGTCGTAGCCGGGGCCAGACCGACCGGGTTGTGCGGCCCAAGCACCCTCGATGGCGCTGCCGACCTGGTCGTACACTGCCTGTGAGGCGAGGGTGTCCGAGAGGATCGGCTGTCTGCCGTACTCACCGTCCGACCAGTCCGAGAGCGCCGTGATCGCAGACTCCTGTGGGAGGCTGATCAAGAAGGCGTCGAAGTCGGCGTCGAAGAGCCGACTGAGCGCGGACTGATAGCTCGACTGCGCGAGTTCGACCTCGACCCGCTCGACGAGGGTCCCGCCGTTCTCCTCGTAGACGTCGAGGAATCCCTCGGCGTAGCTCCGCTCGCCTTCGGTGTTTCCGTTGAGCACCCCCAGGGTCTCGAAGCCCTCTTCGAGCGCGTACACCGCACTCCCGCTGGTGTGGACGGTGTCACCGACGACGGTTCGCCACACCCACTCGTCGTCGCTCACGTCGTCCGGCGTGAGTTTGTCGCCGCCACGCGTGTCCAGATACGTCGACCCCGGCCACGGGGTGACGACCGGCATCGCGAGGTCCTGGAGGAAGTCCCAGAGCGGATTGATCTCACTCGAGAAGAGCCCGACGAGCCCGGCGACGCCGTCACTCTCGACGAGCTGTGTCGCGACGGTTCGCGCCTCCTGGGGGTTGACGGCGGTGTCTCGCCTGATCACCTCCAGTTCGCCGCCGAGAACGCCGCCGGCCTCGTTGATGTGACTCACCGCCGCGTCCGTCGCCTGTGAGACGCCCGGCTGTAGGAAGTCCCACTGGCCACTCAGTGCGGCCGGCTGTCCGAGCGCGATCGGCTCCGAGCCGGTCTCTCCGGCCGTCGCGCCGTCAGATTCGCTCTCGGTGCTACCGCCATCGCCACTGCTCCCCTCGTCGCCGCCGAAACTCACACAGCCGGAGAGGCCGGCGATGCCAGCACCGCCCGCACCGGCGAGAAACGATCGTCGACGAACGCGCGTCTTGGTACCTCGTGGCATTCTATACAGTTGTCCCGAGGTTAGCCATATAAATGTCTCGCCGTCCATGGACGGGTGGCTCGACGATCGGTCGGGCCAAGCGACGAGGCGGGACGTCAGAGCGACACCTCGGTGCCGTCACCCGCCTCGACCGCACGGCGGTACACGGCCGCGCCGGCTGTCGCGTCGAGCGTCGCCGACCCGACGCTCGCGACCACGAGTCTTCCGCTCGGTGACTCGCGGGTGTACCCCTCGTCGAGTGGGACGCCGAGTTCGACGAGGTCGGACACCTCGAGCGAGCTCGCGAGGAGGTCGCCGGTGTGAGCCACCTCACTCGGGACGTCCGCGAAGACCCGCTCGGCGTCCGCGAGGACGGCCGGTTCGAGTTCCTGCATCTCGTCGGTGAATGCGCCGACGGCGACGACGAGCGCCCCAGGCGCCAGTGCCGCTGCCGGGAACACGGGCTCGGTCGCGGTCGTCGCGGTCACGACCACGTCGGCGTCCGCGACCGCTTCGGCCGGCGTCGCGACGGCACGAGCCGGGATCCCCTCCCCGTCGAGGTCGGCTGCACACGCGAGCCGCGAGTCGCTCGGCGAGTAGATCCGCACGTCGTCGAACGACGCCACGGTCGCGATCGCCCGGGTCTGCCAGCGAGCTTGCGCACCAGCGCCGACGACACCGAGCGTGAGTGGGTCGGTGGCGGGGGCGAGCGCACGGACCGCGGCCGCACCGATACAACCCGTCCGGGCGTTCGTCACCGTCGTGCCGGCCACGAGCGCCTCGGGAACGCCGGTTCGGGCATCGGTGAGCACGATCTGTGCGTTGATCGTCGGGAGCCCGCGCTCTGTGTTTCCCTCGTGGACCCCGACGAGCTTCGTCGCGTAGTGGTCTGTGCCGTGGACGTACGCCGGCATGGCGATACCGGTTCCCGTGGGCTCGTCGCCGTCGAGCCCGACACCGACCGGAAAGTGTGGTCGTTCCGGTCGTTCGACTTCGCCAGCAGCCTGTCGGACCAGCGTCTCTGCGACGACGTCGACGAGTGGGGCGAGCTCCAGCTGCCGTTCGACGTCGGCCTCCGAGAGAACGAGTACCATGGTCGCGATCGACGTGCGGAGGTGAGTTAGGATTTTGCCATCGAGCCGCACCGCGGTGTCCGACCCGTCACGCCTCCGGGTCGGCGATCGCACACACGGCGTCGGTCACCACGTCGACCGCGAGCGAGACCACCGCCTCGTCGACGTCGAGGCCTCGCGCCCGATCGGCCGCGCGGTCGAGGGCCGCTTCATCCGGAGAAGGAAGGTGCCCGTCGTCGTGGCGCTCACTGCGGACGTACAGTTCGCCGAGGTCGATCGTGTGGAACGCCTCGACGATGCGACCAGTCGTGCAGACGGGCCGGTTAAGCGTTCAGTACGTCTCGAGCGCGGTCGTCGTCGCAGCCGCGAGCATCTGACAGCCACGTCGAAGCGTCTCCCACTCGACGTGCTCGTCGGGCGCGTGTGCGAGGTCGACCGACCCCGGCCCAAACACGACCGTCGGAATCCCCGCATCGAGGTAGTGTCTGGCGTCTGTGCCTCCGGTGAACCCCTCGTAACTCGGGTCTGTGATGCCGTGTGCAATCGCCGCGGCTTCGACACACGAGACGATCGGCTCGTCGGGGTCGACCTCCGAGCCCTCGAACTGGACGGAGAATCGTTCGAGCGTCGGCGGGTGGTCTGCGAGCCACGGACGCTCTGCACACACCGCCTCGAGCCGTTCCCGATAGGCGGCTTCGACGTCGGCGACCGTCTCGTGAGGCGCGACGCCGATGCGGATCTCGGCGGTGAGCGAGGCGGGGACCGACGACGCCCACTCGCCGGCTTCGACCCGCCCGAACGTCACCGGCCACGGGGCGTCGTACGCGGTGAACAACGGATGTGTCACCTGCTCGGCGCGCTCGCGCTCGAGTGACTCGAACGCCCGTCGGATCTCCTCGAAGTGCGGCAGCACGGACTCGCCTTCCCAGGCCCTGGCGGCGTGTGCCGACTTCCCGGTCACCTCCAGCCGGGTCATGAGACTGCCCTCCGCGGCGACGACGAGCCCGAAGTCGGTGGGCTCGGCGACGATCGCGGCGTCCCGCTCGAACGGATACGGGTTCGCCGCGGCCGCGGTCGCCGCACCGATGCCACCTTCTTCCTCGCCGGCGACGCTCTCGACGACCACTCGTCCGTTCAGGTCGCGGTCGTCGGCGACTGCCTCGACCGCCAGTGCCGCGACCACGCACGCCGCGAGCCCACCTTTCATGTCGGCCGAGCCGCGGCCGTAGAGACGCCCGTCGCGCCACGCCGGGTCGAACGGCGGCTCACTCCACGCCGACGCCTCGACTGGAACGACGTCGGCGTGACCGTTGAGCACGATCGTCGGACCGGCGTCCGGGTCACCCACCTCGAGGACGCCAGCGACGCTCGGCCGGTCCACGAGGTCGAGCGTCTCGACGGGTGGGAACGATGGATGCGCTCCAAGGATGCCCGGGTCTGGCTCCCAACGATATCGCTCGAATCCGAGCGCCCCCAAGCGCTCCCACAGCCACGCCTGAACGGCCGCCTCCTCGCCCGGATAGCTCTCGAACGACACCAGATCCGACGCCAGCGCCCGCAACTCGTCTTCGCGGATCTCCATCGGGCGTCCACTCTCGGTCCGAGTACCTGAGGGTTCGGGTTAGGTCCCACCCAACAGCTAACAGAAGTTTTGTGTTGCGTAAACCTGGACTCTACTATCGTTTTGAGCTACGCCGATACCGATTGCTTCTCGCTGGAACTCGGGACGCAGAATATTCTCGCGGTGCGGTGGTGAGTTCATCCAGCTGCGAACCAACCCTTCACCAATCGCGGACTCGTTGCCGTCGTAACTGATGATACTCTCTCCAGTCTTAATGTCCGCATCTGCGAACGTGTACGCGATATTCTCTCCGCTGTACTGATCACACGAGTACTCCGCTGCTTCGTATCGGTCGCTGTGGTCCTGTCCGTCGATCACGTGCCCATACTCACCTGTCTCAGCCATCGTATCACTGTGCTCGTCAGCGATGTGATAGAGAGCTGGATCCCAGTTGAGGGGGCTCAAACCACGTTGTGTTCGAGCCTCGTTGACGCGCTCATGTGCTGCATAGACTACGGCTGTTTCGTTGATATCATCGGGCTGTGTTCCGGTATTTGATACGTATTCTACTCCACTCTGGATAGTGTGGTCAACTGGTGTGATCCCGGTTCCAACCGTTGCTGAAATGCCGATAGTGACAGTCAAAACGAGTGCCAGCATATATTTTGAGAACAGCGCTCGAAAGATGCCTGCAGCTTTCGACCTCAGCGAGACCATGTCTAATACGTGTTACTCGATCATCAAATAGCTTGATCGTGCTACTCTGTTGCTACGTAAAGACACAGATCCATCTGACGGGAGACGGTAGACCCGGTGAATCATGCTCTGTTGCGTCAAATATGAGCATATGCTGGGTGGGATTATGACCAATAAGGGCGAAACATACGTAGGAGAGTTGTCTAATAAAATAGCATTAAAGAAGCGTAATGAGCAGATATACTGAAAAACCAAGAATCAGCCCGACGACAATGACGGCTTTTGTGACTGCAACTACTGCATTTCCTGACTCCATGCTTCCATCACCGGTCAGCGACTGATATCCCCTTACACCATCTTCTACCAGCTTTATGATCTCTTCAACGTCCTCACCACTCTGGCCGCCACTATTATCATATCCATATTCATCTACTGACTGACCCGCTCCGTAGTTCGACTTCTTTTTGTAAATAAATTTGACAGGCGCAGTATTTGAACGCATATCTATTCCGGCCTGACTCTGATAATCATTTTTGAGCTTGCGCCACCCGTCCATATCCTTAATCCCGCAGGCAAGCGCAATCACATGTGTGTACTCTTTCTGATACTCTTCTATCTGTCCTCGTAATTTTTTGATCTGACTATTGCTCAGGTCACGTTTCATCTCAATTCCAATCACACCGTTAACTACAACATCTCCATTAACTGTACCGTGTTCACGTTCAACTATGATATCCTCAGAAGGGCCAACCACCATCTCATCTCCAGCATTTAGCCGTTTATCCAGATACTCCTGCAGCTCGTTTTGAAACTTAGATTCGTGTCCGTGTGCTTTGCTGGGTGTCCAGTCCTCAACTGCTGAAGAGACCTTACCGGCCAACTGCTGGTTGTCTCCAAGCGACATTTTTGATTTGAATATATTATAATTAGGTTACATACTTAGTCCTGTTGCCCAAGCCACGACTAATTTACTACATGAACTTAGTGTTCTACACCATTTTGTGAATCGAAATTATTCACCAACACAGCCGTCATCACGCAGGCCGTCATCATTGACGGCGCGTAGACGGCAGTCAGAAGCGTGAGACTACCGTCTCGCCGACCTCAATGGGCCTGAGGTCGTCGGCGTCGCTAGGGAACAGTTGGGCGTCTATCGGATTAAACAGATTCATGCCAATAATAAAAACAAAGTTAATTGACTAGTGCAATCGAACCAGTAACAATAATAACCCATCGCGACATTTCATTAATGCCCGTTCGAGTCAAGCACTCGAAACACCCATCGGAGCCAGCCTAGCAAGCACGGTTCTTCTGATGGGTTTCCCCAAACAGCGACTGCCATGAACAACGACGACAATAACGACACAACCGACGTATCGCCGCCAGAAGAACCAGCTGCTACGCCACTGTTTTCTGCAGCAGATCTTGACATCAGTGACTATCCCGTCGTCCACATCCCGCAGAACCGCCTGTTTGTTCTACAGGAGTATGCTCGTCGCATAGCTGGGGCTTCTAATGGGTCTGTCAGAAACCACCGCACGGGTAAGATTGGTGAAGACGCCGTCGCCAAGCCGCTCGGTGCACGAGACTCTATTGACCTCAATATTTACACTGATGGCGGTGACGGAGGGTTCGATCTCACTCACCGCGGGGCGTCTATTGATGTTAAAACCGTCGGGCAACACCGCTCGGACCCAGCTCTTACCGTCGACGCATATGAGCCACTTCGTGCCGACTACTACGTCTTAGCGTCTCGGATCAGTGAAACAGATGTCCGCCTCATCGGGTATGCTCCTCGCCAGTTCGTTGCGAATGCTCCTGTCCGAAGTTACGAAGGTGGCGACTATCACTTCGTTGAGCAGGAGTATCTGTTCCCGTTCCCTGGGTCGATCAACAGTTAGAGCGGCTGTGTACAACGCTTATACCAGTCGCTACGAAGTTGAGGTGGCGTCCGACACAATGTGGTCGGAGCCAGCCTAGCAAGCAATGTAATATATCTACCGAGGCAACTTATAGATGCTTATGTGGAACTCGCTGCGACAAACAACCGTCACAGCACCTACGTGCAATACCCCCGTTAAAATTAGGATTCTAATGACGCCCCCGACCGTGATATAGAGGGCATCTTACGACCGCGATATTGATCAATATATATCTCTAAATCTAAATATATCGCCCCGTATTAGTGTCGACCTCGACGAACCTCATTGAACCACAGCGGAGTCGGCAGAGCCACAGTGACTGACGATACCCTGTGATCAGGGGCGCGGCAGTGACGTCGTCGCCGTCAACTGTAGTGACGTGAGGGGCCGCTATGTCTCATGTATGTCAGTAATCACTGGGGTCGCGTGCGCGGAAACAGCGCGCTTATGCCCCGATATACTACTGTAAACTACTGTTAACTTCTGTAATTGACTGCTGTCTGTTTGCAGTCCACTGCTGTCACCTGCACCCGACTACTGCTATCACTTGCCCGGTAAAGCGCGTGCACGGGAGGCGGCAACAGTTGAAGCACGTTAGCTGCCACCGACGTCATTTGGCAACTTCCGCTGTCCCACAGGTGTCATCTTCACCTTGGCGTGGCAACACATAGCTCTCCACACCAACCCCGATACCTTGTAGAGCCGAAAGGACTGGTCGTGCATTTGCGCCACGTGTGATCGCCTCAGTGTCATCATCGAAACGTATCACACCCATCTCGACCAGTTTGGGTAGATGAGTATGAGACAGTG
>Ga0209946_1000151_pt1 | contig 27851 bp, 51 predicted proteins | sample SalPon2_A_H2O_MG_FD_185704 | JGI IMG/M metagenome (GOLD analysis project Ga0209946, IMG submission 185704) | Salt pond water microbial communities from South San Francisco under conditions of wetland restoration - Salt Pond MetaG R2_A_H2O_MG... | ecosystem: Environmental > Aquatic > Non-marine... | reverse complement strand
ACAAGACGCCAGTCCTACAGGTTTGACTTGGAATAATGATGGTACTAAACTGTATGAAATCGGAGATAGTTCTGACCTTATTTATGAGTATGATGTAAGTACTGCTTTTGATATAAGTACAGCAACTTTCAGCCAAAGCATAAGTACACAAGACGCCAATCCTCAAGGTTTGACTTGGAATAATGATGGTACTAAACTGTATGAAATCGGAAATAGTTCTGACCTTATCTATGAGTACGATATTTCTACTGCTACCGAGTCAAAGACTGGCAACGGCGACATTATAATCGACTGGACAAACGTAAGCGCTGAATCCGATTTAGCAGTCTATGGTCAGAACGGCAACCTGCTCCCGTACGAAATCGAGGAGTTCGACGCAACAAATGAGACCGCCACGCTATGGTGCTATGATTCTTGGGTACGGGATGGCAGTACTCAGGCACAGGTCGTGTACGGCAACGGCCCAGCCAGTAGTGAGGAAGGAACACCTGCCGAGGTATGGGGTAACACAGGACAGAACGCCGAAACGATGCAACACTTAAACGAAGATAATTACCCGACCGATAACGCAATAGACTCAAGTCCGAACGGAAACGACGGAACCGTGAACGGAGTTACAAGCACAAGCAACGGAGAGTTTAACGGCGCAGGAGATTACGACGGCACAGATGATTATATTGATTATGGAGACCTCCAAGATGAAAACGGTCAAGCATTTACAACTATAGTTTGGTTTAAAGATTCTTCAAATCAGAGAGGAGGATTATATAATTTCGGTACTGATGGCTCAGGTTTTGTGCATTTCATAGATATTAACAACGACGCTGATGATTTGAATGATACTGGCGGACTTACTTACAGAGTCAACAGGGGAGAAGTGATAGGTTTTAATCCGAACACATATAACGACGGAAACTGGCATATGGCTGCTTTAACGTATGACGGAAGCAGTACAGGTATTGCTTACGCCGACGGATCACAACTAGGTAGTTTAAATGATGGAAATGCCACTTCGAATCCAGGCGATAATGTAAGATTCGGAGATGATGCAAGTCAGTCGCCGAACACTCCGTTTGCAGGTGTTATGGATGAGCAAAAACTTTATGTTGGAGATGAAAAAGACGCTGCCTGGATTCAAGCAGAGTACGATGCATCTCCGAAGGGAGGCCAAGTATTCTTCAGCCAGCAAGCCGCCGAAGACACAGCCGTAACAGTTTCAGGAGTCGCCAACGGATCCGCTAGTTTAACAGGTGACGCCACAGCTACTAATAAGATAACAGGTACAGCAAGTGGTTCAGCAACATTTAATGGAGATGCCACAGCCACCCAGACAATTAATATCCGAGCAGTAGCAACCGGAAACGCTAGTTTAACAGGTACGGCAGACGCATTTAAACGGGAAAGTATAGCCGCCACAGGTTCAGCAACACTTAACGGAGATGCAGCCGCTTCACTCGGAGCAGTAGTATCCGCCAGAGCAACAGGAACAGCCAGTCTAACAGGAACAGCCACAGCCACAAAAAGCCTTAACGGAATAGCAACAGGAACTGGAAATCTAACAGGGAACGCAGATGGCTCAATAAAAGTCCAAATTTCGGCTGATGGAAACGCCAGTTTAAACGGAACAGTCACAGCCACAACACAGATTCAAGCCCAAGCAGATGGCTCAGCATCATTTACAGCAGACGCAACCGCATCCCTAACAATTCCGGGACTGACATTAAAAGTTAATAACGAAGCATACGAAGTACTTAAAATAAACAACGAGGCCGAACAATGAACATAAAATTCCTGAACGATGGCGAAGAATTTGACATTGGAGACACAATCAGAATAGAAACAACGGTCGAGGAACAGCAACCGTTTGAAGAAACATCAAGCCTAGTAGATCCGGCCCAGATCACAATTACAATAACAGGATACAATGATAACGAGGTTGTCAGCCAGCAAGACATGACAAAAGACTCGACAGGCAAATACTTCTACAACTGGAATACTTCAGGGCTTGACGCAGGAGACTATGAAGTCGTAACATCGGCCTCAACAAACGGAACAAAAGATAATGAGGACGACTGGATAAGACTAACCGACTAAAACCTTTTTTAACCACGCAGATACAATAACTATATTATTATGCCTGAAGAACAAAAACTTTCTTTCGATGACCGAGGTCAACTACTGACTCATCTAGAGCAAGACATGAATATCGACCCGAAAAAAGCCGAGAGAATCGCCGACATTATAATGGAAGAGGCCAAGAGCGATGAAGGACAGCCACGGCAACTACTGCAAAGCATTAAGGAAGGGGCAAAAAACATTCTAAGCGACATCGACCTCGAAACAGTTTCATGGGTGAAAAATCCGTCACAAGACAGCATGTTCCTAATGATGAAGGACGATTCCAACAGAGTACAGAAAAGCACCATGATAATGAAAGAGCCGGAAGAAGACTGGAAGACAGTTTACGGCCCAGTAATGCGAGCCAGCGACATTGACAAAGATGGTGATGTAGCTCCCGGGGCAGAGATAAGAGAAGCCGCCCACGAGTTCATGAAAGAGGGAAAGGTCAACAGTTTCGACTCCGACCACGACCAAGTAACAGGTAAAGGCACGATGGTCGAAAGCTGGATAACCAAAGAATCAAGGACTTACGAGCTACCGGACGGCGGTAAGGAAGAGATAGAAGAAGGAGCGTGGATGGTTGGTGTTCAACCGGATAAAGAGATTAAGGAAAGAATCCAGCAAGGCGACATTACAGGATGGAGTATTTTCGGCGAGGCCGAGAAACTGGAATTAGGCAAAGACCAGCCAAACTTTAATAATAAAGCTAAATCACATTCACTTAAGGGTAATAATACTATGGCAGAAAATCAGCCAGATAACGCAGAAAAAGGGGAATCCGAAGTAGCTTTGAAAGATGTACACAGCGAAGTACAGGAAATGAAAGAAACTTTCAAAGAATATACGGAAAGAGAAGAACCTACAACTGTAAAAAGCTTTACACAACTGCAAAATACAGTTAAAAACCTTGAAAAAGACGACTCCCAGCTATTGGAAGTTGGCAAAGACTTTACAGTCAAAGAAGAAGATTTCGAGAACATGTCCGACCTAATGGATTATCTAGAGGACATGCTTAGTGAAGACAATTTCTCCATGCTTATGGACGGCATAAAAGGAGAAGAGGAAGAAAGTGAAGGCGAAGTCATGGAAGAAGAAGACATGGACGAAGAAGAAGAGGAAGAAAGTTACAGTGAGAAAACTGCAAAGTCCAAAGGATCCGACACTAAAGGAATTGGTACAAACGAAGAAACAGAGAAGTCTTCGGGCGTAAGCTTCCAAAAAGCAGCTGAACAAGTTCGTCAAGAGGTAGGATAATATTATGAAAACAGTACAGAAAGTTAATTCGGCACGAAAACAAGGGATCGTCAAGTCCCAATCACAAATCAGACAGAACACAGACAGCCTTTACAAAGGCGGTTTCAACGACCTAGAACACAAAACCGTTTACTGGGACCCACTAGGAGCACGGACACCAGGCAAGATTGGCAAGAACGCAGTTGATCTTAAGGAAAAATTCTGGGAACAGTACGAGCCAATTGCAAAAGAGTTCTCAAGACTGCACGAGGAACAGGATTATCCATTTAACGAAGCCGTTGACCAGATTGCAAAGAACTATGACACAGCTGATTGGAACATCCCGATCTTCTTCATTCCAGAAATCAGAGTGTCACAGCCAGAGAAGACACCGGCTGCAGACATGATTCCAAGAATCTCAGTCAACTCAGACACAGTCAATGCTACAGAAGAGACGGATCAGCCAAGTCCAACTTCAGGCCTTGAAACAACTGACGACACAGAAGGCAGCTACACTTACGCTGATGGAAGCTACACAGACCACCAGTATGATGTAGTTGGCTACGGAGTTGCTTCAAGACTTGAAGACAAGATGGTTCTAGCATCTGATGTGCTTAGAGCTACACAGTCGGTTGCAGAACAGGCACATGCCACAGGAATCAGACAGTATGAGGAAAGACAGATTCTACTTGGAACCGAGGAAGATGCCAACGGATTCGAAGGCATGAAAGACCTAGGAACACTTGAATCAACTTACGACCTAGCAGAACAACAGGACTGGAAAGAAAACTTGAGACAGTTGATCACTGAGCTTGAGTTCCAAGGAGCCAATAGAGGTAGAATCGTGGTCTTCGTTGACTTCGACACTTTCAGCAACATCCAGAACGACCTAGAGACAGAAGTCCGATACAATGATCCGGGCGAAGAACTAGGATTTGGATTCCAAGCTCTTGAGTTTGACGGCGTACAGATTATGAAGTCAAACGCATTGCCAAGAGCAGACAGTATTTCCACAGACACTGATGAGACAATCATGGTTGGAGCAGACATGGGAAGTAACTACATGGGAATGCTTCAGGACATGACAGTTAAGCCATTGGCAAAGGTCGCACCTCAGCAGCAGTTTGCCACAGATGTTTACGGAACATTTGTGTCTGAGGCACCAAGCCACATTCAGTACGTCAATGCTACAGGAGAATAATTTTTCTCCTTAGCTTTTCTTCTTTCTTTTCTTATGTTCTGTAATTTTTCTTAAACATGTTTTTCTATGCCTCTTTAATTCTTGTCTATTAAATTGATTTCCGCAGTCTCTACATTTAAATCGTTCTTTCTTTTCAATGCCTCCGCTAAGTAATCCGCTCCAGCTTTCCCATTCGATTTCTTTCTTAGGTTCTTTTGAAGTAACACAGTGAGGACATTCAGATTCGTATTTTTCTTCAAGACTTTCTAATGTGTGGTCAACTCCAATTGCTTTTTCGTATTCTCTTTGAAGTTCTTTTTTAGCCATTTCTTCAACTTTACCTGCCGCCATGGGATCGTATCTTACGGCTATTTTTTCTCCATTTGGTAGTGTCTTAGTAAGTGTTTCCATTATTTTTCCACCTTTACGCTTGTTTTGCAGTTTGGACAACTAGCATAGTAGTTGCTGTCGCCTTTGTAATCCCATTCTTTTCCGCATCTTTGACATTCTAGTTCCATTTTAGTCACCTTCTATACATACCTATTACTGAATACTACTTATATATCTTTCCTTAATCTAACCAGTAAATTTCTTATCGACCAGTTACAACTATGTTTTTTGAGGGCGGTAATTCCCGATTCCCGTTTCCCTTTTTTATCCTAACCATTAAAATACAGGAAACCCTATTTAATTGTTATGACTTATCTCACATTGTCCGAGTTAAAAGCAACTGTTGAGCCAGCAGCACGAGAGGGTGAAGAGTTCTACCAGACAAATCCAGAACCGAAGTACGAGGATCTACTGGAAAGACTGGAGCAACAGGCAAGGGCAATTGTGGATGGACAAATCAAGGGCGAGGGATACACTCGTCAAGACGGCAGGGTCGACACAGAGAACGCACCCGACAAACCTGAGCTCCAGCTAGTACAACCAATTGACGATGTGACAAAGGTTGAGATTACTGCGAAGGCGGACGGTGAATGGAAAACACTTGACACAGATCTTTACAGTTTCGACAATCAAGGTATAATACTGAGAAGCCAGTTGATACCAAACCAGTACCGATTTTACAATGTGCAGAATCCGTTAAAACGAAACAGTAACCGTGCCCGATGGAGTGACATAGCCGATAGGGTAAGAGTAACATATGATAGAGGTTACACGGTCGGGAATGTGCCACAGGATGTAAAGGAAGTTACACGGGAGATAGTGAGGCGGATACTTGTCTACTTGAGACAGGAGCAGAACTTGGCCAATCTTTCCCCTGACGACATACAGGGCTTTAACCAGCGGCAAATACTGACGGACGACATACAGAACCGTGTAAATCAGATTAGTCAAAATAAGCACAAGTACATTATGATGCGATAATGGTTACGATAAGATTTGATGCGTCCAATGTCGATGACGACATACGAGAAGAACTAGAAAGTTTTATGACTCGTGTGGCTGCCGACCTTTCTAACTTTGCTAAGGACGAAGCGCCAGTCGGAGCTACTGGTCGTTTAAGACAGTCGATACAGGTTCTAGGATACGATTCTAATGATGCCAGTATTGTTGTAGCGGTTAATGCCGGTTATGCTGGTGCTGTAGAGTTTGGGCGTGAGCCAGGCGAATGGCCTAACATACAAAGTCTGCGTAAATGGGTTGGGCGAGTAATCGGAGAGGAAAGTTATACAGCATGGGGCGAGAATAGTGACTGGGAGGTAAAAACCTTAGACCAAGCCACATACATCGTAGGCCGAAGCATCAAAGAGTCAGGTACGGAAGCCAATCCATTCATGCAAAGGGCGATCGACCGCCTAAATCAGAAATATAGTTAATCCTGCATATTTCTTTCTAGCCTTTTACAAATCTTCTTTTTCTTATTTCTCTTTTCAAATGCTTTATCTGCCTCCCTTATAGCCTTTTCTTTTGCTATTGTTCTAGAGTCTTTAGAAGAAAACAAAGCCTTTAATTTACTAATAATTCCATGTCTAACAACAGTAACGTGTTCACTACCCCAATAATAACTTTCTCCTTTATCTTTTCCAAGATTGCCGTCGCTTATAGATCCTAGATTAAAATCTATGTGAAAACTATCAAATCTGCCGACATATTTTACTTTAACAGTTAAAGTTCCTTCATCATTTTCTCTTTCATATACTTTAGTCATTGATTATCACTTTCTCTTGGTGTTTTTCGGCTGCAGCTTGGACAACTCACCATTTTCATCTCGCTTTTAGTCTCCCACTCGTAACCGCATTTATGACACTCAACCTGCATTATTCATCTGCCTCTTGTGTTATTAACGCTTCAGATTCCTTTCTATCACTTTCTTCTATTATTCCTACGAATATTGAGTGATGTTGTAAAACTGGTTGTTCTTCATAAAAATTTTCTACCCAAACTACCGGATCAAATCCGCTTATATTTTTCCTATTTATGAGTGATTCCACGCGCCCTTTAATTATTTGCAACTTTTTTACAGAAATTTTGCAATCGTTAGCAACGATATATTCAATTCCTGCAGCTGTATTGTCAATTTCTTTATCATTACGAATTAAGTGCATTTTACCGTCTTCTTCTGGTTTTTTTACAGCTTTGTCTATTAACTCTGCTATTTTTCCTGCATTTCTTTCATCGTTTTTGTTTGAATCCATTCTTTCTTACCTCGTATATTACTAATACTACTACCAACCTTTTATACCTTACTCTTTAAACATCCAAGACAGAAATAATTGGTATGGCAGATAGTTTTCAGGGACAGATAAGTGGCCCACTAAAAACAGTGAGAGACACACTCAGGGACGACAGCGACTTCAACCAAGCAATCGGCAACGACTTCGGTAAAATGACTTATCCAGCTGCCAGTCTGTTACCACAAAGCAGTCAGTACCAGAACGAGTTGGAGTATGCCGACCAGTTCACAATCCTTTTCGTACTGGAGAAAGGCACTAACCATATCGACCTTCTTGATGCAACTGAGAAAGTTGAGAAGGCGACCGACCAGATTCTTGAAGACCTAGAAAACGATTCTCAAATAGTCAAAGAATTTAAGCCCATAAACTTCCAGTACTTTGTAGCCGAGAATAACGGTGCGAGACTAAATGTTATTGAGGTACAGTGGCAAGTCACCAAACTACAGGATTTTGTTTAGGAAAAACAACCATAAAAATTTAGAATAACATTAAAAAGAACCTTTTGTAACAACTATTCATGGTAGATGGCAAAGTATTTAGAGGTCAAACTGCAACCGTCACAGTTGAAACAACTGGCGGAACAGAAGTTGTGGTTGGAGCATTACAAGATGTTGAAGTGCAAGTACAATTTGAAGATGAAGAACTCCTCGGACAATCCATAAAAGTTATTGACCGTCAAAGAACCCGTGTTGGAGTAAGTGTAAGCGCAACATTTGGAAGTTTTGACCTTGCCGGTATGAAAGAACTTATCGGATATGACGATACTAATGAAGAAATAGAAGATACTCCCGAACCGCCAAAATTTAATGTAAAAGGCGATTTGGAAAGTGTTGACGGAACTGAGACAATTACGCCTACAGTTCAAGATGTAATTTTTGACGATATTTCTTGGTCCTGGAGTCGAGATACTCATGTTGAGGAAGATATTAGCGGCGAAGGTACCGATATGACCGACCTATAATACCTTTTTATTTATAGGCTACAGTATTTAACCTATGGCGGAATATACAGATGAACAACTGCTAGAATTTACAAGAGGACAAGCTGAAGAAGAGCTTACTGACGAGCAAATGCATAGATATAATTCTTTAAAAGCTCAAAAACTTCAAGACAATATTGACGAATACAAGGGAGATAAAGCCGAAGAAAACTTAGACGGTCTTGGACAAATTGTAGAAGATGTCAAAGAAGACATGATTTCTACCGTAAATCTAGCGGGTAACGAGGTTCGTGTGCTGGTAGATCCCGATAACCAAGAATTTTCAACCATTCAAAGTTTAAGACAATATTCTGAGTTAAGTGATAAGCAGATTACAGGCGACAAATCTGACGAAATAAAAGAAAAAGTCTTAGATTTAGTAGGGCAATTTACGGTAGATTATACCGCCGAAGAATGGAAACAAAGCTTTGACGAACAAAATGTAGGCGTCCGTGGAACAATTGAAGTTGCAGAAAAAATTGTTTCTGTTGTTGAGGAAGAGGTAGAACAAAAAAAAAGGCGGTGAAAAAGTTTGCTGAAAACTCCGGAGCCTCTATTATACAGATTTTAGAGAAAACCAATTACAAAGGAGTTACAGAATATTACGAAGAAACATCTTACTTGGAAAGGGTATTTTACCAAAATGCAGTAAACGAATATAATAGACAAAAATCAAAAGCATTAAATCAAAATAGCAGGTAATATAGTTTATGGCTGACGAACTTGGCGAAATTGCTGTTTCTATAAAAGAAGATGGAGCTCAAGAAGCAGCCGACCAAATAGCTGATGCCGCCGGAGAAGGTGATGGCGGCGGTTTAGCAGGAGGTGGAGACGGAGGAGATGGCGGCGCCCTAGGAGGAATGCTAGGCGGCATCTCAGCTAAACTTGCAGGCATTTTAGGTTTTGTTACATTTCTTGCTAGCCTTAAACCAATCCAAGAACTAATAGCTGGTCTCCAACGACTTTTCTCAGTTGCAATACTACCTTTAGTTGCATTATTACTGACCTTTCTCAGACCATTATTGCAAGAATTACTAAAATTTATTGGCAGCATAGACTTCCAAACCACTCTTGATGAGTTCACTAGAAAACTCGATAATTTAGTAGCAGGGCTTATAAGAGATTTTAGAGGATTTATAGATAATTTAATACCTTTTGTAAATATTGATGAAGAAAAACCTCAAACAAACAACGTAAATCAATTCACACAAGTTTCGCCCGAAAACAGTTCAGAGGTTAGAGAAGGTCCATTTGGAACTACTGTAGCTAAAGATTCAGTCGGAGAAAATATATTCATTCAAATGGGCTGGTTAAGTGAAAAAAGTGCTACAAGCCAAGACCAAAGTATTGGAGAAACAGCTAGCAGTGAAGTCCGTAACGGAGGTCCCGGAGGAACATGACAGATTATAGAATTGACGAATACGAAATAGTAGCTTTACAAACTTTAGAAAACGTCACCCTTCGATACATCATACCGAAAAAAGAAACAGTACAACATCCTACAAGCATAGGTTCTGTAAACATGAAGACAGATAGGCCAGTAAATAATGTTAATTTCAGTCTTAGCGGTAAAGGCGAGCAAGGAACGATAAACTTTACTGCTGTTGATACAACTGCCTCCGGACCTTTTCAAACTGATAGAAGTGCAGGAACGCTTCAAGATTTAATAGATAATTCATCTACTGCAGAGGCAGATGTCCTTAGGGCAAGATTTGGACAAGACAGTGGCGGAGATTATGTTGTCCGCACGATTACCGAACAAGAGATCTGGCTTAGAGAATATATGCACAACCCGGGAGCTACAGCCACTTGGAGATTGTTCGGCCCTGCATACAGTTTTAGAAAAGTTGATGGAGTAGTTGACCCCACAGTTATTGACGCAGATAACTTAGGCGTAAACCCTTCTGGATGCCCTATTTTCATGGATGAAGGCGATATTGAACCTAATCCTCAAAACCCTGCTAGAGGTGCAGGCATTTTCCGTTTTAAGGTAGGTGGTCGTCTATGAGTTTAGTTCCTGGAAGATTAAAATATGTGGATAGTGACGAAAATGAGCAAATTATTGGAGTTTTTAGACCTAGTAATCCTGAAGACGGTACGATACAAACTTTCACAATTGAGGAAAGTTTTAGAGGATATAACAGAGTAATTATTGAAGGCGAGCCAACGCTTCAAGAAAACATGCCTACAAAAATCAGTGATTTTGGAACTGGTTCTAATAATGAAAACGAGAGAGAAATTATAGCAGAAATTGATCCAAATGGAGATGGTAATTGGGAAAAACGAGCTAGAGTCCAACCAGAGGATGGCGGCATTACCGACGACGAAGGAAAGTACAAACACAAAAGATTGTACGGTTTTGAAAAGGAGACTGGCGAGGACGATGTAACGATTGACACGCCGATAGATACTGACATAGTAGATGTTTTAGAACAGGCATTGCCGCCAGGATACACAGTTGAATATCCGGGCGATGAAACAGCCCCAAACGTTAACGGTTTTACCTATGACGGAGCAAGACAAGAACTATACAACGATATTTTAGAAGACTTTAAACATGTCATCAAGTTTACTCCAAACTTGGATGCTAATAACGATATTATAGTAAGACTTCAGCCAAAAGGATACGGCGGGAACGCCTTTAACTTAGAGAGAGGTATCGATCCTTTTGTCTATGATTACTATAAGCCGGATGACACATCACAGGTTGTATCAAAAGTTAATATAATAGGCACTGCGGACGGAAATACAATAGATAATACATATGAGCCTAGTGATTTTGGGTTAGATTCGGCAGATAGAGAAAGAATAAAGTCAATTAGAATAGGTTACTTTGGCACCGATGTGATAGAAGCTAATAATTTAGCAGATGAAATAGGAGAAAGAAATCTTAATCCAAATGCCTCAACCAGTTTAGCTTTGGATACAGAATTAAGGCCAGAATCTAATTTAAATGATTCTGTCGGTATTAAAGACGATTCAAGACAGGACGGCGATTCAACTTTAAACAGCGAGTTTACTGTGGTAAAACAGAAAGACTTTTTACATCAAGGCATTAGTTACTTTAGCTTTGAATTTGAAAACCCGGAGACGGCAGAGATGCGTAGAGAATGGAGAAAACATGATGAACAACAAAGAAGGATTTATCCGGGCGGAGAGGAACAAATAGACATTAATTTTGGCGACTTTAATGCAGAAAATGATACGGCAGAGGCCGACAACAGTACTGATGAAGACGAACAAAGCCCGGATACCTCAGGAAGTTCAAGCACAGCATTTGGAGGAACATCTTATAACTATAATGCTTTTGGGCCTGCTGGTTTTACTGGATCTGCATCTGTATCTACAACCGTTCCAACATTTTCTAGTTTAGATGTAGAATTTTACTTAGTGACTGTAAATTTTCAGCTAGAATATGATGGAAGCGGATCTGGCGACGTAAATTTAGAAATTGAAAACACAGACACAAATACAACTATTTTTAATCAAAACTTAAACATAATTTTTCCAAATACGCCTGCAGAAGTTTGCAGAACTATTACAGCAATAGAAAGAAGCCCAGACGGAGGAGACACGATAGAGGCCACAATATCTAACTATGATAGTGGCAACGGCGGACTAATAGATATTAATGTCGATGCAGTTAGACAACACGACCACACTACAACAGGATCGACCGCTGCACATTTACACAATGTTTTAGTTGACGACCTTGGGCACGGCGGGTCTGGCGATGCATCCGAACACGTAATTACTGGCGATCAAATCCAAAAACTTATTGACGCACTTCAAGAACTAAAAACAGATAGGTAAAAAATTATGAATCATAAAACAGCCGACAACAAATATGACTTCAAAGTCATAACTAAAGATTTTCGCCCTAGTAAAGAAAATCCAGAAAAAATAATTGTTAAAATTGAGACAAGTTTACCGATCGGAAATGGCGAACAGAAAATATTTGAGACAAACAAAGTGTTTAAACCAGAACAAGTTAGCTCTGGTCGCTGGAAAGAACATGTTAGAAAATGGATTGATAACATGTGTCAAAATTGTCAGCAAGAAACTCCAAATATGGAAGACGGCGTTCACAACGCCAAAAATTAGATAAATTTAAAATAGTGTTAATTCTTTTGTAACATTATGAATAAGCAAAAAATTATAGTCGGTATTTTAATTGCAGGGCTTTCAATAAGTTTACTTACAGGTTTAGCAATTTATTCTGGATTAAATCAAAACTCTGATTATGAAGTTACTAACCCAGAGAACAATACTTGTGGGCCGACCAAGATTAACATTTCCAATATTTCTAAGTACTACGATAACGAATCAAAAGTTTGTCTAGACCCTTCTGTAAGCCAAGACTTCAAAAACAAGTCTCGGTAATTTGTAGTTAGAGAATCATGGATGACTAAAAAAGGGTTGGAGGCCAAGAAAAATGAGGCAGAGCAGCTAGGTCGTAAAAAGTCTTTCGAGCTCCGACATGGTTTATTGCACCAATCTGCTACCATTGGGACAGTCTACCAGTACGACCACAAGCTGACTGCCGCCGCCTCCACACTTATGATTTCACTAAGTATAATTCTAAAACAAGGAGTTTGGACATACCTCTACTTTCTCGGACTGATCAAAGTGGTGAAAGATACAACTGTGACAGTAATTACAGACGAAAAACAGCCCAAGTTTAAGCCCTTGATCTACTACCTTGCAGCCGCTTCAATCATCATGGTCGCTGCCTACAGCACAAACCAGGCAGTACCAGGTTTTCAATCCGGCCTAACACATTATCTAGGTGAATTACTGTGACCCAAGAAGACAACATTAAGGAGAAGATCGAAAAGTTGGAAAACCAGATAGATGATCGTAACGATAAATCAGTCAAAAGGAAAATACTGTCACTACCTAGAAGTGTCCTCGGCTATGTCAAAAAGTCAAACGGTTTTTTGACCTCAGAAGGTAAGTATCTTTCTAAACCAGAATGGCACGCAGTTGCATTAGGTATTAGTTTTCCAGCCCTGGCCTACATGTTACCAACTCCGCTCGGCGAGTCCATGATTATAGCCATGCTCCTCATGCTCAGAACAGGTTTCAAAAAGTTAGGTGACGGACTGGAAGGTCACATGGCTGACGTGATGCACGAACTTACGTATATGATGGCATCTGCCACGCTTACCGTAGCCCTGTTCAAGTACAAGTTAGGTGGACGACTAGAAGAAATAGATCTTAGTAACTTGGCAGCCAAAATGTTGGTTGGAGCATAGAAAAATAAAGAAAAGAAATGTTAGGCACTTGGCGTGTAAACAGTCCAATTCTGCCATGGCAGCCCATCATCTTCAGGATGAACATAACCGTCAAAGTCTAGGCCAATTCTTTCACCTTCTTCAACTTTGGTTAATTGTTGCTCCAAAGCCTTAACCTTGTTTAAGGCATAGGTGCGTTCATCGTCATCAGAATCGACAAGAACCTTAATGCTCGGTTCAGGATTGTCATCGCTGCTAATGTCATTAATGCCTTGGAACTCGCCGACAATCATCGGCCCCGGACTATCTAATCCTTCAGGAGTGATCTCGTCGCCATCAACATTGTAGGAAATACTGTCGTCCTCCTTGTCAACATTGACAAATGCTAATGGATAGTCATTATACTCCTGATTATTGTCCTGTACAGGCTCCCAAATAGTGGTATCGTCTTCGTTAGACTGGTTTTCTTCGTGTTCAGATAATGATGAAGTCTTAGATGATTCAGACATAGATAAAATCTCCTCTGTTAGGTATTATAGGGTTTTGAAGCTGAATCTTTTATATTTAGAGCTAATAAAATGATTGTCGGTTTTTTGTGACCTTCTAGTTAAATGTCAAGTTATATAAACAATGTTATAACATAACTTAATACTCGATAACATGACACACGAACAAAAAGAAAAACTTCAAATCCCGACCAAGCTAAGACAAATCGGCAATAGCAAGGGAATAATCATTCCAAAAGCAGTATTAGAACACAACAACCTTGAAATAGGCGACAAAATAGTTCTACAGGCCGAACACAGCACAGAATACGGACAATACACTAGCTTATGGAACGAAACTAAACAAGAGGAAAACAACCAATGAAAACTACAGAATACATCAAAGCATTTGACAAGTATAATACGAGGTTTCCAACAGCAAAACAAGTCAAGAACGAGGAACGATAAAATGTACTGGGTACACACAAAATGGCTCTACGATAACGGCAAAATCTCATACAGCGATAACAATCAAGACAAGAGGAGAAAATAATGGGAAAAATTCCTGAGAAACATGACACGCTCCCGGAAATGATTCCCGACTCTACTAACTTGATTGTAGACGGCAAGCTTTATACAATTGATTACTGGCAAGAACTAACGCATAAAAAAGACCAATTTACACAGACAGAGAAACACCAGCTAAACAACTTGTATCAGCACTACAAGGCATTCTACCAGAAAAGAGGGGAGAAGAAAGACTTGGAGAAAATGCAGAAAACTAAGGAAATTGCTGAAGAAGTTGGCGCTACACTTCAGGAAGACGAGGTCGAAATTGAATGAACAATAACCAAATGTTTTTCCAAGATATAGAAATACCAGACGGTCTAAGGGAAACGCTAGAAAAGGCTATTGAAAACAAAAGTAGGTTGGGAGAAGGCTACAAAATGGCTTTAAAAGACCAGTATCCAGATCACAAAAACGAGATAGACATCATAGCCAAAAACTTTGAAGAAACCAAAGAAACTCCAATTGAAGATTTCTTACAAGGAACAGACAAAGAAAACAAAACCAAATTAGCCCATGCGTATGCAGACTACCAAATACAAGAAAAAAACACAATCCCTGTATTGATTGATTCAGCAACCCTATTTTTCCGTTACCAACCAGAGGCCAAAACATGGAAACAAATTGATCTAGAAATAATCCACAAAGAATTAGATGCAGATCTTTCATCTAGGCCAGTAAACGCCACAGTCACACAACACCTCCATAACGAATTTGACAAGAAAATGAGGCATAACGGCGACTACACAAAATGGGAAAAATTCGGCCTAAAAACCAGTCAAGTCCTGCTCAAGAATGGAGACATTCTGGATTTAGAAAGCAACATCGGAGAATTAGAAAAAGATAGGCGGAAGGCTAAGAAAAAAGACTATGCTTTAAACGCCGTTAATGCCAGTTTCCAGACAGACATAATGGAGGATTATGTGCACGGCCAACAATCTGAAAGCAAATATGCTACAAAATTGGAAAAATTTATTACAGAAACAATTCCAGATGATTTAGAAAGAGAAACATTCCAGCAATTTTTAGGGCATTTGTTGGCCTGGCCAAGCGACCGATTTGAAAAAGCCTTATTGATTTTAGGACCAACAGATTCAGGAAAGTCAACACTGCTAAAAGTTGTGAAACATTTTTTCAAACACGCAAACACATCAGAGATTAGTTTTCCACAACTTGGGCAAGACCGAGCCTATCACGTTGATAGTTTGAAGCAATCAGTTATCAACTTTGATCAGGACATGAGCAACAAAGACATTAAGAGACGAAGCAGGATTAAGAAATGTATTTCTAAAGAAAGTATTTTTGCCGATCCTAAAATGGAAAAAGGCTATGACATGAAGCCTGTGGCCAACTTTATGATTGCCTCAAACCATCCGCCAGAACATCGAGGCGCAGATCAAGCATTTTACAACAGGTTTTTGACTATTGAAGCGCCGGAAACCATTAGTGAAGATGATAAGGATAGAAATCTTCTTGACAAACTGACGACCGAAGAATGCATGGATTGGTTACTTGCATGGGCGATTGATGGGTATGAAAGTTTGATGACGCAGAACCGTTTTGCCTTAGACAGAGACCATATGGAAACTAAGCGGAAATGGAGCAATTACGGTGACTCAGTTGCTCAGTTTATTAACGAAGTCGTTGAGCGAGGCACGGAAAACAGCAAGAACATTAGGACTGTAGAGACCTATGAGTATTATGAAAAATGGTGTGAGGATAATTTGGAGGAAAAAGTGTCGCAGCAGAAATTTATTAGTCGTGCGTCAGACCATCCGATATTGACAAAAAGTCGTAGGGTTCCGTATGATGAGGCAAGTTCCAAAAGTTGTTTTGTCGATATAGAGTTACAATGTGACTATACAGTATAAACAACTTTTTTCCTCTTTTTCTTTACTAACTCGTAATTACACATATAATTCTAATCCTTGGTTTCGAGTGGAAATAATGCAGATTACAGGCCTTGATGTATATTTACCCTTAATTATTTACTCTACTAAATTATTGAGGTATACAGCTATTGTAAGGTATGTAATATTGTTATGTTTCTGGCCAGATTGTTTACTTCCGCATAGCAAAAGTTGGAAAAAGAGGGGGCGGGAGAAAAAACCAAGTTGTTGTTTCTCGGATGCAGTCACTAATAAAACTTTTTGGCTACAACTTTAGCATAGAGACTTAATTCAACTTAGTAGTTTGGAGTCGCCCAAGACTCATTAAGGGGCAGCGTTTGCCCTCCCCCTTCATAAGCTGTCCCAACTTTTTTGGTCACATCTCCGTGACCACAGCACAGCATGTCGTTGTCTGAACCTCAACGTGTGCTTGCTACTCGGCAGGATGAAATACTCCTGCCACTTTCTACTGTTTTAATCAGATTCTCACCTTAACTTACAAAGCATTTATAACAATCACTTTACATAATTAAGCTAAGAGGTTCGGACAATATTTATGAAAGAAATTTTGGACGCAACTTGCGGAGGTAGAAGTATTTGGCATCCAGAAAATAAGGAAAGGGAAGATACGCTTTATATAGATAAGAGAGAAGAAGAACCAGGATTTACAGGCCAAGAAGGCCGAACCTATGGAGTTCAACCAGATGAGATACAAGATTTCCGAGATCTGCCTTACGAAGATGAAAGCTTTAACCTAGTAGTATTTGATCCTCCACACATGATTAGAGAAAACGGTATGAAAGGATTAACAGGATATGTAACTAAAAGTTATGGTGCTCTTCACGCTGAAACATGGCAAAATGATTTGAAGAAAGGTTTTCAAGAACTTTTTAGAGTACTAAATCCTGGAGGAACCTTAGTTTTCAAGTTTGCAGATAACGATGTAGATTTTAAAAAAGTTCTAGATCTCGCACCACAACCGCCCTTATTTGGAACTACAACTAAAAAAAACTCGAAGGTAGAAAATCGCTGGTTTGTATTCTATAAAGAAAATGAATGAAATTAAACTAAACTTACAAAGCATTTATAAGTGTTAGTTGACATTGTTATTATACGAGGTTCAGACCATGCACGACTTAGACTTTACACAACACAATCCTGACATGTTTGAAAACCAGAAAACAGAAGTTGAACAGGCAGTTGATGTCATTCTCGAGGCCAAGCAGGATTTTGACTGCGAGTGGGCACAGGAAGAGTTTGACAATGTTGCCGAGATGCTCAAGGAATGGGAGGCGATTAGGTAATGCCGAATCCTCTTTTCCAACAACAGTTTATGGATACTTACGGCCATGGCATCAAACCAGACAACATCAAAGAACTAGGTGAATCGGAGTGAGTGTAGATAAAGATGCTCAAGAATTATTGAATAAGATTAGAGACAAGATAAATAGACACAGAGCGATGAATCATGACGATTTAGTAGTAATTATGGGCTGGGATCAATATGAAGTACTGAAAGAGTCTGATTTAATAATTTCGGCCAATGTTGAAGCAGAAAATCCAAGTATAGCAGGACAAAAACTAATTACAGCTACAAGCAATTATGTAGAACCTGCAGTAATACCAAAAAAAGATTTTTCTCTTATTTTCAAAGAGTTGATGCAAGATGAGTAAAACTGTTTCAGGCAGAGTACAAGCCACTAGCGACAAGGAAGACAACGACTATTTCGGAATCTGTATCGACGATGACTGGTTTAACGGCCCGGGCAGTTTAAAGAAAAACTTGGAAGAGGCCGAGGTCAAGCTTACAGTCAAAGACAACAGCGAATCATTTATTGACATTGAGGAAATTGATATTATTGAAGAGGCCAATGAAGGCGGAGACTCTTCGCAAGATAGTAACGCCAGTTCGGGGAGCGGGAGCAGTAATACTGGCCAAACCTCTTCAAACAACAACATGTCGCCACGGCAGCAAGGAATTACAGCCAATTCGGCAGTCAAATTAGCAGTTGAAAATGCCGAGACAGATTATACGGATGACAAGGCGGCACATTTAGATGAGGTTGACGAAAAGTCACAGGCTTACAGCAACATGATACAGGACAGACTGAGGGAGATTCAAGAATGACAGATGCAAAAAAGATTGCAAAAATAGGAGAACATTTAAAAGCTGCATTAATGGCTTTAGGCTGTCAAGACTACGCTGGAATGTGAGCTGAAATTCATGCAGTTAAACAATATGAGGGAGAACTAGAATGACAAATAACATCAAGCAATTCCTAGTTAAGGAATCCAACATCGATATGTTAGTCCACATCTACAGAAACAACAGCGAAACCTATGTCAGCAAGATCGCCACTCAAATCGATCTCAGCCGACAGGGAGTGCAGAATAAGGTTAACACGATGCATGACTTGGAATTACTGACTAAAGAGGATGAAGCTGGTACGCAATTTCTTTCCGTCACTGACCGAGGAGAGGAACTGGCTCAGGAGTTTGAAAGGCTTAATAGAGTATTCAAGGAGGTCGAGCAAGAATGAATGATTACGATAGTTATGAGCTAACCGGCCAAAACGACATAGTCAACATAGACGACACTAAATATTTGGTCCAAGGCCGAGTTGATGACAAAATCACAATGTTCCGACCGATTAACGAACTATTGGAATGTGAGCGAGACAACATTCAGAAGGCATTAGGTGGATTGGAATGAGCGAGGTAATATTTGACTCCAACGACCAAGATGTAGCAGAAACATCCAAAAACGCCTACAAGAAAATTAGCGAGGATGGCAGTAAGGACAGTCAGAAGGAAGAAGTCAGGAAAGCACTCCAAGCCATGGGCGGCGAGGCCACGATAAACAAGAACATCCGTAAATTACTGGATAAGAAACTGTTGGAAAACAACACTAATGGCGGCTTAAAACTTACAGACAAGGGATTGGCCCAAGTATCTACATCATAAACTAGAGGATGATAAATAATGAAAAAATACACTAAGATTAGACGGTTAGGACATGAAAGAAATCAAGGAATCCTTCAAAGAGGAAACCTTATTTTAAAAGAAAAACTTGACGGAGCTAACTTTAGGTTTACAGTTACAGAGGAAGGCGAAATTTTGTGTGGTAGCAAAAATGTTGAATATCAAGATGAATCAGATGTTGACGGACGATTTAGAGATGCAATTAAATGCGTAAAACAGAAATTTGAAGAAGCAGAAGAAAACTCATTTTACTATCCTAGATACACATTTTTTGCTGAAAATATGGTCAAACACAGTCTTGATTATCCTTTCGAAGAAATGCCACAAATAATAGGTTTTGATGTTTACGACCATGAAGAAAACTGTTATTTAAGTCATACAGAAGCTTATGAAATGTTTAATTCTCTAGGGATTAAAACCGCTCCAATAGTCGATAGTTTTGATGCTGAAGAGTTTGATCCAGAAGAATATGAGGTTCCTGAAAGCAACTTTAGAGATGGTAAAATGGAAGGTGTAGTAATAATCAATCAAGACTTACATGAGGATCAAAGATCTGGCTTTTCAACACGAGCCAAAACTGTTACTGATGAGTTTGCTGAGAAGCATAAGAAAGCTACAGGAGCTAGACAAAGCAAAGAAGCAATTCACGGCCATGAAAAAGTTGTCAGTAAATATTGCACTGACGGGCGTATCCGTAAGCATATAGGTAAAATGAAAGACGAAGGCCGAGACTTAGGTATGGAATTAATGGCTAATCAAGATGGAAGTGCTGGCTTACCTATCCGTGTTTCAACCGATATTTTAGAGGAAGAAGCAGATGAGATTGTTAAACGCAATGATAAAATCAATTGGAAGGAATACCGTTCTCTTGTAGCGGATAAATGCGTATATGTTTTAAGACAAGAGATAACCAAAAACGCATCATAATTTTCCTAGCAGTCATCTACCAGATCGTTGAGTTCTTGATTTAACTGCTCCAAACATAGAATTTATATAAAAAGTAGCCAAAAGTAGAAATATGGACCAGAAAACCCTGTCCGGTAAGGAAAGAAACATGTTGAAAGCAGCGAAAAAACGCTGGATGGAAGACAAAGGCAATCAGACAATCGCCGACGAACTTGGACTCTCTCTGAACACCATCGAGAACTATTTCTCAAGCGAGGACATGGACCAGTTTGAAGAGTTCTTTAGTGAAGAGGAAAAACAGTACCTTAAAATCCAGATGAAGCAGCGTATTGAAGACGGCACTAACGAAGCCCAGAATTACATTAGTAAGGCTGTAAGCCATGAAAGGACTCGGCCTGCAACTTATGTTAAGGCTGCTAAGGAAGCCCAGAAAATCCCTGAGCGTTACATTAAGATGATGCAGGAGCTTGGTGTCATCCAGAAGCCGAAGGAGCGTAAAGAGGTTCAGGAGACTAGCGGCGAGATAACCTTTAACGAGGAGATTGTAACTAAAGATGATGACAAAGAGGTCGAACAACAGGATGACTAGATTTGTAGAAGGAGTTGACAGCATTGAAGTTGATTTAGGTGAGGAAAACCCAGAATTATTTATCGAGCGTCACGATGGCAGTGGCGTTAAAGTAAATTTTACAGTAGAGGAGTATGAGGCTCTTGAACAAACTTTTATGCTTACGGACGAGGTTGAAAACGATGATTCAGAGGATTGAGGCCTGGCTTACTAATACTGAGGAGTTGGATCTGTATGGATGATTATGGCGTTGAAAATAACGAGCCGTTCGATAATTTAGTTGAGAAGTTTTCTGTTCTGCATCTTTACTTGTTCAGAAAGGTGGTTCTGGGATTGATTCTAGTTAACATGTCTGCCATCAGAGCAGTTTCTAAGTCACTCGGATTTGATGTAAGTATGGAAGTGTCGGACAGAGATGTCTGGAACTGGGAAATAAGGGAGAAGATACCAGTTTACCATGCCCAAGTAGAAAGAAAAAGATGAAGTTCCCGTGTAATGATTGTGGTGAAAGGATCTGTCTCTGGATGGGCGAACTGTCTGACGTGGATTTCTTGACTGTGCGTTGTGCTTACTGCGGTTCTGTTAGTGAGTATTCTAGAATAAGGATAAAGGAGAAAGTGGAAAATTAACGCGCCATCCGAGATTCGAACTCGGGTCGCCAGCTTCTTCTCTATCCTGCGGAACTTTCTATGCCATTCGATGGCTACTGCATTATCTCAGCAAGCCACAGGACTCGATTAGTTTTGTTTGGCTAGCGTCGTTGACCACTAGACCAATGGCGCTTTGCCAGATATTTAATTTAAACGCCTCTGGCTATGGGGCGTTAGAGACCAACCGAAAGTTGAGTGGCGGCCCCCGTGCACAGTATTGTTTTGATACTAAAGACTTATAAATCTTTAATAAGAATCTTATAATATGGAGTTGGATGAAGAAAACATAGAAATGACGACTTTGAGCGTCCCAAAACAGTTCCGACAGAAACTAGTTAAGAACTATAATGGTAGTAACGACTTGGAACGCCTACAAAAATGGGGTGAAGACTATTCGGAAACGGTCGCTTACGAAAAAGCACAACAGTATATTATGACTGAAGACTTCGAGAAAACAGTATCAGGCATTATAAGAAATCAATTAATAACTTATAACACAGAGTTAAGAGATAGTCTGGAAGAAGTAATAGAGGGTGTTGTAAGGGATATGAACGGAGGTAGACGATGACAGATTATGATATACCTGAAGAAATGGATATTGAGTCTTTGAGAAAAAGCATAGAGACAAATATCGACAGAACCAGACATCATGAATGGAGTGGTAAGTTTGACCTTCTTCACAATTTAAAACACGCTAGAGACACCCTAGACAATATGATTGAAAGTATAGAGGAGAAAAATCAATGACAACCAAAGCCTACTGCAAACAATGCGACTGGGAGCAAAACTTCAATGAGTACGCCAAGGCCAAGCATGCGGCCAAGATGCATTTACATGGCGATGCCCATATCAAACAGGTGGACGAATAATGGCCAAATGCAGTTTTTGCGGCAAAGAGTTCAGCAGCATGGTCGACAAGATACTACATCAAGACAAATCCTGCGAAGAAATGCCTAGAACAAAAACATGAAAGCATTTATAACAATTACTTTACAACATTAAAATACGAGGTTCAGACCAACAATGACAATGTTTACAACAGCAATCCCAGTATGGCTCAACACGACATGCGAAAACGGCCATCATGAAGAGCGACAGCTTGGGCTGCAAACCCAGTTAACAAAAGACAATTATGATTGTAGCGAGTGCCAGGGCGACTTAGCCAAGATCAATATCAGTGGCTCAAGTAATGCCGACATGCGGACACTAGAAGAGGTGCGTGGCGAATGACTGAACTACTCTTATATCTCGGTCTAAGCAATGCAGGACTGGCAGCCACAGGACTTGTTTACGGACTGGCCACGAGGGGTAGAGAATGACTCTAACACAAAAATTATACTGGAAAATCAAGAGGAAAATAATGTTATTCAAACACGACAAATAAAGAACTACGAGGATCTAAAATGACAGACGAACAAGACCTTACAGAACTGACAGTTGACGAACAAGAAAACCAGTTAAAAGACTTAGACCTTGAGGAGCTGAAAGACTTGAGAGGCCGAGAGGAACGGAACACGGCCATAAACAATATCGACAGAGAGATCAGTAACAGGCAGGAAGATAGTAGAGATGAAGATTGGAGTGAAACAGTTTCAGATACAGATGAAGAAATTACCAAAGAGGATGTTGAAGAAGCTGCCAAAAACTCGAAGTCAGTTACAGAAAGACGAAATGAGCTAGAGAGAAAGGTGGATTACCTGATTGAAGAATGTAAGACAACCAGCCACGAGGGATTCAAAGATTATGAAAACTAAGAAGTTCGCAGAAGAGACAGACGGATACGACACGAAGAACAAAACCGAGCTAACCATTGACTACTACACCGAGGCAGAGAGTGATGCCATGCATTTCGTGCTTAAGCAGGTGGCGGAGGCCACGCTTCAGAGCGGGATGCGTTTCATGAAGACATTGAAGGATGAGACAGAGGGTTCGGAGAAAGTATTCCTAGATGCCGAGGACTGTTCGGCTTCAGTAATACAATCATTTACCAAAGACCTAGCCCAGAGCAAGTATGACTTCCAGTTCGAGTCCACGATGCAGAGCATGGATCACTTGGCCATAATCTACGAAGACGAAAGCCTGAAAGTAAAACAAGAAGATGAGGACGACAGCGATGAGTAAAAAGGAAAAGGTCAAGCAACTATTAGGCATTGGAGAAAAAACCGACAAGGAAGATTTAGACCAGCATAAAAAAGAGATTATCGAAGAGATAGAAGACGAATAATGGATAATGTCAACTGGCAGTACTGGAAGAAACAGAAACAGGCCATGGAACACGCTGCCAGTGGCAACTACGACATAACAGTGTTCCTTGGCGGATACAGAAGTGGTAAATCAGTCTCAGGGGCACGATTCATTGTCAAGAACGCCCTCAAGCATCCCGACAGTAAATGGCTGGCGATGGCCGTCAACTACAACATCGGGAAGCAAACCACTTACAATGTTTTATTCGACATGGCGATTCCGGGCGATAATGTTAATCCGTTTGAAGGTGGTGACCCAGAAAATTCTCCAGTAGTTCAGCATTGGACTAAACTAGACAAGACTCTTACGCTTAACAACGGTGCGACTATTGTTTTAGCTGGTGCCGACCAGTCCGAGCGTTACGAGGGCGGTAGCTTCAACGGTGCATGGGTGGACGAACCCGGTAACTACAAGAAAAAGTTGGACGGAGTGGCCTCAACACTGTTAGAAAGAATGGATCGTGGCGACCCAGGTGCGATGCTATGGACTACAACAGGAAAGACCGGCCCACTGCAGGAAATAGTTGAACAAAGGAAATGGCCTAAATCGGGTGATGAGTTTAATAATAGTATTAAGGTGGTTAAAGCCTCGACTGAAAAGAACCCGTTCCTGTCAGATGATGCATTAGCCCGTCTAAAGAGGCGTTACGAGGGCGGAACCAACGAGGGCATGGCGCTTCACGGCGACTTCGGAGATGTAGAAGGCCGGGTTTATCCACAGTTCCAGCGAGAAACTCATGTCCGGCCTAGATCTGAGTTGGAAGAAATGGTCGATGAGGATAAGAGGAGATACTATGGTTATGATGCAGGGTGGGATGATGAAAGAGTTGTACTTGAGGCAGCGATTGGACATGATGGCACAGTGTTAATCTTAGATGAGTTCTACGAGTCCGAGAAGTTTGTGGAGGATGCCATCGAATGGCTTAAAGAAAAACCGAAAGGCCGGATATTTTCCGAGCATGAGCCTAGTCATATCAAGAAGTTTAATACTCAGACACAGCATAGGGCGGAGAAGGCCGAAAAGTCAATTGAGGCGGGAATCGATACGATGCGTAACAGGATTCAAAAGGACGGCATCTTGGTAGCTGAGGAATGTGAGAATACTGTTGAGGAGTTTGTTACTTATCAGAAAGAGGATGTGGGCGGTACAAATGTTCAAGACCACGCGATGGACTCAGCTAGGTATCTAGTAATGGGTATTGACAATAAGCCTGAGCCTAAGATTGAGCGGACAAGCAGCCCGTTTGCTAAAAACAGTAATCGTGGTCGTGGCCGTAAAGGTGTGCGTGGCCGATAGTGAACAAACTTTTACTAGCCGATATATTAATGAGCATCGGTTCTCTAATAGGTCTTTACAACAAAGGACAGGCCTTGTATTTTACGGAAACTGTTTGGAGTCGGAAAGGTTCTCTAATCAATGCGGTTACCTATCCGGTTACTGCGTTACTGCCAATGGCGTATCTTGAGATCTGGATTAGTTTCACGGTATCGCTGCTTAACTTTTTCATTTGGATAGGCATTTATTTTTATCGAGCACCTGAGAAAGAGGACTGGATTGGAAGAAATACATGAAAGCATTTATAAGTGTTAGTTGACATTGTTATTATACGAGGTTCAGACCAATAATGACAAACAAAAATAAGGTAGGAGAATTAGAATCTATTCTTGGAGAAGAAGTAAAAACTAATAAAGAAGGAGTTAAGTATGTGAAAATTCCAATAAAGAACGAAGATCCTGCTATTTATACTCCAAAAATGGATAAAATTAACGATTTAGGCTTTCAAGTTAGTGCGGTAAGAGCAGGTTATGGAAATGTGTTAACTGTTTGGTTTGAAGAGGTCGATGAATAATGCTTGAAGATTTTAACCAAGAAATAGCAGATAAAGAAGAAAGACTGATTTATCAAGCATCAAGAAGAGGTGCTTACGGTTTAGTTATAGAAGCACCGGACATAATGACGATTAAAACATATGACAACAGTTTTACCACTAAGCAAAGAGTAAGGATTTGTCAGACAAAGCAAGAGTTTGAAGATGCTAAAAAAGAGATTGCATCTTGTTTTAATATAGAAATACCTGATAAACTTAAAGATATAGCTAAGGACTCGAACTTTACAGAATTTAGAGAAAAAGCTAAATCAGAGTTGGTTCGAACGAGCGTTTACTAAAACGGTGAATTAGAAAAAATGAGCAGTATACAAAAGCTATTCGCAAACAAAGATTTAGGCTATTCTTATTGTTTCAAATATAATGATTCTAGTTACAGAGTGATAACTCCAAACTCATATCCTGATAATTACATATTAATAGATGGTGTAAGTGGAAAAGAGGTTTTAAATGAAGAAAGTAAAGAGGATTTATTAAACGAAATTAGTTTGCTTTTTGGATTAGATAGATAAAATAGAATTTCGAAAGCTCGTTAAACCGAACCTTTGAAAAACACCGAATAACCAACTATAATCCATGGGTATCGGTGACAAAACTACTTCTTACATCAAGAAAAGGCTTGCACAGAAAGGCTTGCTAAAGAATACTTCAAAGAGAGCGATTCAACAATCGCCGCCAACACTCCAAGAACTGAACCAATCAAACAACAAAGGAAACGGCATAATAAAGTCACCGTACCGTACTAACAAACAATTAACAGGCGACCCAAAACATAAATCCGAGTTCCAATGGCTTCACGACCCAGTAAAAGGAGTCGAATGGGACTACAACCCTGTCAGGATCAGAGAACTAGCACAAAGCGATGCATGGGTGCAGATGCTAGTCAACACTATGACCACAGAAATCGCCAATACGCCTTGGCAGATAGTAGAAGAAGATGAGACAGGCGAAACCGCCAAAAGTTTTGACCCGTTCGAGCGTGTCAGTAAACAGGAGACAGGCACGCCAGCTACAAGTGAGGCCGCCCGAAAAGCCAGGGAATTTACCAAGCATCCGAACCCGGACGAGGACTTCACGGATTTACTAGAACAAATTGTCGCTGACATGCTGGAAGTCGGTTCTCTAGCTATTCCACTGATGTTCTCAGAAAGTGACTACCAAGGAGACGAGCTAGTAAGTAACAACCCGACTCTAATCCACGCCAAGGCCAGCGACCCAATCAGCTTTACGAAAGAATACCGTGAGAAGACAGGGATGCTCAGCGGTTTCTGGCAGTACGAAAGACAGAATAATAGTGCTACACAGATAAGAGGCCGGAGTACTTACAGGCCAGACCCTATCAGATTCGATCAAGAAGAACTGGTTTGGACAGACCTCAACCCTAGAAGTAATAGAAGATATGGCCTACCGCCTACGAAGGCTGTTGAGAATATTCTCCAGTTAATGGACTTGACAATCGAACAGGAGCAGGACTTCTTCTCCAGAGGTTCACACCTAGCAGGATTCCTTAAAACCAATGGCGATATAACCGAGAGCAACGCTTTACAGGATGAAGTACAAGGCGAACAGGGAAGAGTTGGCGGATTCTTCAAGGTAGATGACCCCGATGCCGAATGGGTGCAGATGGGCTCGAACTGGAAGGAAATGGATATGACTGAGAGGGAGAAATGGTATGCCCAAGTAATCGCCTCCGAGTTCCAAGTGCCGACATCAGTTGTCGGATTAGAAACCGAAGAGCTTAACCGCTCCACATTCCAGAGTGAAAGAGGAAACTTCGAGTCAAACACGCTCGGCCCATACCTCCAAAAAATCGAAAGGATGTGGAATCAGCAAGTTATCAAACCGTTCTTCGGCCGAGAGTTACGATTCGAGTTCAAGCCTGGTATGAGTGAAGACCAGCGACAGCAGATTAGCGACCGTAAACAGAAAGAGTTCCAAAACGGCCTTATCACTCGTAACGAATACAGGACGGAAGTCGGTTACGAACCAGTAGACGAGGACGGGTTCCGTGATGAAGTAATTGAGGAAAGTAATCAGGCCGCAGAGGAAGATGCAGGCGAGGCACTACAACAGTTACAACTTAGCGAAGCAGTCGACAAAGACAGTTGTGGTTGTAAAGAACAAGTTGGCAAACCGTTTGGCCCTTGGGAGGATTTTAGTGATTGCAAAACAGAGATGATGCAGGAGCAGGGTTACGATGAAGAAACTGCCGAGCAAGTATGCGGTAGTTTACAGGCTGAGTTA
>Ga0209946_1000150_pt1 | contig 27858 bp, 30 predicted proteins | sample SalPon2_A_H2O_MG_FD_185704 | JGI IMG/M metagenome (GOLD analysis project Ga0209946, IMG submission 185704) | Salt pond water microbial communities from South San Francisco under conditions of wetland restoration - Salt Pond MetaG R2_A_H2O_MG... | ecosystem: Environmental > Aquatic > Non-marine... | reverse complement strand
ACTATGAGGCGCTCGGTTCTTCCGTCTCACTTCCGTGAGGCTCCGACGCATTCTCCGTACGGACCGTATAGAGCCGGACGAGCACATGGATCATGAAGCCGACGATGAGACCCCATACCGCGACGTCAAGCACCGGTAGTGTGGTCATCGGTTCGACGGCCAATGCGGCAGCCAGTGCGACTGCTCCGGTAGCCGATAACACAAGCGGAGTACGCTCTTCTGAAGATGGCGACGCTTGGGTCGGCGTCTCGAGGTACCGCAAGACAGCATCAATGTGTGGCCCAGCTTCGATCGTTCCCCGAGATTTCTCGAACGAGACGACACCGAGTTCGTCCATCTTCGGCAGGTGACACTGGTAGAGCCCGACGTAGACCCGTTTACGCTCCGTCGACGTTATCTGCCGAACGTCTTTGTCGTTTTCGAGGGCTGCGATCTCCTCTGCGAGGGTCCCAAGATCAAGGGTGTCGTCTGACTCTGAGAGCTGTTCGAGCACTCGCCTCCGCCGCTCGTTTTTCAATACCTCGAACACTTGATCGAGCGGGAGCGACGGGAGATCCTCGAGGACGTGAATCGCAGAATCCGGCGGAGAATCTCCGTCTGTGGGTCCGTCGGTATCGCTACTGCTGTCTCGGCTGTTGTTCGTTGTTGTCGATTGCGTGGCTTGATCGGTGGATTGGTGTGGCATTTGTGGTGGTATGGGGACTGTATTGAATGATTGTTAGTCTACATGCACAATACCTTCGCACGTAGTGACAGGTTCTGTATACTGCCAGTTTTCAGTTATGTATATAAACGTTGCGTGAATTACCGATTCTGTGACAGCTGTCTGGGTGGGACTCGGAGCCGTCCCCCTGGCTGACACGCTCCCGACGACTTCGAAGTACATACTGCCTTCGCCGATGCGGCCCACTCGACGTGCGGCTGGCGTGACGCATATCGATCAGCTGATTGGTGGACAGTACTTGTTACTCACCACCTACGATGTGCGGCACGGCCGCCAGATACACGCCGCAGCGAGATGAGAATACGGTCACTCAGGCCGGATTCAGGCTTGACGCCGGCACAAGGTGATCCACTATGGCATTCACCAACTGCCACGGTAACCAACTCGTTACAAGGTAGACATAGTCGGTCGTAGGGACCAGGGTCGTCGCCGCCGGGCGGGCGGTACCACACGGCCACTGTCATACTTATGGATACCGACGAACTGACACCGGACCAGGCGTTTGCCACGCTCAGCAACACGCGACGACGGATGGTGCTCTCGTACCTGCGGACCCACGAGTCACCGGCCACCGTTGAGGACCTCTCTGAGCAGATCGCCGCGGCCGAACAGGGCGTCGAACCCGAGTCGCTGACGCGACAACAACGGAAACGCGCGTACGTCTCGTTATATCAGACCCATCTGCCGAAGCTGGCACAGATGGGGTTTATCGACTACGACGAAGAAGCCGGGCTGATAGAGCCTACCGACCGCGCGGTCGCGATCGACGCCTATCTGACGCCAGTTACAGAGGAGCCGTATCCGTGGACGACGCACTACCGAACGCTCGCAATCGGCGGTGGGATGTTGTACTGGCTCGCGTCGCTTGACGCCCCGCTTTTTGCTGCCGTCCCAGACCCGTTCGTGGCGGGTGTACTCACCGCCATACTCGGGATATCAGCGCTCGCCCACTGGCGGCAGCAGCGCCGAACGCAGCAACAACTCCCGGTTGAGTTGGCTGTTGTGAACCCAGACCCCGGACCAGCCCCCCGGTGAGATTCGCTCCACGCCGAAGCGCACAGCGGTCGCTCATACTGTGTGTGATGAATCATACGGACTCCGAGACCAGCGGGTCACGTACGTCGATGTTTTCATCGGCCGGAAAGTTCGGGAAGGTTGTCTACGAGTTGGCACGTATTCGAGACCGGTGGTACTCCAATGACACCCCGCGACCGACCGTTTGGATCACTCGAACAGACGCTCCGCCAGCTGAACGACCAATTCGACCAGATCGCCGGGCAATGGCCCTCGTGGGACAGCGACACCTTCGGTGAGTTTGGACTGCACTCGATGTCACTAGACGTAGCCGAGTCGGACTCGACGTTCGTCGTCACAGCTGACATCCCGGGCTTCAACCGAAACGAGATCGACGTGCGCGCAAACGACCAGACCCTCTTTATCGACGCCAACCGCGAGGCGGCGACCGAGTCGGACGAGGAGACGTATCTCCGGCGCGAGCGCGAACACTATTCGCTCAGCCGGTCCGTGCGGCTTCCAGAGCCGATCGACTCGGATGGGATCGAAGCGTCATTACAGAATGGCGTTCTCACGATGACGATCCCGAAAGCAGAGCCCGACAGTGAGGAGACGCACGTCGAGATCACGGAATCGGCAGATTAATCGACCTGCTCGGCCCCTAGCGGAGTCGCTGTTTTTTGTCGTCATTATCCATCCCGAGGTGTCCGCCACTGCGGCGGTGCGCGTCGGGAGAGCCAGAGGTCGATCTGTCCGCTCTCGCCAACCGAGACGGCTAGCGACTCGACGATTCGAACGTACTCGCTGGGATGTCGACCCGAGCACTTGACTCTGACGCGCTCGTCAAGGAGGTCCGCCTCGGTGAGCGACTCGACCTTTCGATACGTCGTCGAGAGGGGGAACTCGCACGCCTCGGCGATCTCACGCGTCGAGAGGATCGTATCGCTCGTTGCATCGAGGATCGACCGACACCGCCGGTCGGTGAGTATCTCGAGGAGATGCTGTACCTCCTCGCTGTCGCGAACGCGTTCAACCCTCGGTCGGTCATCGGTGGTGCCTGACGGTGACGCGGTGAGCGGTGGCCGGCTCATGTCCTGAACCGCCCACGGGGTTCCTGAATAGTATGTACAGCCTTCTGGGCATCTTTTCGGTCTGTGGCCGTGCACATCGTCGGCCACTGAGAATTCTGGCGACGCTGAAGTGTCCCCCGAACGGAAAGTAGTGTATGAGCGAATCAGGCCAGCAGTCCGTGACGTTCGACACACACACCGAACTTGAAGCCGGCACTCGGGTCAGCGTCGAGACGCGCGACTTCGAGTACGTGATCGACGAGCCGGAGTCGCTCGGTGGCACGAACGAGGGCCCGAACCCGGTCGAGTACCTCCTGGGCGCACTCGGCGGGTGTCTCAGTATCGTCGGCCACGCGGTCGCCGCGGAGATGGACCTCGACATCGGGTCGCTTGCCGTAGACGTCGAAGGTGAACTGGACCCGGCACGGTTTCAGGGCGCAGACGTCGACTCACGGGCGGGGTACCAGCAGATCAGCGCGTCGATTCAGGCCGAACTAACCGACGCGGCAGGCGACCCTGTCGACGACGAGACGGAACGCGAGTGGCTCGAACGCACCGAGGACCGGTGTCCGGTGAGCGACAATCTCGCCGCCGAAACCCCCGTCGACCTCACCCTCGAGTAGATCCACAAACGTGGACACCTGTGGGTAACCCAGTGGGGTAGTACGCCACGAACACGAGGGTTTTTATCGTCGCCACACACACCGTGAGCCATGCACTCCGGTGGAGACCTCGCCGGCGACGAACCGCGTGAGAAGTGTGGTATCGTCGGCGTCTCTCTCGCTGACCGCTCGGCGGCGCGACCGTTGTACTACGCGCTGTACGCCCTCCAACACCGTGGACAGGAGTCGGCGGGGATCGTCACCCACGACGGCTTTCAACAACATACACACGTCGAACGTGGGCTCGTCGGCGACGCGTTCGACCCCGGTGATCTTGAGTCGCTGGCCGGCTCGACAGGTATCGGTCACGTCCGGTATCCCACCGCCGGGAGCTTAGACAAGAGCTGTGCACAGCCGTTTTCTGTCTCGTTTAAGTCCGGCTCGCTGGGATTGTCACACAACGGCAACCTCGTGAACGCCGACGAGGTCCGCGAGGAGCTTGCGACCGCGGGCCACGCGTTCACTTCCGACGGCGATACTGAGGTGATCGCTCACGATCTCGCACGAAACCTCCTCGAAGAAGACCTCGTTCGTGCGGTCAAACACACGATGAAACGCATCCACGGGTCGTACTCGCTCACCATCTCACACGACGACACCGTCTTTGGCGTGCGCGACCCACTCGGCAACCGCCCTCTGTGTCTCGGCAAACTCGAGGACGGCTACGTCCTCGCCAGTGAATCGGCTGCCATCGACACCCTCGATGGTGAGCTGGTTCGCGACGTTAAGCCGGGCGAACTCGTTGTCTTGGAGCCGGACGGCTCCGACTACGACACGTACCAACTCATCGAAGCCGAGTCGACCGCACACTGCTTTTTCGAGCACGTCTACTTCGCCCGACCCGACTCCGTTATTGACGGGTCGCTCGTCTATGAGGTCCGCCGCGAGCTGGGCCGAAAGCTCTGGGAGGAGTCCGGCGTCGAATCCGATGTGGTGATGCCCGTGCCTGACTCCGGTCGGGCATTCGCCTCCGGGTACGCCGACGCAGCCGCCGAGACGGACGCCGACGGTGCGCCCCGCCCGGAAGGAGAGGGCGGCATCGAGTTTGCAGAGGGGCTGATGAAGAACCGCTACGTCGGCCGGACGTTCATCATGCCGACCCAAGACGAGCGCGAGCGCGCCGTCAGACTGAAGCTCAACCCGATTCGCTCGACGGTTGAGGGCAAGTCGGTCACGATCATCGACGACTCCATCGTCCGTGGCACCACCTCGACGCAGCTCGTCGACCTGGTCAGAGAGGCCGGTGCCGAGGAGGTACACCTTCGGATCGGTGCGCCACCGATCGTTGCGCCGTGTTATTTCGGAATCGACATGGCGACTCGCGAGGAGCTCATCGCCGCAGATCAGTCTCCGGCGGCGATCCGCGACGCCGTCGGCGCCGACTCGCTCGCGTACCTCTCTATCGACGCGGTCGCCGCGGCGCTTGACGCCTCGCGTGCAAACCTCTGTCTAGGCTGTGTGACGGGTGCGTATCCGTTCGATGTCGAGGGCGAAGAGACCGATCGACCGGTTGAGACACCACCTGCCGACGCCCCCGCAGCAGACGACTGATCGCGGGCAATGGTGTCATCGAGACGGCACGAGATATCGGGTGGTTGAAGACGCCGACCAACCGATGTCTACGCATGCACTCGAATTCCGACGCGCCGCCGACCGCCCGTCCGTCACTCGGTCGCCGCCGATTTCTCCGCGTGGGGAGCGTTGGCGCTGCCGCCACAGCGGGCCTCACCGCGGGCTCGGCTTCGGTGAGCGCCCAGTACGGCGACTGGCTTGCTGACGTCCCGAACTACGACGGCACGCACGACTACCGCGGCCGCGACGAGGTCACTGTCGCGGTCGGGGCAGGCGAGAACGGACTGGTGTTTGGGCCGGCAGCGATCCTGGTTGACCCGGGGACGACCGTGGTGTGGGAGTGGACCGGTGCCGGCGGCGCGCACAACGTGGTCGCCGACGACGGCACCTTCGACAGCGGTGAGACCGTCGGCGAGGCCGGCCACACCTTCGAGTACACCTTCGCTGACGCTACCGCCGGTGATGTCTTCGCGTATCTCTGTACGCCGCATCAGGCCGTCGGCATGAAGGGTGTCGTCGCGGTCGGCGAGGTGGACGATCAGCTCGTGATGCCGGGCGACGGGATGGACAGTGACGGGACAGACAGTGATGAAATGGACACCAACGAAAGCGCGGAGAACGAAACGGCCCAGCCGACCGACGGTCAGAGCGGAGAAAGAACCCTCACCACCAGCGACATCGTCGCGCTCGCGCTCGGCTTGGGTGTCGCCGGAGCACTCCTCGTGCCGCTGTTTTATGCAGCACACACGCGCGCCGAGCGCCAGTAGTCGTTAACTCGTGTCCAACCGTCGACGTCTGCGCTCCACTCCCTCGACGAACCGTTTTACCCCTGGGTGCTGTCACGTCGTGTATGGCCACCGACGGCAACTTCGGCGAGCGGCTGGAGACACAGACCGACGCGTACCTTGAGCGGATCCACGACTGCGTCCGCCTCCTTCCGGTGGCGCTCGAAGCATACGCCACGACCGACGACCCTGCCGAGACGGCCGCGGAGATCGGGACAATCGAGAGCGAATGCGACGAGCGCGTTCGCGAGCTGACCGCCGTGATAACCAACGCCGGCCCCGACGACATCGGACTGCTCAACACCCGGATCACGTTCAACGAGTCGGCGCTCATCGACCTGTACAAAACGCTTGACGTGGTCGCAAATCACACAGAGCGTATCGTCCAAGAGGTCGTGATGATGCGCCCGCCGGCAGACGTTGAGCCGTTCGCTGACATGCGCGAGATGGCCGACCTGATAGTCGAGATGACGGCGGCACTGGAGTCGGTCGTCGGCGACTTCGTCCGTGGGCTCACCCAAAGCGACATCACCCGCACGCTTACCGACGACATCGAGATGATCCGGGAGCTCGAAAGCGACTGTGACGAGCTGCGAAACGACGCCATCGCGACTGCCTTCGCCGACGAGTCGATCGACGCACCGCTCGTCTACCGAGAGCTCGCAATCTTACTCGATGAGCTCGCAAATACGATCGAAGACCTCACAGACCGGATGATCGTCATCGCGAGCACGGAGCCGGGGATCGTCACTGAAGCCGACCCAGACGCGCCCGAGTGAGTCGGACGGTGACTGCGGTCCCGCCTCGGCTCACCGTCGGGCCCACTCAAGCATCCGCGCGTAGAAGGGGTCACTCGCCAGCGCGTCAGTGTCACAAACGAGCGTGAGTTGGCGTTTCGCCCGCGTGAGCGCCACGTTCACTCGGCGGTGGTCCTCGAATATCGGCCCGTCGAGAGAACCCGTGGCGACGAACGAGACGACGATCACCTCTTTTGCAGAGCCCTGAAATCGGTCGACGGTGTCGACTGTCACGTCTGTGTGTCCGCCAATCTCGGCGACCTGTGCGCGGAACGGAGCGATCACACCGATGTCTTCGGGGTCGACACCGGCGGCCTGGTAGGCGTCAACGATCTCGGCCACCCGGCGCGCCTCGGTGACGTTTCGGTTGCCATCCTGTGTCCCGCCGGGGTCAACGACCGCGACCCCACCGTCAAGCCCTGTGGGAAGCGCGTCGAGGTCAGCGAGGTCCCCGAGGCTCCGTCCTGCTACCGCAGGCGTCGCCGGCCGGAGCGCCCCGTCGTAGAATGCGGCCGAGGAGAACGCCTGGATGCGCTGGCTCATGCGGTACTGCCGATCGAGTAACACGCTTGCGTCGGGATACGTCTCGATGAGGCGTTCGAACAGCGACCGTTCGAGGTCGTTCTCGGCACGGACGACGGGCGGGAGCTGCTGGTGATCGCCGACGAGCACGAACCGGTCCGCCAGTGCGATCGCCGCGTGCGTGCTCGGCTCGGTTAGCTGTGAGGCCTCGTCGACAAGCGCCACGTCGAACGAACACTCGCGGAGGACCCGCGACCCACACGCCGCCGTCGTCGCCGCGACTACCGGCGCTGACCGCAGCTCGGCCGCCTTGGCGTCCGGGTCGCCTCGTTCGACGAGCCGGAGGTCGTGCATGTCGCGGCGAACGCCGTTTTCCGAGCCGATCCGACACACGTCTTCGAACCCTTGGTCGCGAAGCGCTTCGATCGCGTTATCGACAGCCCGGTTGGTGAAGGCAGCGAGCAAGACACGGTTTCCGTTCTCGACGATCGCCCGGATCGTCCGGGCGATCGTGTACGTCTTGCCCGTCCCAGGCGGGCCGTGGATCAGCGCACAGTCCTCGGCATCGACCGCGAGCGCGACGGCGGCGTCCTGGGCCGCGTTGTTGTCGATGTAGGTCGGCCGATCGTCACCCGCCGAGCGGTCACGAAAAGACGGCTCTCGCCGGCCGAATACCACGTCTTTGCGCCGTTCATCGCCTTTCAACACCGCATCATGGAGGGCGGTGAGCATCCGGTCGACAGAAATCTCGGAGGGATAGACGTCGAGCCGACGGAGCTCGACTGGCTCGTCTGTCTCGGCGATAACCGTGTCCTCGAGGGTGGTGATTCGACAGAGCTCGGCGTGACCCTCGACCGGATCCCCGTCGCTGGCGAGCGCCACGTCGCCCTCGCGCAGCTTCGAGACCGCACCGTCGGGCACTCGCGCGCGGAGTTCAAACCGGTTGTCGTCGACCTGCGTTTGGGTGATCGGCTTGAGGTCGATCAGGGCGCGATCGTCTGCTGCGCGCTCGCCGGGCGACTGCTCCCACAGCTTCCGGTACTCTGCGTGGGTCTGTCGGCGCTCTTGTTCGATCGCGACGTAGAACCGGTCGAAGTACGTCCGCTCGTCCTCGGGCACCGGCGTCCCGACTTGGCCGGCTTTCGACTCTTGATCGAGCCGGCCGGAGACGACCATGCACGTGTCCTGCTCGAAACAGTACGAACACGTTGCGTCGGCCTCGTGGCCGGTCGGAACCGTCGGTCGAGCACCCGGATCGTGAAGCGCCCGCCACTCCATCGCCGCCAGCGCGTTACGCTCGCGGACGACGAACCGGAGCAGGCCGGTGCCCACAGTGAACTCCTTCGCCGGCGAGAGGTCGCCTGACGCCTCCGAGCGGTCGAGCGCGGTGTTTTTCGTGTACAGCAACGTCGCGAGGTCTTGGTCGACACCTCGCTCTTCAAGCATGAGTGCGTAACAAGCCGCCTGGATCTTATCCTGAAAGCGCGGCTCACGGTTGGTGTTCTTGCCGGTCTTTAATTCCACGGGGCTTCCACGCCGGAGGGCGTCCGCCCGACCCTTCAGCCCAAACGTCGGCGAGAGGAGTGTAAACTCCGAGCGCCAGGAGTCATCGGTGCCGAGCGTCCCCTGCGCGAGCCAACCCTCGATCGCCGCCGCGTTGCGTCGAACCTCGTCTTCGACGGTCGTGCGGTCGTACCCGAGGAGCCCAAGCTCGAGGCCCGCCTCCTCGACGCGGTCCGACACCGCCGCCTCGAGATCGACGCCGCGAAGCAGGTCGCCGAACACCTCGTGAACGATCGTCCCTTTGACTACGGGGTAGTTGAGCGGAATACCAGAGAGCTTGTTGAGATAGTAGAGTCGGGGACACTGCACCCACGACCGGATCCCGGTGACGTCGACGAGGAAGTCGGGCTCTACCACGACCCACGAGTCACCGGACGTCGCGTATCCCGTCTCGCCACGGTAGTCGTTTTCGACCGCCTCGGTGACGAGCAGTGACATCCCGGGCTCGGCGTACTCGGCCGTCTCTGCCCAGTCGCCCCAGAGCGTGACGGTGACAGGGCTCCGCTCGCCGCGGTCCGGCCTGACGTCGATCTCACACAGCGTGCGCTCGCCAGACGACGTCGACACCGTTCGCGGCTCCGCGACCGACACGATGGGCCCCCGAATCTTCACGCGCACCCGTCGTCGTCGTCGCGAAAAAACGCTGTCGGTGCACGAGGGGACCCAAACGTTGTCGCCGATCGTTCCCGTCTCCCCGACCGATACGCTCATACGGTTTCTAGCCCACATCTACTCTATGCGCGTACGCGACTGGCAGGACATTCTCGCGGACGTTGCGAGCGACTCGACCGACCCGGACGGCTGGCGTGCAGTCGCCGGGTCCCGGCGATCAGGGCTCGGTGAAGACCTTTACTTCGGCCACCCGAACGTCGGGGTGTACCATCTAAAGACGTACGCCAAGAACCCGCGTGACCTCCGTGGCGTCGGGACGCGCGTGGCCCGCCGGGTCGACGACGACCTCGATCCGCTGTTGCCCACCCAGGACGCCGAGGGACGATTCGCCGTCCGGCGCCCCCCAGCCGACGAAGACGAGGCGACGTCGATGGCGACTCGGCTCGAAGAAACGCTTCGCGTCCACGCGGAGGCGCCGACGGAGCCCGAGCACCTCTTCGAAGACGTAATGGAGGCAGTCGACGCGCCGGCATTCGGACCGATGGACTACGCGTTCGACGGACGCCCCGAAGAGCTCGACGAGCTCAGCGACACATTCGAGGAGGCCGAAGCGCTGTTGTCGGCCGAGCTCGAGGACCTCATCGAGACCGACGACGTTGACCGCGGCTTTTACTGAACGGTATCGTCGCTGCGGCGGCCGAACACGGTTACCGCCCGCTGGACGTGGTACTCGAGTCTACCAGTTCGTCGAATGTGTCGCCGGCGAGCCCCGGTCTGTCCGGAACGAGCACCTGTCCCGCCTTGACCGGACACGGATCCGCCGCGAGGTCGCTCTCGAGTAATTCGGCCGTTGCGAGCCCGCATGCCGGCATATCCGGTATCGCAGCGGCAACGTGAACTGCCGCTGTCCGGCCGACAACCGCGTCAATCGTCGTCGTAACTACGGGATCGACGCCGGCGTCCTGGGCTCGAACGGCGGCGTCGACGGCACGATCTGGCCCGCCAAGCGCCATGGGCTTGAGGACGATCACGTCGACTGCGTCGGCCGCAAGCACCGCGTCGACGCCGTGTTCGGCGAGTGACTCGTCTACGGCGATGGGAACGGTGCTCTCCCGAGCGAGACGCGCTGTCGATGCCAATTCGGCTGCTGGGAGCGGTTGCTCGACGTACGCAAGGTCCATCGGTTCGAGCCGGTCGAGCGCCTGGCGGGCAGTCTCGAGGTCCCAAGCACCGTTCGCATCCACGCGCACCTCGACAGCCGAGCCGACAGCATCTCGGACTGCCTGAAGTCGCCGCACGTCTGCATCGACCGACCGGGCGCCGATCTTCACCTTGAGACACGTGACCCCTCCGTCGACGGCTTGGGACGCGGCAGTTGCAGTCTCGGTGGGGCTCCCGTCACCGATCGTTGCGTTCACTGGCACCGACCGGGCGGGCGATGGGAGTCCGGCACCGTCGGCGAGATGCGACGCGAGCGAGCACTCGGCAGCGCGCGCAGTTGCGTCCGCGAGCGCAAGCGCGACACCGTGGCGGGCGGCCGGTGTCGCCGTCGGATCGAGCGTGTCAAGCGCGGCCCTAGCGGGTCGGTCGGATGCGAGCGCAGACGCACACGCCGCAGGCGACTCCGTCCAGCCGGGCAGCGGCGTGGCTTCACCGATTCCCCTCGTTTCTACGCCGTCTCCCAGTGCGGGTCCGACAGTGACGAGGTGGCCGCGGCGCTCGCGTATCTCTCCTCGAGCCGTCCCGAGTGGCCGCGAAAGCGGGACCGCAAACTGGCGCGTCCACATTAGACGCCGAGCCCGACTGCGAACGCGACGGCGTACGCCGCGAGCAGTTTGCCTGTCGCTTCGAGCGCGGGATTGAGCGCCTCACCGGCTGTCTCCGTCAGCACGGTTTTGGCGACGCCGACGGCAAGCGGTAGCGTCGCGAGCGGGAGGAGGACCGCGAGGCCGTGCCCGGTAGCGACGAACCAGAACGGAACAGCGTACGCGAGCCCGAGAAGGACGGCGTACTGCGCCCGTGCGAAGCCGTAGCCGAACCGAACCGCGAGCGTTCGCTTGCCCGTCTTGGCGTCCTCCTCGCGGTCACGAACGTTGTTGACGACGAGGATGTTCGTCGACAGCGCAGCGACAGGGAGACTCGCGATGAACGCTGCGAGGGTGAGTGTTCCGGGCGGCGGCGCGAGCGGGAGTAGCCCGCCAGTGAGGGCTGCGGCCTGCACGTAGTAGGTCCCTGTGACCGCGATCACACCGAAGAACACGAAGACGAAGACGTCGCCGAGCCCGTGGTATCCGAGCGGGTATGGGCCGCCAGTGTAGGCGATCCCGGCTGCGACCGACGCGAGCCCGATCACGAGAATCGGGACACCGCCGACGGCGACGAGGAAGGTTCCAACGACGATGGCGGCCGCAAACGTCAGCCACATGGCTCGTTTGACTTCGCCTGGGTCGATGAGGCCGCTGGCGACGACGCGGGTGAAGCCCTCGCGGTCGTCGGTGTCGGCGCCCTGGATCGCGTCGTAGTAGTCGTTCGCGAAGTTGGTCCCGATCTGGATGAGCGCCGCGCCGATGAGCGCGGCGAGCGCCGGTAGCGGGGCGAACACGCCTGCGTCGAGTGCGAGGCCGACACCGACGATCACCGGTGCAGCCGCCGCCGGCAGCGTCTGTGGCCGCGCGGCGATCACCCACGCCTGACGGCGTGACACCTGGGTAGCCATTAGGTGTTGTTGGGGCGTCATCGTACTTAAGATTCGGATCGGTCGACGCCGCAGCCGCCCCAACCGGAAAACCGTCACCGGCTACTCGGTACGGACCCTCCGGCGATCCGGGCCGGGGTACACAGCCCTAATTGGCTGGCGCACGCGTGGCGGGTATGGCACGCGTTCCGTACGCTGATCCCGAAGACGTTCCAGATGAGCACGAGCCGCTGTTGTCCTCAGAGCTGCAAGGAAAGCCGCTTAACGTGTATCGCGCACTCGGAAACAACCCGCCCGTGCTCGCGGGGATGCGGGCATTCTTACGCGCGCTCTGGCGAGACAGCGGTCTCTCCGAGCGCGAGCGAGAGCTCGTTATTCTCACGACCGCAGCGGCGATCGAGAGTCGCTACGAGTGGCACCAGCACGTCACGATCGCGCGCGACGTCGGCGTCGATGAGGCGGCCATCGCCGCCATCGGCGATGGCCCGCTCTCTGCACTCGATGCCGCCGACCGGACGCTCGTCGAGTACGTTCGCGCGGTCGTCACCGGACGGGTCGACGCCGTCACGCACGCCGCGGCAGCGGACCAATACGACCCCGACGTGCTCGTCGGTATTGCTGCGACTGCCCAGGGATACGTTGCACTCGGCGGGCTCATTCGTGCGTTCGACCTTGAGTTAGAACCCGACGAGTCGCTCCACGGTTGGGACCCCCGATGAGGTGAGGAGCGCGACCGACAGATACGACTCCGTTCGGCTCAATAAGAAAGTATGACCGACGCGACGGAGATGACCGAGACGAGCGTCGAGACCGACGGGGTCTCCGCCCGCTACGAGGAGGCGAACGGCGAGCGGCTCCTGACCTTTTCAGCGGATGGGCGTACCGCGACGGTGGCACAGAACCAGGATGGGTATGCAATGTTGAAGGTCCGAACAGGACCTGATGGCGATGAACTGGAGCGATACTACGGGTTCGATATGGCGCTCGATCACGCCGCAGAGCGACTTGCCGTTGGCGTCCGCGACCTACCCGTTCCGGAAGCGGCCACAGACATGGGAATGTGACGTCTCGACCACACGGCGAACCACCAGCCGCGTTCGTCCAGAAACGTTTAAGTAGGTGTCTATGTTCCATCCAGTTGATGGTAGACATCACGGAGGCTTCGTCGGACACCCCGGCGGATCGAGTTCTTCCAGGGCACGATAGCTTCTAACACCGAGATCGGTCCTGTACGGATCTTCGATACGACGTTACGAGACGGCGAACAGTCACCACGAACGTCGTTCAGCTACGACGAGAAACGCGAGATAGCGGCGACGCTGGACGATATGGGCACCCACGTCATCGAGGCTGGGTTCCCGGTGAACTCCGACGCGGAGTTCGAGGCCGTGAGCGACATCGCAGCGGCGACAGATACGACGGTCTGCGGGTTGGCCCGGGTCGTCGACGGCGACATCGAGGCGGCGATCGACGCCGGCGTCGAGATGATCCACGTGTTCGTCTCGACGAGCGACGTCCAACTCGAGGACTCGATGCACGCCACCCGCCAGGAGGCGAAGGCGCGCGCGGTCGACGCCGTCGAGCAGGTGAAAGCCGTGGGCGTCGAGTGCATGTTCTCGCCGATGGACGCGACCCGAACAGACCCGGCGTATCTCACCGAGATCGTCGAGGCCGTCAGCGAGGCCGGCACCGACTGGATCAACATCCCGGACACCTGTGGAGTCGCGATGCCGACCAGCTTCGGTCAGACGGTCGCAGCCGTCGTGGAGGCGACCGACGCCCGCGTCGACGTCCACACGCACGACGACTTCGGCATGGCCGCGGCGAACGCGGTCACCGGGTTCGAGAACGGCGCCGCCCAGGCGCAGGTGTCGGTTAACGGGATCGGCGAGCGCGCCGGCAACGCCGCCTACGAGGAGGTCGTCATGGCCGTCGAGTCGGTGTACGGCGTTGACACCGGCATCGACACGACCCAGATAACGAAACTGGCCCGGATCGTCGAGGACGCCTCGGACATTCCGGTCCCGGCCAACAAACCTGTCACCGGGCGCAACGCGTTTGCACACGAGTCGGGCATCCACGCGGCAGGCGTCATCGAGAATGCGGACACGTTCGAGACGGGCGTGATGACCCCGGAGATGGTCGGCGCTGAACGCGAGTTCGTGTTGGGTAAACACACCGGCACCCACAGCGTGCGGAAACACCTCGTTGAAGCCGGCTTCGACCCGACAGAAAGCGAGGTGCGCGACATCACCAAGCAGGTGAAAGAGTACGGCGCCGGCAAACGACAGGTGACGGCCGGCGACGTCGAGCGGTTCGCCCGAGAAACGGGTGTCGACCGCGAGGAGGAGGTTCGGGTCTGATGATCCCGCAGCCGGCACGCGCGCCCGGCGAGCGGCAGTCGACCCCAGTACCCAGCGAACGGTGTGCACGATTCGGTCGCCCGTTGTCTCGCGGTGAGGGATCGTCGGTGTTACCCGGGTCCCAGCCGACGAAGCGTCACATCGACACCGCGCTCCGACACAGATATATAGGCGGCGTGTGTGAGTTGCGATCGAATGCGACGCTCGTGGCGACACTCCGAGACGCCCCCTCAAACGGGAGCCGTCGCTGTACGTATTGTAGGGGTTTGAGCCCCTACAGCACCCCTTTCTTCCCGAGACATCGAACCGTCGGACGACGTCCCTGTGCGATCCGGCCGCGCAACCGTTCGTTCGAACCGATCGACGCTCGACCGCAGACACCACCGACACACCACACACGATGAGCGACTCAGCAGCACACCCACGAAACGAAGATGCGGACGCCGACGCGGCGGCCGATACGGACGGACCGGACCCGACAGATGGCGCAGAACCGTCTGTCGAGGAGATGCCACCGACGGGCGACCCGATCGAAACGGTGACCACCGGCGCGGAGTCGGTCGTCGCCGCACTCGAGGCGGCAGGCGCCGAGACGGCATTCGGCGTGCAAGGAGGGGCGATCATGCCCGTGTACGACGCGCTGTATAATTCGTCTATCCGGCACGTCATGATGGCACACGAACAAGGCGCCGCACACGCTGCGGACGCGTACGGCGTGGTCGCTGGCGAGCCTGGGCTTTGTCTGGCGACGTCGGGTCCGGGGGCGACGAACCTCGTCACGGGCATCGCCGACGCCGACATGGACTCCGACGCGATGCTGGCGCTGACCGGGCAGGTGCCGACGGACTTCGTCGGCAACGACGCGTTCCAAGAGACTGATACGGTCGGCGTCACCCGCCCCGTCACGAAACACAACTACTTCGCGAGCGACGCAGACTCAGTCGGTGACGTCGTCGGCGAGGCGTTCGCGCTCTCGTCTGTCGGCCGACCCGGCCCGACGCTCGTTGACCTCCCGAAAGACGTCACACTCGACGAGACGGACGAGGAGCCGGGCGACGCCGAGGCGCCTGCCGGGACGGACCCTGACCCGAGCGCGAGAGCCGACGCCGTCGAAGCCGCTGCACGTGCCATTGAGTCGGCGGATAAGCCGGTCTGCTTGTTCGGCGGCGGCGTGATCAAAGGCGAAGCGAGCGAGACGGCGCGCGAGTTCGCGCGCACGTACGGACTTCCCGTGGTGACGACGATGCCGGGTATCGGGTCGTTCCCCGAAGACGACAAGCTCTGTCTGTCGTGGGCCGGCATGCACGGCACCGGATACGCGAACATGGCGATAACCCACACAGACTGTCTCGTCGCGGTCGGGACTCGCTTCGACGACCGGTTGACTGGTGGCATCGATACGTTCGCGCCGGAAGCCGAGGTCGTCCACGTTGATATCGACCCAGCGGAGATATCGAAGAACGTGTACGCCGATTACCCGCTTGTTGGGGACGCAGCAACCGTGCTCGAGCAGCTCGATGCGGCGATCGACACCACCCCAGACGCCGACGACTGGCGAGAGCAGTGTCAGGAGTGGAAAGAAACGTACCCGATGACGTACGCAGCGCCCGAAGACGAGCCGCTCAAGCCGCAGTTCGTTGTCGAGGCGTTCGACGAGGCGACTGATGACGACACGATCGTCACGACTGGCGTCGGTCAACACCAGATGTGGGCCTCACAGTTCTGGACGTACACGGAGCCGCGAACGTGGGTCTCCTCACACGGGCTCGGAACGATGGGCTACGGGCTCCCAGCAGCAATCGGTGCGCGAATGGCCGCCGATGCGATGGACGAACCCGACCGTGATGTGATCTGTTTCGACGGCGACGGCTCGCTGTTGATGACGATGCAGGAGATCTCGGTCGCGGTGCGCGAGAACCTGAACATCACCGTCGCGGTGCTGAATAACGAGTACATCGGGATGGTTCGGCAGTGGCAGGACGCGTTCTTCGAGGGCCGGCACATGGCGTCGGAGTACAACTGGATGCCTGAGTTCGACAAACTCGCCGAGGCGTTCGGCGCGCTCGGGATCCGGGTCGACGGCTACGACGAGGTCGCGTCGGCGGTCGAGGAGGCGCTCGCGTACGACGGCCCGGCTGTGATCGACTTCCATGTCGACCCCGAAGAAAACGTGTTGCCGATGGTGCCAAGCGGCGGCGCGAACGGACAGTTTGCCCTCTCGGAGGACCAGCTATGAGCGGCGAGGGAATGACGGGCCCAGCCCCCGATGAACGGCCACACCCGGAAGGCCGGCGAAATCTCGAGGGTCATCGGATAGACCCGGTCGTTGAGGCGGAACACGACGTGCGACGCGCGGTCATCTCGGCGCTAGTCGAAGACGAGCCCGGCGTGCTCGCGCGTGTCTCGGGACTCGTCTCACGGCGACAGTTCAACATCGAGAGCCTGACTGTCGGGCCGACGACCGTCGACGGCCACTCGCGGATCACGATGGTCGTCGAAGAGACCGACCCTGGTATCGACCAGATCGAAAAACAAATGGCAAAACTCAAGCCCGTCATCTCGGTGGGAGAGGTGTCCGGCGACGCGGTCACCTCGGAGCTGGTCCTGCTCAAGGTTACTGGAGACGAGCCTGACAAAGTCCATGCGGTCGCCGAGATGTACGACGGACAGACGCTTGATGCCGGTCCAGAGACGATCACCGTTCAGCTGACCGGTGATGAGTCGAAGATCGACGACGCTATCGACGCGTTCGGCCAGTTCGGGATCGTCGAGATCGCCCGGACCGGCCAGACGGCACTTGCGCGGGGGAACATCCCCACGGCACCCGGAGAAAAGCCCGCCACGGCCGGCGAACCGACGACCCCAACCACCAAGTAATCATGACAGCAGACGACTCACAACCGTTCGATTCGACAGTATACTACGACGCAGACGCCGACCCCGAGGCGCTTGCCGCGAAGACCGTAGCCGTCCTCGGCTACGGCTCGCAGGGACACGCACACGCACAGAACCTCGCTGATAGCGGGATCGATGTCGTTGTCGGGCTCCGCGAGGACAGCTCTTCACGCGCCGCCGCCGAGGGCGACGGCCTCCGGGTGGAGACACCCGCCGACGCCGTCGCAGACGCCGACATCGTGAGTGTGCTCGTCCCGGATACCGTCCAGCCAGACGTCTATGAGAACGCGATCGAGCCAAACCTCGAGGCGGGCGACACACTACAGTTTGCCCACGGCTTCAACATCCACTACAACCAGATCCAGCCGCCCGAAGACGTCGACGTGACGATGGTTGCGCCGAAGTCACCGGGACACCTCGTCCGACGGAACTACGAGAACGACGAGGGGACGCCGGGGCTTCTCGCTGTGTACCAGGACGCGACCGGCGACGCCCGCACAGAGGGGCTCGCGTACGCGGCCGCGATCGGCTGTACCCGCGCCGGCGTGGTTGAGACGTCGTTCCGAGAGGAGACAGAGACAGACCTCTTCGGTGAACAGGCGGTCCTGTGTGGCGGCGTCACCTCGCTCGTCAAACAGGGCTACGAGACGCTCGTCGACGCCGGGTACTCCCCAGAGATGGCGTACTTCGAGTGTCTCAACGAGCTCAAACTCATCGTCGACCTGATGTACGAGGATGGTCTCGGCGGCATGTGGGATTCGGTCTCAGATACCGCCGAGTACGGCGGGCTCACCCAAGGCGACGTCGTCGTCGACGAGCACGCCCGCGAGAACATGGAACAGGTCCTCGAGAAGGTCCAGAACGGGGAGTTCGCTCGCGATTGGATCGCCGAGAACCAGGCCGGCCGGCCATCGTACACTCAGCTGCGGACTGCAGAAAAGAACCACGAGATTGAGGCCGTTGGCGAGGAGTTACGCGGACTCTTCTCGTGGCAGGAGTCGGACGAAAGCGAAGAGGAGCCGACCGAGGTGAAGGCGTGATGGCCGACAAACCGACGAACGCCGTACACAACGCGGGTGGGAGCCGATGAGCGAGGGAACGCTGTACGACACGGTGTGGGAAAATCACAAGGTAACGGAGCTGCCGAACGGTCAAGACCAGCTGTTCATCGGCCTCCACCTCGTCCACGAGGTGACGAGCCCGCAGGCGTTCGGGATGCTTCGCGAGCGCGACCTCGACGTGGCGTACCCCGACCAGACGTTCGCGACGACCGACCACATCGCGCCGACGGAGGCTGAAAAGCGCGAGCGGCCGTTGGTCGACGACCAGGCCGAGAAGATGCTCTCGGCGCTCGAATCGAACACCAACAAGAACGGGATCACGTTCTTCGACTTCGAGTCGGGCAAACAAGGAATTACTCACGTCGTCGCGCCCGAGCTAGGGCTCTCACAGCCTGGTATGACCGTGGCGTGTGGTGACAGTCACACCGCGACGCACGGCGCGTTCGGATCGATCGGCGTCGGGATCGGCACGAGCCAGATCCGCGACGTCCTCGCGACGGGATGTATCGCCGCGGACAAACAGCGAGTTCGACGGATCGAAATCGAGGGCGAACTCGGTGAAGGGGTGTACGCCAAAGACATCATCCTGAAAGTGATCCAAGACCTCGGCGTCGACGGCGGCGTCGGTCACGTCTACGAGTACGGCGGCCCGGCCATCGAGGCGCTCGACATGGAGGGCCGACTCGCGGTGTGTAACATGTCGATCGAAGGGGGCGCCCGCGCGGGCTACATCAACCCGGACGAGACAACCTTCGACTATCTTGAGGGACGCGAGTACGTCCCAGAGGGCGAGGCGTTCGAGGAGTTGAAATCCTACTGGAAGTCAATAGCGTCCGACGACGACGCCGAGTACGACGACGTCGTCACCGTCGACGCGGGGGGAATCGACCCGCTCGTGACGTGGGGGATCAACCCCGGCCAGGTCATCGAGATCTCAGAACCAGTGCCGGAGCCGTCGTCGTTCGAAGCGCGGACCGACCGCGAGGCCGCGGCATCAGCACTCGAACACATGGAGATCGAACCCGGCCAGTCGATGCTCGGCTACGAGGTCGACGTAGCGTTCCTCGGCACGTGTACGAATGGTCGAGTTTCGGACTTCGAGGAGGCGGCTGCGGTGCTTGAGGGACAGACTATCGACGACGGCGTGCGGGCGCTTGCGGTGCCCGGCTCTGAGACGGTACGCAAAGAGTGTGAGGCGCGCGGGATAGACGAGACGTTCATCAACGCTGGCTTCCAGTGGCGGCGCGCCGGATGTTCGATGTGTCTCGCAATGAACGATGACATGCTTGAGGGCGACGAGGTGTGTGCGTCATCGTCGAACCGGAACTTCATCGGCCGGCAGGGCTCGAAGGAGGGACGGACTGTCCTGATGAGTCCCGCAATGGTCGCGGCCGCGGCCGTCGAGGGTGCAGTCACGGATTCCCGCGAGTACCTCGGAGAGGGTCCGACCGGTGGCGCGGGCGGCGTCGAGGAGGTGGCAGACTGATGAGCGACGACCAGCACATCACTGCGGTCTCTGGCACCGGCGTGCCGATCCCTGGCGACGACGTCGACACCGACCAGATCCTCCCCGCGAAGTTCATGAAAGAGGTCACCTTCGACAACATGGCCGACTACCTCTTTTATGACGCACGACGGGACGCCGACGGCGAGTACAACGACCACCCGCTCAATCGGTTCGAGGGCGCGTCGATCGCCGTCGTGAACTCGAATTTCGGCTGTGGCTCCTCGCGTGAACACGCCCCACAGGCGATGATGCGCTGGGGCGTCGATGGGGTCGTCGGCGAGTCGTACGCGGAGATCTTCCGTGACAACTGCAAGTCGCTCGGCATTCCCGCGGTGACCGCAGACCACGAGACGGTGACCGACCTCCAGGAGTGGATCGAAGCGAACCCCGACGGCGAAATCGACATCGACGTCAAGGCGGCGACGGTGACGTACGGCGACACCACGATCGACGTCGACATCGACGGATCGATGCAGGAGGCGCTCGTAGACGGCATCTGGGACACGACCGCGCTCATGTACTCGAACCGCAGTAAGGTCGACGAGACAGTCGCCGACCTTCCGTACGTCGAGAGCGACGACTGAGCCGGTCGCGACATCGACATCCTCTTTTCGGCGTCGGGTGGAGTCATCGCATGAGCGACCGAATCGCGGTCATCGAAGGCGACGGTATCGGCCAGGAAGTGATTCCCGCGGCTATCGAGGTGTTGCAGGCGCTCGACAGGGAGTTTACGTTCGTCTCGGCTGCGGCAGGCGACGCCGTACAAGAAGAGACCGGACAGGCGCTGCCGACGGAGACGTACGAGCTGGCCGCCGAGGCTGACGCAACGCTGTTCGGTGCCGCCGGCGAGACGGCCGCAGACGTCATCTTGCCGCTTCGGGACGCCGTCGACTCGTTCGTGAACATTCGCCCGGCGCGGGCGTACCCCGGCGTGGACGCCCTCCGTCCGGAGACGGACGTGGTGTTCTTACGCGAGAACACCGAGGGCGTGTATGCCGGTCACGAGGATCGGCTCAGTGAGGATCTGTCGACGCTGACGCGGGTCGTCACGTCGTCGGCGTCGCGTGAGCTCGCCGAGTACGCCTGCGAGTTCGTTGCGGACGGGCGCGGCCCGGACGGACATGAGGCCTTCACTGTCGTACACAAGGCGAACGTGATGCGACAGACAGACGGTCGGTTCCGTGAGGCCGCCCTCGAGGTCGCCGACGCACATGGCGTCGACGCCGACGAAGAGCTGATGGATGCGTTCGCGACGAAACTGCCACTCGACCCGACACAGTACGGCGTAGTCGTCTGTCCAAACCTCGCCGGTGACGTGCTCTCTGATCTCGCCGCGGGGTTAGTCGGGGGTCTCGGGCTGCTACCGTCGGCAAACGTAGGCCACGATAACGCGCTGTTCGAGCCGGTCCACGGGACGGCACCGGACATTGCTGGCGAGGGTGTCGCGAATCCGACCGCTGCGATACTCTCGGCGGCGATGCTTCTCGAGTATCTCGGCTACACTGACGACGGGCAGCGGGTACGGACCGCAGTTGAGTCGGTCCTCGCAGGCGGCCCGCGGACCGGCGACCTCGGCGGCGACGCGACGACCGAGGCCGTAACGGCGGCGATCATCGAGGAACTCTGAGCCCCCGGTAAACCACAAGAGGTGAAACCCTGCGGCGCGTTGTGTGGTGTATGAGCAACTACGCAGTCGCGATGGAAGCCGCCTGGTTGGTCCGTGATGTCGAAGAGACTGACGACGCTATTGGCGTCGCAGTCAGCGAGGCCGGTAAGCGACTCAATGAGACGGACAAGCAGTACGTCGAGGTTGAACCCGGCGTCACCGGCTGTCCGGCCTGTGGGGAGCCGTTCGACGCCGCCTTCCTCGCGGCGAATACGGCGCTGGTCGGGCTCCTTCTCGAGATCGATGTGTTCAACGCCGACAGCGAAGAACACGCAGAGCGGATCGCAAAGAGCGAGGTCGGCGGCGCACTGCGCGACGTCCCACTCGAGGTCATCGACGTGATCGAGACCGAAGCAGACGACGAAGACGACGGCCAGTAGGCTGTATCGTCGACCGACGCTGCCTGCGAGTCGGCGGCCACCGTGGCCGCGTGTGGTGGCGAAAGCTTTTCTAATAACTATTGGTAATTACACTCATGCAGCTTCCCACCCCACAGGACCTCAGAGAACGACGGACGTCGCTTGAGCTCACCCAGAGTGAACTTGCAGAGTCCGCCGGTGTCTCTCAGCCGCTCATTGCACGAATCGAAGGCGGCGACGTCGACCCACGGCTCTCGACGCTCCGCCGGATCGTGAACGCACTCCAGGAGGCAGAAGGCGAGGTGGTTCGCGCCGCCGACCTGATGAACGAGACCGTGATCAGTGTCGCCCCCGACGACGCGGTACACGATGCAGTTGAGTTGATGGAGCGTGAGGCGTACTCTCAGCTGCCGGTGTTACAGAACGGCGTCCCCGTCGGTTCGATCAGCCAAGGCGACGTCGTCCACGCGGGAGAAAAAGTTGGGACGCATCCGGTGAGTGAGGTGATGAGTGAGTCGTTCCCGACGGTCGGCGCCAGCGCGACAGTTGATGAGGTACGGAACCTCCTTGACCACTACACGGCAGTGATGGTGACCGACGGCGGCGAGACGGTCGGTATCATCACCGAAGCGGATATTGCTGCGTACCTTTCTTAACGGGTATCGTGTGAGCGACGGCCGCAGCCAGCGTCACTCGTCGCGGTTTTCCGAGATGTGCTCCCATATCTCCATGCAGCCGGCACCGTCGGGGAGGTCCTCGAGGTGTCCCGTGTCGTCTTCGTCGTCGCCCGCTTCTGGCTCCGTCTCTGTTGGTTCTGTCTCTGTTCGCTCGTCTGTCATCGGCTCTCTGTGAACTCATCGAACAGCTCGGGTGCGACGCCGGGCGAGGTGTGCTCGTACTGTGCATCGGGCGACTCCAATCGGTGCGTCGTGTCTTCGCACGCTGAATCTGTCATCGATGGCTGTACCGTAGCGGCGTGAATAAGCCGACCTACCACAGTGAATCGAACCACTACTCACCAGTAGCGGACAGTATCGCGGATATCTGTGTCGCGGTGTGCGGGGTGTATCAGCTCGCGGTCTCGTGGTTTACACGCACACACGGCGTCACCGACCTCGACGGGGCTTGCACACACCTGCAGTCACTGGCGTGTGGCGGGCGAACGCGAGGTGTGACCACTCGACTGCGTGTGCTTGATGACGACCCTTGGCGTGGTGAACGTCTCGACGCCGCGTGAAACGCCGGCCAACGTCGACCTCCAGATCGAACTCGACGGCACTGGTGTCGAATCGCTCACTGCACACGCAGACGAGATGACGCTCTCGGCCGACTAGGCCCGAACGCTCGCGGCAGCCTTGGAGTCGGCCGCAGATCGCGTTGATACCGCGGACGACGCAGACAGCGCTTGAGCCGACTCAGAGCTCGAGGTCGCGGATCGCGACCGACCCATCCGTCTCCGATGTCGATTCGACACGGCCAATGACGCGACCGTCGGTCGACGCCGCCAGCGCCTCGGCGTCCGCTGGAGCCGCCGCGGCAACGAATCCGGTTCCGGTGTTGAACGTCCGGTGCATCTCCTCATTGGAGACGCTCCCCGCGGTCTGTATGAACTCGAAGACGGGCTGTGCGTCGAACGGGTCTTCCACGACGTATCGGTGTGTGCCCAGCCGCGTCAGGTTCGTCCATCCCCCGCCAGTGATGTGTGCCGCGGCACGAACATCGTGTGTGCGCATCGGATCGAGTAGGTCAGTGTAGATTCGCGTGGGCTCAAGCAACGCCTCGCCAAGCGTGTCGTACCCGTCGAACGGGGCCGGGTCGGTGTAGGCATGGTCCCGCGTGACGGCCTCGCGTGCGAGTGTCAGTCCGTTCGAGTGGATCCCCGACGAGCGCCAGCCGACGAGCGCGTCGCCCGGGCGAGCCTCGCCTGAAAACACCGCATCCTTCGCGGCGAGACCCGCACAGGTGCCGGCGAGATCGAGGCCGGTGACGACCTCCGGCATCACCGCTGTCTCACCGCCAACAAGCTCAAGATCGGCTAATTCGGCGCCACGCGAGAGGCCGACGCCCACCTGCTCGGCGAACGTCTCGTCTGGTTCGTCGACAGCGAGGTAGTCGACGAATGCGACGGGCCGGATCCCGGCGGCGACGAGGTCATTAACGTTCATCGCGACGCAGTCGATCCCGACCGTGGAGTAGTCTTCGAGCGCATCCGCGACAAGAAGCTTCGTGCCGACCCCGTCGGTCGCCAATGCGAGGTACCGGTCACCGATGTCGAGGAGCCCCGCGTAGTCGCCCGCGCTCTCGCCGACGGCGCCGATAAGCGCCGCGGTCGCCGCCTCGCTCGCGTCGATATCGACGCCTGCGTCCGCGTACGTGAGTTCTTCTGCGTCCTCTTCGGTCATACGCGTGTCGTGACCCGGCAGAGCAAAAGGACACCGTTTGACCGAGCGGGGGTAGCGGCCGCCGGCAATCAGAACGGCCCACTGAATCCGAGTCCGAAGACGAAAACCAGGAGTCCAGTCAACAATGCTGCGGGAACGAACGTTATCGCCCACACGAGACGTGACCACCGATAGACAGTCCGGCCGTCAAGCGGCCCGTACGGGATCAGGTTGAACGCGGCGAGGAAGACGTTTATTGCCACCCCGCGCTCGCCGACAAGCGTCACGATCTCGTTGCCGAGAACACCACCGACGAAGAACACCGGAACGAACACGACGAGCAGGGCCGCGTTGACCGCCGGGCCAGCAAGTGCGATCCGGGCCTGCTCGCCGGGTGTCACCCGCCCACGATGGTACACCGCACCGGGTGCTGCAAAAATAAAGCCCAGAAGTGCGCTCATCACTGCGAGAAACAACATCCCGCGGTCGGCACGGAACTCAGCAACTTGATCATAGCGCACCGCAACGGCTTTGTGTGCCACCTCGTGGAGCAGAAAGCCGGTCCCCGCCGTCACCAAACTGACCGCGAGCGGAAGGACCACGCCGGCGGCGACGATTCGATCGATACCGGCTGCACCACCGACAAAAAAGAGCGCGAACGCGACACCAAGTGCGACCCAAGCGACGAGGAGGTCGCGAATTTCGGTGCCGCTAAAATAGAGGTTGCCGATCCGTCGGCCTCGCGTGATAGCCGACACAGTTACCCCAAGAGCCCCTGCAACAGCTCGACGCTGTTTTGTGCCCCATCAACCATGAGTCGCGTCACCTCATCAACGCTCCCGACTTCGGCGCCGAACATCGCCGGCAGGACGTAGACGGCAAACAAGAGGCTCGCGACGATACTGCCGACGTTCGTCATCGCGACGACCACGATGAGCCGGAACAGCGGGACATCGAGCATGCGCGAAACAAGCTCGCCAGGCGACTGTGATTCGTCCGAAAGCAGGCTGTTGAGCCGCTCAATGTCGGCGACGTTCACTGTGAGGTGTCGCAGTTCCACGTACCCCGTGAACCACCCTGGTGCGAGAAGCGGATTGATCGACGTCATCCAGGCGACGGCGCCGCCGACGCCCGCTGACGACCATCGCGCACCAGCGGCCTTCGCGAAGCCGAATGCGAAGACGCCGTTGATCAGGAACCACGCGCCGAACAGCCGGAGCAGGAATCCGTTCCGAACGCCGGCCATCGCGAGCAGGATGAAAAACCCGACGAACGCGACGGTGATCCCGTATCCAACGATGCGCTTCCAGGGGAGACCTCGCGACCCCGCGGTTCCCACGAGCGCCGACTCAGGCGGGAGGGTTTCTGGCGTCTCAAGGTATTGTTCGATGCCTGCTCGGTGGCCCGCGCCGACGACAGCGACGACGTTGTGGCCGGCGTCTCTGAGTGCGACGAGTCGACGCGCGATGAACGCGTCGCGTTCGTCGATGAGCGCTTCGGCACCGCCGGGCGAGAACCGACGGAACTCGTCTATCATCATCGTCACCACGTCGGTGTCGGTGAGTGCGTCGAGGTCGAGCTCTTCGATACCGTCCGCCGGGCCTGCAGACGGCTGGTCCAGTCGACCGAACGCGCCGAGGACGGCGACAGCGGCGAGGCCGATCGAGAGCCCAGCAGCGAGGCCGATTCCGAGACTCCCGACCGCACGGACCGTCAGGTCGCCGACCGCCGCCGCGACGACTCCGTCGGCGACACCACTGAGAGCGACAAAGAGGCCCATGAGTGGCCCAAGCGCGGCAGCGGCGTAGAGCCGTCCATCCGGCGACAGCGCGGCTTTCCCGACTTGGTCGACGAGCACGCCCGTGAGGATCGCCGCGGCCACACCGGCGGTCACGCTCGTCAACATCCCAGTTGTGATGCCAATCGAACCGCCGAAGAGTCCGACAAGCGGGCCAGCGATGAGCCCGATGAACACCCCGGCGGTTACCCCGACGACACGTGGGTCTGTCGCCCCGAACGCAAGCCCGCCCACCATTCGAAGCTTCTCCGCGACAGTCATCCGGGCCCAAAAGCGCTGGATCGTTGTCTGGATGTTACGGTCAACTAATGCGATGTCGATACCGAGTCCCTCGGCGGTCTCGACAGCAGCGTTCATGTCTGCTCCGGGCTCGATGTCGAACCGTTCTCCGAGTTGGGTCTGGACGTACGAGAGGATCCAGTAGGCGAGAAACTGGAAGACGGTGTTTCCACGCAAGAGGTCGCCGGCGTCGAGGTCGTCAGGGGCCTCGCCGTTGAGCCGCCGGTAGCGCCCCTCGTCGAGCTCGACGGCGACGACGTCGGGGCGCTCGCGCTCGATCGTCGCTTCGACCTCCTCGACGGAGCGCGACGAGACGTGGGCGGTTCCGACGACCGTCACCGAGCCTTCGGCCGACTCGTCGGCGGCGGTCGCTGCGGGGGTGGTGTCGACACCGGTTGCCCCGCCTGGCGTCTCTGTCATCACACAGATGTACTTCGTCACCGCGTTTCAACTTTGTCGTCGCCGTGTGCGATACGTGGGGCCCACGGACGACCGTCTGTCGCCGTGAGCGGTACGCAGGCTCGGGGACAGCTATTCAAGCTGTCCTCGCCAACCGACGGTATGGATCACGAAGCCGAGGTCGTCGGAGTCGGGGCGGGCTCCGCACCCGGCGGCGACGTCCCGACGGTTGTCCTCAGCGTTCGAGAAGAATATCTTCCAATCTTCGTCAGCGGCGACCAGGCTCGGTCGATCGCGACGGTTCTCGAGGATGAGCCGTTTGACCGTCCCCTGACACACGACCTGCTCGTTGAGGTCCTTACCGAATTCGGCGGCGCGATAGACCGGGTTCGGATCGATGACCTCGCAGACGGAACGTTCTACGCGAAAGTCGACGTCGAGCGGTACGACGCCGGCGAGCCGGAACGATTCGTCTTCGACGCGCGCCCGTCCGACGCCATCGCGCTCGCCGTCCGGGCCGAGTGTCCGGTGGTGGTCGCCGGCGACGTGATCGATGAGGCCGGACAGCCGCCCGAGTCGATCCAATTTGATGATGAAACCCGAGGCGGACCCTGAGCTATCGACCCCATAGCGACCGAGCGGCCGAGAGCCACGCGTTGAAGTGTGGCTCGAACGGACCGACCGTATGGACGAGACGAACACGCCTACGGCACCCACGGCCTCAAGTGACACCGAACGACTCGCCGTCTCTCACACGGAGATGACGGAACTCCTCTTGCCGGGCGACACGAACTCTCTGGGACGGGCGCTCGGCGGGACGGTGCTTCACTGGATGGACGTCTGCGGGGCTATCGCAGCCATGCGATTTGCGGGTCAACAGGTGGTGACGGCCTCCATGGAGCACGTCGACTTCATCGCGCCGATTGAGATCGGCGAGGTAGCCACGATTGAGGGGTTCGTGTTCGACACCGGTCGGACGAGCCTCGACGTCACCGTCGAGGTGCAGGCAGCCGACCCGCGAACCGGAGAGCGCCGCCAGACGACGAGTTCGCACCTGACGTTCGTTGCGCTCGACGACGACGGACGGCCGACACCGGTGCCGTCGCTCGTGTGTCCCAGCGACGAAGAGGCGGC